>Ga0315534_1000362_pt1 | contig 31165 bp, 23 predicted proteins | sample SalMarSW160240MG_FD_203094 | JGI IMG/M metagenome (GOLD analysis project Ga0315534, IMG submission 203094) | Salt marsh sediment microbial communities from the Plum Island Ecosystem LTER, Massachusetts, United States - Salt Marsh Sediment SW1602-40 ...
AACCATATTATTATAATCATTGAGCCTTAAATAGCAATGCTGAAATAGAGAAAAGGGTAAGTGTGCTTTTTTCGCTTACTTTCAAAATTGAAGGATGAATAAAAACTGTCAACCATATTTCCTTAAAGCCAGCATATAATCTCTTTCTTTTTTGCAATTTGTTTGATATTCTCGCCTACAATTATTTTCTAAAAAAGACTAAAACATTACCCTCAATAGAAGCTTGAGAAGCTTATTATTATGAAAAAGTTTAAAGTTATTTTTCATGCTTAAGAAAAGGACTGTCAGCAAAATCGATAAAAAATATTGAGTTCATTAAAAGGTGTATTGAAGTTACAAACTATTATTCAATATTTTGAAAGGATACGCATACCATGAAGAAGCCAAAAGTCGGATTCATTGGCGCTGGTAAAGTGGGCACGGCCTTGGCTACAAAGCTTTTTGAGGGCGGGTATCCTGTTGTTGCTGTAGCCAATAAAAACATAGGTGCATCTGAAAAGTTAGCTAATCTGGTGCCAGGGTGCCACGTTTTAAAGACAGCGCAGGAAGTGGCAAACTCCGCAGATCATGTTTTTATAACGACTCCTGATGACTCAATTGCTACCATAGCTTCAGATCTTGTATGGCGTCCTGAGCAAAATGTAGTTCATTGCAGCGGTGCCGCTTCAATCGATATATTGGAGCCGGCAAAACAATCTGGTTCCATGGTGGGTTCGTTTCACCCATGCCAGGCATTTGCCAGCGTTGATCAGGCTATACAAAATTTACCAGGTTCTACCTTTGCTATCGAGGCACAGGGTCCTCTGCTGGATATCTTAAAAGAGATGGCTTCATCTATAGGGTGCGATTGGATAGTGCTCAAACCAGGAAATAAGGCCATTTATCATACCGCCGCAGTTTTTGCCAGTAATTACTTTATTACTCTATTAAAGGTTGCTACGGATTTGTTTCAGGGTTTTGATGTACCTACTCAGCAGGCGACAAAGGTACTTATGCCCTTGATCCAGGGGAACATTAAAAATATCAACTCTATCGGTTTACCAAGGTGTCTTACCGGCCCTATTGCGCGTGGGGATGTAGGTACCATTGAGAAGCATATATTCGCTTTAAAAGAAATAGACCCTTCCATTCTGAAACTTTATGCAGAACTAGGGCTTAACACTATTCCCATTGCCCTGGAAAAAGGTACCTTAGACAAAAAGGTGAGTGAGACGTTGCAGACACTTTTGAAGAAAGCTATTGGCGCTGAAAGTTAATATACAATCGAGTTGGTGGAGTGCATATACATGAAGGCTTAAAGTATATTTTCTATTCTATCAAAGCTCCGCCTCAAACTGGGTAGGGATGCAGCAAGAAAAATCAGAAACACTAAACTCTAAATTCTAAACTCTAAATATTTTGCTATAGAAAGGCATTAATCATGAAAAGAGTATTTTTTTCCATTTTATTTTTATTGTTAACTATCTGTTTGCCATTAAATGTAGTTGCACAAGAAAAGACAATTAAGTTGAAACTCGCTACGGTGATCCCTGCAAAACATGCGTATAATGTGGGGGCAAGGGAATTTGCCAAGCGCATCAAAGATGCTACCGGAGGGGCTGTTGACATCCGTGTCTTTCCGGGAGGCCAGCTGGGAAAAGGGGAAAGAGAGCTTCTTGAAGGAATGCAAATTGGAAATATTGATTTAGCCGTAACAGCGACCGGACCTATTTCTGGCTTTAGCACAAGCATGATGGTTTTGGACCTACCTTTCCTTTTTCGAGACTACAAGCATGTTGACGCAGTGCTTGACGGGAGTATTGGGCGAAAACTCTTGGATGATTTGGAGAAAAGTGGGCTTAAGGGTCTTGCCTTCTTTGAGAACGGATTTAGAAATTTTACCAATTCATCTCGTCCTTTGTTAAAGCCCGAGGACTTCAAGGGACTTAAGTTTCGAACAATGGAAAATCCAGTTCACCTCGCTTCTGTTCGACAACTCGGTGCCAAAGCAGTCCCTATGAGTTGGGGCGAAGTGTATACTTCTCTTCAAACAAAAGTGATTGACGGGCAGGAAAACCCCGTTGCCATCATTCACGCCTATAAGTTAAATGAGGTTCAAAAGTATTTGAGCCTGACTGGCCACTTTTATTCACCCGCACCCTTGACCATGAGCTTAAAGAAATTTAATTCGCTCAAGCCGGAATGGCAAAAGCTTTTCATAAAAATGGCTATAGAGGGAGCCGCTTTTGAGAGAAAAATCATTCGGGATAACGAACAGAGGCAGCTTAAGGAGTTAAAGGTATGGGGGTTGGATGTCAAGACTGTGGATAAGGGCAGCTTCTTCAAGGCAATGCAACCAGTTTATGATAAATACATTAAGCAGTATCCAGATTGGAAGATGGTGATCAAAAAAATCACTGAAACAAAATGAAACACTCAGCTCACAAGGCTAAGGAGTAAAAAAGTACATTTCAATCTTATGTAATGGAATTTATTCTCAAATCCCCTAAACAACAACAATTTTTCTCCCTGTACATCACGGAGTATTCTTGCAAAATTTCATACACATGAAAGGGAAGAGTTTCCTCCTTATTTATTAGTCAATGAAAAATGGGGCGAATAAGCGATATAGTCAATCGAATTGCTGAAATAGCAATCGTTGTTATTATCTCCCTCATGGCTTTAGTAGTCTTTGTCGAGGTCATCTTCCGGTATGTTCTTCCCCTCCCTCTTTTCTGGACAGAGGAGTTCGCCAGGTATTGCCTGGTATGGTCGTCTTTGCTGGGAGCCGGTGTTGCCCTGAAAAGGGGTGAGCATATCGCTGTAACATTTTTTACAGATAAGTTTCCTAAAATAATTCGAATGGAGACGTCCTTGTTGGTCCAGATTTTTATTGCTGCCTTCCTTGGGGTAATATTTTGGGGAGGGTTCTGTCTGGTAATAATAACACGTCATCAATTGAGTCCTGCCATGCGCATTCCAATGTCATGGCCATATATGGCTGTTCCCATTGGTTCTTTGATCATGTTATTCCACGAAATTACCTTTATTTATCTACAATTAAAGGCAATGGCAGAAAGGAGTAACAATAATGCTGGAATAATTGGAAGGTAAATCAAATGTTAATCCTTGCGTTACTCATCTCTTTTGCATTTTTTCTCCTTATAGGTGTTCCCGTCGCCTTTGCTTTAGGGTTAACTCCGTTTGTGGCTTTCCTTTTAGGGGGTGAAATCCCTCATATGTTAGCTGCCCAGCGCATATTCACCGGAATGGATAATCCAATACTGATGGCAGTTCCATTCTTTATTCTTGCAGGCAACATCATGAGCGCTGGAGGAATGACAAAGAGATTGGTGACCTTCTGTAATGTTCTTGTAGGGTCGTTTCGAGGAGGGTTAGCTTACATCAATGTTGTCATCAGCATGTTTTTTGCGGGGATCACCGGTGCCGCTGTAGCGGATACAAGTGCTGTTGGGTCGATCCTCATCCCGGCCATGAAAAAGGAGGGATACGATATTGATTTCTCAACCGCGGTCACAGCTACATCCTCCACGATTGGGCCTATTATACCTCCCTCGATACCTTTTATTATTTATGGTGTTCTGGGAGAAGTCTCTATCGCCTCCCTTTTTCTGGCAGGCTTTATTCCAGGGGCATTGTTAGGGCTCTCCCAAATGAGTGTGGTTGCCTATTATGCTCGTAAAAGAAATTATCCTAAGGGATCTTTGATATCAGTGAGGGAAGCCTTAAAGGCGACCTTTGATGCTGCACTCGTTCTGATGATGCCCCTCATAATCCTGGGAGGGATCTTAACTGGAATATTCACTCCTACTGAAAGTGCTTGTGTCGCCGTTTTCTATGCCCTTATCATTAGCCTGTTTGTGTACCGTGATATCAGATTTATTGACCTACCAAAAATCATAATAAATACCGCGGTGACGAGCTCGCTGGTTATGCTGGTCATAGGAACCGCGAGTATTTTTTCATGGCTTCTGGCCAGTGAAGAGATTCCACAATATATCACTGAAGCGGTTATCAATATAACCCACAACCGCATCGCCATTCTACTGCTCGTAAATATCGTCTTGCTCATGGTGGGAACATTCATGGAAACCACAGCTTCCCTGATCATTCTGACCCCAGTATTACTTCCCCTGATGAACAAAATAGGGGTAGATCCTCTCCATTTTGGTGTTATAATTGTGCTTAATCTGGTGATTGGCCTCACCACCCCCCCTGTTGGGGTGTGCCTTTTCATTGCGTGTGCTATCGGGGAGATAAAACTCGAAGAAATCACTAAGGCCATACTCCCTTTCCTCTTGGCCTCCATTATTGTGCTCCTTATTGTCACCTATTGGGAATCCTTGATTATGTTTATTCCCAAACTATTCGGCTATAAACCACTTCTCCTTTCAGGGTAAGTGGCAGCATAGCTCTTTTAGCTTATGCTCCTCATATAGAGGCCAAGATTGTAAAATGTGTATGAGACGTGTCTGGGTTAGGGACATTACAAGAAAGACATCTCCATGTTTTTTGCATGGTATATCTCTTAGGAGAGATAAGGAATATTGAAAATGAGGGCGAGACTGGACTTAACCTACATAGCCAAATACTTCTGGTAAATAAGGTCATTATCAGCCCCGATTGGTCGGCAGACCCACTTTACTCTTCCTGGAGTTCGTGACATAGCCTTAAAGGAGGAATTCTGCACACAAACCTCACCATAGCCTGGATCATTCAAGGTGATAAATGTTTTCCTGTCTTTCCAATGATCCCTTGTGAGGACATCTTTTGGTGATTCAAGTCTTCCCATAACGACAACACCCTTTTTATCAGGTCTCCTGCTATATTCTGTAATCATTTTCAGCAACTCATCTGAGGTGTATTGGGTGGTAAATTTTTCGATCTCGTGCTGAATTATCGGTTGATTTTCGGGAACAAGTCGTTCTTTGGAGGTGGGAAATTGCTGTTGAAGATCTGGCCGGTTCATAATCTCGCAGAGAGCAGCCCAGCTGGAATCAGAATAGGCACCAATAAAGGTGTAACCATCTTTACATTTTTCATAGGTATAGGGAAACACCGCATAGTCATAATTTCCAGCCCTGGGCATGTGCTCCCCCGCTGTATGGAAGTATTGCATGACATAGTTCGACATAGCCATTAGGCCTTCTGGTGGAGAGCTGTCAATAAACTGCCCTTTTCCCGTTTTTCTTTTATACAACATGGCTGCATTGATTCCAAAAGCAGCCCATGCCCCTCCTGTATGCCATCCCATCCAGTTTCCATGTTTCAGCGGTTTATTATATGCCTCTGGAACTTTACCGTCGAGCTCTGATTCGCCGGTGATGGACATTACAACCCCTCTCGCCTGACCAATGATATCGTAGTCAGGCTGGTTACCATATTTTTGAGCATTACTCCCGAAATGACCATAACTATGAATAGCACAGTAGATTAGACCAGAGTTGATTTGTCTGAGTTGTCTGTATCCTAACCCCAGACCATCGAGATAAGCGGGTTTAAATGTTTCAATAAGCACATCGGCCCTTTTTACGAGTTTCTTTAATAATGTCTTTCCTTCCTCGTGAATAAGATCGAGTGTGATATGAAACTTATTTCTTCCTTCTACAATATAGGGAAGCCCTGAATCATTAATCATTATTCCATAAGGAGTCATCTTTCGTGCTATATCTCCCTGAGGGGGTTCTATGCGGATGACCTCCGCTCCCATTTCAGCCAAGATGGAAGAAGCAAACAAACCAGCAAAGCTCCCGTAACTGACATCCAGCACAAGCATGTCATCAAGGGCTTCCGGCTTACGAGACACATCATCCGGATTGGTCTCCTTATGAGTCCATCTTGCATAGTCCTCATTGACAGCCAATCCAATGATTCTCTTGTCATCCATTATTCAACCTCTATACCTTACACCTTTGCTTCCATCCCAGTCAGGGGGCGGGCCCTGTGATGGAACTTTAGGGTTCCACTTGAAGATTATACCCTTCTGTTTCAATTTTTTTATCTCTTCAAGGGACATATTTAGAATTGTAGTGAAGATATACTCATTATCGAATCCCAGGGGGCGGCAGCCCCACTTCAACCGGCTTGGTGTTTCGCTTAATCTGGGTGGATAGCAATGCTGGACCATGTCTCCGTATAGCGCATCTTCGTATTCCTGAATAGCGCCCCTTTCTCTATAATGCTCACTATAATAGGCGTCACTGGCTTTTAGGACCCGTGAAGCAGCAAAGCCATATTTACTGCCAAGAGCCTCTACTTCGGCAACTCTCTTTGTTCGACTCCATTCTGAAATCGCTTTGAGCAATTCCCTGGCATTTTCATCCTTCAGCCGTTCAAGTGGATCGGTATATACTGCATACAAGTCCAGCCGGTTCATAGCCTTGCACAGTCCTCGAAATTCCTCCTCACTAAAGGCTGCAAGGGCCACCCATCCATCTACGCAGTCAAACAGATCCGATGGGCATATAGACAGATCTCTGTTTCCAGATCGCTTTCTGTCTTTCCCTGTTTTGAATGCGTAAAGCCAGGTCCAGTCGAGCCATCGTATGACGTTTTCTACCTGAAGATAATCAATAAACTGACCTTCACCTGTTCTTTCTCTATAATTTAAGGCTGATAAGATTCCAATAGAACACATAAGGCCGGTTATCCAATCGGCGATCCAGACTCCCGATTTAATCGGCCCCCGTTCCTCAAAGCCGGTGATTGCGGATAGACCTCCCATGCTTTGCGCAATGGCATCGTAAGACGTTCTTCCTGTCCAGGGTCCCCAACTTCCATATCCAGAGACATGCAATTGGATGATCCTTGGATTGATCTCTTTGAGTTCTTTGTAACTCAAACCCCACTCTGCCATTCTCCCTGGTGTGAGATTGTCAACCACCACATCGGATTTCTTCACAAACTCCAAGAAGAGTTTCTTGGCCTTAGGCTCCCCCAGATGCATTCCCACCCAGTACTTATTGTGGTTTTGGATTTCCAGGCCAAGTGACATGTTTTTCCAGAAATAATCATATGGTGTCACAAACCGCATATTGTCTCCGCGCTGCCCTTCAAATTTTATAACCTCAGCGCCGAATTCCGCAAGGAAATCACAGGTAGAAGGCCCAATGACAAGTGCGCATACCTCTAACACTCTAATGTCCTTTAGCGACTCAGGCTTTTCGAAAAGCTCCCCCAGATCGAAAAGCTTGTGCATGAATTCATGATACGATTCTTTAGGATCCATCTCACTGCCCTCTCTATACTTCGATTGTCTTATGCAACCGATTATCAGCAGAAACCATTCAGTAATGACTTTTTCTTAAAGCCATTTTATAATCCTACAACTACATATATTTATAGAATCGTGTAAAGGAAAACTTATTGATTGTTCGTTCGAAATAAAACAGGAGCGGTATTATGGGGTAATGGGAAAATAAAACTTTGAAAAGTTGCCAGAATTTTTTAATGCGCTTCCTTTGACCGCAGACCGTATCAAAAAAGAATGTTGCGGGTGTTTCTTTTTGATAGACCGTGATACAAAGACAATACCGTGCGGTGCGAGAAAGGTATCTATCATACATTAAATCATCAGGTATTTTTTCTTTATCTCTTCATTGGTACTCAATTCCTCAATGCTTCCCTGATATCGAATTTTTCCCTTATCAATCACAAAAGCCCGTTCTGCTGTCTTGGTAGCAAACTTGACATTCTGCTCTGAAAAAAGAATGGTTTCTCCCATATCTTTTAACTTTAAGATCTGTCTACCGAGGTCTTTCACAACTAAGGGAGCTAATCCTTCTACCGGCTCATCGAGAAGAAGTAGATCAGGGTTTCCCATGAGGGTCCGTCCCACGGTAAGCGCCTGCTGTTCGCCACCACTAAGGTATCCTCCCAAATTCTTATCCAACTTCTTCAAGAGAGGAAAAAGCTCATAGATCCTGTCGACACTCCATGGTTGACCATCGAAATTTTTAGGAAGCTTGCAGGCAAGCTCCAAATTTTCACGCACCGTGAGATCAGGAAAGATCAAGCGATTATCCGGCACATATCCCATCCCTTGTTGGGCAATGTAGTGGGGAGGCTTGCCACGCATCTCCTCTCCATGAAAGTGAATGCTTCCTGATTGAGGGGGAGTCAACCCTATAATGCTTCTCACAGTAGTAGTCTTGCCAGCACCGTTTCGTCCTAAAAGACAAACGATCTCACCGCGATCTATAGAGAGTGAAACATCAAAAAGAATATGACTTGTTCCATAATAAGTGTTTATACCTTTAGCCTCCAGTATCATGCTTCCTCCCCAAGGTAGACCTTTTGCGCTGTTTCATTTGCCCTGACCTCTTCTGGGGTACCCCCAGCAATAACCGCCCCTTGATGTAAAACGGTAAGCCGGCGAGCATACCCAAAGACCACGGACATATCATGTTCTGTAAAAAGAATCGTCAAATCCATCTCCTTGTTCAATCGTTTAACCAGCTTCATAGTTTCGTGGGTCTCTTCCCCAGACATCCCAGCAGTAGGCTCATCAAGAAAGAGCAATTCAGGTTTGCTCCCCAGGGCAATGGCCAGTTCCAGCCGTTTCTTATCCCCTTGAGAGAGGTTCCCTGCGGTCATATTTGCATGTTGGGAAAGCCCTGTAATCTCAAGAAGGTCAGAGGTTTCTTTTTTAGCAAGTCGCTCGGCAGGGGTAAAAAAATTGAGAGTCTTTTTTTGCTGCGCTAAAATCGCCTGCCGCATATTCTCGTATGTTGTCAATGCAGGATAGATGTTGCTAACCTGAAAGGCCCGCGTGATACCTAAACGAGTAATCTTATACGGAGGCCAATTGGTAATATCTCTGCCTTTAAAAAATACCTTCCCCGAATCAACAGCATGGTATCCAGTGAGGAGATTGAAGAAGGTGCTTTTCCCTGCCCCGTTAGGACCAATGATGGCGGAAAGCTCTCCATTTATCATTTCATAGTTGACATTATCAGTAGCCTTAAGTCCACCAAAGGTCTTATTCAGTTTTTCTACCTTAAGAATGACTTCTTCTTGCATATCAAAAACTTTCTCAATATTTAGAATTATTCGCACGTGCCTTCAGACCCTTGGATCGAAAAACCTCCACCCTTTCCTCTACCAACCCGAGGACTCCACCCGGCATAAATAAAACAACAAAGATAATAATCAATCCGATGGTCAGAGGCCAGTATTCGGTAAATCCGGTCACAAAGGCCATGAGAAAGGTGAAGATCACTGACCCTATCATAGGCCCAAAGAACCCCAAAGGGCCACCAATTACAGTCATGAATACCGGTACCCCTGATTGATGCCAATTGCAAAGATCTGGCGCTACACTCCTGTTGAATGGCCCCAAAAGGCCACCGGCCAAGCCAGCAAACATGCCGGCGATGATAAAGTTAATCAGCATATACCTTCTCACATTAATACCGAGAAACCTGGTTCTATCGGCATTTTCCCGGATAGCCCGCATAGTATACCCAAAAGGTGACTTGCTAATATACCACATTACAATCAGTGCAGCTGTAACAATAAGCAACGTAAAGTAATAATAGGAAGTGGCTCCAAAGAGTAAATCTGGAGGGATGATTCCCTGTAGGCCATCATCTCCCCCGGTGAATGAATACCACTGAAATATAATGTAGTACATCAGTTGTCCAAAGGCCAAGGTCAGTATCGCGAAGTAGATGCCGGTGAGGCGTACGCAGAAATAACCAAAGATCAGGGCACATATCCCGGCCGCTATCATGGATGCCGCAAGACAAATGGGCAGAGGAACAGATGCCTTTACCATAAGCAGGCCAGTAGCATAAGCCCCCACCCCGTAATAGGCAGCATGGCCGAAGCTGAGCTGGCCCATATAACCAAAAATCATATTAAAGCTTACGGCAAAAAGGCCTAAAATAAGTATCTCAACAGCGACATGGACCCAGAATTCCCCCACAACCAGAGGCAAAATCAGAGCCCCAATGAAGATCAATCCAAGCCACCAGTATTTCTTCATAAGAACATTCCTTTACTCTAGCTATTATGCCCTCATAGGTGTTCCAAACAAGCCCCATGGGCGGACAATCAGTATAAATGCTGTTACGATAAAGATCAAAACCAAGGCACCCTGGGGCCAAAACAGGATGGAAAATGCATAGACCTCACCCACAATCATCGATCCTACAAACGTGCCTAAAAGACTTCCAAAACCCCCTATGACTACCACGCAGAATGCCTGAACAACAACCGCCATGTCCATTCCCAGTGTAATCGAACCCACTGGGGCCTGTACCGCTCCGGCAAGACCTGCGATAAAGATGCCCAGAACAAATACTCCTGTATAAATCCTTGGAATTGGAATTCCCAAGGCGCTCACCATCTCCCGGCTGAATACTGCGGCCCTCACAATATGACCGTATCTCGTCTTCTTTAAAAACCACCACAGTCCAACGGCTACAGCAAAGCCAACCAGGATGACAAAGATAAAATAGGAATCAAAGGGTATACCAAAGAAAAAAACCGGGCCAGCTACCAAAGGGGGTCTTGCAATAATTTTGTCCTCAACACCCCAGATGAGTTTGATCAAATCGCCAATAACCAGGATCAGGCCATAGGTGAGCAAGAGTTGTTCGGGAAGCTCCCTTTTGTACACCCGACGTATTAAAACTACTTCAATGAACCAGCCAATAAGGGCGAGCGCCAACGAGGCCAAGGCAATGCTTACCCACAGCCCAAAACCGTAATCCTGCATCAGGTACCAGAAAGTATAGCAGAAGTAGGCCCCAGCCAACCACAGGGTCGCATGGGCAAAATTGAGGATATTCATTACCCCGAATATGAGAGATAGTCCCGAGGCGATAAGGAACAGCATCATCCCCCGGGACAGTCCGCTCAAAAACTGCGAAAAAATCAAAGAGATATCCATGTTTGGTCCTGCCTGTTATTTCTTCGCCGCTCTGGCAGCAACAATCTCAGCTTCGGGACGCCAGGATTCTGGACCTGTCACCTCAACCAGATCATGGTAAATAGGGAATGGGTACTTGGGATCATCAGCTACCACACCGATATAGGACGAGCAGCTCAGCATATTGTCAATACGGCGGAAGAAGAGCCGTCCTCGACATGTATCGATGGTTGCTCCTTTTAAAGCGCCTTTTACTTTTTCTGTATCAATACTGCCAGCCTTTTCAATACCCTGTTTCAAGACATAGACAGCATCATATTCCATTACGGCCCAGTCGCTGGGATACCGGTTATGCTTCGCTTTGAAGTTCTTCACGAAATCAGCCATCATGGGCACATCCATGTGAGCAAAGAAGGGAGCCCGGCACAGGCCTATCAAACCCCTGGTAAGCGTCTTGGCCTGTATTATCAGTTCGGAGACACTTATCAATGACCCGGGATAAGGAATCTTATCAAAAAACCCGTACGCCTTTGCTTGCTGATTAAAGGCGACATTATCCTTTGACGCCAAACAACCGTACGCAAAATCCGGTTTCTGTGCCATGATAGCGGTGATATAGGAGGTGAACTGCGTCTCACCGAGTCGCGGCCAGAATTCTTTTTTTAACTTCAATTGAGGTGCAAATTGTTTCAAAAGTTGGACCGTGTTCTCTTGAGTAGATCGACCCCACTCATAGTCCGAGGCAAGGGTGACATATTCCTTCCATCCCTTTTTTTTGGCCAACTCAGCAACACCCAGGACAACGGCCTTCGCCTGCATATAGCTGTTCGGCACCACCTGATAGGTGTAAGGACTGAAGTTGATTTTCGTGATGTTTTCAGAGTTACTGATGGCTGGGATATGCAAAACCTTGTATTCTTGACACACAGGTTTGAAAGCAGCGGCAACAGCGCTTGAATAGCTACCCAAGATGCATCGCACCTTATCACGCAGAATCAAATCCTTAGCCTCGCGAACTCCCACATCAGGCTTAGTATGCGTGTCTCTTATAAAGAGCTTGATGGGATGTTTTCCAAGAAAACCACCTTGAGCATTGATCTCATCTACTGCAAGTTTAATGGCATCTATCCCGTCTTTACAATAAAGAGCGCCTGTGCCGGTAATGGCCAAGTTAACGCCCAAATGATAGGGCTCAGCTGCCAGGCTGCTATTCAAACCAATCAATCCTCCTAATAAAATAAACGAACAAACAATTACAATGGCCTTTGTCTTCATAATCACCCTCCTTATATTATTTAGTTCTCCCAATAAATCTTTACTATTAAATAAGGTCAAAAACGTTAAACCCGATTATCACCTCCTCTCTCTTATTTAAGACAGTAGTGTATCGTTTTAATAGGTCAGAACCATACCCCCATCAAACAGGAGGTCCCCACCGATGAGGTATTTTCCCAAGAATGAGAACCCGATGATAAAGAGATTCCCAACTTCAATGGGAGTCATCATTTCCTTGATCTGGGATCTTCCCATCATCACATCTCTCACGACCTCTTCAGGCGTGATGCCCCGCTGTTTGGCTTGGTCTGGAATCTGATTGAGGGCCAGAGGAGTTCTGACAAAACCTACGCTGACGCTGAAGCCTCTGATTTTACCTTCTCCCTCAGCAGCAATGGACTGGGCTAAACCTCGAAGGCCAAACTTGGTAATGTTATAAACGGGCTTATTTTTGGTGACCATGTGGCCATGAACAGAAGACATATTTCCGATGGCTCCAGTTCCGTCCTCGCTTTTTTTCATGTGGGGGATGCATAGCTTGGAAAGATAAAAAGGAGCCCGCAACATGATGCTCATCATGAGATCGTATTTCTCCATGGGAAAGTTGTCAACGGAGTCTATGTGCTGAATCCCTGCTATATTTGCTACATATTTAATTGCGCCAAGTTTGGCTGCCTTATTTACGGCATCCTCTATCTCTTCATCCCGAGTGAGATCTGTTTTGATAAAGATCATCTCTCCACCCATTTCCTGAGCTAATCTCTGCGTTTTCTTTCCCTCCTCTTCGTTTACATCTAGGCCTATGGTCATCAATTTATTTGCAGACGCAGCAATCGCTGTGGCTCTTCCAATACCTGTCCCTGAACCGCTGACAATACACACATTATCTGGATTAAAATGCGCATCCTGAAGGATCAGTATTTCCTCATGCTTTATCTCAGGCTCTTTAATCTCCATAGGTTTCACTCCTTTTTCTTATATATTTATGCCAAAATGAGATTGAATCAGTTTTTGACGGTAGATAACACTGTGTGCCTCATGAGAAGCTAACCGCATCAAAGCCAAAGACAGATTATCTAAAAGTAAAAAAAGCAAATAATAATTTAATTTTCAGATAAAAAATATAACCTTGCGCTCGATACAAGTTCCGATGTTTAGTGAGGAGAAATTTTTGAGATAGAAGAATGATTTCTGAAATTAAGATAACACTCTTTTTGTTCTACATGGGGAAGTTGTGTCATATTATGATGCTGATAGATTAAGTAATAATATAAATCAGGTATGTGAAATAAAGTCAAGAGAAAAACCCTCAATCACGCCTCATTGCTTTATCCTGCCAGGCTTATACATTTGACACCCAAAGGAAACGTCTGTATCTTATGATCTTGTGTCAAAAAGAGAATTTTTATTACGAGCGTTGATAATCTCATGGAAAAGCTGGAATACATACCCTTGAATCTGGATCTTGAGGAAATCAAGAGAAGGCTCCACACGGAGAAGAGTGGGGATTGGAATCACGTTCAAACCCTTGTGGAGGAAGCCCAATCACTCATATCAGCAAAGGCAGTTTATAAGGTGTGCTACATCGCCTCAAAACATGAAGATGCCATAATATTAGATGGAAGGAGTTTAAAGAGCCGTGTTCTGCGTAAAAATCTAAATAACGTGGAACGGGTTTTTCTATATGTTGTTACCATAGGCAACAGACTGGAAGATACGATGCGAGCATGCACTGATTTGCAAAAAAAATATTACCTCGATATAATAGGAAATGTAGCCTTGAATGCGACACAACAATATCTCAAAGATCATATACGGTCTAGATATGCCCTTGATGGAATATCCTATATGAATCCAGGATCCTTGGAAGATTGGGCTATTGAAGAGCAAAGGTCATTGTTTTCAATTCTTGGGGATGTGGAATCCTCTATTGGTGTGAGGCTCAATGAAACTTTTATCATGATTCCGAATAAATCACTATCTGGAATCTATTTTCCCACCAAAATTCCCTTTTATAGCTGCCAACTTTGCCAGAGGGAAGACTGCTCAGTACGAAAGGTTCCCTATGATGAAAAGTTAGCCAGAGAATATGGGATAGTTGAATGATGTAATTGAAGCATGCTTTTCTTTTATTGATATGATTTTCTCAATTTGCCTGCCATCCACTAAATGTTTGTATGCGAATTCTTATCGTACAATCTAAGAACTCGAGAAATTTAAAATCACATCTTTTTCTTGACATTTTTATGAGCTGAAAGTAAATAAAGACACTATTTTGCAAACAATAATAGGAGCTTTCTAATGATCGAAATACGGTTTCACGGAAGAGGTGGTCAGGGGGCAGTGGTTGCATCCAAGATCTTGGCCACATCGATATTTCTTGATGGGAAGTATTCCCAGTCCTTCCCTGCCTTTGGGGTAGAGAGAAGGGGTGCTCCAGTGACGGCCTTTTTACGAGTCGATGACAAACCCATCAGAATACGCACAGAGATATATGAGCCAGATCATATTGTCATCCTTGATCCCCTGCTCGTTGATCAAGTTCCCCTTGCAGACGGACTGAAAAAGGAAGGCACTGTGATCATCAATAGTAGAAAAAAGCCAGATGAGTTTTCCGATACATTCAAAGGCTTTCACGTAGCCACTGTTCCTGCTGGCAAAATTGCTGTAAAACATCATCTTGGAAGTCATCAATCTCCTATTGTCAACACCGCTATATTAGGTGCTGTTGCGAAGGTGCTTGGGATAGTCTCCATGGAAAGCTTGATTGAGGGAATCAACACTGACGTGCCAGCCCATACAGAAGATAATGCTGCCGCTGCTAAAGAAGCATATGAAATGGTAAGCGAGTTAGTACAATTGTAGTCAATTAGTGTCAGGAGTCTGTTATCCTTTGACCATTAGAAAAAGGAAGATAATGAATTATCGACGGATACTTTGCAACAACAGATAATCTAATGTAAATAGACGTGTCAGGTTTTGTGAGAGGAATTAAATATGAAATACACTGAAAAGCAGGTGAACGTCCCATTATGTGCAATATCCACCACCTCTGGACTGGTTAATAAGACCGGAACCTGGAAGTTTGCTGAACCACGTTTTGTTGATCGAATTTCTCCATGTAATCAGCAATGCCCTGCTGGCGAAGACATTACTGGATATATGTATCTGGCTGGTCAGGGAAAATTTGAAGAGGCATGGAAATTAATTATGGCCGAAAATCCTTTCCCCGCAATTATGGGCCGGGTATGTTTCCATACCTGTGAGGAGGAGTGTAACAGGAAAGATCACGATGAGGCTGTATCGATCCACACCGTAGAATGCTTTATCGGTGACTATGCCCTTACCCACGGTTTCAAAATTTCAGATATCCAACCAGAAAAGGACAAAAAGGTTGCTATTGTCGGTGCTGGACCTGGGGGCATGAGTGCGGCCTACCATTTAAAAAGAATGGGGTATGCTACTACTATATTTGACTCTCATCAGAGCCCCGGGGGCATCATGCGCTATGGCATTCCTCCCTACAGGCTTCCTCATACCATTCTTGATGGTGAGATCAAGAGACTGTACGATATAGGCATCGAATTTAACATGGGAGTAAGGGTCGGTACGGATATCTCCTGGGATTCCCTTGAAAGCCAATTTGATGCCATATTTATTGCTATTGGGGCCTGGGAAGAGACTCAGCTCGGTATCGAGGGCATACATAAGCAAGGAATAGATAATGCCCTTGATTTTTTACATCAAATCAACCTCGATAAAAATCCGAAAATAGGAAAAAAAATAAGTGTCATTGGCGGAGGCAACAGCGCCATAGATTGTGCCAGATCCTCACGCAGACTTGGAGCAGAGGTAACAGTTGTCTATCGTAGAACTGAAAAAGAGATGCCAGCCCATTGGGAAGAGATTGAAATGGCAAAGGAAGAGGGTGTTCAATTTCTCTTTCTTGCCACCCCAAAAGCAATATCCGGTAATGAGCACATTACAGATATTATACTCGAAAAGATGGTGTTGGGAGATGAGGATGACTCTGGCAGAAGGCGACCACTCCCCACTGGAGAAACCTTTACTATTGCGTGTGACGGAATGATAATCGCCATAGGAGAGGCTACTCGCGTGGCAGATCTTCCTGATTCTATCTCGAAAAAAAATGGCGTCGTTTCAACAGATCAGATGGGACACACTGATCACTCAAAGATCTTTGCTGGCGGAGACATTATCGACATCCCCCATACCGTTACGCATGCTATCGGCTCAGGTAAGCGTGCCGCCATAGCTATTGACCAATTCTTAGAAGGAATAAAGGCTGAAGAAGACAGCCTCACTCAATTCAGGTGGGGGGCAAAAGGAAATGTGAGTGTTGGCCGTATACAGGGAACAACCCAGTTTGTACGAAGAAACCCAACCTCGGAAGTCGTTGACTACACAGGCATGAATCCCTTCTATTTTGATCACCGGCAAAGCACAAAAAGGAATAAAATCGCTGCAGAAGAACGCTTAAAGGGATTTCAGGAGGTTATCAAACCTCCTTCTCAAGAAGAGGCAGTTTTAGAAGCCCAGCGTTGTTTTAATTGCGGCTCCTGCACCGAGTGTGGAAATTGTTATATCTTTTGCCCAGATAATGCCATAAAGGTCGATCCAGACGGCTATGGATATATTGCAGATATGGACTATTGCAAAGGATGCGGTGTGTGTGTCAATGAATGCCCTCGAGGGGCAATGAAAATGGAATTTATGGAGTAAAAAGATGAGAAAGGTTATCACAGGAAACGTGGCAGTAGCTTATGGGGCAATGCTTTCTGATGTACAGATAGTTGCCGCCTATCCAATTACACCCCAGACAACCATCATTGAGGAGTTGGCCACTATGCAGGCTGAGGGATTGGCGGATTTCGACTACATCAGGGTGGAATCCGAACATTCGGCCATGGCCGCATGTATTGGGGCCTCAATGGGGGGAGCACGAGCATTTACTGCCACCTGCGGGCAGGGATTACTACTGATGCATGAGATGCTCCATTATGCGACTGGTGCGAGAACACCGATCGTGCTCGCCAATGTCAACAGGGCTGTAGCTGCCCCCTGGACCATCTGGAGTGATCAGACCGACTCTGTCTCGCAAAGGGAGACCGGTTGGATCCAACTTTACTGTGAGGGAAATCAGGAGGTCCTGGATACCACCATTATGGCATTCAAAATAGCAGAAACCTTACGCCTTCCTACAATGGTTGTGCTGGATGCATTTTTTCTCTCTCACACCTCTGAGCCAATCGATATCCCGAATAAGGAGGAAGTAAGAAGCTTTCTTCCTTCTTTTGATCCAGGAGACCTGTGGCTCAACCCAGATAATCCCAAAACCTTTGGTGGCATTACCATGAATACTGACTATATGGAATTCAGGTGGCAAATCCAGAGAGATATGGAGAAGGCAAAGGGGATTATCACCTCGGTTCATGAAGAATTTTCCAGGATGTTTGGAAGAATATATCACCAGGTGGAAGGATACCACACCGATGATGCGGATGTTGTTATGGTTGTCTCAGGCACTGTCGCATCTACCGGAAGGGATGCTATAGATTCCTTAAGGGAAAAGGGAGAAGAGGTAGGCATGGTAAAAGTAAAGACCCTTCGCCCATTTCCAAGGGAGGAAGTTATCGCAACCTTAAAAGGAAAGAAAAAGGTCGCGGTTATTGACCGGAATTTCTCCCCAGGTGCCACAGGCATTTGGGCTCAGGAGATCAAGAGTGCCCTTTACGAGCTTCCTGAACATGAAAGACCACTTATCTATGGCTATATTGCCGGTCTTGGTGGCAGAGATATAAGTGTAAACACCATTGAGGAGATTTACAAGAAAACACTTACCGATGATCGACCAGATGATGTCGATATATGGATAGGAGTAAACTATGTATAGCCTAAATCAAAGATTTGACAACAAAGATATCCCTGAAGATGAGTTCATGACCTCTGGAAATCTCGCCTGTGCCGGCTGCGGGGCATCTCTTTCTATGAGGCTGGCATTAAAAGGGCTCGGGAAGCCAACGGTCCTTGTGGTGCCTGCCTGCTGCTGGACAATTATACCAGGCACCTGGTCTTTCTCCACCATGGATGTCCCCCTTTTTCATTGTGCCTTTGAGACAACTGGGGCAACCATATCTGGTGTGAAGGCGGCATACAGGCAAAGGGGCATGGATGAAATTTGCGTTGTTGGATGGGCAGGTGATGGAGGCACATTTGATATTGGTATCCAGGCATTATCAGGTGCTGCAGAGAGAAATGATGATGTTATCTACGTATGCTATGACAACGAGGCCTACATGAATACCGGAATCCAACGATCAAGTGCGACCCCTAAAGGTTCCTGGACAACAACGACCCCGGTAAAAAAGCCCAAATTAGAGAACAAGAAGGATTTCGATGAGATAATGCTTGCCCACAGAATTCCATATCTTGCTACTGCCACAGCCGCCTATCCACAGGATATGATCGCTAAATTTAAAAAGGCTAGGTCGATCAAAGGAACAAAATTTATTCATCTCCTTGCTGCCTGCCCCACAGGCTGGAGAATGCCTGAAAATTTATCCATAGAGGTTATGCGCCTTGCTGTGTTATCCAACATCTTCCCTTTATATGAGGTACACGACGCTGAGCTCTTTACACAAACAATGATCCCTGATGAAATTATTTCAGTGGAGAAATATATCCACCTTCAGGGCAGATTTAGACACTTCACCACGCAAGACATTAACGACTACCAGAAGATGGTGGATGAAAGGTTTGAGCGTTTACAAGAGAGGTTTGAAAAGTCCAAAGCGTAAAAAAATTCATATCAAAAATCAGCAATCGGCAATTCGTCAATCTTTACCCCGTTAAATTCCGAAGGACAGCGAAGCGTATTTAACCGGGGCCGCAATCCCTAAATCTCTCAATCTCTCTATTCATCTGATATGCATACCCTATTTTTTCCATAATGTTTCGCCTTGTACATAGCCTCGTCCACTCGTTTTATGAGTGAATCTACTGTTTCTTCATGTCCCATGCGCAAAGAAGCTACTCCAAAGCTTGCAGTGATTTTAACGGACTGTGAGGTGTCAGGTAGCTTGGTTTTCATCTCCTCTACTTTTTTACGCATTCTTTCCGCAACTGAACGCCCATGAATTTCATCTCCACCTGGTAAACAGACAACAAACTCCTCTCCTCCATATCTGCCTACAAAATCATATGGTCTTGAGAATTTGGACAACTGTTCAGTAAACTTTTGAAGCACGAGGTCCCCCGCCTGATGCCCAAATTTGTCATTAATGCTCTTAAAAAAATCAATATCTGTTAGTATAAGAGAGAGAGGAGTGCTTTCACGGATGGATCTGTTGATCTCTGCCTCCATCCTCTCTATAAATGCCCTTCTATTTAATACACCAGTCAAAGGATCAGTGGATGCGAGCACCATTATTCGCTGTTCCAGTTTAATAATCCTTTCTCCTATCTGAACTCGATATTTCAACTCTTCTTGATGAAATGGTTTGATTAAGAAATCATCTGCTCCAGCCTCTAAACCCTGAATTACGTCTTCTTTTCTTTCCTTTGCCGTTAGAATAATGAAATAGGTATAACGGGATCTTTGCATTTCACGAATCTTACGACACAGTTCCAATCCATCTACTTTGGGCATCATCCAGTCTGAAACAACCAGGCTTGGAGCATCTGCCTCATTAAGAACTTCCCACGCCTCTCTGCCGTCACACGTGACCACTACATCGTAACCCCACTTGCTCAGAAAAGCCTCTAACAAGCGCCTGGAAACCGGATCATCCTCAGCAATCAGTATCTTCACTTTTTATCCCCCAATAAAGCTTCTTTCATTGCCGCCTCAAGATCTGAAAGTTCCTTTTCCAGCTTAAAGAGCGCAGCATCCGCTTTCGCCAATTTCCCTTCTTTTCCAATAAGCTCTAATCTATAGGCCGCCTCAAATGCACGGTTTGTCCCGAAATTACCCACAGAACCCTTCAAGCTGTGGGCAGTCTTATCCAGAGTATTTGCATCACTGGTGGCAACTGCCTCTCGAATCTGTGCTATTGAATCAGGCAGATTTTCCAAAAACAGATCGACAATTTCTTTAAAGAGATTCTTATCTCCATCTACCACCTCCAGGGCCTTGGCAAGATCAAAGATGTCTTTAGCTGTTGGCTTATTATCCTTTGAAGCAGGTGACGTTTTTTCCTTTTTTTTGTTTTTTTCTTGTAACTGACTTGCGAATTTTTCAATCACTTCAAAAAGCTCTTCAGGCTTGATCGGCTTTGATACATAATCATCCATTCCTGCTTCAAAGCAACGTTCTTTGTCTTCCTTCATAGCATGTGCAGTCATGGCAATAATAGGGATGTTGGATATTTGACCTTTCGAGTTTCTAATTTTTCTCGTAGCGGTCAGACCATCCATCTCAGGCATCTGCACATCCATTAGGGTGAGATCAAAATATTCTCCTTTAAGCCTTTCAATTGCTTCTCTGCCGTTTGAGGCAACAACAACTCTATGTCCCCTTTTCTCTAATATCTTTTTAGCGAGCTTTTGATTTACAATATTATCTTCGGCTAAAAGGATGTCAAGTCTCTTGCGTGTCTCCTGTATGGTATAGCGAGTAATGACAGTGATTTTTTCTTCAGTTGGATGGCCCAGTGCCAACGTGATGGCATCTAAAAGATCTGATTGCTTCACGGGTTTAAGCAGATATCCCGATATTCCCACCTCTTTGCAAAGGGATGCATCACCTTTTTGTCCAGCAGAGGTGAGCAAAATGATCTCTACATTTTTTCCAGAGTCACTTTCTTTCACTCTCCTTGCCACCTCAAATCCATCCATATCCGGCATTTGGAGATCCAACAAGAGAAGTCGATAAGGCCGCCCAGAGTCAGATGCTTTCTTGATTTGAAAAAGTGCCTCTTCCCCGTCTTCTGCAACTGCGGGTTCAAGGCCCCATGAAGATGTCATTTCAGAAAAAACCAACCGGTTCGTAGCATTGTCATCAATAATGAGAATTGGTATGCCTGAAAGGTCTAATTTCTTTAAACGAGCTGCTTCTCTCTCCTTCGCATGGCTCAATTTAAAACTGGCTGTGAAGTGAAAAGTGCTTCCAAGAGCATGGTTATTGGTTGAGTTGTTGATTAGTTGAGTGGCCTGTTCCAAGTTTCGAGTTTCGATTTTCAAATTTCCACTTGCAGGGCTTTCCACCCAGATACGTCCACCCATCATCTCCACAAGCTGTCTGCATATATTCAGACCCAATCCGGTACCACCATACTTTCGAGTCGTGGAACTATCCGCCTGTTTAAAACTTTCAAAAATTGTATCTATCTTGTTGCGAGGAATACCAATACCCGTGTCCGATACCATAAAATGTAAAAGAAGCGAAGAACCACGTTCCTTTTCTAAGTCTGCCTGGATGAATACCTCACCCTCCTCAGTAAACTTGATGGCATTGCCTGTCAAATTCAAAATAACCTGACGCAATCGAACAGGGTCCCCCATTAAGGCAGTAGGTACATCAGGCTTGATGTGACATGCCAGCTCAATTCCCTTCTCGTGGGCTCTTATGGCCAGCATCTCGGTGGCGGTCTCAAGAGTTGTGCGAAGATCAAAGTCTATCTCTTCAAGTTCGAGCTGACGGGCCTCTATTTTGGAAAAATCAAGGATGTTATTTATTAAAGAAAGTAAGGAATCAGCCGACATCTTCACCATCTCCATAAATTCCCGCTGCTCGGTGTTCAAGTCAGTGGTGAGGGCCAGATCTGTCATCCCCATGATAGCATTCATAGGTGTACGGATCTCATGGCTCATATTTGCAAGGAATTCACTCTTGGCTTGGTTGGCTGCTTCAGCCGCAATCTTAGCCTGTTTCAATTCCTCCTCCGACCGTACCTGTTCAGTGATGTTTCTTGTAATCTCAATAATATTTACAATATCACCTGATTCGTTTTTTATCGGCACGGCATAATCATCCCAATAGGCTTCTCCTTTTGTAGTTTGCGAGTTAGTTTGATGCATAACAACATGTTCAATTTGACCGGACTTAATTGACTTTACCACCGGGCATCCAATACATGGCGTATCTCTATACATTAGAAATTTATAGCATGTATGTCCTACTAAATCTTCGGGAGCGATATTAAGCTCTCTGGTTGTTGTTTCGTTTGCCCAGATTATTTTCAGATCTTTATCAACAAGCCTGATTCTATCAACCGAGGCATCGAGGATTGCCTTTTTCTGTGCCTCGCTTTCCCTCAAGGCTTCCTCGGTTTTCTTTTTTTCCGTGATGTCTCGTATGACACCCTGATATCCTAACGTGCTTCCATCATTTGATTTTCGGATATTTGCAGTAATCAGACAATCTATCACCATTCCATCTTTTTTGCGCATCTTTACTTCAAAGTCTCTCACAGCATCTGTTTTTTCTATCTCTTGTTGAAACCTGAATCTATCTTCTGGACTAACATAAAAATCCTGTGCTTTAAGATTTTTTACCTCTTCTTTTGTGTAGTCAAAGAGATTTAAAAAAGATTGGTTGATGTAGGTAAGATTGCCTTCTCTGCTGGTAATATAGATTGCATCTGTAGACTGCTCAGATAGAGTGCGGTATTTTTCTTCGCTCTCCTTGAGGGCATCCTCCACCTGCTTGCTGGAGGTGATGTCTCTCACCCAGACTTGTACTCCAGGTTCTTCTTCTAAACTTATAGCTCTGGCGTTGATCTCTCCATAGAACCATGATCCATCTTTACGCTGCAATTTGACCTCATACTGGGGTGTAATCTTCTCTCCACGCATACGGGCCTGTGCACGATTTTTTGTTACCTCCTGGTAATCAGGGTGATATACAATCCAATGATCTAAACCCACGAGCTCATCTTTTTCATATCCAAGCATCTCGTTCAAACGCTGATTGACAAAAATGATCATAGAGCCTTTTTGCACAAATATACCGTCGAAACTATTCTCTATCAAGCTTCGGTATTTTTCCTCACCCTCTCTCAATTCATCTTCTGCCCGCTTTCGTACGTTAATTTCTGATTCCAATTCTGCATGGGCTGTATTGATATTCCGGTTAAGCCTTAAAATGAAAATAACAGCCCCCAAAACTGCTACAAACATAATGGAAATAGCTACCATCCATCCCCAATAATTTCTCGTAACATTACCGAATGTGATCTTACCAAAATCCTTATAAGGTCCAAGCCTTAAATCCTTTAGGCATTCATGTACAGGTTGATATTGCAAAGGAATGGTCCATCCATCACATTTTGCGGCCCTTGCAGCTGCAAATTCCGGGGGCATTCTAATTAATGCAATTGCAACTCTTTCGGATAATTCATTCGAGGTGTGCTTGAGCTTTGCAAAGGGCCATTCGGGGTATAGTTGGGTACTACAAACAAATGGAAAATTGTTATACTTCTTTGTTAGGTCGTTGATAATTCGAAAAGCCTTGATATCAATCTTGCCTTCTGCGGCCATACGCTCTAATGTTCCAGTTCGAATAGTTCCGGCATCTACTATGCCATCCTTGACAGCATATACAACCGCATCATGTGTGCCTCCAAATCTCACCTCTTTAAAATCACTATATGGGTTTATCCCTTTCTGCTTAAATTCCCTCAAGGGCGCCCTCCATCCACCAAAAGAGGTTTGCTTTACAGCCATTAAGGTCTTACCCTTAAGGTTCTTGAGGGTCTTTATGTTATTCTGGTCTGCTCTGCAAAAAATTAACCCTCCGAGCTTGGTCACAGCTTTGTCAAGATACTTGTTTTTCAATGTAGCGATTCGGTTTGCTCCATGCAAGCTCTCCAATTCTACATAGAAAGAGGGATTGGCTAAAATAAAATCTATTTCACGTTTTTCAACTAAAGTGAAAATCTGTTCGAAATCAAGAGGCACAATTGCAAAGTTTTTGTCTGGAAGCTCATATTTCAGATACTGTGCAGTTGGTGACCACTTTTCCAGGCACTGTTTAACTCCTCTTGGTGCGAGTACACCAATCTTCACGGGAGTGTCTTTGCTCCATGAATTACCAGAAAACATCAAAACAACTAAGAAAAGAGTAAAAAAACTGTATGTGCTTAAACGTCGAGCCACTTTTATCATTTTTATGCTCCCATGCAAAAGATGTCAGGGATAGAAGGGCGTTGCTCTAATCCCCATTTAATCAGCAGGGAAATAAATCATATAATGCCAATACATCAACTATTGATGTATTGTTTTCTGCCTTTAAAAACCCTTTCTTACATGAATGTTTTCACTCCATTTTTTCTTCCTCAAAAAGTGTGAAGTCTATTTTATATCCATTAAATCGGTTTTAACCATTTGGATAGTGTGATAGAGCATTATTCATAGCATCTCATCGCTTGTAGATTTCTTTGGCAGGGATATGTTCTGGCTCACGGAATTAGCCATCATTTCAAATTCATTTGCTATGTAAGGCCACCTTTTCCTCTTTCAGCCTTTGAAAAGAGCTCTTTTCAACTGCATCTTGTATTGTTTTAAGTTTTACGGGCTTATCAATAAAATCAGTAACTCCAAGCCTTAGTGCCTCGACTACCTCATCTTTTTGCCCATATCCTGTCAGGACAATGATCTTTATATCGTTGGTTACTTTTTTCATTTGCTTTATTAGCTCAAGCCCATGCATTTCTGGCATGTTTAGATCTGTAATTACTATTGGAAAAGGATTCTCCACAAAGGATTCTAAGGCTGCCTTTGGTGAGTCAAATGTAAGAACCTCATGGCCAATTTTTGTAAAAAAATCTCTCAATAGACTGAGGATAGATATTTCATCATCCACGATCATGATGCGTTTCTCTCTCTTCTCTATTACTTCAAGACAGGCGTCTACAGTCTCATTGTCATAGATAATCCCACGACCTTTTTTAATCTCATCCAGGGCCATTCCAAGGCCGAGGGCAGGCCTGTAAGGTCTATGAGTGGTCATTGCATCCACCACATCGGCAACAGCAAGTATTCGAGATTCCATAATAATCTGCTCTCCTTTTAAACCCTCAGGATAACCCGACCCATTCAATCGTTCATGATGCTGAAGTGTCACTGTTGCTACCGGCCATGGAAAATCTACATTTTTTAATATCTCATAGCCAGTACTGCTGTGAAGTTTAACCATTCTAAACTCCATCTCAGTAAGCTTGGTTGGCTTGGTAAGTATTTCTGCGGGGACTGAAATCTTTCCAACGTCATGAAGCAAACCACATACCCTCAACCCCTCGATCGTATCTTCATCAAGGCCCATCTGGTATCCTATAGCAACTGCAAGGCGAGATACTCCATCAGCATGACCAGCCGTATAAGGATCCCGTTGCTCCACCATTTTACCCATGGCCTGGGCAATCCCTTTAAAACTTTGAATCAATTGAAGCTGAGATTTCTCCTGTTCAAGCTTGATTGATTGTATCTCGGTTATATCCCTTAATACATGTATGTAGTTACTCGATGTCACATTTCCTTCAGTAATTGGGGATACATCAATGATCATAGTTTTTTCCAGATGTGGGATGTACTCATCCCAGGTTTCATTGTTGCTGTTCTCTGAAACACCTTTATGAGGGCAGGTATCACAAGGGCTTTCCCGGCCATAAATGAGCTGGAAACAGGATTTACCAACCAGTTCTTTTGGATTATCTCGAAAGAGCTGTGCCGCAGCCTTATTGAGTCTAGTAATAGTCAAGTCCCTATTAATTACAAGGACTGCATCTATCATAGAGTCAAAAATCTGACGCCATTCTTCAGCAGCTCTTAGGATTTTTATTTCTGAATCTCTCATTTCACTTTTTACCTCCTTCAGATTTAATTAATTCGAACATTGATTATTATTCATCCTTTGTGGTGTCCAGAATGTGAATGAACGTCTTAGTTAAAATTATGCCTGACTCTTTCAATCCAAAAAAATTCTTATGGCATTACTCTATAGCTTACATCAAAGCATTCTCTATAGTCTTTTTCAGAGTTTCCAAATCCACTGGCTTCGTAAGTACTGCAGATATACTGTACTTCTTAAGTTTAGCTAATTTATCACCTGTGGCATGACCTGTTAGGACAATTATCTTGCTGCGAGAACTCGCCTGTTGTATCTTTTCTGTCATGTTAAAACCATTGAGTTCTGGCATAAGCAGATCAAGAATAATAAGGTCAGGTTTTCGATCCCCTATGAAAAAGGCTGCATCTATGGGGTTACTAAAGGTCTCGAGCTTATACATATAGGGCATATCATCAGTGGAAAAAAAATGTTCCAAAAGATTGAGAATCATCTCATCGTCATCAACAGCCACTACCAATTTTTTTTCTTTTACCCGAAGGAAAGCAGGGATAGGCATGCCATGAGCATCCAAAAAAGTTATCAGATCATCTCTGGAAACCCTGTATCTGCCACCAGGTGTACGAATTGCTTTAATTGCTCCCTTTTTTATCCAATTGGTAACGGTTACTCTATGAATACCAAGAATCCTGGATAGATCAATTGGGGAATAGCTTTCGTCAAAAATCGACATTGTAGGTCTCTAATACACAGTAGTTTATATTTTCATTTTATTTTTTATGCAACAAATGTATCATATTTATCAGTTTTCATCATGTCAACTAAAAAATACTTTTTTATACTTTATTTACATTTTTTTCGTCAAGTCATTGAAATTCAATTATTATTAAAGTAATCAAACGATTTGACACGAATACCTCAATTGCTTATGCTACTTTTATTTTTAAAGCTACAGTCAGTATGCCTATGAATATGGTCTACATTTTTACAATAACCTGCATCGAACGAAGGCCATGACAATTCGTAAGATTCTCATATTTACCCCAATCGTAATCATAGTATTCTTGCTCCAGTCATATTTTTGGGTACCTACCTATAAGGAACAGTCACGAGGTAATCCCGACCGCCTTAACGAATACATTGCAGCATCCATAGGTGACGCCAGCATTCTTAATCCGATACTGTCAGCAGATTCTGCCAGCAGCCAAATAGAGTCCATGGTCTTTGAAGGGCTCATTGACAGAGATGAAGACCTCAACTTCAGAGGACGCCTTGCAACTTCCTGGCGCATATATGAAGAGGCCTTTTTTTATGTAAATGAAAAAATCGATATACAGGGTTATGGAAAATTACAAGCAAAGGAAGTGGCTGAGCTTCTAAAGAAGGCAAAAGCCGGAGATCTGAACATCAACAACAAGACTAAGGCATCTTTGGATAATATTAGAGATATTTCTATCATTCCAGCCAGCGAATTTTTAGTAACGAGACATGAGAAAAAGACAAAAAAAGACCAACAAAAGAGAGAGCTAAGAATTCAGGTCAAAGCACCACCAAGGATTAAAATGCTCCTCCATAGTGTCGATCAAAATCTTTTTCAAAACCTTGCAACTATTTTAGGGAAGCAGTATTTTAGTTTTTTTAATAGTGAGTCTTCCTTAAAATTTGATCAGGAAGTTGGGCAAAAAAAAAGAACTGCATACACACGAGAGATCCTTCCCGCTACTGAACATAATCCAATTATGGTCTTTACCTTACGTCCCAATGTAAAATTTCATGATGGCCACATTCTTGATGCATATGATGTCAAATTTACCTATGAAGCAATCATCAATCCGAAGAATCTCTCTCCACGCATAGCAGATTATGAGCCAGTAAAGAGTGTGGAGGCAATTGATCCCCTGACCGTGCGCATTATTTATAAACGACTCTATTCACCAGCCCTTGGTACATGGGCAATGGGAATACTCCCAGAGCATCTTTTAAATGATATAACCTTAGGAGAAGAGGCAAAAAAAGCTGGAAAAGATCCGAAAAAATTTTCCCTGCGACAGAGCAACTTTAACCGTCACCCCATAGGATGCGGCCCCTTTGTGTTCAAAGAGTGGAAATCGGATCAATACATCATAATGGACCAATTTGATGAGTATTGGGAGGGGCCAGCAAATTATAAACGCTATATCTATCGGGTCATTCCTGATCTTCTAACACAAGAGATGGAATTCTATGCAGGCACTGTGGACAGCTACGGTGTTCAGCCCCATCAAGTTCAGCGCTTAAAAAGCGATCCACAGTATCAGAGTTTTTCAGGGCCCTCTTTCGGCTACACCTACATAGGGTATAACATGAGGCGAAAACCTTTTGATGATCCTCGAGTACGAATGGCCCTCAGTATGGCCATTGATGTAGATAAAATCATACAATATGTCCTCTATGGTCAAGGCGAAAGGATTACCGGCCCATTCGTAAAACAAACTGATTTTTACAATCAAAGAGTCAAGACGATTCCATATGATCCCAAAGGATCACTAAGCCTCCTCGAAGAGGTAGGCTGGAAAAAAAACAAGGAAGGTTGGCTGGAGAAGGACGGGAAGAGGTTTCAATTTACCCTTATAACCAACAGCGGCAATGATCTCAGAAAAGCCATCTTAACCATTGCCCAGGACGGATGGAAACAAATCGGCATTGATGTGCGCACTGATCTCTTAGAATGGGCAGTATTTATTCAAGAGCGTGTAGATAAGGCAGATTTTGACGCCCTCATCCTGGGCTGGAGCATGGGAATCGAACCTGATCTTTATCAGATATGGCATTCGAGTCAAGCCAACCCGTATCAGCTTAATTTCGTGGGTTTTAAAAACAAAGAAGCCGATGATCTCATTATCAAAATCAGGCAGGAATATAATCATGATAAACAAGTAGACTACTGCCACCGTCTTCACGAAATCATTGCAACGGAACAGCCCTATACTTTTCTTTACGTTACCAAATGGACAGCTGTGCTAGATAAAAGAATTGTAATAAAGGAAATAGATGCAAAAGGGAATGTCATCTATAAAAAGATCACGCCTACAAAAACAGGAAGTTATACATTTCATTTCAACAAGTGGATAAAACTTTCTGATGCGCCTAGCTTCGCACTGGATGGATAGAGATGGGATTTGGAATGCGGAATAATGGAGTTTAGGCTTAAGCCTTTTATAAAACTTTAGTCATTTTAGTTCACTTTAGGCACTTTAGGCACTTAAAAATGTTATCATTCATAAGTCGGAGTATCATACAAAAAATTATTACTCTTTTCTTTGTTTCAGTAGTCTCCTTTTTGATCATTCATCTTGCTCCTGGCAAACCCAGTCAAGTTGATCCCCTAAATCCCAAATTTACTCCGGAGATGGTAGAGCGATTCCGGAAAGAATTTCATTTGGATAAGCCTCTCTACACGCAATATCTTCTATTTTATAAAGATCTTTTCACAGGAAAGACCGTTTCCTGGAAAGATAATCAGTCGGTGCTCAAAAAGATATGGGAGCGATTTCTAAATAGTCTTCCTCTTTTTATTGTAGGCACTCTCCTCACATGGACTTTATCTTTTCCTATTGGTATACGATCAGCACTATTTAGAGGAGGCTTCTATGATCGAAGCGCCACATTTCTTGCATATCTCTTGATATCTATTCCCGGCTTCTTTTTTGCCTATATTCTTATTATCTTGGTAGTTACCCATTTTCATGTCCCGGTAATTGGAATGGAAACGTTTGGACTCAGCATTCATTCTTTGCCCCATGTTGTCATGGACAGAATATGGCATTTATTGATTCCGTCTGTTCTGGGTGCTACTGGTGGGATCGCGGTTCTTTCCAGGTATGTGCGCAGTCAAATGCTTGAGGTAGAAGGACAGGATTATGTACGAACTGCCAAGGCAAAGGGTCTCCCGCCAGAGGTGGTCCACTACAAACATGCCTTGCGCAATGCTCTTTTACCCTTTGTTACCATGTTTGGATTGATTTTACCGGGTCTCATCGGCGGCTCTGTAATTATTGAATCCATTTTCTCATGGCCAGGCATGGGCAGGATGGCCTATGAAGCTATTTTAGCCCGAGACTATCCAATTATCCTGACAGTTAATTTTCTTTCAGCGGTACTTGTACTGGCAGGCACCTTTGTGTCTGATGTGCTCTATATGGTGGTAGACCCGAGGATCCGGTTATAATGGCAACATATACAAAAAACTCCTTGCAAACTAGTAGAATTGAAGAATCTATTGCTTCTCCAAGAAAAACCCGCTTTCAGGAGTCCTGGGGGCTTTTCAAGAAAAATAAACTCGCTTTTATAGGCCTTTTAATTTTTATCCTCTTCTTCTTTACCGCCCTTGCAGGCATTATACTTACTTCAGGCAACAATCCTTATTTTGATCCTTCCATGGTCAGACTCCAGGAAAAGCTCCTCCCTCCACTCTCTCATCCAAATATAAAGACCTTGCGCCCCGAGGAAAGACCTAAACTAGGAATGTATCTATTTGGGACCGATGATCTGGGAAGGGATGTTTTTGCGAGGATGTTACAGGGCGCCTGGGTATCCCTGACAGTAGGATTTGTTGCTGTAGGCATTGCTGTACTCATAGGAATATTTCTGGGCGGAATAGCAGGCTATTTTGGGCAAAACCATATTCGTCTTGATCACATTCTGATATCTTTCCTATTGCTCATTGGGGCGATAGTGCTTTTTATGGGAAATGGGTATCTGGGTATAATCTTTCTTATTTCAAGTATTGCCTTTGTTATTTTTAACATTTTGCGTAAAAAGAGATCATTACAAAAAGCCGGGTCAACATGGCTTCAGATACTTCATAAAGAGACCATCTCTGTTGACACTCTGATTATGAGAATTGTAGATATCATGCTCTGTTTTCCGAGCTTCTTCCTGATCCTCACTGTGGTTGCACTGCTCCCTGCGAGCATCTATAACATTATGATTGTCATTGGCCTGACAAGCTGGATGGGCACCACTCGGTTTGTACGGGCTGAATTTCTCTCATTAAGAGAGCAGGATTTTGTAACCGCTGTCAAGGCCCTTGGGGTAAGCAACCTTCGGATTATATTTCGTCATATGGTGCCTAATGCTATTGCGCCAGTGTTGGTATCTGCTACAATTGGTATTGCAACCGCTATTCTCATAGAAGCAGGTTTGAGTTTTCTCGGATTCGGCGTTCCGCC
>Ga0315534_1000363_pt1 | contig 31089 bp, 26 predicted proteins | sample SalMarSW160240MG_FD_203094 | JGI IMG/M metagenome (GOLD analysis project Ga0315534, IMG submission 203094) | Salt marsh sediment microbial communities from the Plum Island Ecosystem LTER, Massachusetts, United States - Salt Marsh Sediment SW1602-40 ...
AGGCGCGCCCTTCAGTAACTACGACTAGTGATGCTTGCGATGTCGATGGTGATGGTCCGCGTCTTTCCAGCCGGTGATCTCGAGTATGACACCATGACCTGTAACATTATGCTGAATGCTGACAAAGTAACGCTTGCCACTGGCATCGAAGACTCCACCTGTCGACTCTGCGTTCAGATCATTCAGGCTGATAACCCTGGCACAGGCATCGGCAAGGATATCCATGTCATCGCCGTCGTCCACGCACGTCCAGATATCATTATTACGTGGCGGAGTGGCACCTGGTCCTTCACCGTCTTCCTGAACCAACCAGTTACCGCTGTCGGGTTGATAGGCGATATTGTCCATCATCGCCATCTCAAAATTACCAAAGGCCAGCGGCTGATATTCAGGGATCGACAAGCTAAAGTTATCCGCAGCCTCATCAAGTGTACCGTCTGTTATACACATGGTTTCACCCCAGTGGTTGTCGCCGTCCTGGGTGTCTTCACCGGTATTATTGCCACAAAAGCGAACATCGCCATCGGCGAGTGCCTCTAGATCAATGGCAATATCCTCTGGACGATAGTAACTCGTCAGTTGCAGGGTAATTGCAGCAGCACGGAGGTTAGCAGGCGCCGCATCGGTGATCTGTATCCACGTGCCGCGACCAAATTCGTTGCCCTGGCCATAGTCTGTGTTGCCGCTACGTTTGCCGACCCTCATGCCATATGTGGTACCGGATACCAGCGGTGAGTTGTTTAGGTCGGTGATTGGTGCACCTCCGTTCCACTGGTTATCCGGAATGAATTTAAAATAAGCACCACCGGGATTGCCGTTCCCGGGACGGTTTTCATCACCAAAATACAGTACTCCATTCGGATATACGGCAATACCTTCAAATGAAAGTTGACCTATTGCTGGACGATAGGCAACATGTGCGGGATCCGAAGCTGTGGTACCGGCACCGGATCCAGATACCGTTACATTGGTAGTGTTCAGAGGATCCAGAAGCTCGAATACACGTCCGTTAGCACCGTTTTCTTCAGCGAAAAGGATCGTACCCCAGGGGGTGACGTGTACGGGATCACAACTCGTCAGACCGGAACTGATAATATCTTCAACTGCTCCTGTATCTATGTCGATGCGTTGCAAACCGACCTGTGAGCTGCCCTGTTCATTACAGGAAATGATATGGGTCGGATAAACCGCATCCGGCCATAGCGCCAACATGTCGGTATTGGGCCCGAGGCTGGATTTTGCACTGACTACCCTGGCGCTGAGTCCTTTTGCGAGGGTGACCAGGCTGGTGGGATCGGCATTGGCCATCACCGCCGAGATGCTGAGGGTCGACGATTCCTCAAGTGGCTTGATCACCCCGAACAACTTGTTCGATTGTGCGAATGCCTGATGATCAACTTGCAGTCCAAAATCCAGATCCTGGCTTGCGCATGCGGCACCCGATATGATACCCATCATGGCAATCGCGATCAGAGTATGCTTCCTGTTCATATGTGTTTCCTCAATATTGATTGTTGTCGAAAGTTGAACTATGCGGCCCGGCAATCCGGGATCGAGGATGACTATAGGAAGCCTCTGTTACAGGATGGTGTACTTTCCATGATTTTTTAATGTCAGAATCGTTGCATGATCGTTAATCGTTTTCACATACCTTCGCTATTATTCTGATTTTAGTTACCGTTACAATCTGAACGTGATTGGATTGAGTTAGTGTGCTCACCATTACCGGATCGATCCTTCGAAAACCAGTTCACCTATCACCTTGCGATCATTCGGCGTCTCGCGGTTTCTCAGATCCTCCGGCAATGACTGTGGATCACCCACCTTGCCGACGGCAACGGCACATATTGCGTCGTATTCGGCCGGATCCATGCCCGTGACCTCGTAGACCTTTTCTGCGCTGAAACCGGCCATGCCATGCGTATACAGTCCAAGCCTATTGGCCTGTAGTGTAAATGCCATCCAGGCCGCTCCGGTATCGAAACCTGCCCAGCGATTATGCTTGCCGCTCCGGGTGAAGGTTTTTTTGCTGAATACCAGTACCAGCAATGGCGCCTTGCAGGCCCACAGCCGGTTTTTTTCTGTCAATGCCGCGCAAAATCTTTCCATGTCTTCCGGTTTACGTGCATAGACGAATCGCCACGGCTGCTCATTAAAGCAGGACGGACTCCAGCGAGCCGCCTCGAACAGTGTCATGATATCCTCTTCTGCAATCGCATCCGTCACGAAAGCGCGTGGAGACCAGCGATCGATAAACATTCGATCCAGTTTGTCATAGTCAGATTTACGCATCACTCTCCTTCTCGATTCATTGGTTGATTAGCGGTTATCACCGGCATCTCCGGCATAAGATTGAGTATATGCAGGGCTATATGGCCCTGCATATCATCATCATGAATGACTGACCGATCCGGCTACTGAAGTGCTATGATGATCCAGGCTGTATGCGCCGGCCCCGTAGGTCGCCAGCAACAACAGGCCACCGCTTATGGCAATGTTCTTCATGAACATGATCATCTGTATCTGATCGCCCAATGCATTGTGGAATATCAATGCCGCCAGTATGGTAAACCCAGCAAGTGTGATGGCGGCCCACCTTGTTTTCCAGCCTGCGATGATCGCCAAACCGCCACCAACCTCGAGAGCTATGACCAGCGGCAATAACATACCGGGTACTCCCATGGATTCCATATATCCCTGTGTGCCTTCATATCCGGTAATCTTGCTCAGACCGGCCAACAGGAAAATATGGCCCAGAAAGATGCGTGCCATCAATTGACTGACTTTTTCCATTTCGGTTCTCCTTTATTGTGTATTGATTTGTAACTAATGATCACTTTGAACGTTCGCGCGATCACGCACCAGTCTGTTGGTGTGATAGTCATGCGCAGCCTGTTCGATCTCTTCACGTGTATTCATGACAAAAGGACCGTGTTGTACAATTGGTTCATTGACGGGTTGACCACTGATCACGATAAATCGGGCGCCCTGTTCCCCGGCCGTAAAATCTATTGCATGATCGTCAGTTCCGGCAACAAACAGATTATGTCGTGAGATGTCCTGGCCATTGATCTGGCCGTTGCCCTCGAATACATACGCAACTGTGTTGTTCTCTTCCGGCAAGTCAAGCTGAAACCGTTTACCCGCCTTGAGCTCGACATCAAGATAGACCACATGGGTCGTGTCATCCTGGATGGGAGAAGCCTGATCGGCAAATCGGCCTATGAGAACCTTGACGTTATATCCGTTTGTTTCCACGCGCGGAAATGCCGCTGATGAATATTCCTGGTATTCAGGATTGTCCATCTTGTACGCAGCGTGCAGGTTGATCCACACCTGAAACCCTCGCATCAGGCCGTTTTCCTGTTTGGGCATCTCCGAATGAATGATCCCGCTGGCAGCCTTCATCCACTGGGCGTAACCGGGTCCGAGGTTGCCGGTATTGCCCATACTGTCCTTATGTTCAAGATGCCCGTCTATCATATACGTAAAGGTGATAAACCCGCGGTGCGGATGGGATGGAAAGCCGGCTATATAGTCGGCGGGATCATCGCTGCTGAAATGATCCAGCATCAGAAACGGGTCATGATGCCGCAGTGCCGGTGTGCCGATAGTACGGTGCACCGTAACACCCGCTCCCTCGGATACCGTGATCGCGGGAATCAGTCTGGCTGTATGGATTCGTGCATTCATGGGTGCTCTCCTCTCAGTGAGCAACTGGCTCATTGCTGTTGCTTCATGGTGCCATTATCATGGTTGCTTTAAAGAGAATAAACAGGCATCATGAGAAATAATTGTTCTTATTTCGTTTACAATCATTGATAGTATGGGCCGTTTCGAGACCATGGGAACCTTCATCCAGGTGGTGGAGGCCGGCAGTATCAGTAGCGCGGCCGATGCCCTGGGAGTAGCCAAATCGGCCGTCAGTCGGCGACTGAAGGAACTGGAAGAACATCTGGGGGTTCAGCTTTTTCATCGTACGACCCGGCAGATGAATCTTACCGAGACCGGACGCATGTATTATCAGCGGGCTGTTCGTATCATGCAGGATGTCCAGGAGGCGGAACTGCAGACATCACAGGCCCATGGCACGCTCAAAGGCAGCCTCAGGGTCGCGCTGCCATTGAGTTTCAGTCTCATGCATCTTGGACCGGCCATCAGCGATTTTCTACAGGCTCACCCCCAGATTGAATTCGACCTTGACTTCAACGACCGCAAGGTTGACCTGATTGAAGAAGGTTTTGATCTAGCGGTCAGGATCGCAACTCTCCCGGACTCAAGTCTGATCGCACGCCGCCTGGCGACGATTAAATCCGTCATCTGTGCAAGCCCGGAGTATCTCGCGAGTTCTGGCACACCGCAATCACCCGATGATCTGGTCTCCCACCGCTGTCTCATCTATAACCTGATGCGGGATTTTGAACACTGGCATCTGCACGACAGCGCAGGCAGATTGGTCAAGGCAAAAATACGTCCCTACCTGAAGGCAAGCAATGGCGAATATCTGCGTGATGCGGCTGTCGACGGCCTGGGTATTGTCCTGATGCCGACATTTATCGTCTACAAGGTTATTGAAACCGGTAGGCTGGTCCCGTTATTGACAGACTACCGCTGTCCCCAAACCGCTGCCCATGCGCTTTATCCGCAAACACGCCATCTGTCACACCGGGTCAGGGCCTTTGTCGACTTCCTCGTCAAACGTTTTGAAGGGACTCCGTACTGGGACTTATGTCTGCAAAAGACAAATGATGGTGTATAGACAGGCCCCGTTTACAACTAGTATTGGTATTCTTCAGCAGCCAAATCCAAAGGAGGTAAAGTCATGTGGGTCCGGACCCGGTGTAATCTAGAGTTTCGAATGGGCGTCTCGACACCCTTGATTCTCATGCTTCGACCTCGAAGTGGTATCCAGCAGTGGATTGCGCGGGAAGCCTATACCTTGTCACCAAGTATCCCGGTGTATGAGTACTCGGATATTTTCGGCAATCTTTGCCAGCGAATGATAGTACCTGCCGGAGATTTTTCAGTGCATACCTCGGCCGATGTCATGACTGCAGATACGATAGATAGAGATCCAGGCGCGAGTTTTGTAGAAATCCAGAATCTGCCGGATACAGTACTGTTGTATTTACTCCCGAGTCGTTATTGTGAATCCGATAAATTCGGTACCATGGCACGCGAGATCACAGATGGAGCCCAGCTCGGTTACGACCAGGTGATTAAAATCAACGACTGGATTCGAAGCTCGATACGGTATATGCCCGGCTCTAGCGTGTTTCCACTATCAGCTGTTGAGGTCAATTTACAGGGAGAAGGCGTATGCCGGGACCTTGCCCATCTCGGTATCGCCATGTGCCGCAGTATCAGCATCCCGGCACGTCTTGTGGTCGGATTCCTTTACGGGCTCGAACCTATGGACATGCATGCTTGGTTCGAGGCATATGTCGGTGACCAGTGGTACACCTTTGATCCCGCTGATAACTCTCTGCGTGGCGGACGGATAGCAGTCGCTTACGGGCGTGATGCAGCCGATGTTGCGATATACCATCAGTTCGGTCCACCGGCCATATACAGCGGTATAGATGTACAAGTGGAATTGCTGGAAGAAACATGAGGCTGAAACAGGTTCTCTCAGTGAAACAACATAAATCATTGTAACAGTCGCTGGGATTTTATGTAGTTAACTTGTCTGACCCGGTTGTTTATTTGGTAATTGAACCCCTGCCCCGAGCGATAATATACTCAGTTTCGCCAGTATGCGGGCATAAACAGAATCAGCAGTGTAAAGACCTCCAGCCTACCCACCAGCATACCGAATATCCCGAGCCACTTGACCACAGGACTGACCGAGGCAAAATTATTGGCCACCTCACCCAGACCGGGACCGAGCAGATTGATGGTCGCCACCACGGCACCGAAGGCGGATTCGAGATCCAGACCAGCTGCCATCATGGCGATGGTAAGCGCCAATGTCGTTACAATATAGAGCACATATAAACCCCATACGGAAAACAGCACTTCCTCTGTAACCAGTCTTTTACCCAGCTTGACAACCGGGACGGAACGAGGATGCGCGAGTTTGAACAGCTGTCGAACCCCGAGTTTAGCCAGCAACATAATGCGCAGTACCTTGATCCCGCCGGCGGTTGAACCGCCGCAACCCCCCGTGAATGAGAGTATCACCAGAATCAAAGGGACATGCAGGGGCCAATGGGCGTAGGTGGCAGTACCGAAACCCGTGCTGGTAAAGATCGAGGCAACCTGAAATGCCGCGTAGCGCAGCGACTCCCACGTTCCCAAATAGGCCCCGGCCAGGTAGAGGCTCACTGCAACGAACAGGGTCGAAAACACAAAGATCGTCGCATATCCGCGCACCTCGGAATCTGCAATGTACGGCTGGAGGCTGTGATGCCGCCATGCAAAGAAATGGACGGCAAAGTTAACCCCGCCAGCCAGCATGAAGATGATGGCAATCATCTCGATAAGCGGGCTGTTGAAATGGGCGATACTCGAATCGTGGGTCGAAAAGCCGCCGGTCGCAATGGTTGTATAGGCATGGCCTATTGCGTCAAACAGATTCATGCCCGCGATCCAGTAGGCCGTGGCACAGGCGAGGGTAAGCATGAAATAGATGGTCCATAACATGCGCGCAGTCTCGGCGATCCGGGGAGTCAGCTTTTCCTGTTTGGCAACGCCAGAGGCCTCCGCACGGTACAATTGCATGCCGCCCACTCCCAACAAGGGCAGGATAGCCACTGCCAACACGATAATACCCATTCCCCCCAGCCACTGGATCTGCTGACGGTGATACAGGATTGAGGGTGGCAGGCGATCCAGGCCGACGATAACCGTCGCGCCCGTTGTGGTAAATCCGGATATCGATTCAAAAATGGCATCGGTCACACCGAGGTGCAAGCCGATGATAAATGGCAGTGCACCAATGACGCCCAGTATGACCCAGAACAATGTTACTATAAGAAAACCGTCACGTACGGATAGTTCGTTCTGATATTTGCTGTTCGGAAACCACAGTGCAAGGCCTGCCAGGGCCGTGATAGCCAGCGAAAAAGTGAAAGTCGACCACTCGCCATCATGATAGAGCAAGGAAACACCGATCGATGGCAGAAAACCAAGGCTATAGAGCATCAACAGGATGCCGAATAATCGCGTTATCGCGCGCCAGTGCATACCGATTGTTATTCCCCTGAACAGCCCTCAGTCAGGTCCAGCAGGATACATTGTCCCTCGCCCTGACAATGAGATAGGGATATGATTGTAAGCTCGATCCGGACACCGCTATCAAAACAGCATTCCATGACCTTGGTCACGTTATCAATTTGGAAATCACGCAAATCCGCATGAATTCGGCTTCAATTTACCACTTGATTATATTATCGGCAGGGATGTCATTATGGTCACATAAAAAGTCTGTCAAAACTTTATATAATTTTTATTTTTTGCAATATCCCGTAACCTGCATAATCACGTTGTACGGTTCAGGGTTTAGCACCTGATCTGGCTATCTTATGCGGCTTTTTACCCATCACCAGGACTCGGACATATCCGCGACTGTACGACCTTTTGCCTATGTTGGCGCCATCGGCGTGGTGATCATAACCGTCGGTCTTGCTTTTCTGGTAAACCGCTTGATGCCGCACGCCAGCCTTTCATTGTTGTTCCTGACTGGCGTCATGATAGTCGCAGCACTGACCGGCCTGGGGCCTTCATTGCTTGCCAGCGTGTTGAGTTTCCTAACGTATAATTTTCTGTTTACACCGCCTTATTACACATTCGAGGTCGCAGATGATGGGGATGTTGCCACTCTGGTATTTTTTCTGATCATGGCCGCCATCACGGGAAATCTGGCCGCGCGCATGCATCAGGAAATCGCCAAGCGACGGGCATCCTTGCAACGTATTTCCAATCTCTATGATTTCAGCAGGCGTGTTTCGTCTGTAGCCGGCACCGCGCAGGTTCTCGATGCTTTCGCCGACCACCTGTCGCAATCCTTATGCAAACCCGTAACTCTATTGATCGCCGATACAACAGGTACTCCCGTGGTAAAAGCCTGGGCGGGAGGGCAAAAAACACCTCTGCACGCGGACATAGAGACTGCATGGCAGTATGATTCACTTGAAGCTTTTACAACCGGAACCTGGCAATTTCTCAAATTGATCACAAATCAAAAACCGATCGGAATGGTAGCTATCCACGGGCAGGTCGATGACGAACAACTGGATCTGGTACGTACCCTTTGTGATCAAGCCACAGTGGCTCTGGACAGGACACTACTTGTCGCGGATCTCGAGCAGGCCAGGCTGGTCTCAGAAACAGAACAACTGCGATCAGCATTGTTGTCGTCTGTTTCACATGACCTGCGCACACCACTCGCGTCCATCATCGGCTCCACCTCCAGTTTGCTGGAATACGGCCACTCGTTCAGTGATGATAATCGCCGGGAACTGCTCACCACCATACTGGAAGAAGCCCAACGTCTGGATCGCTATATTCAGAACCTGCTCGACATGACCCGTCTTGGTCAGGGCAGTCTGACACTGCGGCGTGACTGGGTGGACCTGCATGATATCGTCTCAAGCTCAGTGTCACGGTTACAGAATGCGCTGAAAGGTATAACAATCGATATCGACATTACCGAGTCAGTACCCCTGCTGTGGGTGCACGGCGTTCTAATAGAACAGGCTGTGGTCAATTTGCTTGATAACGCTATCCGGTTTACCTCCGTCAACGGACACATCGGGATCAATGCCACAGCCGGACACGACAAGGTCGAGATAGATATCTGTGACGATGGGCCCGGTATTGCCGAAGCCGAGCGTGAAAAGATATTTGATATGTTTTATACCGTGCGAAAGGGTGACAGGGGAAATCTGCAGGGAACAGGACTGGGTCTGGCAATTTGCCGTGGCATGATTGCGGCGCATGGCGGCACTGTTACTGCCCATGACGGCAAACATGGTCACGGGACTTGCATGCGTATTACCCTGCCCATTACGCGTCCTGGTGATCCAGGCGAGATATGACTAGTCCACCGCAAACCATACTGGTCGTCGAAGACGAGGCACAAATCCGTAAATTCCTGCGTATCAGTCTGGAAGCGCACGGCTATACCGTGATTGAAACCCGATCGGGCGAGGACGGCCTGCAATTCTGTGTGACCGTGCAACCAAACCTGGTGATCCTCGATCTTGGACTACCGGATATGGATGGACAAGGTTTCATCTCACGACTGCGTGAATGGTCACAGGTACCGATCATCGTCTTGTCGGTACGCGCTTCTGAAACGGAAAAGATTCAGGCGCTCGATGCCGGCGCCAACGATTATGTCTCCAAACCATTTGGCATAGGAGAACTGATGGCAAGAATTCGGGCAGTCCTGAGAAATAAAGAAGATATCTCATCAACTCCGATGGTGTTTGACTCACAGGGACTGCGTGTGGATATGGCACAACGCGAGGTCAGTGTCGACGGCGTATCCGTACACCTGTCAAAAAAGGAATATGAATTGTTGCGACTGTTGATTGCCTCGCGGGGCCAGGTCATTACCCACCAACAGATCCTGCGCGCAATCTGGGGACCCGCCCACCAGGATGAGACACATTATCTGCGGGTTCTGGTGGGCCAGTTACGTCAAAGACTGGGGGATGATCCTGCACGGCCCCGATTTATCATTACTGTACAAGGGGTTGGATATCGTCTGGCCCTTCCAGCGATATAATTCAGTCTTTGATTAAGAATCACGAAGTACGGTAGCAAGAGAACACAAATATTTTTATTATATTCCGCAAATCATTACGGTATGTATATATGCGCACACGGCCGATTTATACACTTCCAGTCATCATCATGCTGCTGGGATGTCTAGAGGTTGAAGCAGCTGAAGAATTGAACCCTCTCGTCATCGACGAATGGGACGTCCCTTACGCTGGACGTCCGCGTGATCCCTACGTGTCCAATAATGATGAGGTGTGGTTCGTCGGCCAGAGCGGCCATTATCTGGGAAGGTTCACACCTTCCAGCGGGAGGTTTTTCAAGCGTGCTCTGGAGGATCGCCCGGGACCACACAACGTCATTGTGGGTACCGATGGCATCGTCTGGTATACGGGAAATATGCGGGGCTATATCGGACGCTATGATCCCTTAGCAGACAAGATAACCCGGATCTTTATGCCGGATGAAGCCGCGCATGATCCTCACACTATGGCATTTTCAGCCGACGAAAAATATATCTGGTTTACAGTGCAGAGAGGAAACTTTGTCGGCCGACTAACCATCGACGATTTATCCATAGAGCTGATCAAGGTAACGACACCCCATGCACTGCCCTATGGCATTCGACTGGCGCCCGATGGTACAACGTGGATTGCCCTGCTCGGTACAAATAAACTTGCAGCCGTGAATCCATCCACTTTGAATCTGAAGGAGTACACACTATTACATCCTGACGCCCGCCCGCGACGGCTCGAAATTACCCGGGACAGCCGCATCTGGTATGCCGATTACAGGCGCGGAACCATCGGTCTATACAATCCCGCCACCAACACCAACAAGGAATGGCCCTTGTCCGCAGGGAGGCGTTCCGAACCATACGGAACGGCGCTCGACAAGCAAGGCAGGTTATGGGTGGTGGAAACAGGTGTAACACCCAACATTTTCGTCGGCTTTGACACCCGCTCCGAAGAAATTGTATCAGTTACGCACATCCCGTCCGGCGCGGGATCAGTGCGCAATATGGATTACCACGCGCCTACCGACAGTGTGTGGTTCGGCACGGATGCCGGCACACTCGGGCGTGCCCCGGTTGCCAAAACAAAACAGAACTGATCCTATTTTTCCTTTTTACTGCGGGATATGTGGGTCGGGTAACTCCCCGTCGCTGCCCTTAAGTTGAGGCGTTCGGCAACAGTCTCGGCATGCTGGGTGACTGCCTGCAATGTTCCAGGTCTTTTTCCATCTATCTTTGAATGGCCCTCACCGATTATATAGTGATGCCACATACCCGTCATGCCCTCGGGTGGAGCGATCTCCGTTACGGTCATAACCCGGTATTTTTCAATGATTACGTTCTCTTCCTTCATCATGATTGGTTCTGATTAATCCTCGTTTTTTGCGCTAAACCGCCGGCAATGCTCAAAATTTTCGTAGTCTCGGTTGATAAGGAAGGCCGCGAAGAAAACACCGACAATGACAATTCAGACGTTTCTAATTGTCTATTTCTATTATTATGTAAGCAGATTATAGCACAAAGAGAACATAATAATTGAAATTATATAGTGCAATCTGATATGCATTAAATTCTCAGAACCCCCACAATAAAATTCCGTATAAACAGCAATTTCTAACGGGCTGTATTTCTGGGATAATTAGCTTCCACTTATGCATCGAGAGAATACGTGCAATCGATTATATCCATCAACAATGTAAATAAGACCTATGCATCAGGACTGCAGGCACTCAAGGACACCAACCTGGAGATTCGACGCGGCGAGATTTTTGCACTGCTGGGTCCGAACGGGGCCGGTAAGACAACCCTGATCAACATAATCTGTGGCATCGTCAACCCGACCCGCGGCAGAATTAAGGTTGATGGTTATGACATCACAATGGAGTATCGTAAGGTACGCTCCAGGATCGGCCTCGTTCCGCAAGAGCTTACTACTGATGCATTCGAAAGTGTGTGGGGCACCGTCAAGTTCAGTCGTGGTCTGTTCGGCAAGGCGCCCGATCCCGCTTATATTCAGAAGGTGCTGCGTGATCTGTCTCTATGGGACAAGAAGGATGCCAAGATTATTACCCTGTCGGGTGGCATGAAGCGACGCCTGATGATCGCCAAGGCGTTGTCACACGAACCGCAGATCCTGTTTCTCGATGAACCGACGGCTGGCGTCGATGTCGAATTGCGTCGCGAGATGTGGAATATGGTGCGCGAGTTGCGCAAGAGTGGCGTCACCATTATCCTCACTACGCACTACATCAAAGAGGCCGAGGAAATGGCAGACCGCATCGGTGTAATACGCAAAGGTGAAATCATTCTGGTAGAGGACAAGCACGCCTTGATGGAAAAGCTGGGCAAGAAACAGCTGCGCCTCCATTTACAGAATCCACTCGAGCGTATTCCCGATGAGCTCTCTGCTCATCCGCTCGAACTTTCAGCAGATGGTAGTGAGCTGGTATTCACTTTTGATGCACAACACGAGCGTACGGGTATTGCAGGCCTCCTCAGACGACTCAACGAATACGGCATAGACTACAAGGATCTCAACACACTCCAGAGTTCACTCGAGGAAATCTTCGTCGATCTGGTGAGGGAACAATCATGAACTTCTATGCAATTCGCGCTATCTACATATTCGAAATGGCGCGTACCGGGCGTACATTGATGGAAAGTATCGCCTCCCCGATACTTTCTACCTCGCTCTATTTCATAGTGTTCGGCGCGGCGATTGGCTCACGTATGGGTGATATCAACGGCATCAGTTACGGCGCGTTCATCATTCCGGGATTACTGATGTTGTCGTTATTGAGTGAAAGCATCTCCAATGCATCGTTTGGTATCTATTTTCCAAAGTTCACAGGGACCATTTATGAACTCTTGTCTGCGCCAATATCGTATATCGAGATCCTTCTTGGATACGTCGGAGCGGCGGCGACCAAGTCGGTCATACTGGGGGTATTGATTCTCGCAACTGCGCGATTATTTGTGGACTATCAGATTGCGCATCCATTGTGGATGGGCGCTTTTCTGTTGCTTACCGCCGTTTCATTCAGCTTGCTGGGGTTTATCATCGGTATCTGGGCTGATGATTTTCAGAAATTACAGATCGTGCCATTGATGGTCATCACTCCCTTGACCTTCCTCGGAGGCGCCTTCTATTCGATCGACATGCTCCCGCCCATTTGGCAAAAGATCACGCTGGTAAATCCCGTTGTCTATCTGATCAGCGGATTTCGCTGGAGTTTTTATGGTGTATCGGATGTCAATGTCATTATGAGTCTGGTTATGATACTGGTATTTCTCGCCCTGTGCCTTGCGGCGGTCTGGTGGATCTTCAAGACGGGATATCGTCTCAAGACCTGATGTAGATCACAACCAGGGGTATTTCAGCTGGTTGGAAGCCTTGTTTATCAGGGACAGGTGTCGAATTGCCATCAGAACGGTAATGAACCCGGCGATTGCAACAATGTCGTCGACCGATTCTGTAATGATCGCACCGGTGCCCATGGCACGCAGCCCCAGTACGCCGCATAAGGCCCACAGAAATCCTGCGATGCCGATGAGAAAGACATACATGGTCACATCTACGTGCGAAATCCTGTCCTGCTTGACATCCCTGACCGCCATGGCGTGCAACTCACCCTTGCTGATTGTCCCTGCCACCTCGATATCTTCTCCCTCACGTACCTTATCGACCAGGTCATGTGGCACTATGACATTACGGCCGTCGAGTCGGAACGCTGCCGTTCCTTGCTTGGCTGACGTCTTTAAGTGATTGACTTTTCCACGTAATTTTTCTATTGCCATATTATCCCTCTCTGATATAAACATCATATAGATAGACAACGAATAACCCGATAAATTCCCTCTAGCGCAGAGGTGTTGTGTGGACACTCACGGTGTACGGGAACGGATATCAACTGCGCATAGGAAAATGATGCGGCGAACATTAAACCGGGAAGCCGGCATCTCTTAGATGCAGTTTTGCCTTCAGGGCGGTGAGCACCATATCAAGTTCATTCTCCCATCCATAAGGTGCGGCTTCTCCAAGATCAACATTGACATTAACGTCATGATACGGTTCGTCTGCAAATATCTTGACCATTCGCGTTTCTTCTATGTTCGGCGTCAGTTCCACCCAGATCTCATTCAGAAAATCCTTGGGCCGCGTTATCGACCATTCACCGATCAGGCGGTAACGGGAAGGCAACTCGTTATAGGCGGCGGTCGTACCGGTCTGTTTCCTGCCGCTGATCTCATCGGTGTGATCAGTATGGACATAGACGATCAGCTTGGGACGATATCTCAGGATATCACGCGTACAGTTGACCTCTGAGGGCATCCAGGCTGAAAACGCAACGTCAAAAGGAAAATCGATGGCATCGATCTTGCCACTGCGCATTTCATAATAATCGGGATCATAGAAGTCCGCTATCTGGTTCGGTTTGGCATCGGGATCACGCCAGCCGATTACCTTGACACCTTCCCGTGCCAGCAAACTTCCGATAAAACCGTTGCCCGGATGAAGATCACAGACGACAGGATTATCCGCAACCTGCCCGGCAAAGTGGGCGATCTGCCTCATCTCTCCACGTAATGGGTAAAACGGCGCAACGGTGGGCCCGAATTTTTCGGGGTCGCGATCGGGGTTACTGAATACCAGTGCATGCAGCGGCAGGCCTTTGATGCGTTCATCGAAGGGCAAGTCAGGGTTCCATCCCGGATGCAATTTTTCCTGAAATTCGACAATCCGGTTAAACATATCCTCACTGAAAGCCTCCATGTCGCGGAGTTTTTCGTATTCCTTCGGAATTTCGGGTTTGATCGGTGTAAACAGGTCCATATCGTGCTCGGCTCGTAATATTCTATTGATGATAGGGTACACTCAATTCGTGCACTGCATCGACAAACACACCTGCGTGCTCCGGATCGACATGAGGATGTATGCCATGGCCGAGGTTGAAAACATGTCCGTGACCCTTGCCGAAACTGCCAAGTATGACGGCGACCTCCTCCCTGATGCGTGCAGGAGATGCATACAATACACAGGGATCCATATTGCCTTGCAAGGCAACGCGGTCACCTACACGCGCCCGCGCCTGGGAAAGCTCAATGGTCCAGTCGATACCCAGCGCGTCACAACCAGTATCTGCCATTGCCTCCAGCCATGTCTGGCCGCCCTTGGTAAACAGGATGACGGGCACGCGTCTGCCGTCGTATTCACGTACCAGGCCGTCAATGATCTTTATCATGTATTCGAGGGAAAAGATCCGATAATCACGCGTGGTCAATACACCACCCCAGGTATCGAACAGCATGACGGCCTGGGCACCGGCGTTGATCTGTGCATTGAGATACACAGTCACGGACTGTGCAAGTTTATCAAGCAGTCCGTGCAATAGTGACGGCTGCTCGAACAGCATGCCCTTGACCCGGGCGAATTCCTTGCTGCCACTACCTTCAACCATATAGGTGGCCAGTGTCCAAGGACTACCGGAGAAACCGATCAGCGGGACGCTTCCCGCCAGTTCACGACGGATCAACCTGACCGCATCGATGACATAGCGTAATTCCTGTTCCGGATCAGGTACACCAAGAGCCTTGATATCAGCAGCGTTACGAATCGGTCGTGCGAATTGAGGGCCCTCTCCAGCGGCAAATCTCAAACCAAGTCCCATAGCATCCGGGATGGTCAGGATATCGGAAAACAGGATCGCGGCATCCAGCGCAAACCGCTTGAGAGGCTGCAATGTCGCCTCGCATGCCAGGTCGGGGGTGGTGCACAGATTCATAAAACTGCCGGCTTTCTCACGGGTGGCGCGGTATTCGGGCAGGTAACGTCCTGCCTGGCGCATCATCCACACAGGGGTGACATCGACTGGCTCTCGCAACAAGGCGCGTAACAAACGATCATTCTTGAGCGCGGGCTTCAGGTCTTTCGGATTGGCATTCATGATCCTACCAATTATAACTGAATCAGACCTCGAGATAATCCAGGATACCCATGGCAGCCTCCCGCCCTTCGAAGACCGCGGTCACGACCAGATCTGCACCTCTTACCATATCCCCGCCTGCAAAAACCTTGGGATTACTGGTCTGGAACTGGAAGACATTGTGGGACGCCGCCCTGACACGGCCACGTTCGTCGACGTCGATCCCGAATTGCTCGAACCACTGCGGCGGACTGGGACGGAATCCGAATGCTATGATCACCCTGTCGGCGGGGACGATTTCTTCGCTTCCGTGTATCACTTGAGGGGTGCGGCGTCCAGATGCATCAGGTTTACCCAGTTCGGTGGTAACCACCTTGACACCCTCAGCCCTGGTATCACCCACGATCTCGACGGGCTGACGATTCCACAGGAACTTTACCCCTTCATCCTTGGCGTTGGCGACCTCGCGTCGTGAACCCGGCATATTGGCCTCGTCACGACGATAGGCACAGGTGACACTGGCCGCTCCCTGGCGAATTGCGGTCCGGTTACAATCCATAGCGGTATCTCCCCCGCCGAGCACCACTACCCGCTGCCCGGCCATGTCAATATAATCGTCAGGACTTTTTTCAAAGCCGAGAGTTCGATTGTTGTTGGATATCAGATAAGGCAGCGCCTCGTAGACACCGGGAAGCTGTTCGCCTTGAAAACCACCCTTCATGTACGTATAGGTACCCATACCGAGAAACACGGCATCATAATCATCAAGCAGTTTCTGAAACGGGATGTCCGTGCCGATATTCATGTTCAATACAAACTCTACACCCATCTCCTCCATCAATGCGCGCCTTGTTTTAACGACCTCTTTTTCGAGCTTGAAGGAAGGTATCCCGAAGCTGAGCAACCCGCCGATCTCGGGATAGCGGTCATAAACCACCGGCTGGACACCGTTACGCACCAGGATATCGGCACAACCCAGGCCTGCAGGTCCTGCACCTACGACTGCGACGCGCTTGCCGGTATCGACAACCCCAGACATGTCGGGGCGCCAGCCAGCCTTGATAGCCTCATCGGTAATGTATTTTTCAACGGCTCCGATTGTGACAGCACCGAAACCGTCATTCAGGGTACAGGCGCCTTCGCACAGACGGTCCTGTGGACATATCCGACCACAGACTTCCGGTAGTGAATTGGTGCGATGCGACAATTCCGCCGCCTCGAACAGATTTCCTTCCTTGATGAGTTTTAACCAGTTCGGGATGTAGTTATGAACCGGGCATTTCCATTCACAATAAGGATTGCCGCAGGAGATGCAACGTGCCGACTGGCTGGCGGCAGCGGCTACGTCATATTGACCATAGATCTCCTTGAATTCATGGATACGGATCTCGACGGGCTTGATATCGGGATCCTTGCGCGGCACATCCAGAAACTGAAAATCATTTGCCATGGTTCGGAACCAGTGGGTTTACGCGGCACGCCGCAGGGTATCGATAAGGGTCTGCAGATCAGAGGCCTTGGGTTTGACCAGCCAGAACCTGCTTACCAGATCATTATAATCGTCCAGTATCGATTGTCCCCAACGGCTGCCAGTCTCAGCAACGAATTCCTCGATCAGATCATGCAGGTAATTGTTATGCGCTCCCATACTTTCTGTGTGTATACGGTGAATGTCGATGAGTTCATGGTTGTAGCAATCGACAAAAGTATTGTTCAGATCCAGCACGAAGGAAAAACCCCCTGTCATCCCGGCGCCGAAATTGATACCGCTCTGACCCAGGACGACGACCACGCCACCGGTCATGTATTCACAACCGTGGTCACCGACGCCCTCAATCACTGCATGCACCCCGGAATTGCGCACGGCAAATCGTTCACCCGCCATTCCGGCTGCGAAAAACTTGCCGCCGGTGGCGCCATACAGGCAAGTATTACCGACGATGACGGTTTCGTTGCTGTTGAAGGAAGAGGCCTGCGGCGGATAGATTACTATCTTGCCGCCCGCCATGCCCTTGCCAACGTAATCATTAGCATCCCCTTCCAGCGACAGATACAAACCGCCCGCATTCCAAACCCCGAAACTTTGCCCCGCCGATCCGGAAAAACGTAGCCTGATCGGTACATCGGCCATACCTTGATTACCGTGACGACGTGCGATCTCGCCCGAGACCCGTGCACCGATTGAGCGATTATGATTACGGATATGATAGGAAAATTCACCACCACGTTTGCCTTCTATCGCTTCAAGAGTATCCCTGACGATGTGTTCAGCCAGTTCACCCTTGTCGAATGGCGTGTTGTATTGCAAAGTGCAGTACTGCGGCTTGTCCTTCATAAAATTGTCATCTGCCAGGATCGGAGTAAGATCCAGACGGCGTTGCTTGTCGGTCGTACCCGGCAGCACCCTCAGCAAGTCCTTGCGTCCGATTATATCGGCAAGACTCTTCACGCCCAGCCTGGCGAGCCACTCACGCACCTCCTGTGACACGAAACGAAAATAATTCATGACCATTTCCGGCATCCCTATAAAATGCTTCATGCGCAAAACGTTGTTTTGTGTCGCAACTCCTGTAGCGCAATTATTCAGATGGCAGATACGTAGATACTTGCAACCAAGGGCCACCATTGGTGCAGTACCGAAACCGAAACTCTCGGCACCGAGTATCGCGGCCTTGATGACATCCAGACCGGTTTTTAAACCACCGTCCGTCTGTACCCTAACCTTGTCACGCAGATTGTTGGCCCTCAGGATTTGATGGGTTTCGGACAGGCCCAGCTCCCAGGGTGTTCCTGCATAGCGCACGGACGTCAACGGGCTTGCTCCAGTGCCGCCATCATGTCCGGCGATGGTAATAAAGTCTGCATAGGCCTTGGCCACGCCGGCGGCAATGGTACCAACTCCCGGTCCCGCTACCAGTTTGACCGATACGAATGCCTGCGGATTAACCTGCTTGAGATCAAAGATCAGTTGAGCCAGATCCTCGATGGAGTAGATATCATGGTGTGGTGGCGGTGAAATCAAAGCAACACCGGGGCGTGCGTAGCGCAGCCTGGCGATCATTTCGTTGACCTTCTGTCCCGGTAACTGCCCGCCTTCACCCGGTTTAGCGCCCTGCGCGATCTTGATCTGCAATACCTCCGCATTGACAAGATAGGCTGGAGTGACACCAAAGCGACCGGATGCCACCTGCTTGATCTTGGACATCCTCTCGGTACCGTAACGCTGCGGGTCTTCACCGCCTTCACCGGAATTCGAGCGCCCACCAAGTCGGTTCATGGCTATAGCCAATGCCTCGTGCGCCTCGGGTGACAGCGCACCGAGCGACATGCCCGCAGAATCAAACCGTGGCAGGATTGCCTCGACGGACTCTACATCATCGATCGGGATCGGTGTGGTATCTTCACGTAGCACGAACAGATCACGCAATGCAGTGACTGGGCGAGTGTTGACGATCTCGGCATACTCCAGGTATTTTTTATAGTCACCTTCCTGGACCGCTGCACGCAATGTTCGGATCACATCGGGATTGTAGGCATGGTATTCCTGGCCATAGACGAACTTCAGCAATCCACCCTGTTCATAGGATTTACGTCGATTCCAAGCAGTTTTGGCAACTTGTTGCAGATCACTATGCAGCTCGTCGAAGCTGGTACCCTGTATACGACTAGTCGTCCCGGTGAAACATAGTTCCACGACGTCATGATGCAGGCCGACGATCTCGAATAACTGCGCGCCGCGGTAACTGGCGATGGTCGAGATTCCCATTTTGGAAATGATCTTGTAAAGCCCCTTATTGATACCCCTGCAATAGGCAATGGTCAGCTCCCTGGATGTCTTGCCGATAATTTCTTTGGTATCGATCAAATCCTGCAGACATTCAAAGGCAAGATACGGATAGATCGCTGTGGCCCCGTAACCGATCAGTACCGCAAAATGGTGAGGGTCACGGGTTACCGCCGTTTCGACGATAATATTTGCATCGCAACGCAGGCCTTCACTTATCAAACGATGATGTACGGCTCCGGTTGCCAACAGCGCGTGTATCGGCAGTTTGCCTTTTTCCAGTTTACGATCCGAAAGTACCAGAATGATTTTCCCGTTGCGTACTGCTTCCACTGCCTGGTCGCAAACCGATGTAATGGCATCCCTCAAACCGAGTTGAGCATCGTAATTAAGTTCGATCAGCTCATGGGCGTAGTCGGGATCATCCAGAGTCATCAGGTTCTGGAACTTGCCTTGTGTCAGCACCGGAGAATCGACCAGTAACCGGGAGGCATGCTCGGGAGTTTCCTCGAAAAGGTTGCGCTCACGCCCGAAACACGTCTCAAGGGACATTACGATCTGTTCACGCAAGGGATCGATGGGTGGATTGGTCACCTGCGCGAACTGTTGGCGAAAATAATCAAACAAGGAACGTACCCGTCTAGAGAGTACCGGCATGGGTGTATCATCACCCATCGATCCGACGGCCTCCTGACCAGCCTCCGCGAGAACGCGCAGTACCTGGTCGCGTTCCTCAAATGTGACCAGGAACATCTTTTGATACACCGAGAGCATTACCTTATCGAGCGGGTTTTCGGTCAACACCTCTCCCGCAAGTTTGCTTTCGACATGCTTGACATGCTGCTTGAGCCAGGACTTGTATGGCTGGCGGGCCTTGAGCAGGTCATCAATATCCCCGGGGAACATCAATCGCCCGGTTTGTGTATCGGCCGCAATCATCTGTCCGGGCTTTAATCTGCCCTTCGCGACGACCTCTTGTGGGTCATACTCGTAAACTCCGATCTCTGATGCCAATGTGATGTGCCGATCACGGGTAACAACATAACGCGCCGGACGCAGGCCATTACGATCCATGACACAGGCAGCATAACGGCCGTCCGTTAATACAATACCGGCCGGGCCGTCCCATGGCTCCATGTGCATGGAATGATATTCATAGAAACCACTTAGATCGGAGTCCATGGTTTCAACATTCTGCCAGGCTGCAGGAATCAGTAAGCGCATCGCGCGGAAAATGTCCATCCCGCCTGCCAGCAGGACCTCGAGCATGTTATCGAGACTGCAAGAATCCGAATCTTGTGCCGACACGAGCGGTCGCACATCTTCCATATCGGGGATAAGCGGGGTCTCGAATTTATGACCGCGAGCCACTGCCCAGTTGCGGTTGCCCTGGATGGTATTGATCTCACCGTTGTGGGCGAGGTAGCGGAAAGGCTGCGCCAGGCGCCATTCCGGCCAGGTATTGGTTGAAAACCGCTGATGAAACACGCACAGCGATGAAGCCATGCGCTCATCGTTCAGATCCTGATAAAACACAGGCAGGTTCGCCGGCATGATCAGCCCTTTATAGGAGATGACGCGTGCCGACAGACTGGGTACATAGAAAGTCGTGTCCTCCACGTCAATGCCTTTCTCACAACGACGTCGTGCAATGTATAAGTATCTTTCGAAGGCGTCTTCTGCCATGGCTTGCGGGGCGTTGACGAACACCTGTTCGATGACGGGCAGGCTTTCAAGGGCCTCATCACCACAGGCATCGGGATTTATCGGGACAGTACGCCAGCCGGCGACGCTCAGACCTCCAGCGGAAAGTTCTTGCTCAAGTTGTTGCCTAGCCAGACTTGCAAGTTTCCGGTCCTGGTTGAGAAACACCATGCCAACGCTATATAAGGGAGTCAGCTCAAATCCCTCTTGCGCGGCAACGGCGCGCAAAAATTCGTCCGGTTTATTTAATAACAGGCCGCAGCCATCTCCGGTCTTGCCGTCTGCAGCAACAGCACCCCGATGGGTCAGACAAGCCAGTGAACCGATAGCGGTGCGAACCAGCCAGTGACTCGCGACACCGTCCATCTGGGCGATCAATCCGAAACCGCAACTGTCTTTTTCAAATTCCGGCCGATACAAGCCGGGATATACCTTATCCATCAGTGTTTCTCAGCCCAGGTTAAAGATTACTGGAGATTATTAATGATTTAATATGACGCACAGGCCGTAAAAAAACGCGAGCGAAACGTTTCAATTATACGCATCAACCGATGCCTGTTCAATCAGGATATTTCTAATAACCTACTGAATATAGAACTACTTTTCCAAATGTCGATGGGTACAGTCGACAACAATGGCGCTGACTTATGTCCCGCTTTGATGTGTCTGATTGGAATGAACGGATTCCTGGACGGATTTAAGGCTACGAATCCAGGGCCTTAGTCTTGCGATTCGCTCCTGAAGTTGTTTGCTGGCCCGTTCCGCTTCCTCACGTGTCGGGTAGATACCGTAAACAACGGCGAGCCATTCAATGTTGTTATTATAAGTATTGAAATACGCTGCCTGATCCTGCAGATTGTGGTCATTGATAAATTTGATGATCGTCGCTTCTTCCCTGATAGCCATCAGTTGCAGGGTGAAACTCTTCGGGTCTTGCTGTAGCAACCACGTTTCACGGTGTATTCCCGAACCGGGTGAATTCTGGGTCGCGATCATCTTTTCATTGCGGACATCGGTATTGTTCTGTTTTTCCTGTTTTTTGACGGGCACCTCCCGGGACTGTTCCGTTGCTGCAGGTTCAGGGGAATCACTGGTCGGCGAATCAACCTTCACAGTTTTTTCCGAATCCGTTACAACTACTTCAACCATGGCGAGGCTTCGTTTATCCCGGTCATCAATCATTGCATCGTTACCGGAGTCCTCATCCAGATTATGGGCTGGCGTATTTCCGGAATCTGCAGTGATGGTTTCAGTATGTTCGCCCGTGCCAGCAGCCGACTTATCGTCCCCTGTTTCACCATGTGTGCGTTGTGCCATTGTGGTGGATGAAGCGGTCCCGAATCTATTCATGTCAGTGCCGTGCTCCGTCTGCCCGCCTGCCCCGGACACCTCCTCGGATAAAGGAGCGTTTCCGGATCGTTGCACTGCCATAGACTGCCGCGTATCTGTGGAATGCTCCGCGGTAAAGAACGAATTGATCTGGCCCATGGACAGCAAGATGACGGCAACTACGGCGGCAATCACGCCCAAAATACCGTAGCGTTTGAACACGCTTTGCTGGGGAGGCGGGGTCAGGACATCTGACGTGAGCTCAACCGATGTACTGTTCTTCAACACCATCTGTGCCAATTCGTTGATCTTGCCGGGGATTCCATGAGATGTCTCGTGGATGACCTTGACCACCGCGGGAGTAAAGGGGCTCTCGGAGGACATCCCGGCTGCTGCGAGCCGATGTTTGATGTAATTCCCCGTATCTACTTCGTTAAGCGGCGTAAGCTCGAACGAATGACTGATTAGATTGCGCAAGGGCTGTAGATAGCAGGACCTCATCCGATAGTTCATGGGCATCATCGATTAGCAATATCGGTGACTTCGCGCTTTCCCGCAGCGCCCGGATATGTTTACGCAGGTCTTCAACATCGTCGGGCTGGTTTGCGGAGGTGCGCTCCTCCTTGGCGAATTCCCGCATTAGACATTGATACACAACCTCGGGCTTGACCGTTGACGAGGCACTGAGGGCACATACGCGCCATGATGGATCAACCCTGGCGAGAAATTGATGCAACAGGGTAGTTTTACCGATCCCGGTTTCACCTGTAACCAGCAAGACATCGCTGTAAGGCGCGAGATGCAACAACAGATTCAGGCGTTGAATACGTGACAGGCTTGTGCGCTCACCCTCTTCCGACTCACTGAAGAAAAAGTCATCATCCACAGCATCGGAAAATGGCTCTCTATTCAGGCCAAAGCGCGCTATGTAGTCCAGTTTTTGAGGTGTGTGGGTCATTGATGAGATGTGTCCCTCACTCGCGACCATTTTGAATCCCCTCTCCCTGTGTAAATACCACCTGAAACCCCCGGCGAATCTGCGCATCTCTGACGTGTAACAGGGCCGCTATAGCATTTTCCCGGCTCTCGTGGTGATCACGTTTCACCCTGCCCGGCAACCCCTGCGCCCCCCATTCCCTGATCAAGGTCCAACCTTCAAGCAAATCCTTCTGCAGCATCAAATGATAAAAGCGGGGTGACTGGTTGCCTGCGGTAATGTTTTGCATATATATGTGCATAAATTGCGTGACCTACCCCGGTCAACGATACAGTCGTACCAACAAGGCCCCGCAGAGGTCTAGCTAGAGATATCGAAAAGCCGTTCATGTTCACTGATGGCGAAACGATCGGTCATCCCGGCTATGTAGTCTGCCACCACTCGTGCCCGTCCGGCAATACCATTCTCACCTTCCATTGGCAAGACCCTAGCCTGATATCCGGGCGGTAGCAGTTGCGGATCACCGTGAAACGCATCAAACAACTCACTCACAATACGATCAGCCTTATTTGTCATGCGCCGCACCTTGTAATGTTGATACATGTGTGTGCGTAAAAAACGTTTTAATTCAAGGTTCATGTCCTGCATTGAAGCGCTGAAGCCAATTAACGCCCCCCCTATCTCACGTACTGCATCGATACTCGAAGGGTTCGCCGCAGTAATGCGTTTGCGACTGGTATCGACAAGATCGGTGACCTGGCAGTTGATCATACGGCGCACGACCTCGTGAATTATGCGTCGCAGGGACAGGGAAGGATATTGTTTGATTACGATCGCGTATTGTTGCTGAAACAGGCGGATTTCAACGAGTTGCTCGATGGAGATGAGCCCAGCCCTGAGTCCGTCGTCAACATCATGATTATTATAGGCAATTTCATCGGCAACATTGCTTAGTTGAGCCTCCAGACCGGGTTGCTGACGCTGTAGAAAGCGCTCGCCGAGCTCACCGAGGCGTGCAGCCACTCGGGTTGAACAATGTTTCAGGATACCCTCGCGCGTTTCGTAGGTCAGGTTTAGGCCGCTGAACTCCGCATAACGTTCCTCCAGTGTATCGACCACGCGTAACGATTGCAGATTATGTTCAAACCCGCCATATTCCTTCATGCAGCGGTTAAGCGTATCCTGCCCCGCATGACCGAACGGTGTATGGCCGAGGTCGTGGGCGAGGGTGATCGCTTCTGTGAGGTCTTCATTGAGGCGCAATACACGTGCAATGGATCGACCTATCTGGGCCACCTCGATCGAATGAGTCAGCCGCGTACGGAACATATCGCCTTCATGGTTCACAAAAACCTGCGTCTTGTATTCCAGACGACGAAAGGCGGCGGAATGTACGATACGATCCCGATCCCTTTGATATTCGCTGCGGTAGTTCGGCGGGGGCTCATGATAACGACGGCCGCGGGAATTGGCGTCACACGCCGCATAGGGTGCTAATGCAATCGCATTATCAGGCACGTTGTGAATCATACTGTATAACTATATCAGCTTCCCTTTAATCTTCCAGGGCCCGGGCTGTTCAGCTCGCTTCGATGGTCGCTCGCAAGGCTTCGGAATCAATGTCATCGCGGAGTACGGCATGGCCGATGGATTCGAGCAGGACCAGGCGCAACGTGCCGGAGCGGACCTTTTTATCCACCGCCATCAGCTCCAGCATGCGTTTGGCATCCAGTTCAGGGGGTGAATGACACGGTAGCCCGGCACGCCTGATCAATGTGACAATCCGTTTCACATCCTGTTCGCTGAGCCACCCGAGCCTTCGCGATAGTTCGGCCGCAAGACAGATCCCTGTAGCCACCGCCTCACCATGTAACCAGCTCCCGTATCCAAGACCGGTTTCAATGGCATGGCCAAAGGTATGGCCAAGGTTAAGCAAGGCCCGTATGCTGCCCTCCCGCTCATCTACCGCGACAACCTCGGCCTTGTTGGTACACGAACGTTCGATGGCATAGATCAGACTCGTTGCATCATGTTTTAACAAGGCGTCTATATTGGTCTCCAGCCACTCGAAAAAGGCCCGATCGCGGATCAGACCGTACTTGATGACCTCCGCGAGACCCGCGCCCAGTTCGCGATCATTCAGTGTATTTAATACATCGGTATCGATAATCACGCACTGCGGTTGATAAAACGCACCGATCATGTTTTTTCCCAACGGATGATTAACGCCCGTCTTGCCACCAACCGATGAATCTACCTGTGCGAGCAATGTCGTCGGCACCTGTATAAAGGCCACGCCACGCTGATAACAAGACGCGGCAAATCCCACCATGTCGCCGATCACACCACCGCCCAGCGCTATCAACGTAACACTACGATCAAAGTGCTGTGTCAGCAGGGCATCGAAGATGACATTCAGCACTTCAATGGTCTTGTATTGTTCGCCGTCCGGCAATACAACAGCTTCACATTGGTAGTCTTTCAGGCCCGCCTTGACCTTCTCCATATACAGCGGCGCAACTGTCTCATTGGTCACAAGCATGACCTGTCTAGCCGCGATATGGCGTGTCAGCAATTCCGGCCTGGCAAGCAGGTCCTGGCCAATATATATCGGATAACTGCGTTCGCCTAATTCAACATGTAGGGTTTTCATGCTTGCATACCATTCGCCGGTTAACCTTTCCCTTGTTTGCGGGTTCTGCTGTCAGCCTTTACCGTTGAGTCCTGCATGTGTTGCTTTATCCCCTTCATGATCACCCTTACGGTATCCATGACATTGCGATTATCCGTCTCAACAATAATATCCGCAATCTCCCGATACAGGGGATCGCGTTCCGTCAATAGTGTCTCCAACCTTGCACGTGGATCTTCGGTCTGCAACAGGGGCCTGTTACGATCCTTTGCGGTTCGCTTCAGCAACTGATCAAGTGATGTGTGAAGATAGATCACGATCCCACGTTGTGACAGATTGGCGCGGTTGCGCTTACCCAGGACAGCGCCTCCACCTGTAGCCAGCACGATCCCGTTACGACGGGTCAACTCGTCAATGATATCGCGCTCACGCTTGCGAAAGCCTTTCTCACCTTCGATATCGAATATCCAGGGAATATTGGCGCCGGTGCGGGTCTCGATCTCATGATCGCTGTCCACGAATGATAATTTCAGGCGCCGAGCGAGTTGCCGGCCGATGGTGGTCTTGCCGGCGCCCATCAGACCGACAAGGAACAGATTTACCGGTTGATCCATACCGGTAATAATACACGATAATCAAGAATTTGATGCGGCTTGAGTTAATGAAACGAAGGAAAGATGGCGGCGTATATTATCGCCAGCCTGTTGGTCTTTAACTGCAGCACTCCGAGTATATCTAAGATATTACTTCGTAATACTTGACCTAGTTAGGGTCGGTGCAAACGGCAGCAGCGCCATGCGGGCTGGTAAGGCCGGGTGGTGCGACATTCTCGTTACTGATATCGCCGGTCGCCACAGGAAGTATAAATTTTACCGTATGTGTAGCTTCAGTACCAGAAACTTCAGTGGAAGCCGTCAATTTCACCCTGGTCCAGTCACCAAAATCTTTGGCATATATCAGGTCAAATTGGAAGGAACCATCGGCGCCCGTAGTGACGGTTGCCGGAGAACTGACGACATTCCCCGGATCCAGCTTGCTGTTACCATTGACGTCTTCCCCGGTATCGAGTATCCCGTTTTCATTGAGGTCTTCATTGGCACAGGTGGCATTGATAACTGGATCCCAGAGGACTCCACCGTATGTACGTGAACCTTTGTAATATTCCAGTGGATTGATTGCGATATTCACATCTGCACCTTCGATCGCGTTACCCGCCGAATCGGTCACCAATACTACATATTGCTTGTTATATTGCGTTTCGCTGTAATCTACAATCTTGTTGCCTGTGCCCAGGATAACGAATAATTCACTTTTCCCCACTGTCAAGGTAACTGTAGTATTTACAGCCGGTGTATCCTGTACCTCTGCCTTGATGATGACACCGTCCAGTGCCGTGGTCGCCGCGGAAGACACATAGGTCGTTGAGGCCTTACCCAGTGAATTGGTAGTTGCAGTTGCAGTAGTAAGAGAACCGCCGCTGTTATCCTGCGTAATGGAGAAACGAATCACCTTATTCTTAACAAGATTATTATCTGCATCACGTACCGTCGCGGTAATCGTCGATTGCTGAGTAATAACCTGATTACCATCATTCGGTCCGATGGTTGAAGGACTTGTCTGTAGTTCAATGGCAGCCGCCGTCGTTGCCACGAATTCCACTGCCTTGCTCGTCGATGGCCCTCCACTGACAAAAGCCGTGATAGTTGCAGGACCGGCATTATTGGAGGTGATCGTCACCGATGCATCACCACTGGCATTAGTGACTGCGGTATTGGCCGATAGGGTTCCGCGAGTGGATGTGAAATTTATAGTCTGCCCAACCTGTGGAACGCCACTTACCTGCCAACGTGCAGTGATCGTTTGTACAGCACCAAGATCGATTTCGGCATCCACAGCCGGAGTGGTAATCTGAAACTGATCCCCCGATATGGCCAAACTGTGTGTCGCAGTGGCTCCCTGAGCAGTTGCTGAGATTGAATCCGTGCCAGCGACTGTTGCTGTTACATTGATTTGTACCTGGCCACTGGAATCGGTATCGACCGATGAAGCACTCAGCGTATTGCCATTCGCCGATGTCACTGTGACGGTCTTGCCACTTATCGGATCGCCGTCGGAATCTGTGAGTACGATCGTCAACTGTGTCGTATCGCCGATTGTAACGGTATTTTCGCCGCTGATCGATAACGCAGTGCCTGCAACATTGATCGTCGTAGACTGGGAAACTTCGCCGGTAGTTGCGGATATATTGATGGTGCGGTTGGTAAAATCGCCTCCCGGTGTCAACGTCGCCGTCGCAATGCCGGCGGCATCGGTTTCCGACTGGGTGATCTGCAAAGAACCACTGTCCGCACTGAATATAACGGGTATGCCTTCCTGTACCAGGTTACCGCCATCCTTGACGATAGCAGTAATGGTTACCGGTGTGGAACCGCTTGAACCCGCTTGAGGGGAACTGGTGAGTAAGGTGATCGAACTGACTGCGGAAGAGGAAGAGGTGATACTAGAACCCGTGGAGGTAGTGGTAAATCCCAGGTCGCCACTACACCCCGCACAGGTTATGACGATGGAAAGAATGATCAGGTTTTTTATCTTTGCCCACATACTGTTGTGCTGTAATCGGTCCTAGTAAGGTAAATTCCTTTTTAATTACCCTGCGACTTTCTTCAATAACGTGTTTCAATCGCCGGGGCAATGTTGTCAGCATTTGATTATATTTCGGCATCCTGTCTGAATCCCTTTAGCCTTTTTGAAAAATTTTATTGTTAACGCAATCCCAGGGTTTGTTTCAGGATTTTAGGCGTCACAAATATCAGCAGTTCTGCCTTGTCATCGACCTTGCGGGTCGTACGGAACAGCGCCCCCACCACCGGCAGGCTGCCCAACACCGGAACGGAATCGATCTCCTTGCTGCGGGTTTGTTCATAGATACCACCGAGCACTATCGTTTCACCGTTATCGATCAACACCTGTGTATTCACTTCACGGGTATCGACACTGGGTACATTCTGGAAGATCTGCCCCACGCTGTCTTTTTTGACTGTCAGGTACATGATGACCCGGTCATCTGGCGTGATTTGCGGTGTCACCGTCAGGCTCAGCACGGCCTTTTTAAATGATACCGTCGCCGCACCGCTGGAAGAGGCCTCCAGATAGGGGATCTCGACACCTTGTTCGATAGAAGCCTCGGACTGATTCGATGTTATCACCCGCGGACTCGAGACCACTTCACCACGACCTTCCGCCTGCATGGCGGAAAGCTCGAGGTCGACGAGATAGTCCGAACCCAGCACCGCGAAGGCGATCTGACCCGCAGGATCTGCAACGGGAAGGCTGACGTTCAAACGGTCATTGAGCGCGAGTGAACCGACATTGACCGGCGGTGGCGCATTGTTCACGATTGAGTTGGTCCCCGATAAACTCCCCGTGGTCCCGATAATGCCTGTGGTGTCATTATCCTTGACGCCAGAGGCGCCGAACCTTACACCCAGATCGCGGCTGAAATCGTCATTAGCGATCACAATACGGGATTCGATCAGTACCTGACGGACCGGGATGTCGAGCTTGTCGATGAGACGTCTGATCTCTTCCAGTTTATCCGGTGTATCATTCAATAACAGGGTATTGGTCCGTTCATCTATGGTCACGCTGCCACGTTCGGACATGATGGTATTTTCCTTCGCCTTCAACAAATCGGCGATATCCGCCGCCTTGGCGTAATTGACCTGGACAAGATCTGAACGCAGCGGCGCCAGTTCTTGCTTCTGTTTCTGAGACTCGAATTCCTGCTTCTCACGCGCGGCGATCTCCTCGCCCGGTGCCACCAGGATGACATTACCCTCCTTGCGCATATCGAGCCCCTTGGTTTTGAGGATGATGTCCAGTGCCTGGTCCCAGGGAACGTTTTGCAGGCGCAAGGTTACGTTGCCTTTTACCGTATCACTGGTAACCATATTCAAACCGGTGAAGTCCGCGATCAACTGCAACACGGCACGAATCTCGATATCCTGAAAATTCAACGATAAACGTTCACCGGTATAGCCGAATTTTTCCTTCTTTTTGGCTTCCTCTTCTTCCTTGCTGATCGGTCTGACCTCAAGGGTCAATAACTGATTTGACTGGTAGGCAAGGTGTTCATAATCACCTTCTGCAGTAACCACGATCTGGGCATTGCTGTCATCAACCATGCTGTCTACATAGGTCACCGGTGTCGCAAAATCGATAACATCAAGCCGTTGCGCCAGGTCCTTTGGCAGTTGGGTGTCGATGAAGTCGATGACAATCTTGCCGCCTTCTTCGCGAATGTTGATCGGTGTCGATGGATCGGATAATGAAACAAGCACCCTGCCTTCGCCCTCTTTGCCGCGGCGAAAATCGATATTGGTGATGGCGTGCCGGACTGTTTCGGTCACTCCTTCCGCATGGTCGTCTGCCATTCCCATGGCACTCTCGGCACTGCCGTTTGTTGCTGGTGGCAATGAAGCGACATCGGAAGTTTCGCTGTCCAGCACGATATAGACCTTGTTATCCTCAACGCGGGTCTCATATGGTACGAGCTTGACCAGATTCATGACAACACGGGTGCGCCCCTTGGCTTCAACGACGTTGACACTCCTGGCTGCGCCGATCCCGATAGTATGCTTCTTGGAGACATTGCTGGATGTATTGGGAAAATCGAGGGCGATACGTGCGGGATTGTCGATAGTAAAACTCAGCGGTTGGGCCGGGGGTTTTTCGCCCGACATGGTCAGCATCACCTCGACCTTATTGCCAGGTAATGCGGAATAACTGACCGACTCGAGCACACGTTGACCTGTTATTGATGCATTTTCCGCCGCGGAACCGGCAGTCGGTACAGTCAAGGATATGCCCAATAACATGCCGGCACAGAACTTTAGCATAAGCAGGCCAAAAAACCGGTTCATTGCTGTTACCAATCCTTTGTCTGATACTAAAAGTGTCCGGTGATTTTCCATATATTCGCCCCCTGTTACGGGATCATTCTCCCAACAATGATATTGAAGCCTGACGTTTTTCCCA
>Ga0315534_1000364_pt1 | contig 31068 bp, 26 predicted proteins | sample SalMarSW160240MG_FD_203094 | JGI IMG/M metagenome (GOLD analysis project Ga0315534, IMG submission 203094) | Salt marsh sediment microbial communities from the Plum Island Ecosystem LTER, Massachusetts, United States - Salt Marsh Sediment SW1602-40 ...
GCGATCCCGTGGTGCGTTCATCGACGGGATAGGCCATGAGCCGGTCGGGTTTGCACTTGGCTTATTGCACCAGGCTTGAAGGGGCGTGTGTCCCGCGGCGAACAGCGTGCGAAGAAGGGGGGCATGAATTAAAGTCAGCACGATGCCGCCAGGCGAAAATCGCATGTACTTGGATTTAGATGAGGACTTGGAGGAATTCCGATGAAGAAGTTCGTGTCGTTACTATTTGTGCTGGGAGTCGCCGCCTTCCTCGTCGGATGTTCGACGGAGACGGCCAGCGATCTGGAAAAAGCCGGCGATGCCACCGGTGATGCCGCAGCGAGCGTGGCCGACGACGTTGGGGAAGCGATGGACGATGCTGCGGAGGCTACCGAGGACGCGGCTTCCTCGGCCGCGGATGCTGTAGAGGACACGGCGAGCGACGCGGCGGATGCGGTCAAAGACGCCGCCGATGATGTCGAGGGCCGTGTGGAAGGTGCCGACGATACGTCGGCAGATGAATAGACCGCCGCCGTACGCGACGACAGATGTTCAAGCCCCCCACTGCGCATGCCGTGGCGGGGCTTTTTCTGTGCCAGCCAGGGCCGAGTTCAGCTACAGCAAGCGCCCCAGGGCTTCAGCCACCTTCCGGCATTGCTGCATGGTCTGCTCGAACTGATCGAAATCAAGCGACTGGTAACCGTCGCTCAACGCGGACTCGGGATCCGGATGCACTTCGACGATCAATCCATCGGCACCCGCCGCGATGCTGGCTCGTGCCATGTCGGGCACCAGTTCGGCATGGCCCGTTCCGTGACTCGGATCCACCACGACCGGCAGATGCGTCCGCTGGTGCAAGTAGGGGACCGTGGCTAGCGGCAACGTGAACCGCGTGTGCGATTCGAAGGTGCGGATGCCGCGTTCGCAGAGCATGACGTCCGGATTTCCCGCATCGAGAATATATTCGGCGGCCAGCAGCAGCTCATTGATCGTGGCGCAGGGGCCTCGCTTGAGCAGGACGGGACGCCGGACCGATCCGACGGCTTCCAGCAAACGGTAGTTTTGCATGTTGCGAGCACCGATCTGGAGGACATCGGCGTATTCCGAAACGACTTCCACATCGTCGGGGGCAACCACTTCCGTCACCACGGCCAGGCCCGTGTCCTCGCGGGCGGCCGCCAGCAGTTTCAATCCCTCCTGCTTCAATCCCTGAAAGCTATAGGGGCTTGTCCGCGGTTTGAACGCGCCGCCGCGCAGCGCCGCGGCGCCGGCCTTCTTGACCGCGCGGGCCGCGGAAATGATCTGTTGTTCGCTCTCGACGGAACAGGGACCGGCAATGACGCCGATGTGCTGATTGCCGACACTGAGACTGCCCCGGCGTATCACCGTGGGCTTCGACTTCACTTCGCGACTGGCCATCTTGTACGGAGCGAGAATGGGCATGACTTCTTCGACGCCCGCGCCGCGCTCCAGCGCCTGTTTGTCCGTGTTGCGGTGTTCGCCGATGGCGGCAATCACCGTCCGTTCGGTGCCGACGATAACGTGCGACTTGAGTCCCATCTGCTCGACCCGCTGGATCATATGATCCACTTGCTCTTGAGTCGCGCCCTTCTTCATGACCACAATCATGGTTGTGCTCCGTAAACCGTTTTCACTTCAGGGTCAACAAAAAAAACCCCGCGGCCCTTTGCCGGGCCCCGGGGTTTTGGCTTCTCGCGCTACCGTTATGGACAGACGGAGCTAACCTCCTCGGGAGCCGCAGCACCCGCCGCTAAACACAAACCAAAAAAAATAGCTCCGTCGCGTCTGCATGATCTTCATTGTGATTCGCGTAAGCGAAAAACGCAAGAGCCGCGGAGAACAACTTTCGCGGTCGGCAGCGAAACGTGACGACGGCCCAGCTGCCGCAGCCGTCGTTGGTGCGTTACAATTGGTCGGTCGCCGTCCGGCAATTGCTCGGAACGCGGGCTCAATGACGGGCCCCACAGCCTCATCGATGGTGACGACTATGGCGGCGGAAAGGATGACCCGGCAGCATGGTCTGGTGCCCGTCTCGCCCCGGCTGGCCGACCAGCCCCTGGTGGTGGTTTTGTTGGCGGTGGGTGGGGGCATGGTGCTGGATCGCGCCTGTGGCGACCGGGGCCTGATGGTGCCGGTCGCAGCATGGTGGTGTGCGGCGCTGGCGAGTCTCGTTACGTGGCTGGTGTATTTTCTGCGAAGACAACCGGTCGCCGCCGCCGGGTCGCTGCTGTTGGCAACGGCGGGTCTGGGTGGCGCGTGGCACCACGGCTGCTGGAATCTCGTTTCGCCCGCCGACTTGGGGCTGTACGCCCGACAGCCGTTGCGGCCCGTGTGTGTCATCGTGACGGCCCTGGAGTCGCCGCGCCGCCTGCCGGCGCCGCCGCACGATGCACTGCGCGTGGTGCGCACGGGCGACCGCTCGCAGCTGGTGGTGCGTGCTGAAGCGATCCGCGATGCAACCGAGTGGCTGGAAGCCGGTGGCCGCGCGACGCTGATTGTCGACGGCCACCTCGCCGGGATTGCGGCCGGCGACAAACTCCGCGTCTTCGGGCTGCTTCGACGGACGGTCCCTGCTCGCAACCCGGGCGAGTTCGACTTCGGAAAGTACGCCCGCGGCGATCGACGATGGTGTGTACTGCGGGCGGGACACCCCGACGGCGTCGCTGTCGTCGAAACGGCTTCTCGATGGGGACTGCGGCGGACGATGGGGGCGATACGGCACGCGGCCCGGGGAATCCTGCAGCGGCGCCTGAGCGCGGAGCATCGGGACCTGGCCGCGGCGGTGCTGCTCGGGGCCCGCGAGCAGTTGGGGTACGCCCGCGCCGCGCCGTTCGTCACCACCGGTACGGTGCACCTGCTCGTCGTTTCGGGACTGCACCTGGCGATCGTCGCCGGAGGGCTGTTTGTGGCGCTTCGCGTCGGCTGGCTGCCTCGTAAGAGCGCCGTGTTCCTGGTGGCCTCACTTGTCGTGGGGTACGCCCTGCTGGCGCACGCCCGCCCGCCGGTGGTACGGGCCGCCGTGCTGGTTGTGATTATCTGCGGCGCCCGGCTGGGCGGATGGCGGACCCATGCGTTCAACTGCCTGGCGGGTGCGGCGATCGTGGTCATCATGGTCAACCCGGCCGACCTGTTCCGCACGGGACCGCAACTCAGCTTTTTGGCCGTGGCGGCGCTGGCGTGGTGCGCCGGCAGGCCGTCGCCTCCGCCCGATCCGCTCGAGCAGTTGATTGCCGAAAGCCGCCCGCCGCTGTTGAGGGGCATTCGCCACGCGGGTCGATGGGGCACGGATTTGTGGCTGGCCAGTGCCGTGGTCTGGCTGACGGTCCAGCCTTTGGTCATGGCACGATTCCACTTGATTACGCCGGTTGCGTTGTTGCTGGGACCCTTGCTGTGGCTGCCGGTCGCGGTCGGCCTGTTCGCCGGCTTTGTTGTACTGATGGTGGGCTGGATTGTGCCTCCGCTGGGAGCTGCGTCGGGCTGGCTGTGCGAGGGCAGTTTGTGGCTGGTCGAGGCGACCGTGACGGCCGCGCACGGAATCGCCGGAAGCCATTTCTGGGTAACGGGCCCCGCCGACTGGTGGCTCGTCGGTTTCTATGCGGGCACTTTATGCTTGTTTGCCACCGGGCGACCGGGACTGCCCGCGCGGTGGTGGGTGGCGCTGATGAGCGTGTGGCTGGCAACCGGCCTGTTCCGTTCCAACTACGGGCATGGCCGGAATGCCGAGTTGCGGTGCACGTTTCTTTCCATGGGTCACGGCTGTGCCGTGGTGCTGCAGCTGCCCCAGGGCGGCACGGTCCTGTATGACTCGGGCAGCCTCGGCTCTCCCCGCTCCGGCGCAAGGACAATCGCCGGTTACCTTTGGTCCCAGGGCATCACGAGACTGGATGCCGTGCTCCTGTCGCATGCTGACGTGGACCACTACAACGCGCTGCCCGTATTGCTCGATCGCGTGGCGGTGCGCACGGTTCTGGTTTCTCCGGTCATGTTCCGGCAGCGCGCCGCCGCACCCCGCAAGCTGCTCCGCGCGATACAGGACAGCGGGGTTCCCCTGCGAACGGTATGGTCGGGGGACTGTATCCACGCCGGCGACGGAGTGCGAATCGACGTGCTTCATCCACCTCGACGGGGAATCGACGGCAGTGACAATGCCAACAGCCTTGTGCTGGATGTCGAATACCAGGGGCGCCACCTGTTGTTGCCCGGCGACATCGAACCGCCGGGCTCTGCCTGGCTCGTCGAACGGCGGAGGCGTGTTTGCGACGTTCTGATGGCGCCTCACCATGGCAGCCGGCACAGCCTGCCGGCCCGATTCGCCGCCTGGGCGTCGCCGCGGTGGGTGGTTGTCAGTGGTGCGGTGGCCGACCGCGTGGCGGAAGCGGAAGCCGTCTACCGGCGCGGGGGCGCGAAGGTGTTACGGACGGCCCTGGACGGTGCGGTACAGTTTCGCATCCGCGGCGGGGCGATGACGGCCCTTACGTGGTGGCCACCGGGCCCGCATGCCGGGCAGGCCCTGCGGCGGCAGGTGCGACCGCGGCCCGATCTGTAAAATGGAAAACATGGCGAAATTTTTCCGGGGTCCATCTCGGCAGCTTCCGCCTTGGCCCGCCCGGGCTGCCGATTTGCAGTTGCAAGCGTGCGTGGCATCGTTACACTTAACGCTCAGAGGTAAGTTTAAGTGTTTGTTGGTTTTAGTGTAGGTGTAGAGTTCTAGCAGCCAATTTTACAGGAGCGGGTCGCTGGACCGCACCGCCGTGCGATAGGCGGGCGTCGAGGCGGCGGCAAGTCGGCGTACAATGTCGATCACCAAAGAGCGGAAACAACAAGTAGTTGGGGACTTCAAGCAGGGCGAGGGCGACACGGGGTCGCCCGAAGTTCAGATCGCCATTCTGACCCACAGAATCGTGCGTGTGACCGAACATTTGCGGACCCACCGCAAGGACTATGCGGGTCGCCGGGGGTTGTTGCGGATGGTGAGTCGCCGGCGGCGTCTGTTGGATTACCTGAAGCGCGTCTCCCCTCAGCGGTATCTCGAAATACTGCGGCGACTCGAACTGCGAAAGTAGTCCGTGCCGCGGTTTGTATCGGCCGGTCTGACCGTTGCCTCTCTGGGCGACAATCCACTGCGCGGATGACGCCATTTTTCGGCTCGCGCAGACCGCTCTTGCCGGCCAGCCATGTCGCATCCGTCCACGCGGACGGCGGCCTGCTGGGGCTCCCAGCGAGGTAGGGTAAAGACCATTGAGTAGTTCAGAGACACGCGTCGAGCGCAAGATTGGGGCGAGCACATTGTCTTTCGAGACAGGGATGCTTGCCCGGCAGGCGGACGGAAGTTGTGTGGTGCAGTATGGCGATACCGTAGTGCTGGTGGCCACATGCACCGGGCCTCCCCGTCCGGGAATCGATTTTTTCCCGCTCACCTGCGACTATCGGGAGCGGACATCGGCGGCTGGAAAGTTTCCGGGGGGATTTATCAAGCGGGAGGGTCGTCCCTCGGCCAAGGAAACGCTCGCCGCGCGATTGATCGATCGACCCATCCGACCTCTGTTTCCCGAATGGTTCCAGGACGAGGTACAGGTACAGGCGGTGGTGGTGGCCAGCGACCGGCAGAATGACGGCGATGTTCTGGCCATGAACGGCGCCGCCGCGGCGCTGGGACTTTCCGAAATGCCCTTTGGCGGACCGCTGGCGTCGGTGCGGTTGGGGCTGATCGATGGCGAGTTCGTGCCGTTTCCGACGCACGATCAATTAGAATGGAGCGACCTGGACCTGATCGTTTCGGGCACCGCGCAATCGGTTTTGATGATCGAGGGGTTCGCCCGCCAGATACCCGAAGAGCGGATGGCCGAAGCGATCAGCACGGCCCACGAACTGATCCGCCAGATTTGCGCCATGCAGCAGGAGATGTTTGATGGCCGCGGAGTGACCAAGAGGGAGTATGAGGCGCCGCCGGACGACGGTTTATTCGGCCGGGTGAAGGAATCTTTTTACGAAGCGCTCAAGTCGGCCAAGCAGACCGAGGGCAAGCAGGCCCGCGCCGAGGCGGTCAGCGCGCTCCATCAGCAGGCGCGGACCGCGATCATCCCCGATCCGGAGGCCGACGGGGCGGTCGATGCGGGGCGGTTTGAATCGGTCTGGCATGACCTCGAAAAGAAGGTCGTACGCGACTTGATCCTGGCCGGCACCCGCCCGGACGGCCGCGACGGGCAAAGCCTGCGGCCCATTGAATGCCACGTCGATGTCCTGCCCAGAGTGCACGGTTCGGCGCTGTTTCAACGGGGCGAAACGCAGGCCCTGATCAGCGTCACGTTGGGGACGGCGCGCGACGAGCAACGCGTGGATGGATTGTTCGAAGAATATTCCAAAAAATTCATGCTGGATTACAACTTCCCATCATTCTCGGTCGGCGAAGTGCGTCCCATCCGGGGACCGGGTCGCCGCGAAATCGGACACGGGGCGCTGGCCGAGCGAAGCGTCAATCCGGTGCTCCCGGAGCCCAACGCCTTTCCGTATACCGTTCGCGTCATCTCCGACATTCTGGAGTCCAACGGGTCCAGTTCGATGGCGTCGGTATGCGGCGCGACGCTGGGCCTGATGGCGGCCGGCGTTCCGATCAGTAACCCGGTGGCCGGCATATCGGTGGGCCTGGTCAAGGAAGCCGACAACTGGACGCTGTTGACCGATATTCTCGGCGATGAAGACCATTTCGGCGACATGGACTTCAAGATCGCCGGCACCCAGAACGGCATCACCGGTATCCAGCTTGACCTGAAGATCGATGGGATCACCGAAGAAATCATCCGCGCGACACTCACGCAATCCCGCGAGGCGCGGATGCAGATTCTCCGCACGATGCTGACGGCGATTGCCCGGCCGCGGGACAATACTTCGCCGTGGGCACCGCGATTGATCCGTGCGCACATCGATCCGGAAAAGATCGGCATGCTGATCGGTCCCGGTGGACGCACCATTCGTGCCATTCAGGAAGAGACGGGCGCGGTGATTGAAGTCGATGATGATGGAACCGTCACGATCGCCAGCAACGACGAGCACGCCGCCAACGAAGCGTGCCGGCGCGTTGAAGCCCTCACGGCCAACGTACAGGTCGGGCGGATCTATGAGGGCCGCGTTACGAGTGTCAAGGACTTCGGCGCGTTCGTCGAGATCCTTCCCGGCAAGGACGGACTGTGCCACATCAGCGAATTGTCTGACGAGTTCGTTTCCAAGGTGGGGGATATCTGCCGCGTTGGGGATAAAATGCAGGTCAAGGTGATCGCCATCGACGAACAGGATCGCGTCAAACTGAGCAGGCGCGTGGCCCTCAGAGAACTCGCCGACCAGGACGGCGACAGCAACGGCAACGGCGAGGGGTAGGCGTCGAGGCCGATATCCCCCCGGCGGACGCGTGCCGCGCATGGTATCCAGCACACGGGCGGCCGATACGGCGTGACGTCGTGTCGCGCGGAGACGGAAGCCGCCGTGGTCGGTCCCGTCTGCCGCCGGCGTGGCCGTGGCTGACCTTGGGTGGGCGCGTTGTCCGCGGCCGCACGTCACGGGACGTCCAGAGCGGCTCGCAAGTTTGGCGCGGCCGCCGGAAGTTGCGCTGCCCGGGGACCGACCGCAAAGCGGCGTTTGCCGACAGGGTGCCTCGATGAGCCATTCGTCTCAGGACGTCAACCAGCAATTGGTCGACCAGTATACGCAGATCGCCCAGCTGGCCGGCGGACTGGCCCACGAAATTAAGAATCCGCTCTCGACAATTCGGTTGAACATGGAGTTATTGGTCGAGGAACTGGGCGACGCGGCTTCGCCCCACGACCGGCGGGCGCTGGCCAAAGTCGAAGTCATGCAGCGCGAATGTCAGCGACTTCAAGATCTGCTCGACGACTTCCTTAACTTCGCCAAAGTACGTACCGTCGACCGGGTTCCCACCGACCTGAATCAACAGATTGAGCAGGTGCTGGCCTTTTACGAACCGCAAGCCGCGGAAGCCGGAATTGAAGTCATCCAGTATCTGGATCCGGAACTGCCCCGCGTGGAGCTCGATCCCGAGACGTTCCATCGGGCGCTGTTGAACCTCGTGCTCAATGCCCAGCAGGCGATGCCCGGCGGTGGCCAATTGGTGGTGCGGACCACCGAGGACGGAGCACACGCCGTGCTGTATTTGATCGATACCGGCTGCGGCATGGATCCCCGCACGGCATCGCGTATTTTCGATACGTTTTTTTCCACCAAGTCGGGCGGTTCCGGGCTGGGATTGCCCACCACGAAGAAGATCATCGAAGCGCACGGCGGGGAGATTCTCGTCGAGAGCGCGGTCGGCCGCGGGACGAAATTCACCATCCGTTTGCCGGTCCCCCCCCGCATTACAGGCCCTTCCGCTGCCCGCGACCGAGAATTATGATCGATCGCATGGGTCCCGCCGCGTCCAATGAGAGCGGTGCGAGCGCCGCGCTGCCGAATAAGGTTCTGATCGTCGACAACGACGCTGCGCACGCCGAAACCATTGCGGCCAGCTTGAACGGGGTCGGCTACGAGTGCTGCGTGGCCACCAGCGGCACGGAAGGCGCCTGCCGCATCGGCCAGGAGACGTTCGACATCGTCATCACCGATCTGAAGATGAACGATGTGGACGGCCTGGAAATCTTAGTGCGGGCCAAAGAATCTCTGGCCGATGCCGAAGTAATCCTGGTGACCGGGCACGGCACGATCCCGTCGGCGGTCACGGCCATGCAGCAGGGCGCGTTCAACTACCTGCTCAAGCCGCTCGACCTGAAACATCTCCGCACGGTAACGGCCAAGGCCGCCGCCAGCATTCAGCTCAAACGAGCGAACCTGGAGCTGAACCGGCGTCTGGATGAAAAATTCGGCTTCGAGGGGGTCATCGGCAACAGCGCGCAGATGCACATGGTGATCGATCGGCTGAAACGGATCGCCCCCACGGATGCCACGGTGTTGATCCAGGGTGAAACAGGCACCGGTAAGGAGCTGGTGGCGCAGGCCATCCACCAGAACAGCCCCCGCAAGAAACGGCCGTTCGTCGCATTGAATTGCGCCGCGCTGAGCGAAAACATTCTGGAGAGCGAACTGTTCGGGCATATCAAAGGCGCGTTCACGGATGCGTCGACCGACCGCGTCGGGAAATTTGAATACGCCGACAGAGGCACACTGTTTCTGGACGAAGTCGGCGACATGCCGATGGCCACTCAGATCAAGTTGCTCCGCGTGTTGGAGAGCGGCGAAATCACCCGCGTCGGTTCCAATGAACCCATCCGGGTCAACGTACGGATTCTCTCGGCCACCAACCGGGACTTGGAAGCATCGGTGCAGGGAGGAGCATTCCGGCCCGATCTTCTGCATCGGTTGAAGGTCGTCACCATCACCCTGCCGCGTCTGGTCGACAGAACTCAGGATATTCCGTTGCTCGTTGAGCACTTTGTCAAGCAGCTCTCCAAACGGCACGGCAAGGCCATCCGCGCGGTGTCGACGGCCGTGCGCCGCCTGCTGATCAGCTTCCGTTGGCCGGGCAACGTGCGGCAACTCCGCAACGTCATCGAAAGCATGATCGTCGTCGATAACGACGGGATTCTGGATCTTGATGATTTGCCCAGTGAGCTGGAGGAGGACCCGCCCGCACAGCATGAATCGAGCGACGGGGGCCTCGTTACGCTGGTTGGTAAACCGCTATCGGAGATCGAACGGCGGTTCATTGCGGAGACACTGAAGGTAACCGGAGGCAACCGCGAGGAGGCGGCCGGGATGCTGGGGATCGGCGAGAGGACCCTGTATCGAAAGATCAAGGAATACAAGCTGTGAAGGACCCGGCGTCGTCATGACGTGCATCCAAACGTTACCGCCGAACGTCGTCAACAAAATTGCCGCCGGCGAAGTGATCGAGCGCCCGGCCAGCGTCGTGAAGGAACTGATGGAGAACGCGGTCGACGCAGGCGCCTCGCGGATCGACGTCGTGATCGCGGACGGCGGACGCGAATCGATCCGCGTCCACGACAACGGTTGCGGACTGGCCGCCGGGGAGTTGCCGCTGGCGGTCGCCAGCCACGCCACCAGCAAACTCCGCTCCGCCGACGATCTGTTCCGCGTCGCCACGCTTGGTTTCCGAGGGGAAGCACTGGCGTCCATCGCCGAGGTGAGCCACTTCATCATCGCCAGCCGCCCGGCAACGTCAGAAGCGGGCGCCCGGCTGGAGGTTTTGGGAGGCCGGTCCCGGTCCGCGGAACCGTGGGGCGGTCCCCCTGGTACGACGGTCGAAGTGCGGAACCTGTTCTTTAACACGCCGGTCCGCCGCAAGTTTCTCCGTACGGTCCAGACCGAATCGAGTCATGCGAGTGAAGCATTCACGCGGATCGCGCTGGCCTATCCGCGCGTTCACTTCACGCTGGCGCATAACGACAAAAAGCTCTTCGATCTGGCTCCCACCGACGCGTGGCGGCAGCGGATCGCCAGTTTTTTCGGAACCGATCTGGCTGAAGATTTGATCGATGTAAAGGGCGGAGACGACGGGATCGAACTGGACGGTTACGTGGCCAATCCTGCGCACAGTCGGTCCCACAACCGCCTGCAATACCTATTTCTGAACGGCCGCGTCATTCGCGATCGTTCGTTGCAGCACGCCTTGGGCGAAGCCTACCGCGGGCTGTTGCTCACCGGCCGGCACCCGATCTGCTTTTTGCGACTGCGGCTGGCGCCCGAGGCCGTCGATGTCAACGTGCACCCCACGAAAGCGGAGGTGCGCTTTCAGGATGCGGGCCGCCTGTACAGCCACTTGCTGGCCACCGTGCGGACCCGCTTCTTGACCACGGATCTGGCGGCTCGTTTTCAACGGACGACCGCCGCCGAAGCACGTCCGCCCGAAGCGCAACGGCACGTCGGCCAACCGCCCGCGATGCCCGCCGCGGCGCAGCACGCACTGGCCGGGTTGCCGAGCCAATCCGTTTCCGGCCCGCTCGCCGTCGTGCCGCCCGCCGGGGCGACCCTGCCGGCTGGCGGCACGGCCGAGAGCCGGCTTGCCGGCCCGGCCCGGCCCGCCGGCGAGGCTGCCGAACCGGAAATCGGCCCCGCCAAGGCGATGCAAATCCACAATCGCTACCTCGTGGTGGAAAACGACGAAGGGTTTGTCGTGTTCGACCAGCACGCCTTGCACGAGCGCGTGCTGTACGAGCATTTGAGGGCGAAACTCCGCGCGGGAAACCTGCAAAGCCAGAACCTGCTGGTGCCCGAGCCGGTCGATTTGACACCGTCCGAAGCCGCTGTCATCCTCGAACATGAAACCTTGTTGCGCCAATTGGGATTGGAGATCCGACCGTTCGGCGGCGGGACCGTGCTCGTCACCGCCTACCCCGCGATGCTGGAAAAGGCCGGTCCCCGGAGTGTGGTGCGAGGCGTGGCGGATCGTCTGATGAGCGGAGGCAAGGCTCCGGATGCCTCCCAACTGACAGAACAGCTGCTGCAAATGATGTCGTGCAAAGCCGCCGTCAAGGCCGGGGATCCATTGACCCGCGAGGAGGTGGATGCGTTGCTCCGGCAGCGGCACATGGCCCGCGACAGTCATCATTGTCCCCACGGGCGGCCCACGGCCCTGGTCTTTTCCCGACAAGATCTGGACAAGCAATTCAAGCGCTCATGATGATTTGCGTCAGTATCGGCCGCGGCCGCCATCGTCACGTCATCGCGGAACATCGCCACCTGGTCGAACGGGGCGCGCAGCTGGTGGAACTGCGGTTGGACTATATCAATGGCGATGTCAACTTGAGGCGACTGATTAACGATCGACCGTGCCCCGTTGTGGCGACGTGCCGGAGGGAGCGCGACGGCGGCAAATATACCGGCAGCGAAGAGGAACGACTGATGCTGCTGCGGTCGGCCATTGCCGACGGAGTCGAATACATCGATTTGGAAGACGACATCGCCACGCGCATTCCACGCTACGGCAGCACCAAACGCGTCATCAGCCGCCATGATTTCCGCAAGACGCCGGACCATCTGGACATGCTCCATACGCAGTTGTGCAATTGCGACGCCGATATCGTGAAGATCGCGACGATGTCCAATCATCCGCACGACAATGTTCGGATGCTGAAGCTGATTGAACGCAGCAGCGTGCCCACGATCGGCATCTGCATGGGAGACATCGGCACCCCCTCGCGGATACTTGCCGGGCGCTTCGGCGCTCCGTTCACCTACGCGACGTTTCACCATGAGCGCGCGCTCGCGCCCGGACAGTTAAGCTTTCAGCAGATGACCGACGTCTATCACTACGATAGCATCGACAAGGAGACGGCCACCTACGGTGTGATTGCCGACCCCATCGGGCACAGCCTCAGCCCGCTGGTGCACAACGCCGCCTTCCGCGCGGCCAACATCGACGCGGTGTACATCCCTTTCCGAGTCCCCCGTGCCGATTTGTCGTCCTTCATGGCCGACGCCGGGGAATTCAACATGAAGGGGCTGAGTGTGACCATTCCCCACAAGGAAGCGATTGCCGCAAAACTCACCAAAGTGGATCCCGCGGTCAAGGGGATCGAGGCCGTCAATACCGTGATTTTTAAGAACGGACAGGTACTGGGCTACAATACCGATTACAAAGCCGCCATGGACGCGCTGGAAAATTCCCTGGGTGCGGTCGGGCAACGGCCGAGCCCGCTGGAGGGGAAGACGGCCCTGCTGCTGGGCGCCGGGGGTGTGGCTCGGGCCATCGCGTACGGGCTCGAGCGGCGTGGCGCGCGGATGATTGTGGCCGGCCGAAACAAGAAGAAAGCCGACGCGCTGGCAGACAAGTTCGGCGGGCGGTCGATTGACTGGGGGGCACGCCAGAACGTCTCCGCGAATATCCTCGTCAATTGCACGCCTGTCGGTATGCATCCCTCGGTGGACGAAACGCCCTTCGACAGGCGCCACTTGAGGCCGTCGATGCTTGTCTTCGACACGGTCTACAACCCGGAGAACACGCTGCTGCTAAAGGACGCGCGCCGCCAGGGGTGCCGCGTGGTAACGGGAGTCGAAATGTTCATCCGCCAGGCCGGCTTACAATTCCGATTGTTCACCGGCCGGGATGCGCCCACGGACCTGATGCGCGACGTGTTGCTGCGGGCCATCGGACCGGTTCGTTACTGATTGACAGATTCCCGGTGCCCACGCACAGCCAGGGCGGCTCTGGCCGGCGCGGAGCCGTCCGTTACCAGCCGATATTCCGCAGCAGGCAGTTCCGCGTGCCGTCCGACATGAACGTGAACTTGATCGGTTATCGCGGCAGCGGCAAAACCACGGTGGCCCGCTGTATGGCGAGAATGCTGCAATGGCAGTGGATCGACACCGACGCCGAAGTGGAACGGCGGGCAGGAAAGTCGATCGCCGATATCTTTCGCCTGGACGGCGAACAGGCCTTCCGCGATCTGGAATCCCGCGAGATTAAGGCCGTGGGGCGGCGAACCCGAACGATCGTGGCCCTGGGTGGTGGGGCCATCTTGCGGGCGGTCAACCGGCGGGTACTCGTCCGATCAGGACGCACCGTCTGGCTCACGGCCTCGCCCGAAACACTCCTGGCGCGACTCGACCAGGATCCAGCAACGACGCTCCACCGCCCCAACCTGACTGCGGCAGGTGGGTTACCGGAAATCAGGGAAGTTCTGGCCGCCAGAGAACCGATTTACCAGGCGTCTGCCGATTTGGTGGTGGATACCCACGACAAGCGGCCAGCAGCTGTGGCTGAGGAAATCGTGCAGAGACTTCATCTGACTCGCGAACCGATCGACCCCGAGTGACATCGCCGGTGGCCAATCTACTTGTGCTGGGATCCTTGCCACTGGCGATCGCAGGCGTGCTGCTGGGAAGCCTGTGCAACCTCGCCGTCTTCGCCGCGTCCTGGCAGGGACGCTGGGTCAGCCCCTGGGCCCCCGCCGGATCGCCCCCGCGGCAATGGGTTGATCGCCTGCCGATCGCAGGATGGCTGCGCCTGCGGCGCGAAGTCAGCCAGCTGGGTACGCGCTACTGGCTGGCTCCGCTGCTGGTGGAACTCGGATTGGGAATCGGCGTGCCCGTGCTGTACTACTGGCAGGTCGTGCAACAACGGCTGATCAACGATCAGCTTATGGCCGCCCTGCCAGGGAGTGGGACGCCATTGCTGGCCACCGCGCCGGCATCGGTTTCGCTCGCCCTGTTCGCCGCACAGCTGTTGCTGCTCGCTTTCATGACCGTGGCTTCCGCCGTCGACGCGGACGAGAAGATTATTCCGGACATCGTGACCGTGCCCGGCACGCTGCTCGGTCTGCTGCTGGCCCTGGCCTTGCCGTGGTCGCGACTGCCAGACGTCGGCACGTTCCGCGCAGCGCCCAGGGACGGACAGGTGTTGCGCGATGCCGCCGGCAGACCGCTGGCGGCACCGGGTGGACCGATGTTGTGGGTGCAACCGTTGAACGTGGCGTCGCCTCAACCGCTGCCTTCCCCCTGGCGCGGCGCGCCGGCGCCGCGGTCGCTCGCCGTGGCGATTGGTTGTTACCTGTTCTGGGTGTTCGCCATCATGCCCCGCAGTTGGTATACGCGGCACGGGTGGCGTCGCGCGTGGATCGTCTTCCTGGCGCGACTGGCGAGAAGTGTGCGGTCATCCTTTACCGTGCTGCTCGCGGTGGCCGGCACCGTGGTTCTTGCTGGTGCCTGGTGGACCGGGGGCATGCGCTGGTCGACGCTGTTGTCCGCGCTGATCGGAATGGCAGCGGGGGGGGCCGTCGTGTGGGGCGTGCGGATTGTAGGGGGATTGGCCTTGCGGAAGGAAGCGATGGGATTTGGAGACGTCACCCTGATGATGATGATCGGAACGTTCGTGGGATGGCAGCCGTGCCTGCTTGTCTTTTTTCTCGCGCCGTTGGCAGCTCTGATCGTGGGTGTTACGCAATGGATTCTGAATCGCGACCATGTGATTCCCTACGGTCCGTTTCTGTGCTTCACGACGGTCATGATGTTTTTCCAGTGGGGCCCGTTGTGGGCCTGTTGCCGGCCCGTGTTCGGCATGGGGTGGCTGATGCCGGCCGCGGTCCTGGTCTGCTTCGGCCTGATGTGGGCTATGCTTTCGGTGTGGCACATCATCGCGCGCCGACACGCCGACACGGATTAACCCGGCCGGCCGGCAGCCCCGCCACGACGCAACGGACCCCACCGGTAAACGCCCATGAAACGTCTGGTCCAAACAGTGCGCGATCCGCGGCAAGACGGGCCGGTCCTTCGTGCGCGCCGGTACGGGGTGATTGTGATGCGCGCAGGCCGATTGGAAGCGATCCATCTGCGCCCGCTTCCCAAGTGGATCAGTCGCGCAGAGCTGGTTCCGATCCCATGGCGCTATCACGCTCGGGGGCCTCGGGACGCTTGCTGGCTGTACTACAACCAGCCTTTCAGGTTCCCCAACTTTTTAGCGCTGAAGTATGTCGTTTCCACGGCAGGCACTCGTCTGACGACGTTCCACAACGCCCTGCACGTGCTGGATGGCATCGCCCGGATCAAACAGATCGACGCCCTGTTGTGCGATGTATCCAACGTGCGAATTTCAGACCGGCTCCTCGCTCGCTGGGGGTGGGAGCCACACAAGCCGCAGCGGTGGCATCGCAATTACATCAAGCGGTTCTACGGTCACTATCCTGATCCCGGCGTACTGCAGTCGGTGCTTGCCTGACGTGCCGGCCCCGTGCGCGGATGGCGCGCCGGACGATCCTTGGCGATCGGGCCTGGCCCATCGCTGCCGGCGGGCGTTGTGTCGAACGGGTTTGTGCCAGTCTCTGCCGGTTCCCGCGGGCAGACTTGCCGGACACTTCTTGCACTTTTTGCACTTTTTTGACGGTGGAAACTGACCTTGCCGCGTGGCACGACCCTTGCTATTGTTTCGCCCCCGCCGTGGTCTCATAGCGTCTGACAAAACATCACACAGGCATTGCCGATACGCAAATTGGCGGACGAAACAGCGATTTTGTGAGAGACTCTGAAGTTTTTTCAACGCTCCTGTAGCGGGGAGTCTTGGGATAGGACGGCGGGTTGCCCTGACAGGCTCTTGTTTTCTTGATTGCCGGGCAGAGTTCGGACGAGCCCTCAAGCTCCACCGATCTCGAAAACGCTTTCGCGTGGGGAGACGACCGCCCGGAGTTCAGAAGGTTTACCGTGTACATTGAAGCGACTCGAACGGGCGCGCTGCTGCTGAGCCTTGTGGCTGCAGCGTCGGCGGGGTGCGGGCAAGCCGGTGTCAACCTGAGCGCGCCGGGACAGGCGGCTTTCGCGCAGCCGCAGCAGGCGCTGGCGACACAATACCAGGAACTCCAGACACGCGCCAGCGCGCTGGACCGCGACAACCAGGAACTGGAATCGCTGCTCGCGCAATCGCGTCAACAGATCCATTTGCTCCAGGACGAGTTGACGGTAGTCCGCGATCAGCTGGGCACTGCCAACCGCCAGCTTGCCCAGTCGCGCGAGGAAAAACAGGGGCTCGAACAGCAGACAGAAGCCCTGGTGGCATCCATGCAACGACGTTCCGTCGCCAGCATCCAGCCCAACAACAGCCTCGTCGGCGGACTGGATTTGAGCGATCTTCCGGGGGTCCACGTACGGCAGGATGGCGACGTGATCCGCGTCGAACTGGCCGGCGATGCGTTGTTCCGTCCCAGTGAGACCGGGCTGACCACGCAGGGAATGCAGCTCGTGGAGACTGTCGTGGTCCGCCTGACGGAAAAATATCCCAACCAGGTCTTTGGAATCGAAGGGCACACCGACAGCGACCCCATTCGCACGCAGCAACATCCAACCGGGCATCATTTCGCCACGGCCCGCGCGACTGCGGTGTACGACCACTTACGCAGTTCTCTTCGCATTCCCCCCGAGCAGCTCATCGTGGTCGGGCATGGCGGCAATCATCCAGTCGTCTCGAATGCCACCGCCGCCGGACGCGCCCGGAATCGCCGCGTGGAACTGGTTGTCTATCCGGAATCGTTTCGGTAAGCACCCGGCCCGCGTCCTTTGTGCCAACCTTCCTTGCAGCACGGCGCGTCCGCCGCTGCTTCGTTGGTTCGTGGCGGCACCCACCGGAATCGCTTGCCCATGCGTGAACGTTGCCATTCACCGGAGTGTCTTTATTTGTGCGGCAGTTCGACGGCGCGGAACAGCCGGTCACATCCTGGCGGCTGGATGACGTTGGCGCTCAACGGCGTTCGCTTTTGTACGTCTCTCTCCAAAAACGATAGAATGCGGTCTTGGCCAACGACTTTGCCAGGCGCGAGCCGGGAATCGACCAGTTGACGAGCAAGACAAGATGATTGCAATCATCGATTATCAAATGGGCAACCTGCGGAGCGTGCAGAAGGGCTTCGAACATGGGGGCCACGATGCGTGCATCACATCCGATCCGGGCCATGTCGCAGCGGCATCCAAGGTTGTGCTGCCGGGAGTGGGTGCCTTCGGCGACGCGATGAGACAACTGGCAAGCCGGGATTTGATCTTGCCCATTCGCGACGCGATCGATGCCGGCAAGCCGTTCCTGGGAATATGCCTGGGCCTGCAACTGCTGTTTGACGTCGGTTACGAGGATGGCGAACATGCCGGGCTGGGCATTCTGCCGGGCGAAGTCATTCGTTTTCCATCGGACGGGCGCCACAAAGTACCTCACATGGGCTGGAACACGGCCCAAATTCGCCGACAGGCGCCCGTGCTGGCCGGCATTGGTGACGAGACGCACTTCTATTTCGTGCATTCGTACTACGTCGTTCCGACGGACGAAGCGGTCGTGGCCACTCATACGACGTACGTGGCCCCGTTTTGCTCGATGATCTGGCGCGACAACCTGTTTGCCACGCAGTTTCACCCCGAGAAGAGCCAGCAGTGCGGCCTCAGGTTGCTGGACAATTTTGCACGGTTATGAGGGGCTTCCCTGTCCGAGCGGCCGGGTTTCGGTCGGCCCGCGGCGGCCCTTGAAAGCCATCGCGCCGTGTGCCATATTCCGGGTTTGCTCGTTCGTGGTCCGGGCAACGCCGGCTCCGGCCCTGGGGCAGCAGGCAGGGCCCTCGGCAGCCCCTGACAGGTGCGTGAGGCAGCCGCGTTTGCGGCAGGCGGCTTGTCTCGGCCCGACGGCGGTCCCCGGTGAGCATCTCCCCTGGCCACGCGGTTTTCGGCGACAAAGGGGGAGTGGTGAGGGGTATGCAGATCTGGCCGGCCATCGACCTTCGGGGAGGCAAGTGCGTTCGATTGGAGCAGGGCGACTTCTCGCGCGAAACGGTGTTTGGCAATGATCCGGTGGCCGTGGCGCGGCACTGGGTGGCGGAAGGGGCCGCCGGTCTGCATCTGGTCGATTTGGACGCGGCTCGCGATGCGGCTCCGCGGAATCGTGAGCACGTGCGATCCATCGTGCAGGCCGCCGGCGTGCCCTGCCAGATGGGAGGTGGCGTGCGCGACGAAGCGGCGATCGACGAGCTTTTGGCATGTGGCGTGGATCGGCTGGTCATCGGATCCGCCGCGCTGCAACAGACCGACTGGTTCCGCAGCATGTGTCGCCGGTTTCCCGGCCGGCTGGTGCTGGGCATCGACGCGCGCGACGGCATGGTCGCCATCGCGGGATGGACCGAGACCAGCCGTCAGCCGGCGGTGGCCCTAGCGAAAGACCTGGCCTGCGAGCCGCTGGCCGCCATCGTGTACACCGATATTGCCACGGACGGAATGTTGTCCGGGCCCAATGTGGAGGCCATGGCCGAGATGCAACAAAGTGTGTCCGTGCCGGTCATCGCGTCCGGAGGAGTGACCACGGCCCGCGACGTCGCGGACCTTGCCCGAATACCCATGGCAGGGTGCATCATCGGACGAGCCCTGTATGAAGGCGCGTTGAGCGTCAAGGACGCCCTGCGTGCCGCCGCGCAACCTGATCCACACTGATCCGTCGACGACCGTCAGATGCACTAGGTTCGACCGACCAAGAAGGAGCCACGTATGGCAGTTATTAAGCCGGAGGACATTCGCAATGTGGCGCTGTGCGGCCACGGATCCACCGGAAAGACAACGCTCATCGACAAAATCCTGGTTTCCACCGGGGCCGCTGGCGCAAGCCACAGCGTCGACGATGGAACAAGCGTGTGCGACTTCGACGAAGAAGAGAAGAAACACCGCTACTCGATTGAAGCGTCGGTCGCCAATTTCACCCACGCCGACCTGCGCTTTCATATACTCGATACTCCCGGCTACCCTGATTTCATCGGGCAGACCATCGGCGCGTTGCGAGGCGTCGACACGGCGGCAATTGTGGTCGGTGCTAATACGGGAATCGAAGTGAATACGCGACGCGTCTTCGCGGAAGCCGGCAAACAGGGGCTGGGCCGGATCATTATCCTGAACAAGATGGACGCCGATAACGTCGACTATCCGCAGGTCATCCAGAGCATCAAGGATATGTGGGGAAATGCCTGCGTCCCGCTGAATGTTCCGTTGAGCCACGGCGCGGACTTCCACGGAGTGGCCAGCACCCTCAACGTACCGGACGACACGTCGGGCGCGTTGCTGGATCCGGCAGCCATCAGCGATACGATTCTGGAGTCGATCATTGAAGTTGACGAGGAAGTCACCGAACGGTATTTCGAAGGTCAAAACCCCACGGAAGAGGAAATCGCGCGATTGCTCGTACAGGCAGTGCAGGGGGGCACGCTGATTCCGATCGTGGCGGTTTCGGCAAAAACGGAAGTCGGACTTCCTGAACTGATCGACGCCCTGGCCAAATGCGTTCTGCCGGCCAGCCTCGCCCGGCGGTCGGCGCGGAAGAACGGCGACGAGGTCACCGTTACGGCCGACCCCGAGGGCCCGCTGGTCGCCCACGTATTCAAAACACGTATCGACCCCTTCGTGCAGAAACTCAGCTTCATCCGCGTCTACAGCGGCACGCTGGCCAAAGACGAGACCGTATCGGCATCCACGGCGCGGAAGGGAATCAAGATCGGCCAGATCGTCACCGTGCAGGGTGCCGAGACAACGCCCATCGATCGCATTGGTCCGGGAGCCATCGCGGCCATCGCCAAGATGGAAGAGCTGCATACCGGTACCACGCTCGGCGATCTCGTGCTGCCCGAAATCAACGTTCCCCAGCCGATGGTGGGGCTGGCCGTGTCCCCGAAGAGCCGCGGTGACGAGGCCAAATTGTCGGGCGCTTTGCATAAGGTCGTGGAAGAAGATCCAACCTTCCAGATCACGCGCGATGCCCAAACCAAGGAACTCGTGATGACCGGTATGAGCGAGCTGCACCTGAATATTGTCCAGGAACGCCTCGCCCGTCGCGACAAGGTGGAAGTGGAAACCAAGGAGCCGAAAATTCCTTACCGGGAGACGGTTCAGGCCAGCGCCGAGGGCAGTTACCGCCACAAGAAGCAGACCGGCGGTCGCGGGCAGTTCGGCGAAGTCCACATCCGGATGTGGCCACTGTCCAAGGATACCGACGTCGAGCAGTTCGCCACCAAGGAACGCTTCGCGTCCATGAAGGACTACCATTACGATCCGGACCACAATTTTCTGTGGGTCGACTCCGTCGTCGGGGGCACGATTCCAGGAAACTTTATGCCGGCCGTAGAAAAGGGATTTCGGGAACGAATGAGCAAGGGCGTCATCGCCGGCTACCAGGTACAGGACCTCTGCGTGGAGGTCCATTTTGGCAAGCACCATCCGGTGGACAGTTCGGAAACCGCGTTCAAGATGGCCGGATCGATGGCCCTGCGGAACGTGTTTCAATCCGCCAAGCCCTGCCTGCTTGAACCGCTCGTGCGGATGTCGATTACCGTGCCCGGCGACAACGTGGGCGATGTGAACAGCGACATGTCGGGACGACGTGGCCGCGTGCTGGGCATGGAGTCGGCCGGCGGCGATCTGCAAACGATTGAAGCCGAAGTGCCGCTGGCCGAAGTCTCGACGTATGCCCGGACCCTGTCGAGCATGACCGGCGGCCAGGGCAGCTACTCGATGGAATTCAGCCACTACGACGTTGTTCCGCCCAATTTGCAGAAGGAGATCGTCGAGAAGGCTGCCATCAAGGAAGAGGAAGAAGACTGACCCGGTGGTCGGCGGTGCCGGTCAACCCGGCCCGGCTCGCGGGTGCCAGACGGAGACCGGGGTGGTCGACGCCGACGGCCGTGTATTGCGGCCGGTGCGCGAAAGCAGCCGATTAAATTAGCTAAACTCTACGGATAGACGTGTCCGAGATTAGTCAGTAGTCCCCGGCTGTGCCGGGGCATCGCCGTCTTGAGTTCGCGTTCTACCGGGGAATCGCCGCGTGGCGGACGGCCCCCGCGGCACAGCGTGGCCTGGCTGCTTGATTCCCGCCACCGCCCGCCCTACCATGAATTGCGCTTCCGCACAGAGAGCACCTGTCGTCGGTCATTGCTACAGAGGCCCTTCGCGGCGAAACCATCCATGATCTGCCTTCTGCAATTCGTCTGCCTCTGTACCTGTCCGGCTTAGCCGGACCTTCCATTACCCGCGGCTTTCTGATGCGTTCGCTACCCCGTGTCTGCCATTCAGGTGGTGCCCCGCCATGCACCGCCGGGAGCGCACCGTCATGGCAACCGATTTTCGACTGAAAGAACAGCTTCCCGAAGTCACGCAGCGTGTCATTGCGACATACAGCGACGTGGGAACGATCAACCACCTGGGGCATTGCCCGTTGCCCAGCTACGAGGGCATCGTTCATGCGTGCGAATGCCTGCGCGAGATCCTTTACCCGGGTTACCGGCGGCGCGAAGGACTGCATCGTGGCAATATCACCTACTACGTGGGCGATCTGATCGATCGGCTCCACGACGAATTGACGAAACAAATCGCACGCGCTTTGCGGCACGAAGCCGGGGCCACCACTGAGTGCGCGGAAACGCAGGACTTCGAAGCCATGGGCCAGGCCAGGACGCTGCTGTTCCTCGAGCAGCTGCCGGACCTGCGACGCCAACTCGCCAAAGACGTGCAGGCCGCGTTTGACGGTGATCCCGCCTGTAAGTCGCTGGACGAAGTGATTTTCTGCTATCCGGGCCTGCAGGCCATCACGATCTATCGTCTGGCGCACGTGCTGAACGAACTTGAAATACCGTTCATTCCGCGGATGATGACCGAATGGGCGCACAGTCGCACTGGAATCGATATCCATCCCGGAGCGACGATCGGCGAATATTTTTTCATCGATCATGGAACCGGCGTGGTGATCGGCGAGACGTGCGAGATCGGCGACTATGTCAAGATTTACCAGGGCGTGACGCTGGGAGCGCTGAGCTTTCCCACCGACGGGGAAGGCAATGTCGTCCGCGGACAGAAACGGCACCCCACGATCGGGGACCGCGTGGTGATTTATGCCAACGCCACGATCCTGGGTGGACAAACCGTGATCGGCCGGGATTCGGTCGTCGGATCCAGCGTGTGGCTGACGCGTAGCGTCGCGCCGAACACGACGGTCGTTCTGGAAAAGCCGCGTCTGCGGATGCGGTCGGATGCGGACGGCGAGCTGGCGGGCGAAACAAACTTCCAGATCTAAACCAGGATCTTGCGAACGACGTCGTCGGCCTCCTGCTGCAGTTGCTGCAAGAGCGCGGGCACGTCGGCCGGCAGCCAGGATGTGTCGTACGACGGGCCCATTTTGTTGTACGATCGGATTTCGTCCCATCGCTCCTCGCCTGGCCGACCTTGGCGGCAAAACAAGGCGGATGCCGAATCTCCCGGTTGCGCGAAGCGGGTGGTTTCCGGACCGCGACTCAGCCGCCGCAGCGTATCGGCCAGACACGTGTCTTCGGTGCGCGTCTGCGCTGCGGGATTCGGGACCGCGCTGTCGATCACAATCAGGCCCTGGAGCCTGGCAGGTGGGTATGTCATCGTGGGCTATTCACCTCGCAAAGATTGCTTTTCGAACGCAGCCGGGTTCACCCGTTTCCGGTAGCCGCCCGTCGTTCGGGCGCGCAGGACCCCGGGCCGGGAACCGCGCCGCGACAGGCGTCCCCCGCCCGTCCGGGTTCCGGATACAGTCTCAGAGCTGATCGCGCCTGCTCCATGGCGGAGATCACATCGGTGCACAACAATGCCACCCGCTCGCGGGCGTCGTGGCGTTGGACGTGGTTGGCCAACGCACCACGCCGCTCGACGGCTGGCCCACGTGGCGGCAGCATGTGAACGGCCAGTTCGAAAGGACCAACCGTGATCCGGTCCCCGGCCTCGAGCGCCATGCGTGTGGCGCGATAACCGTTGATCAGCAGGGGCGGCTCCTCGCCGAGGTGGCACACGACGAGGCGCGTTTCCGTGCGGTAGATAAAGCTGTGCAGGGACGGTACGGCGGCGTCGGCCAGCACCAAGTTGCGCTCGGGCGCCGAGCCGATCAGAAACGTTTCGGTCTCCAGCCTGCGTATTCGGTTCCGGGCCCGGCCGCGAACGATCTCCAACCACGCTTCGCCGGGTTCCGACGCGGCCGGGGCCGTACCAGAAAGCGACGGGCGTGTCTCGGGCACGTCAGAACGGAACATAGACCGGCGGGTGTGGAGAGGGGCCGAAGCGGACAATTCATCTCTCGCGCAATAGGTTCTTCGGCGGCGACAGTGGCAGCGGATGAGACGGACCAGGCGGGGACCGAGCAATCCCTTGGCGGCGGGTAGGGAACAAGCGTGTTGGAGAAAATAATCGGATCCGGCGGACGCGCGTCAGGGCATCCGCGCGTGCCGCGCGACACGGATCTGCGCCCGGGCCTGGGCGACGACGCGGTCGCGGGCGTCGAGTTGCTCCTCACCGTGCGCTTGGCGGTCCCGCGCCACCTCAAGCCGCTCAAGAGCAACTTCTTCGTCCAGGTTGCCGGCGGGGATGGCGCGGCTGGTCAGGATCGCCACGCGATGGTCCACCACCTGAACAAACCCGCCGTCGACGTAGAAGCGCGTCGTTTGGTCGCGCTGGACGACTCGCAATTCCCCATATCCCAGGCGGCCGATCAACGGGCTGTGTCCGGGGGCGATACCGATTTCTCCGTCAAACAGCGGCAGCGCCACGAATGACGCCGTCGTCTCCAGAACGGCCGCTTCGGGCGTGACGACGCTGCAAATCAGCTGGGAGCCAGAACGCATCGTGGAGTCGGACATCGGACAAGATTCCTGATCACTGCTTGGCGGCGCCGCGCGCGTCCGCGGATGGGCGTGCCGCGGCGCCTGGGTCGGCGCCGGCCGGGCTACCCGCGCGCGGGGCCGCCGGATATCGAATCGGGCGAGTTTACTTCCGGGACTTTTTCCACTGTTCTTCGGCTTGCTCGATCGGCCCCACGTACATGAAGGCATCTTCGGGAAGGTGGTCCCATTTCCCGTCACAGATTTCCTCAAAGCTGCGGATCGTGTCCGCCAGCGGCGTGATTTCCCCGGGTTTTCCCGTAAACACTTCCGCCACCAGAAACGGCTGGGAAAGAAAGCGCTCGATGCGGCGGGCGCGGTGCACGATCTGTTTGTCTTCTTCGGACAATTCGTCCGCTCCCAGAATGGCAATAATGTCCTGGAGTTCTCGATAGCGTTGCAGGGTGGTCTGCACGCGACGCGCACAGGCGTAGTGACGTTGCCCCACGTACTGCGCATCAAGAATCCGGCTCGATGACGCCAGCGGATCCACGGCGGGGTAGATGCCCTTTTCGGAGATGGAACGTTCCAGATAGATGAACGCATCCAGTTGTGAGAAGGCGGTGGCGGGAGCGGGGTCGGTCGGGTCGTCGGCCGGCACGTACACGGCCTGGACCGAGGTGATCGCCCCTTTGTCGGTGGAAGCGATCCGCTCCTGCAATTCCCCCATTTCCGTGCCCAGCGTCGGCTGGTAGCCCACCGCCGAAGGCATTCTGCCCAGCAGGGCGGATACTTCACTACCGGCCTGGGAGAAACGGAAGATATTGTCGATGAACAGCAGCGTGTCGGCACCGGTCTTGTCGCGGAAGTATTCGGCCATGGTCAGCGCGGACAGGGCCACGCGCAGACGCGCGCCGGGCGGTTCGTTCATTTGACCGAACACCATACAGGTCTGGTCGATCACGCTCCGTCCGGTTTCGCCGATCTTCGCCTCCTGCATTTCCAACCACAGATCGGTGCCTTCGCGCGTCCGCTCGCCCACGCCCGCGAAGACCGAATATCCTCCGTGGGCGGTGGCAATACGGGCGATCAGTTCGGTCAGGATCACGGTTTTTCCGAGTCCCGCTCCGCCGAACAGGCCGGCCTTGCCGCCCCGCACGAACGGCGTCAACAGGTCGACCACCTTGATGCCCGTTTCAAACAGCTCCGTCTTCGTTGACAGCTCCTTGAGTTCCGGCGCCTCGCGGTGGATCGGCCAGCGTTCCTGGGCATCCACGGGCCCCCGACCGTCGATCGGTTCCCCGGTCAGATTGAACACTCGGCCCAGCGTGCAATCACCCACGGGGACCGTCAGTGATCCTCCGGTGTCGATGCATTCCTGTCCGCGGATCAACCCGTCGGTACCGCCCAAAGCGATGCAACGGACGCGCCCGCCTCCCAGGTGCTGCTGGACCTCGCCCAACAAATCGACCTTGACTCCCTTGTGTTCGGCGGCAATGCGAATGGCGTTGTAGATCGCCGGCATGTGGGCCTCGTCGAATTCCGCGTCGAATGTCGACCCGATAACCTGGGTGATCCTGCCGATATTGGCCGAGGATTCGCCGGACGCCGTCACGGGACGCGTCGCGCTCTGGGCACCGGAAGCCATCATAGGGAGTAACCTTTCGTGTAAATGGGCGAGGAATGATCTGTGGTCCGTCGGTCTGCGATTGGCTGTCCTGGGCAAGGGCGCACGACGTCGGCCGTGTCACTTCAGCGCTTCGACGCCTCCTACGACATCCATCAATTCGGACGTTATTCGGGTCTGCCGGGCGCGGTTGTATTGCCGGCTCAACAGCCGAATCAGGTCGTCCGCGTTCTCGGTTGCCGATTTCATGGCCACCATGCGAGCGATCTGCTCGCTGACAGCGGCGTCCAGGAAACACTTGAAGAGACGAACACGGAAACTGGTCGGCACGACCTCTTCAAGAATGCTTTCCGGCGAGGGCAGGAATTCGTACAGCGGGCCCTCCTCCGACGGCACGCCGTTTTCCTCTTCCAACAGGGATCGGAGGGGCAGCAACGTCTCCACCACTACTGTCTGCCGGGCGGCTGATTCGAACTTCATGTGGGCCACATCGAGACGGTCCAGCTGACCGGTGACATACTCATCCAGGTAGCGCGTGGCCAGCACGTCCACCTCGTCGAACGATGGCCGGTTTTCAAAGTGAGTGAACTTGTGGTGGGGAGTCACGTTACGGTACTTGAAGGCGGCGACGCCCCGCTTCCCGGATACTTCGAGCTGGGCCGCGGCGACGTCCGCATTCAATTCGCTCCATCGCACGTGCGCCGCACGCAGCACGCTGGCATTGTAGCCGCCGCACAGCCCCCGGTTCGATGTCAGTACCAGCAGCGTCACCCGCTCCACCGGCTCGTGCGGCGTAAGCAGCGGATGCTGCAATTCCAGGCCGGAGGTTGCCAGGTCGGTGACCAGTTGGGTGATGGCCTGCGTGTAGGCCGTAGCGGCCGAGGCCCGGTCCATCGCCTTCTTGAAACGGGCCGTGGCAATCAATTCCATCGTCCGCGTGATCTTGCGAATGTTGCGGATCGATTTACGCCGCTTGTCCAGAACTCTCGGATTGGGCATGGAACCGTCTTCACCGCGAGCAGAGTTTTTCGAACATCGTACGGACCATTTTCCGAGGCCGGCAGGTCCGACCCCGGGCCGCATCGCAGCACGCCTACGACGAGCGGTATTGCATCTGAAATTCCTTAATTGCCGCTTCGATGGACGACCGCAGGGCGTCGTCCAATTCCTGGCGTTGGGCGAGCCGGTCACGCACTTCGGGCTTTTGATCGCGCATGAACGTCAAGAATCCCTCTTCCCATTGCGCCACTTCCGAGACGGGGACTTTGTCCACGTATCCCTGCGTGCCCGCAAAGATAATTAGAATCTGATCAACAACGTCCAGCGGTTTGAACTGGCCCTGTTTCAACAATTCCACCATGCGGTGGCCCCGATCCAGCCGGGCCTGCGTGGCGGCGTCCAGATCCGTTCCCAACTGCGCGAAGGCTTCCAGTTCGCGGAAGGCGGCCAAGTCCAGCCGCAGGCCTCCGGCGACCTTTTTCATGGCTTTGTTCTGCGCGGCACCGCCAACACGGGAGACGGAGATCCCCACGTTCATCGCGGGACGGACTCCGGCAAAGAACAGATCGGGCTGCAGGTAAATTTGTCCGTCGGTGATGGAAATGACGTTCGTCGGAATATAGGCCGACACCTCGCCCTCGAGTGTCTCGATGATCGGCAGCGAGGTCAGCGACCCACCGCCCATGTCGTCGTTGAGTTTGCACGACCGTTCGAGCAATCGGCTGTGGCAGTAAAACACGTCGCCCGGGTACGCCTCGCGTCCCGGCGGCCGCCGCATCAGCAGCGACAATTGCCGATAGGCAATCGCCTGTTTCGACAAGTCGTCGTAAACGATCAAGGCGTGCCCGCCGTTGAACAGGTAGTGTTCGGCCATGGCGGTGCCCGAGTAGGGTGCGACGTACTGGAGCGGAGCCGGATCGCTCGCACCGGCGACGACGACCGTCGTGTAGTCCATGGCCCCCGTCTCCCGCAAACCCTCAATCACTCCGGCCACGGTCGACTCCTTTTGGCCGACGGCGACGTAGAAGCACTTCACACCGGACGTCTTCTGGTTGATGATCGTATCGATGCCGATGGCCGTCTTGCCCGTCTTCCGATCGCCGATGATCAGCTCCCGCTGGCCGCGCCCGATGGGCGTCATGGAGTCGATCGGCTTGATGCCCGTCTGCAACGGCTCATGCACGGGTTGACGTTCGGCGACACCCGGCGCGATGAACTCCACCGGCCGCGAATCGTTGGTCACGACCGGCCCCTTGCCGTCCAGCGGATTGCCGAGCGGATCGACAACGCGACCCAGCAGGGCGTCACCCACCGGCACGCGCAGCAGTCGTCCCGTGCTGCGAACCTCATCTCCTTCGCGAATCTCCAGATAATCACCGAGAATGATGACACCGACGGAATTCTCCTCGAGGTTGAAAGCCAAACCGATGGTCCCGTTGGGGAACTCGACCATCTCGCCGGCCATCACGCCCGACAGCCCGTACACGCGGGCGATGCCGTCTCCCACCTCCAGCACCCGTCCTACTTCCCGGACGTCGATCTGAGACGAGAATTGTTCAATTTCTTTTTGGATGACCGACGCAATTTCGTCTGTACGGAAAGCCATAGCGCTTCTCACTCTCCAGCCCGCGGTACGCAACGCCCGGACCTAATCCGGCAGCTCGCCGATCCATTCCGCGTTAACGTGTGACACCGAATGATGAAATAGTTCCGCCGAAAAACACCTTCTGTTGGCCAGCGTCCGGCGACCCCAAAGGGAGCCGGAGGCACCTTCAGTCCGGCTCCGCCAGGAACCGTTGCCGATTCGTCTCAATCTGTTCCACACACGCCTGAACGATCTGCGCGCGCAATTGGCGGAGCTGCGTGGCGACCGACCCATCGAGCACCGTGTCCCCGATGGTGATGACCAGACCGCCGATCAGCTCGGGGCGCGTCACGACCGACAACTGCGGTTCGGCCCCCAGCAGGCGTCGCAGGCGCTCCTCAATGGCACCGCGCGCCGGATCGCTCAGCGCCCGAGCCGCCTCGACCGTGACATCGACAATGCCCTGCATTTGATGGTAGCGCAGCACGACCATCCGCAGAATCGTCCGCAAGTGGTCCAAACGCCCATGGGCGGCAACCACCTTCAGAAAAGCCACCAGATCACGGGACGCGCGGCCACCAAAAACGCGTTCCACGATTTCCAGCTTGACATCGTGCCGGATGATGGCCGACGCCAACATGCGTTCGAATTCAGGATGTCGGTCCATCACGTCGCTGATGAGCGACTGCAATTCGCTGACGAGCACCGCTGCCTTGCCGCTGGCCTGAGCCGCGCCGAGGAATGCGTTGGCGTATACCGCGGCGATCTGCTCGGTCACCGAATCAGCGGATGAACCCTTCCCGTTGGAGGCCATAATGATTGTCGCCGTGCGAAGTTTCTACCTAACAAGCCCTCGGCGGTCGACGCGGCCCTTGTGCGCCCCATCGTCCCGTGCCCGGTGTGGCGGGCGGATGTCGGTCAATTCATGTTGGGAAACTCGCCCAAGGCCTCCCGTATCAATCGTTCGTGATCCGATGGGCTCAGCGTCTGCTGGACGATCTTGCCGGCCAAATCCAGTGCATGCGCCGCGCTGGTTTCGGCCAGCATCTTCAGCGCACTGTCGGTGGCGTTGCGAATTTCGCGCAGCGCCCGGTCGTGCTCGGCCTGTGCAGCCGTCTTGGCTTCGGCCAGGATCTGGGTTCGCGTGGCCTCGGCGTCGCGGCGCGCTTCTTCCATCAGGGCCCGGACCTCGTCGGCCGTTTTGGCCAGCCGTTCTTCGTGCTGGGCCAGCAGATCCTGGGATTGCTGGTTGTTCTGCTCCGCCGCCGCGATGTGCTCCTCAATGCGGCGCTCGCGTTCGTCGAGTGCCTCGACGATCACGGGCCACGCGAACTTGCCGAGAACACCCAGCAGCACCACAAACACGATCCCGGTAAAGATGGCCAGATCGGGATCGAACGTCAGTGGGTTGGGCTCCGCCGGGTGCGTGCCGTGGCCCGCCGCATGGGCCCCGTCGTCCGCCACGGCCGAAGGATCGGCGTCGTCCGCCGCCCGTGCTGCCACACGGGACGTCATTGCCACGGTAACGACGAGGCAGCTTGCGATTCGCAGAATGCGGTCTTTCATCATTCGAACTCCTTCATCCGTTCGCCTACCGCCGGTCGACCCGCGCGTCGGGCCGCCGCCGCGCGCCGGCTCGTGGCGGTCACCGCCGACACGTTGGACGGCGTAGCGGCGCGGACGGGGCAACGCGCCGTGGGGTCGCTGGATCACGAGCAGCATTTTGAGCCGGCAACGTCACCCGCTGATGATACATACGATCAACGCGAAGAACGTGGCCCCTTCTATCAGCGCGGCAGCAATGATCATGGCAGTCTGGATGTTGCCCGCCACTTCGGGCTGCCTCGCCATACTTTCCACAGCAGAACCCCCAATGCGGGCAATGCCGAAACCGGCGCCCAGCAGCACGATTCCGGCCCCGAACGCCGCACCAAGATTCATGCTGAATCCGGCGGCCGCCGGAGTTGCTGGCTCCGCCGGCTCCTGGGCAAGGGCCGGAGAGGCCAGCAGGGCCACCATGCAACAGACAACCACAACGTTGACCAGCTTGCTCACTTGTCGAGTCTCCTTAGATCCAATGGTATTTCCTCCCGGGCGGGAGGTCCGTACGAGCTAATGCGGATGGACCGCCATTCCGATAAACAGCGCAGACAAAAAGACGAAAATGTAGGCTTGCAGGAACGCCACGAACAACTCCAGCAGGCTCAGAGCGGTCGCCCCCAGAATGCTGGCGGGCGCCACGCCCCATACCGCGGCGCTGGACCACGCGGCCGCAATAAACGCGATAATCACCGCCAGCACAAGGTGCCCGGCCAGCATGTTGGCGAGCAATCGCACGGAAAGGACGAAGTGCTTGATCAACAGTCCCAGAATCTCGATCGCAAAGATCATGGGCACCAGAAACAGGCCCATCACCCCGGGCAGTTCCATACGAGGCACCTGGGCTTTCCAGTATCCCACGACGCCGAGTTTCTTCATGCCCGATCCGATGACCGTGGCGAAAGTGACCAGCGCCAGCGCGGCCGTCGTGGCCCACGCCGCCGTGGGCGTGCCCATCCACGGAAGCATGCCCAACAAGTTGCAGCCGAGGACAAAGAAAAACATGGTCAGTAGGAACGGGACGAACCGGTCCGCGTCGTGCCGGCCGATGGCCGGTCGCGCGACCTGGTCCCGGATGAAGACGATCATCGCTTCCAGCAGATTCCACATCCTTCCCCGCGGTGCGTGCCCGCCGGCCATGCGCCACGCCAAGGGCACAAACAACAGACATAACACGACGGCCACCAGTACCTCGAGCA
>Ga0315534_1000365_pt1 | contig 31042 bp, 26 predicted proteins | sample SalMarSW160240MG_FD_203094 | JGI IMG/M metagenome (GOLD analysis project Ga0315534, IMG submission 203094) | Salt marsh sediment microbial communities from the Plum Island Ecosystem LTER, Massachusetts, United States - Salt Marsh Sediment SW1602-40 ...
TCTCCACACGAACTCGATTCAGGTCTTCGACGGCAGTGCGGCGCCCGTCGAGCCCCGCCTGTTCGCGAAGGGAAACGTCCTCGTTTCGTTGAGGAATATCAGCACCATCATGATCATCGATCTCTCACTTGGAGAGGTGTTGTGGGCGTGGGGCCCCTCAAATGTCACCTACCAACACAGCGCCAGACTCCTCCCCACCGGCACTATCCTCGTGTTCGACAACGGTCAGGAGTTGTCTTCGGTCCTTGAAATCGACCCGCTCAGCAGACGCCGACAGTGGGTTTATTGGGGAACTGAGAGTGACCGCCTACGATCACGAATTTACGGGGCATGCCAACGTCTTGACAATGGCAATACTCTGATCACCGACTCCATGCAGGGGCGAGCCCTCGAAGTGGCACCGGACAAGCACGTGGTGTGGAGTTTCCGAGCCCCACCTCTCCCCGACGGTCGGACCCCGGTTCTCTACGGAATGAAACGGTACGGTCGCGCCTACTTCAATCAGCGGGCCGGCGGCTGAGCGAATCGCGGTCGCCGGCAGAAACCCGCAGCGTCGGCTCCTCCACCCACCGAATTTGCATTTTCAATTCGTTGCGTGTCGTTCACGGTCGCCATTCGGACTACAATGTGCCCGTCTTTCGGCACGAGGGAAGGGGGTTCGATGGCCTTGGATATCGAACGGAAGATCGTACTGGTTACCGGCGCCTCGAGCGGTATCGGCCGTGCGTGCGCTGAAGCATTTGCGGCGCGAGGGTGCCGACTACTGCTGGCTGCGCGGCGCAAGGATCGGCTCGAAGAGTTGGCGAAGTCTCTTCATGAGCGTCACGGGGTAAAAGTCCTGACCGCTGCCCTCGATGTGCGCGACCGAAGCGCTGTGGAAGCCTGGGTCGACGGGTTGGCGGATGAGTGGCGCGACGTCGACATTCTGGTCAACAACGCAGGGCTCGCGCGGGGGCTGGCGCCGCTTCACGAGGGAGATATTCAGGATTGGGAGGAGATGATCGACACCAACGTCAAGGGGCTCCTCTACGTCACGCGTGCGGTCGTGCCGGGGATGGTCAAGAGCGGCCGTGGTCATGTCATCAACATCGGTTCCATCGCCGGCCATGAGGTCTACCCCGGTGGCAATGTCTATTGCGCCTCAAAGCACGCGGTCACCGCCATCAACCGTGCCCTCGCCATCGACACCCTCGGCACCGGTGTCCGGGTGTCCTCCGTCGACCCTGGGATGGTCGAGACCGAGTTCTCGCTGGTTCGTTTCCACGGCGATGCCGAGCGCTCGCAAGGGGTCTACAACGGCATCGATCCGTTGACGCCCTCTGACGTCGCGGAGGCCGTCCTTTTCTGCGCCACCCGGCCGAAAAATGCCAACGTGCGGGAGCTGATCCTGATGGCCGGAACCCAAGCTTCGGCGGTGCACGCCTACCGGACGAGTTGATAACCTGAATATCTCGCCAGGTTTCGTCGCGAGGGCGGCGAGGTGCCGTGCCCAGTGGGGTTTTCGACCCGAGGGGCGCGGAGCGCGTACTTGAGGTACGTCGAGCACCCCGAGGCGAGAAAACACCGTTGGGTGCGGTGCATCGGCGGCCACAGCAGAAAGTTGGTGTGATATGCAGGTTAAAAAAGTGCGGCGCGCGCTCCTGATGGCCTCGGGCGCCAACCGCGGTGCCTACTACGCCGGTTTCCCCGGGCTCCTGCAGGAGGCCGGAATCGAATTCGAGTTGATGGCTGGGGTGTCGGCGGGAGGCATCGCCGCAGCCTGGTTTGCAGCCGGCGACCCGGAGGCGATGGTCGACTCGTGGCGTCAGGCGGACCCGTGGCGGATTGCCCCTCATCCCTGGCTTTCGTTTGGCAGGCTGCGCACAGTCGACCGTCTGATCCAGGAGATCACGCTCAAGACGATGGACGTGTGCGCCGCGAGGACGGGCGACGCCGAAGTGGTGGTGGCGGCTGCGCGTGTGGTTGGGCCCGGTCTGCCGTTGCCGAAGCTCGAGCCTGCGTACTTCGGCAATCGCGCTGCAGCGGACGATGGCGCTTTTGGTTTGATGCTCCGGGCCACCGCGTTCGTCCCGTATATCAACGGATTCCGAAACGCCGTGTCCATCGACGGTGAGCGCTACCTCGACGGCGGTCTGGTCCACCGGGTACCCCTCGACCTGATCCCGGAGGGGCGTTTTGACGAGCTGTGGATCGCAGCCTGCTCGCCCAACGGTCTCCGCGAGCTGAGGGAAGAGCTCGCGCGGGTCCGGCGCAAGGAGCGTCTGGTGGTCATCACCCCGAGCAGCCCGCTCCCTGTCGGGCGTTGGACGATGGAGTGGTCGCGGATCAGTCAGGCCATTGAGCTCGGTCGTTGGGATATCACGACCGCGATCGAGCAAACCCAGTCTGGCGACGGACCTGTGTTCGTCGGTCATGGCGAATTCACCCTACCCGCCCGTAAGTAGCGCGATGATGCGTCGGCGACACAGGTGCAACTCTTCGCATTGTTTGTCCGTGAGGCACCACCATCCTGAGACGTGGTGAAACCAAACAATGCGAAGGGCGGCACCCTGCACGCCGAAGCGAGACGCGAGACCGGATGGGTGGGATCCGCTGCTACAATCTCGGCATGAGCCTTCAAATCAGCTCCATTGTTCGCAACGTGGATGTTCAGGGCCCACGTACCATCACCAGCTACAACCCCGCGACCGAGGAAGAGATCGCGACCATATCCGCTCTCGACGGTGACGGTGCGGTGGACGCCGTCGAGGCTGCGAGGGAAGCCTTTCCGGGTTGGTCTCACACGCCGGTGAAGGAGCGCCAAAAGATTCTCGCCCGTTGGCTCGAGATCATGCTCGACGAGCGCGACGAGCTGGCGCGATTGGTGTCGATGGAGGGCGGCAAACCGGTCAACGAGGCTCGGCTGGTTGACGTGTTTCCGGGACTCGAGACCCTCTCCTTTTTCTCGAAAAAGCTGTCAAAGCTTCTCGCCTTCAAACCGGTCAAGCCGTATCAGCTTCTCTTCGCCCACTGGAAGGCGGGCTATCGCTTCGACCCACTCGGGGTGATGGCGATCATCACGCCGTGGAACTATCCTGTCGGAATTCCGATGGCCGAGATCGTTCCGGCAGTCGGCGCCGGCAACACGGTGGTCTTCAAACCCGCGTCAGCGACTGTGCTCACGGGTTTGATGCTTGGTGACATGGCGCGACGGGCCGGGTTCCCTCCCGGGGTCGTCAACACGGTTGTTCTGCCGGGCTCGGCCACCGACGTCGTTCTGGATCATCCGGAGGTCGTCAAGGTCCTCTTCACCGGTTCGGTCGATACCGGACGTCACGTCGCGCGCCGTTGCGCGGAACGGCTCGTACCGGCTCAACTCGAGCTTGGCGGCAAGGATGCGGCGGTGGTCGCGGCCGATGCCGATCTCGAGCGAACGGCGCGAGGTGTTGTCTGGGGGGCGTTCGTCAACAGCGGCCAAACCTGTGCTTCGATCGAGCGCATCTACGTCGAGCGGGGGATTCATGATCGGCTGCTGAAGAGAATTGTCGAGCTGACGAACGAACTGAAGGTAGGAGATCCGTCCCTTCCCGACACCGATATAGGTCCGCTCACCACCAAGGGGCAGCTCGACATCGTTGCCCGCCAGGTCGAGGAGGCGTTGGCAGCGGGTGCGAAGGCACTGACCGGGGGCGTGCGGCCGGCTGGTCGCGGCTTTTTCTACCCGCCGACCGTCCTGGTCAGCTTGGGCGATGAGATGGAGGTCATGCGGGAGGAGACTTTTGGTCCGTTGTTGCCGGTTGTTCCGGTGGATTCTATCGACGAGGCCATTCGACGCGCCAACCAATCGAAGTTCGGGCTCACCGCGTCCGGGTGGACGCGGTCGAGAGCGACGGCTGCCCGGCTGCAACGAGAGCTGGAGGCAGGAGTAGTGACGATCAATGACCACGCGGTTGCATTCGGCGAGCAAACGGGGGCGTGGGGCGGCGTACGAGAGAGTGGTATCGGCCGGACGCACGGTCAGTTCGGTTTTCACGAGATGGTCAACGTGAAGTACGTGATGCGTGATCCCGGCACCGACAAAGCCATGCCCTGGTATTACCCGTACGACGAGGACCTCGGTTCCTTCCTCGGGGCCGCGCTGCCGATGCTCTACCGCAAGGGTTTGGGAAAGTTCTCGACCGTTTTTTCACTCGCCGGGACGAAGAGGTTTTGGCAGCGGGTCAGGAAGACCACCTTGCTGGCGAATTTGCGGAAGCTACTTTAAATCTGCCGACTGTCAGCGTTCCCCTGTGGGTATGCCCTCCACCAAGAGCACCTGGTACCGATCATGCGGATATGGATGGATCTCCGGCATCGCGGCGAAGAGCCAGCCTTCGTAGTCGGTCATACCTTCCTCGCTGATGACGACTCGCGCAGCGGGGTTCTGCGTTTCTGCCGAGCGGCTCGTGATGCCGTCCTCGTCCATCACGAAGTCGGGGATGAATATGTCGCTCGACAGGGTGAGACCGCTGTCGCCAAGGACCATCTTTTCGCCGAGAGCCACGTCATAGATCTGGACGTCACCGGTTTCCGAGTCCACCACCTGCACTCTGATGCCCGACCAGGCGTCGGCGATCTCTGGATCGAGGCTGATGCCGGTGTTGAGTCCGCCCATCATGCCGCCCATGGATTCGCCGATGGCGGAGGCGGGGACGTCGTCTCCCGGCATGGTCCGGACGTCTGTTTCGCCGGTATCGGAGCCGGCTCCGCAGCCGGCGAGAATCAGCGGGACGGTGAGTACTGTTGCTAACAGGAAGCGCATTATCGATCTCCTTCGGCGGGGAAGTATAGCTCGGCTCGCCGCCAATTTGAGGCGCTAGGCAGCTTCGGCGACACAGGTGCCACTCGTCGCATTGTCATCGGCGCGCTGCTTGCGGAAAGTCGACAAAGACAATGCGACGGGTGGCACCACGCACGCCGAAGCGAGAAGCGAGAAGGAGCTTCGCCTCTTGCCTCTTTGAGAGTGCGTCGCTAGCATTGGCGGGCTCGAGTCTCGGGGAGGGTCGGATGAGTTCTCTGTTCCAATGGGTAAGTGAGGCCATCTACACGGTCAGCGGAATCATCTGGGGGTGGCCCGCGGCGATGCCGCTCCTGGTGGTGCTCCTGGTGGGCACCGGCCTTGTCACGACCTTTCGCCTCGGTTGGATCCAGATTCGCTATTTCCGTCACGGCCTGCGGGTGATCCGCGGCGAGTATGACGACCCCGAGCACGAGGGCGACCTTTCGCACTTCCAGGCGCTCACCACCGCGCTTTCCGCCACCATCGGCATCGGCAACATCGCCGGCGTCGCCACTGCCATCCACTACGGCGGGCCGGGCGCGCTCTTCTGGATGTGGGTGACGGCGGTCTTCGGTATGGCGCTCAAGTTCACCGAGTGCACGCTGTCGATGAAGACCCGCATCATCCTCCCCGGTGGTTCGGCGGCCGGCGGGCCGATGTACTCGATCGAACGCGGGCTCGGCCGGCGGTGGAAGCCGCTGGCCGTCGCCTTCGCCTGTTTCGCGGTCATTTCGTCCTTCGGCTCGGGCAACGCGGTCCAATCGTTCACTGTTGCTGACCAGTTCCGCCAGGACCTCGGCGTGCCAACCTGGGTGACCGGGTTGATCCTCGCCTCGCTGGTAGCAGCGGTGATCCTGGGCGGCATCCGCCGCATCGGCCGGGTGACCTCGAAGCTGGTGCCGTTCATGGCAGCCTTGTACGTGGGCTCAGCGTTCATCGTTCTCATGCTGCACATCCAGCACGTGCCCGGCACCCTCGCGCTGATCTTCGCGTCGGCGTTCAAACCGGCCGCCGAGATCGGTGGTTTTGCCGGCGGAACTTTCATCTTCATGCTCACCTGGGGCGTCAAGCGCGGGCTCTTCTCGAACGAGTCCGGCCAGGGCTCGGCGCCGATCGCCCACGCCGCCGCCAAGACAGATGAGCCGATCCGCGAGGGGGTCGTGGCGATGTTGGGGCCGTTCATCGACACCCTCATCATCTGCACCATGACCGGCCTGGTGATCCTGATCTCCGGCGTGTGGCAGGACAAGCAGGAGCAGCAGGTTCTGGTCAACAAGCAATCGGCCGTGGTTGCGATCGTGTCGGGAGCGGACGTCGGGGTCGATGGTGGACTCGACGAGGGCGATCTGGCGACTGGCGCATACGAGGTTGTTGAGGGCAGGCCGGTGGGTTTCGCTCTGGTGCGGAACCATGCCCTGGTCGATGATGTGGAGCTGCTGATCGCCGACGATCCAGTTCTCCTGCGTAACCTCCGGGCGTTTACCGGCGGCCTCACCTTCGAGCCCGAGGATGGGGGCAAGCTGGAAGAGACGACCGTGCTGGACGCAGATGGGAAGGCCGCAAGTGGAGTCCTCGTGTTGCGCGGTAAGGCGATGCAGAACGGTTCGCCGCTCACCGCATGGGCATTCCGTGAGGGTCTCGGCCGGGTTGCGTTCGGGAACGGCCACTTGCTGGTCACATTGGCCGTCTTCTTGTTCGGACTGTCTACCGCCATCAGCTGGTCCTACTATGGTGACCGGTCGATCCTCTACCTTGCCGGTCCGCGGTGGGTCGTGCCCTACCGCGTGGTCTTCTGCGTCGCCCATTTTCTGGGCGCCGTGTACTCGCTCGAGTTGGTCTGGGCTTTCGGAGACATGGCGTTGGGTCTGATGACGATCCCCAACCTGATCTCGATCCTCCTCCTCACCGGCCTGGTCAAGGGTTGGGTGCGCGAGTACGTGGACGAGGGCAAGCTCGAACCATTGAAACACTGACGGCCGCAATGCCCTCGGGGAGATCGGGAGAAAGGCCGCCCGCCCCGGTGAGTCGAAGTCGAGTTTTCCTCCGAAAAACATTCGGCAACTCAATCTCGACGGGATCGGGTCAATCCGCATCGTTTTGAATCTGGATCAGAAAATCGTGGCAACCGGGAATCTCGTTTCGGTGAGGTGGTGGATGATCGACAAGAGGTCCGTCGTCCGCCATTCGAATACCATTCAATCCATATTCGGCCGGAGATGACATCTCGTGTCCCTGCCAATTCCATCAGATTTCGGCCTCCCAGCGCAGAATTTCTGCAACTGAATCGCATTCACAATCAGAAGTTATTTTGAGAATCAGAGGATTTGCAGCACACCTTATTGACAACGAAGATTCGACCGCCGTAGTGTGTATCGGTCAAAAATGCGGAACAGATTTTTTGTTGGTCCGATGGGAAAAATCCAAAGGAGGCCATGATGGGTAGGAGGGTTGAGAGGTTCAGTGTGCCCGACGGTTCCCCTCACGAGGAGGGTCTCGGCCGAAGGGACTTTGTCAAGGCTTGCATGATGGCTGCCGCCGCTGTCGGGCTCCCCGCGAGTGTGGGGTTGCAATGGGCGGAGGCCGCCGAGGCAGGTCTCAAACCGTCGGTGATCTGGCTCCATTTCCAGGAATGCACCGGGTGTACGGAGTCGCTGCTTCGCACCTCGCATCCAGGGATTGCGGAGCTGATCCTCGACCTGATCTCGTTGGACTACTGCGAGACCTTGGCCGCCGCGGCGGGCTATCAGATCGAGGACGCCCTGCACCAGGCGATGGAAACCAACGCCGGCAAGTACGTGTGCGTGGTCGAGGGTGCGATCCCGAGAAAGGACGGCGGAATCTACTGCCAGATCGGTGGACGGACCGCGATCGATATCCTCGAGGACGTTGCCTCGAAGGCGGCCGCGGTGGTCGCCATCGGTTCCTGCGCTTCTTGGGGCGGCATTCCGTCGGCCGATCCGAATCCGACCGATTGCGCTGGCGCGCCCCAGATTCTCGAGGGAACCACGGTGGTCACGATTCCCGGCTGCCCGGCGAATCCCTACAATTTCCTGGGAACGGTGCTCCAGTTCGTTGCGTTGGGCTCGCTGCCTGCGCTTGACGACAAGGGCCGTCCGCTCTTCGCCTATGGGCGAACGATCCACGAGCAATGCCCGCGCCGTGCGCACTTCGATGCCGGTCGATTCGTTCGCCAGTTCGGTGATGAGGGGCACCGGCTCGGCTACTGCCTTTACGCAATGGGCTGCAAAGGCCCGGAGACCCACGCCAACTGCTCGGTCATGAGCTTCGGTGAGATCCCGGATGCGTGGCCGATCGGCGTCGGCCACCCATGCTTCGGGTGCACCGAACAGACCGTCGGATTCCGCAAGCCGCAATTCGAAGCGGCGACGTTGCCGGAGGGCGCGGTTCCGCCAATTCACCCCGACCATCGGGCCAGTCCGTCCGCGGCCGCTGCTGGAGTCGCCGGTCTCGTCGGTGGCGCAGTGGTCGGTGCGGGGCTCATGGCTTCGAAGAAGATGTCGGAAGGGGGGAGTGAGGAGGGGTCGTCATGACCATGGATCGACGAACTCTGCTGAAAGGAGCCGCCGCGGCAGGCGCCGGCGCTGCGGCCTTGGCCGTGCGACCGGCCGAGGCCTCATCGGAGCGGCCGGTTGCGCCCCCGAACGCGTACGGCATGCTGTACGACGCAACCCGCTGCATCGGCTGCCGCGCGTGCGTGACCGCCTGCAAGGCAGCCAACAATTTGCCCGGCAATCTCTACGATCCGCCGAATGATCTCAGCGGCGACACAAAGAACATCATCAAGCTCTACGAGAGCGACGGTGAGCAGTCGTACATGAAGCAGCAGTGCATGCACTGCATCGACCCCGGCTGCGTCAACGCCTGCATGATCGGCGCCTTCAAGAAGCGCGAGCTCGGCATCATCACCTGGGACCCGGATCGTTGTATCGGCTGCCGCTACTGCCAGGTGGCCTGCCCCTACGAAATCCCGAAGTTCCAGTGGGACACGGCGATACCCAAGATCGTCAAATGCGAGCTGTGCCACCACATCATCGTCGACCCGCAGACCGGAGAGTACAAGGAAGGGACCCAGCCCGGGTGTTGCCAGGCCTGCCCCAAACAGGCGGTGATCTTCGGCACCTATGTGGACCTGCTGGCGGATGCCAAGCAGCGCATTGCCGATCACCCTGAGCGCTATTATCCGGCGGGTGACCCTCAGATTTTCGGCGACACCGAGGGCGGCGGCACCCAGGTCCTGTACCTGGCCGGCGTCGACTTCGAAAAGCTCGGTCTCCCGGTGCTCGGTGACGAGGGCGTTGCAGCCCAGGCCCGGAGCATCCAGCACGGGATCTACAAGGGATTCATCGCGCCGGTCGCACTCTACGGCATCCTCGGTGCGGTGATCTGGCGTAACCGTCGCGCGGAGAAAAAGGGGGGGTCCGATGAGTAAGCACCAGGCTGAACCCGTCGGCGGTCCCATTATCTTCAACCGATTCACCAAGTTCCTGGTGATGTTTCTCGGCCTTTGGGTGCTGATCCTTCTCTATCGATTCCTGACAGGAATCGGTACGGTTTCGGGTCTCACCGATGGCTACCCGTGGGGTATCTGGATCGCCTTCGACGTCGTCACCGGCACCGCGCTGGCGTGCGGCGGTTACGCGATCGCGATCCTTGCCTACATCCTCAACAAGGGCAAGTACCACCCGCTGGTAAGACCTGCGCTCTTGACCAGCGCTCTCGGCTACTCGATGGCCGCCCTGGCGATCATCATCGATGTCGGTCGCTGGTGGGGGATCTGGCGCATTCCGCTCGGTGGTTTCCCGGATATGGGGAGCTACAACTGGAACTCGGCGCTCCTCGAGGTAGCCCTGTGCGTCATGGCGTATGTCGGCGTCCTGTGGATCGAGCTCGGTCCCGCCTTCCTCGAAAAGTGGGAGGCCACATCCAAGAGCTCGGCCCTGGTTGGCTTCGCCAGGTTCGGTCTCAAGTTCTACGACAAAGCGCTGATCTGGATCATCGCCCTTGGCGTGCTGTTGCCCACCATGCACCAGTCGTCCCTGGGCACCTTGATGCTGATAGCCGGCTGGAAGCTGCACCCCCTGTGGAGCACCGGTTGGATCCCGCTCCTCTTCCTCATCTCCTGCGTCGGCATGGGCTATGCGGTGGTGGTGTGGGAGTCGGCGGTATCGAGCAAGGTCTTCAACCGCCGACGTGAGGACAGCATGCTGATTTCGCTGTCCGGTGCGATGGTGGTCGTCCTGGGTCTGTACCTGTTGCTTCGTTTCGCGGACATCATCATCAGCGGCAAGTTCGGCCTGATGTTCACGTCGGGCTTCCTGAGCTTCATGTTCTGGCTCGAGATTGCCCTTTTCGCGATTCCGATGGTGATGTTGATGCGGGCCAAGGACCGGGCGAATTTCGGCACGATTTTCAAGGCGTCGATGTTGATCATGCTTGCCGGCGCCTTGTATCGTTTCGACGCCTATATTGTCGCCTTCAATCCTGGGAGAAACTGGTCGTACTTCCCGACGACTCTCGAAATTTTGATAACGCTCGGAACCGTCGCATTCGAGGTTTTCCTCTACATCGTCATTGTTAAACGCTACCCGATCCTGAGTGGCACGCGCGCCGCTCAGGCGGCTCATTAGAAGGGGGGGCCTGATGGCCAGAACGATTACTGTTGACCCGATCACGCGCATCGAGGGTCATCTGCGCATCGACGTCGAGGTCGACCGGGGCAAGGTGCAGAACTCCTGGTCCTCGGGTCAGATGTGGCGCGGGATCGAGAAGATCCTCGAAGGACGGGATCCGCGCGATGCGTGGATCTTCACCCAGCGCATCTGCGGTGTGTGCACGACCGTGCACGCCATCGCTTCGGTTCGCGCGGTGGAGAACGCGCTCCAGATCAACCCGCCGCTCAATGCGCAGTTGATCCGCAATCTGTTGGTTGCGGCGCACGCACTGCACGACCACATCGTCCACTTCTACCACCTGTCGGCGCTCGACTGGGTGGATGTGGTGTCGGCGTTGCAAGGCAACCCGCGCACCACGTCGCGCCTCGCCGAGTCGCTGTCACCGTGGCCGAACAACGGAGAGAAAGACCTCGCCGCGGTCAAGGCGAAGTTGGCCGATTTCGTGTCCAAGGGCCAGCTCGGGATCTTCACCAACGGCTACTGGGGTCACCCCGCGATGGACCTGCCGCCGGATGTCAACCTGCTGGCGGTGTCGCACTATCTGCAGGCGCTCGAGGCGCAGAAGACGGCCAACAAGATCGTGACCGTGCTCGGATCGAAGACGCCGAACATCCAGAACCTGGCGGTCGGCGGCGTCGCGAACGCCATCAACCTCGACAACGAGGCGACGCTCAACATGGCGAAGCTCTACCAGATCAAGGGCTACATCGAGGAGGTCAAGGCCTTTATCGACCAGGTCTACTTCCTGGACGTGGCCGCGATCGGCGCCATGTACGCTCCGTGGCTCGGCTACGGTGCCGGCGTCACCAACTACCTGTCCGTGCCCGACCTGCCGCTCGACACCGCCGGCACCGAGTTCGCCATGCCCGGCGGCGTGATCGTCGACGCGGACCTCAGTACTTTCAAGCCGATCACATCGTTCAACGATGAGATGTTCCGCGACAACGTCGCCGAGAGCATCGCCCACTCGTGGTACGACGGCGACTGGCAGAAGCATCCGTGGGAGGAGGACACCGTCCCCGCCTATACCGAGTTCGACCCCGACGGCAGCTATTCATTCGTGAAATCGCCCCGGTTCGACGGTAGGCCGATGCAGGTCGGTCCGCTGGCGCAGGTGCTGGGAGCTCTCGCAGCAGGTGACGAGCTCACCACCAAGTTCGCGACCGAGTTCCTCCAGGTGGCAGGTTCGGTGGCCGGCGCCAAGCTGACACCGGCGGTCCTCCACTCGACCCTCGGCCGACACGCGGCGCGTGCGATTCGTGCACGTGTCATCGCACATCTCGCCATGAGCCAATGGGAAGCGTTGGTTGCCAACATCGCGTCGGGCGACACCGACATCTTCACCCCGTTCGAGTTCCCGGCGGGCGAGATCCAGGGCTTCGGTTTCCACGAGGCGCCGCGTGGCACCCTGTCCCACTGGTGCATTATCGAAAATGGCAAGATCAAGAAATACCAGTGCGTGGTGCCCTCGACCTGGAACGCCGGGCCGCGTGACGGTGCAGATCAGATGGGTCCCTACGAGGCCTCGCTGATCGGCAACCCGATCGCCGATCCGGAGCGCCCGCTCGAGGTGCTGCGAACCATTCACTCGTTCGATCCGTGCTTGGCCTGCGCGATCCATACCCACGATCCGGATGGGAACGAGGTCTCGAAGGTACGCGTCCTCTGAGTGCGGATTTTCAACATCACGGGGCCTGGGAACTCCCGGGCCCCGTTTTTATTTCGGATTTCGGAATTCGGATTTCGAATTTTTCAGATAGTGCTTCAAAGCCCGGGGGTGGGTGGGCGGAAATCCGAAATTCGAAATCCGAAATCTCGTCGAAAGGCGCACCATGACTGTCCTTCGCGCCTTGGCTCTGGCATCATCGTCCGATGGCTGAGACCAGACCCATCCGCATTCTCGGCGTCGGCAACGTGCTCTGTACCGACGACGGCCTCGGGCCCTACGCGATCAAGGTCCTCGAGGCGCAGTTCGAGTTCCCCGAGAATGTCGAGGTCATCGACCTCGGCACGCCCGGACTCGATTTCACCCCCTATCTCTCCAACGCTCGAATGGTCATCGTGCTCGACACCGTAAAATCTGAGGAAGCCGCCGGCACTCTGCGGCTGCTGCGCGATGGAGAGATTGTGGCCAAACCGCCGCCGTCCCGCATGAGCCCCCACGAGCCCGGGCTCCGCGAGGCCCTGATGGCGACCGAGTTCTCGGATTGCAGCCCTGAAGAGATCCTTCTCATCGGCGTTGTGCCGGAGAGCACCGGCCAGGGGACGAAGTTGACCGATGCGGTCAGATCAGCGGTTCCGCAGGTCGTGGACGCGGTAATGGTGGAGTTGGAGAGGTTGGGCCATCCGCCCGTTCGGCGCGATCCGCAGGCAGAGCTCGACCTGTGGTGGGAGTAATTTCGATGCACCTGGCTGAAAAGTGCGAACGAATGCTCATCATTCTCATTTCACTCCACAGCTTCATCGTCGGCCTGATGCTGCTGTTCGCTGCGGACTGGGCGGTGCGCTTCGCCGGTTGGGCGAGGGCCGACCCAATCTTCTTCATCTGGCAGGCCGGCGCATTCCACTTCGTGCTGGCCACGGGTTACCTGGTCGAGTACTCCCGTTCGCGGAGCATTACTCTTTTGTTGATCGCCAAGACCATTGCCTGCGTGTTTCTTATTGGCGGATCGCTCCTCACAGCGACCCCGTGGGCGGTATGGTTCTCGGGCTTCGCCGACGGCGCTATGGCGCTGGTGGCGTATGTGGTGCATCGGGCTGTGAAGAGCTGACAATATTTGGCGCCACTGAGTATTAATCTGTGATCGCGCTTCCCGAAGGGTATTTGGCGCCACCGAGTATCAGGTGCCACCTTTCGCATTGTCTGCCCTAGCGCGAAGATAGCTTTGGTGATCGAAGCCAGACAATGCGAAAGATGGCACCTGGCGGTTCCAGCGTCTGCGCGGAAATTCCGAATTCCGAATTCAGAATTCTTCTTCGAGCTCTTCGCCGCCGACCTCTTCGTAGATCTCCAGGATCTGGTCGCAACCGAACTGCACGGTCATCAAGAGGAAATCATGAATCGGACCCTCGAGGTCTTCACCGTCAGGATCTGAACGGAGCGCGTCGACGCAGAGAGCGCTCACCGTCAGCAACGCGCCGACGACCTCGCGGACGCCAAAGCCCTGCATGAGACGCTTCTCGGCGAGGTCTCGACAGTAGGTGGTGAACAGACCCCGATCACGGGTGCGGATCGAGCTCTGGAGGTGGCGCAGGAGGATCATGAAGCGCCACTCGAGGACATCACGCGCCACATTCTGGTAGGACGGGAAACGTGATGCAGATCCAGGCGACAGGAGCTGGTCCAGGAAATTGGTGCAGATCTGGTCGAGGTGCCTCTCGAGCAGGCGGTTGATGCGGAGGTTCGGCCGCAGGTGGACCTCTTTGAGGGCGGCGCGGTTGAGGCGATGCCAGTCGTCGGGGTTGGTTTTCCGGTACTCCACCATGAACGGCATGCGCCTTTGCAGCAACAGCCGTTTTCTCGGTCGCCACCCGGTCTTTTCGTAGGTGCGCCTGGCATCGACCGCGAGGTCGGTGTCGAGATAGCGGATCATCCACGGCCGTTCAAACGGCCGGTTTCCGAGAAGCCTTCCCATCAGGTCTCGACCCCAGACACCCACTCTCGCGAGGGGCTTGGGGATGAACAGCGGTCGGCGCCGCTGGCCGAAGTAATCGATGCAGGCGAGGTCGAAGAGGGCCCTGTGAGACAAGGTCCCGCTCGGGCTGGCGATGAACACCTCACGCTGTTTGATTTCGCTATCGAGCTCGAAGAGCTTGCGGATGAAGGGGCCCATCTCGCGAACGTGCATGTAGGGGATGGCGGTGGTGCCCCGTCCACCGATGATGCTGCTGTTCCAGACCTTCGACAGCCAGGTTTCGAGAAAGATATAGAGCGGCGCATACTCGCACCAGTCGGAGAAGAGGGCCGCGAGACGGATGATGCACGAGGGTACGTCTTCGTCGTACTCGGCCAACATTTCCTCGCCGAGGCGCTTCGAGACCGCGTAGACGTGCTCGCCATCTGGTGGGCTGTCTTCGGTCAGCGTGTCGCCGGACTCGGGAAACCGGCACGCGGCCAACGACGAGGTGAAGATCAAACGCTTGAGATCGAGGCCGCGGCATTCTTCGAGCACGTTACGCATGCCCTCGACATTTGTCCGCCAGTACTCGGGGTCCTTCTCGCCGGTGAAGTCATAGTGGGCGGCGAGATGAATGACGAAGTCGGCGCCGCCCGACTCGCGGATTTCGCGAAACGCGGCGCCGAGGTCCTCGCGGTCGCCGATGTCCACCTGGTACCAGGTTATGTTCTTGTGGACGGGGGCACCGCAGTGAAGCTGGGACCGACGGGCAAGCCCGACGATTCGGAAATTCTCCTTGAAAAAGTCGAGGAGATGCCGCCCGATGAATCCGGAAGCGCCGGTGATGATGAGACGGGGCAGTTCCATACAGCGCGATGCATTGTACAGGACTCCGTGTCCGTATCCGTCTCCGTGCCCGTGCCCGTGCCCGATATCGCGTTTCAATGAGCGCGCCCCCAACCCGTTCGGGCGCGGATACGAATACAGAGACGGGCACGGGCTTGGTAGACTCTCTTGGTGCACGAGATGGGTATCGCTCTCGAGGTCTATCGGACCTGCCGCGACACGGTGGAAGCGCACGGCGGAGGCCGCCTGCGGCAAGCCCGCCTGGCGGTCGGAGAGCTGTCGGCGGTCGAGCCGGAGCTGCTGGTCTATGCGTGGGAGGCGGTGGTCGAGGGTGGGCCAGACGCTGGCGCAGAGCTGATGATCGAATGGCATCCCGCCGTGCAGCGCTGTGCCGCCTGTGGCGAGGCCAAGGATCGCGCGGCGGGTTCCTGGATGCGGATCTGCCCCGACTGCGGGATGCCGCTCGAGGTCTCCGGCGGCAGCGAGCTGGACGTCATTGATCTGAGCTTCGATGCGGCCGAGGCTTCGGGCTGAATGCGATGACCAGACATCAAGAAGGAGCCGAGATGACGAAGGTGGTTACGGTCAAACGCCGCGCGCTTGCCGCCAGCGAGGAGCGCGCCGAGACCTTGCGGTCGCGATTTGCGGCATCGGGCACCCTGGTCGCCAATCTGATCTCCTCGCCCGGGTCGGGGAAGACGACCCTGCTCGAGGCAACCGTGCGCGGTTTGGACGGCGAGCTCACGATGGCGGTGATCGAGGGCGACGTGGCGACGGAGAACGACGCCGACCGCATCCGTGCGCTCGGCGTTCCAGCCCACCAGATTCTCACCGGCGGTGCCTGTCACCTGGACGCCCGTCAGGTGGAGGCAGGAATAAAGGACGGCAGACTGCCGGAGGTCGATATCCTGTTCATCGAAAACGTCGGCAACCTTATCTGCCCCACCACCTACGATCTCGGCGAAGATTTCAAGGTCGTTCTGCTCTCGGTGACGGAGGGCGATGACAAGCCGGTTAAATACCCGGCAATCTTCGCCCGCGCCGAGGTCGCGGTGATCACGAAATCCGATCTGTTGCCGCACGTTCCATTCGATCTCGGTTCGGTGAAATCACAGATCGCGAGCCTCAATCCAAACGGCACGGTGCTCGTGACCTCGTCGCTCAAGGGTGATGGATTGGACGGGTGGCTCGACCTCCTTCGGGCTCGCCTCGCGGCCAAGAGGCAAGCCCTGGGGTGAGCGACGGAAACCGGATCCGGCTGCAGATCAGATGCCGCGGCACGGTTCAGGGGGTCGGCTTCAGGCCCGCGATTCACCGGATCGCTACGGCCCTCGACCTCGCAGGCTGGGTGATCAACGATCCCCAGGGGGCGACGATGGAAATCGAGGGTCCTGACGAGGTCGTCAATGACTTTCTCGAACGTCTACCTACGGAGCTGCCACCTTTGGCACGTCTCGAAAAGGTCGAACGGCGGGAGATGGAGCCGGTGGGGGAGGAGGGCTTCGAGGTCCGCAGCTCGACCCTCGGCCGGAGAGAGGGCGCCCTGGTGCCTCCGGACGCGGTGCTCTGCGATGACTGCCGCCGGGAAATGGAGGACCCGGACGACCGTCGATTCCATTACCCTTTCACGACCTGCACCAACTGCGGACCGAGATTCTCGCTCGTGCGGAGCCTGCCCTACGATCGCGAGCGCACCTCAATGGCGTGCTTCCCCCTGTGTCCGGAATGTGAAAGGGAGTACACCGATCCTTCGGACCGAAGGTTCCACGCCGAGCCGGTGGCATGCCCGCAATGCGGACCCAGGCTGTGGTTCGCGGACGAGAAGGGCGTTCCGCTGGACTCAGGCGATGATCCGGTGGCGGCGGCTCGTGAAGAGCTGCTGGCGGGCCGGATCGTGGCGGTGAAAGGGCTCGGCGGCTTTCAGCTCGCCTGCCGCGCCGATTCGTCGGACGCTGTCATGAGGCTCCGTCGACGCAAGAAACGGTTTGGCAAACCGTTTGCGGTCATGGTTCGCGACCTCGACGCTGCGAAGCGGACGGTCAACCTCGATTCTGCGTCGGAGGCCCTCTTGGAGTCGCCCAGAGCGCCGATCATTCTCGCCCCACGTCTGGACGTTTGTTCGGTCGCGTCCGAGGTGGCGCCCGGCCTGGACGACCTCGGGGTGATGCTGCCGACGACCCCGCTCCACTTGGAGCTCCTGCGCGATCCGCAGATGCCGCCGCTGGTGATGACCTCGGGAAACCTCTCCGAAGAACCGTTGCGCCGCGGGAATCGCGAAGCGGTAGAGGGTCTCGCGGGTATTGCCGACCGTTTCCTCCTCCACGACCGCGATGTCGTCCGTCGGCTCGATGATTCGGTGGTCCGGACCTCGCCACGCGGCCCGGCGCTGGTCCGCCGGGCCCGTGGTTGGGTGCCGGAACCTTTGCCGCTGCCGGTATCCACGCCTTCGGTGATCGTTGCTACAGGTGGCCATCTGCAGGTGACCGCCTGCGTCGCTCAGGACGAGCAGGCCTTCCTTTCCCAGCATGTCGGGGATCTCGACTCGGTGTCGGCGAGAGAGTTTCTCGCAGAGGTGATCGAAGGTCTCCTCGAGTTTCTCCAGGTGGAGCCGGCGATGATCGTCGCCGACGCCCACCCCGACTACCCAAGCAGCTGGCTGGCGAGAGACCTCGGCGACCGAATTGGGGCCGAGGTCCTGCCGGTCCAACATCATCTGGCACACGCGGCAGCGGTGCTGGCGGAGAACCGGAGATTCCCGAGCGCTGATGAGAGATGCCTCGGCATCGCTCTCGATGGTACTGGTTGGGGACGTGACGGTACGGCCTGGGGTGGCGAGTGGCTGTCACTCAGCGGCGATCTCGGGTGGCGCCGGCTGGCTCATCTCGAACCGCTTCCCCTGGTCGGCGGCGAGGCGGCCGTGCGTGAGCCGTGGCGGGTGGCGGTGGCCGCGCTGCGAAAGTGGGGCGAGGAGGCGCTGATCGCGTCGACGCCGATGGCGAAACAGGTTGAAGAGGCTCGCGTCGCGACGATGATCCAGTTGGCTGGCGATCCGAGCTGGCCGCTGGCGTCGGGCGCGGGCCGCGTTTTCGAGGCGGCGGGGGCCCTCCTCGGGGTCGGTGAGGTGAACCGTTGGGAGGGCGAGGCTGCGGCGCGACTCGAGGCGCTGGCGACGCGCTCGGGCCGAAACCCCGAACGGTGGCCGGGCCTGGAGATCGAGGACCGGGACGGGGATCTGTCGTTGCCGTCGTCGAAGCTGCTGGTCGAGGTCGCGCGACGTGCGGCCGACGGCGAGGCTCCAGCATCGGTGGCTTCAGGGTTCCATGCGACGTTCTGTCATCTTGCGGCCGATCTCACGGTCAAGGTGAGTGGTGGTGAGGGCAGAGTCGTGGCTCTCGGTGGTGGGTGCGCGGTCAACCGCATCCTTTCCTCCGGACTCGCTGGGGCCCTCGAAGAGCTCGGTTTCGATGTCCTTCTGCCGCGCAACGTGCCACCCGGCGATGGTGGTTTGTCGTACGGGCAGGCGGTGATCGGCGCGGTTGCGGCCGCGCGGGGTGTGGAGCCGAGACAGGTCGATTCAAACGACTGAGGTAGAGTCGCTATCGCTATCGCTCTCGGTATCGCTGTCGACAAGACGATATCTCAGGATCCCTTTCGATAGCGATAGCGATTGCAACCCGGATAGCGCTTTTGGCCCCTGGTCCTTGTAGGATATACGGACGAGAAAATCGGTATCCGTTCCATGAGGGTGCCGTGAACCGGATTGAGTGAGGGGGTTCTGATGTGTCTCGCCATTCCGATGGTGTTGGTCGAGCGGAACGAGTTCGAGGGCGTTGCCGAGATTGATGGCGTGCAGCGGCGGATCTCGGTGATGTACGTGCCGGAGGCGGAGATCGGGGATTTCGTGCTGGTTCACGCGGGTTACGCCATCGGTCAGGTGGACGCCGACGAAGCGGCGAAGACCCTGGAGTTGCTCCGCGAGTATTCCGACTCGATGGCGGAGCTGTGAGCACGAGCCCGTACTCGGATCCGGCGGCGATGGCTGGGATTCTCGACCAGCTCCGTGAGGCGGCCGAGAAGCTCGAACGCCGAGTGACTCTGATGGAGGTCTGCGGCACCCACACCCACAGCGTCGCGGGTGCCGGCCTTCGCCGCCTCATGCCGCAGAAGGTCCGTCTGATATCTGGCCCCGGTTGTCCGGTGTGTGTGACCCCGGTCGACTATCTCGACCGTGCGCTGGCCCTCGCCGCCATCCCAGAGAACCTCATCTGCACTTTCGGCGACCTCATGCGGGTGCCCTCGAGCACCGTCAGCCTCGAGCACGCACGTGCCGAGGGCGCGAGGGTCGAGGTTGTGTACTCGCCACGGGACGCCCTTGACATCGCCCGCGCGAGACCCGATCAGAAGGTGATCTTCCTCTCCGTGGGATTCGAAACGACCGTGCCCACGATCGCCGGCGCCCTTGCGGAGGCCGAGGCGGACGGGGTGCCGAATTTCTTGATCCTGCCAGGCAACAAAACCATGCCGCAGGTCATGCGGGTGCTTGTGGACGACCCCGAGCTCGATGTCGACGGCTTCCTGTTGCCCGGCCACGTATCGGTGATCACCGGCTGGAAGCTTTTCCAGTTCCTGGCCGACGACTTCAACGTCTCCGGCGTGGTGGCCGGCTTCCTGCCCACCGACGTGGCGCAGGGAGTCCTGGCGCTGGTTCGCCAGGCCGTCGAAGGAAAGGCCGAGATCGGGAATGTCTATGGCCGGGTGGTGACTGCGGAGGGGAATACCCGTGCGCGAGAGCTCGTCGATCGCTTCTTCCAACCGTCCGACGAGGTGTGGCGTGGATTCGGCACGGTGCCCGGCTCGGGACTGGGTCTCCGTCCGGAGTACGACCACCGCAACGCCGCCCTGATCGAGGTCACGGTGCCGCCGCCGGCAGAGCCGGTGGGTTGCCGATGCGGCGATGTGCTTCGCGGGGTGATCGACCCGCCGGAGTGCCCGCTGTTTGATTCCGGCTGCGATCCCGACACCCCGATCGGCGCGTGCATGGTGTCCTCCGAGGGGACCTGCGCCGCGTGGTACCGCCACGAGCGGTGGGCGGAAGGGGCCGGATCATGAAGGCCCCCGATCGGGTGCTGCTGGCGCACGGCGGTGGCGGTCATTTGACGCGCCGGCTGGTCGAGGAACTCTTTCTTCCGGCCCTCCAGAACCCGCACCTCGCGACTCTGACCGACGCCGCGGTGCTGCCGGAGATGCCGCCCGGACGACCCGCACTCACCACCGATGCTTTCGTGGTCGATCCCCCGGTCTTTGCCGGAGGCGATATCGGATCTCTCAGCATCTGTGGGACCGTCAACGACCTGGCGATGTCCGGGGCACGCCCACTGTGGTTGACGTGGGCCCTTATCCTCGAGGAAGGCGTCGACGGAGCTCTCCTCGAAACCTGCGTTCGCGGCGCCGCGCGCGCCGCTGAGGACGCCGGGGTGACGGTGGTTGCGGGTGACACCAAGGTCGTACCGCGCGGTAAGGGTGATCGTCTCTTTGCGGTCACCGCCGGTCTCGGAGTGGTCCCGCCCGGACGAGATCTTTCGGATGACCATATCGAGCCCGGGGACGTCATCCTGGTTTCGGGCTCGATCGGTGATCATGGGGCCACCGTGCTCGCCCACCGCCACGACCTTCTCGCTTCGGGTTTGAAATCCGATTGTGCGCCCTTGGCGGGACTGGTCGAGACTCTGTTGGAGAGCGGTGCGACGGTGAGGGCCCTGCACGACCCGACCCGGGGCGGCGTGGTGACCGTCTGTCACGAGGTTGCCGGACGGAGCGGCGCAAAGGTGGTGCTCGAAGAAAAGGCGGTGCCGATTCGTCGAGAGGTGGCGGGAGTCTGCGATCTGCTCGGCCTCGATCCCCTGGCGCTCGCCTGCGAAGGCCGGGCGCTGGTATGGGTCGCGGCTGAAGATGCGGAACGGGCCCTCAACGCGATGCAGTCTCACCACCTGGGCACGGGATCTGCGATCATCGGTCGCATGGATGCAGCCGTATCTGGTGCTCCGCCTGTCGTCATGAAAACCCGAGTCGGTGGCGAGCGGCCACTCGACCTGCTGTCCGGACTCGACCTCCCGAGGATCTGCTGATGGATATCAGTACTTTTTCACCGAGCCTCCTCGCCGCCGCCTTCGGAGTCGGTGTCGTTCACACCATTCTCGGGCCCGATCACTACCTGCCCTTCATCATGCTGGCCAGAGCGCGTGGTTGGTCCCGTCTGCGAACGATCGCGGTGACCTCGATCTGCGGCTTCGGACATGTGGCATCCTCGGTGATCCTCGGCGGCCTCGGGGTCGTTTTCGGCCTCGCCATCGGTCACCTGGAGACGGTGGAATCGGGCCGCGGGCCGCTGGCCGCCTGGGCTCTTGTCGCCTTCGGGGTTGCGTATGCGCTCTGGGGCGTTCGCCACGCGCTGCGCGCGCGCAAGGGGATCGAGGCCCACGTCCATGGCGATGACGTGCACATCCACAGCCACGGCCTCCACCCCCACGGCCATGAGCATCACGCGATCGGCGCCACCACGACGTTCTGGACGCTCTTCATCGTGTTTGTCCTCGGGCCGTGCGAGCCCTTGATTCCGCTCTTCGCCCTTCCGGCCAGTCAGGGCAGGTGGGACATGGCGGTGGCCACGGCTCTTGTCTTCGGCGTTGCGACACTTGTCTCGATGGTGGGAACAACGCTCGCCGGACTCCAGGGACTGAAGATGTTGAACCTGGGTCGCCTCGAGAGGTGGTCGCACGTTTTGGCCGGCTGCGTGATTGCCGCCGCCGGGCTTTCGGTGATCTATCTCGGGTTATAGAAAAATGCGGGCTATCCGCTTCGTCCACGCCTCGGACCTTCACCTCGACGCCACCTTTGGCGGTGTCGACGCCACCGACGGCAAGGTGGCCTCCGCCCTGGAGCGGTCGACTCTCGAGGCTCTCGACCGTGTCGTTCAGCTGTGCATCGATCGCGAGGCGGATTTCCTGGTGGTTGCAGGGGACCTCTACAACAGCGCAGATCACAGTCTGCGCGCTGAGCTTGCATTTCAGCGGGCGATGCGGCGACTCGCGGACGCTGGTATCGGCGCTTTCGTGGTACGGGGCAACCACGATCCGGCCGACGGCTGGTCGGCGGGGCTCGAGCTGCCGGACTCGGTGGTGGTCTTCCCCGCGGACAGGGTCGAGCGGCGCGAGGCGATCCGGGACGGCGAGGTCGCGTGTGCGGTGTATGGGCGCAGCTTTGCGACCCGCCAGGTGACGGAAAACCTGGTGCTCGGCTTTACAAGGGAGGATGGTGATTCGTTGGCGGTGGCCGTGCTCCATGCCAATGTGGGCCAGCGTGAGGGCTGGGATAACTACGCGCCGTGCAGCGTTGAAGATCTGCGCGCCTCGAAAATGGACTACTGGGCTCTCGGTCATATCCATGAGGCGGGCCGTGTGTCGAGCAACCCGCCGGCCGTGTATCCGGGTTCCACCCAGGGCCTCAATCCAACCGAAGAGGGTCCTCGCGGTTGTTATGTCGTGCATCTCGACGAAGACGGTGCGATCGAAGAGTTCGTTGAAACGGCGTCGGTCAGGTGGAGGGGGCTCGAGGTCGATACGTCGAAGTTGCAGAACATCGATGAGTTGAGGTCGGCGCTCGAAGAGACCTGTGCAGTGGTCAGAGAATCGAGCGCTGGCCGGCCGACAATTGTCAGGCTTGCACTGACTGGGAGGTCGGGCGTCCACGCGGACCTCTGTCGCCCCGGGGTCCTTTCAGACCTCTCCACTGATTTTTGCCAGGAGCAGCTCGAGCTCGAACCCTGGATCTGGGTGGACCGGATCCACGACCGAACGAGGCCAGCGCTCGACCTCGATGAGATTCTGGCCGAGGAGGGTCTACGCGGCGATCTGGCGCGCCTCGCCCGCGATCTCGCCCGCGATCCGGTCGAAGCGGAACAGGCCGTTGAAGAGGTATTGGCGCCGGTGGAATTTGCACTCGCAGTCCGACCGAAGCTCGACATCAGCTCTGAGGAGGTGGTTGCCCGCGCGCTCGACCTCTGCCTCGACCTGCTTTCACGAGAGGGATTGTGATGTATCTCCGGATGGTCGAAGCCGTCCGTTACGGCGAGCTCTCCGAGGTCGTGCTCGGCCCCTTCGGCGGAGGCCTCAACCTCGTCGTCGGACGCAACGAGGCCGGCAAGAGCAGCTTCACCGCGCTGGTCCGTCACGTGCTGTTCGGATTCCCACGAGGGCGCACAGCGGAAAGGCTTTATCAACCCACTTCGGGCGACCAGCGGGTCGGCCGTCTGGTCTTCTCCGACGACGGGGCCGATTGGGTCGTGGAACGCACGGAGGGTGTCCACGGCGGTGACGCAGTCGTCCATGGACCGCGAGGTGAGGAGCCCGTTGAGGCATTTCTCGAACCGCTGACCAGCTCGGTGAGTGCCGCCGTCTACCGGACTGTCTTCGGTTTTTCACTCGAAGAGCTTTCCGATCTGGGATCCCTTGCCGGGATTCAATCCCGACTCTATGCCACCACTACCGGGCTCGGCGTCAACCCGCACGATGTCTTGGGACATCTGCAGTCGGTTTCGGACGAGCAGTGGGCGCCGCGTGCGAGAACTCGAAAGATCCATACTCTCAACAACGAGCTGCGGTCGATCCGGGACGAGAGGCGGCGACTTCAGGAAATGGCGGAACGGTATCGAACCGACCGCGAACACAGGACTGTTGTCGCTCGGGAGCTGGATGCGGCCGACATGGCGCTCGCCGCCGCCAGGAAAGAGGAGGAAAAGCTGGCCGCCCTGCTGGCCGAAGGACGCCGGCTCGAGGAACGGATTCGCGCCGACGAGGATGCCGCGGACGAGCACAAGCTGGCCGCCGAACGCGCCAGACGAGAGGCGGACGCGCTCGAGGTAGACACCGGATTGTTGGATCGTGCGGAGGCGATTGAACGCCTCGGCGCGAGGTGTGAATTGTTCCGCGCCGAGGCGGAACAGCTCCACCGGGACGAGGGGCAGCTCAAGGAGTTCGAAGCGGATCTCCGGAGGCGGGTCGCTGACATGGGCGAGGGTTGGACCGTTGATACCCCGACGGCGTACAAGCTCGATCTTGACCTGGAGAACCGTCTCGATGAGGAGGGGGAACGCATTCGCGAGGCGAGGCGGGAACGTGACGAGGCGGTGCGAAGAGCGGCCGAAGCGAGCGCCGAGCATGAGGAGGCGCTCCGGGTAGCGAAAGAAAGTTCTGCTGAGCTCGGACTCGGCGACGACGACATGGTCCCGAATGTAATCGGGGTGCGGCTCCAGACTGTGGATAGGCTCCTCGCACTTGGCTCCGCGGCCCGGTCTCACGAGGCGTCGCTTTTCCCCGCGATCGCGGCCGCGCTGATTGCGGTGGCTCTGGTGGCAGGTGGTGTGGTCGTTGATGATCGCATTCTTGCCTTTGCGGGAATCTTGCCTGCGGCACTGGCAATCGGCCTCTTCCTGCGACCGGTTTTTCTTCGGCGCCACATTCCGGGCGAGGTCGCCTCGCTGTTGCCGGTGATCGGCCTCGACCGTCCACCGTCCGCCCCCGAGCTCATGGAGATGAGGACCTCTCTCGATGCGTGTCGGCGACTGTGGACTATCGAGGGCCAGCTCGGACGGGTCGCGGCGGCGCGGGAGACCGGTGCACTGGAGGGTACCGAGAGATTCGACCAGGCATGGCGGAAGTGGTTGGCGTGGCTCGACGAGTACGGCCTCAGAACACCTTCGAATCATCCCGAAAGCGTGCGCAGGGTGTTGCGGCTCATGCGGGATCTCAGATCGAGGATCGAAGGACGGCGTGAGCTCGAAAAACAGATCGCGAGACGGCGCACGACGGCGAGGGAGTTCATTGACGATGCGGTCGCGATCGGCGCCATCGAAGAGGCCGACGCGACCACCGCGAGCTTCGAAGAGGTGGCGCTCGGAGTGCGGTCGTTGCTTTCACGCCTGGTGACCGTGCGGCGGCTCAGCGAAGAGCGGCGCGACGCCGAAGCAGATGTCATCACCTCCGAGGAACGCGCTGCGACCGAGACCCGCCGTGCTGCCGAGACCAAAAAGTCTCTCGGTCAATTGCTCGAGAAGTCGGGCCTTGGCAAAGACGCAGGGCTGGTAGACCTCGAAGGATTGTTGGCGGTCGCGAGACGCCAGACCCGCGAAATCGAATCCGAACGCAGTGAGTTCTTGGAAACGCGGGGCACACTCGATGGAAGATTGCAGCGAGGCGCCGAGGAGAGCGCGTCAGCGAGGTTGCGCCTGGAAGAGGCGGGAATCACCGAGCGAATCCGCCAGAGCCTTGAATCCTACGCGGTGTCGTCCGTGGCTGCGAGGCTCCTCGAGGATGCCCTGGAAGCCTACGAAGCGGAGCGTCAGCCATCGGTGATTCAGAGCGCACAGGACATCTTTACCCGGCTGACCGGCGGTCGTTACACGCGTCTCACGACGCCCCTCGGGCGATTCGAGCCACTGGTGAGTGGTGCCGCTTCTACCGGGAAAGCCCCTGATCGTCTGTCGCGCGCTACTGCTGAACAGTTGTTTTTGGCCCTGAGGTTGAGCTACATCGACAACCTCGCCGGCGCGCACCCGGCTCTGCCGGTTCTGATGGACGACGTTCTCGTGAACTTCGATGACGAGCGCCGCTGGGCTGCAGCGCGTGTGATCGCCGAATTCGCTGCCCGTCGCCAGGTCGTCTATTTCACCTGTCACCCGGCGACCGCGGAGACCTTTGTCGAGGCGGCCGGTGAGCTGACGATGGTGGAGATGGGCTGAACCGTCCGCCAACCCTCCTACCCAGTAACCAGTCCCACCCTCCGCCGAGTAATCAGCGCCCGACCCGCGATTCTTCGGGAGACTTCGAGGAAGAAACTCCGAGATGGTGGATCAGGAATGACGCCCTGATTTGGGCGCTGGAGGCGCGATATGAATTTTTCCTGGGGCGTGAGCCCCAGGAACGGGCGCGGAAATAAGATGCAAGCCCCGGAGGGGCGACACATTCCCGCCCTTGAGTTCGCTGCATTGAACGGTTGATTTTCAACGCAGAGGCGCAGAGAAGCAGAGGCGCAGAGGGTTTATTGAAGTCCGAACACATTCGCTTGAATGAGTCATTCGGATAATCACGATGCACTCAGATAGAAATTCGTAGATTCGGAAGGAGAGCTGCCTACGTGGTTCCCACCGGCAACAAATCGGATGGGGCCCGGAGTTTGATTCCTTCTCTGCGCCTCTGCGCCTCTGCGTCTCCGCGCCTCTGCGTTTTATTCCGGGAAGTCTCTATCTGTGATGACCACCTCGTACTCCATAACGGTCTATCTGAGCGCCGGAGGTGTGACAGATACATCGCCTGGGCGAGAGCCCCAGGCTCATCATCTGTCGCCGCTCCCCGGCGGTTCTGAACCGTGACCAAGAAGGATGGCAGTTTCTTTCTAGCCTCAGAGCCCGTGGGGTTGGGTGGGCGGGATTGTTCACTGTTCACTGGTTACTGGGTGGGTGGGTGGACTCGCAATCTCTTCCACGCCCTCCACAGGTCGACAATCCCGTGAACGTACCGGGGGGGCTTTGCCTGGCCCTTGCGCGGATCACCGCCGGGGGCGAGCATGGTCTCCCATTTGATGATGTTGGCCTCGTAATAAAGAGCGATGAATCGCCGCAAGAGACCGTGACCGAGACGTCCGGGCGGAATCCAGAACGATCCCGCGAGGTCGATGAAAACCACCCGGCCGTCCGGACGTCGAAGGACATTCCGGTAGGCCCGCGCGTCGAGGTGGAGAAAACCGAGCTCGGTGAGGCGTTCCATGGCCGTCCGGAGTTGAGCGAGATAGTCTTCGCGCTTCTCATCGATGTCCCCGGCTAAGCGGAGGGTCTCGCCCTCGACCTTTTCCACCGCCAGCGCGTCGCTGTCGATACGACCGACGAACGCTGGGAACCAGGGCATGGGACCGAGATAGGAGTAGGCGCGGCATTCGCGACTCACCTCGAGGCGGCCGATCAGACGCCGCCACCACGAGCGATTCGCGAAGTCTTTGACCACCATCGGTCCTTGCCCGATGTCGACCACCGTGACGTCCGCTTTGAACGGCGCACCTCTCGTCAGGTACTCCTTGGGCGCTTGGTCCAGTTCGGACCGGGTTGGTGGACTGGCGATGGGATCTTCCCCGGAAGGCATGGATTACACTCTCACCGTGGCCGACATTATTTCACACGCCGCGAACACCCGGGCCTTCGACCCTGGCAGCCTGTCAGGAGCCGAACCGGTTCGCCGGATTGTGGGCCGCAACGGCTCCAAGGCCGACGTTCTCTTCTTTGACCTGGAAGACGAGCGGGTGGCGGTCAAGACTTACGCTCCGCGAGGCACAGTAGTCCGGAACACCCTTGGGCGCTGGTTGATCCGTCGCGAAACGGCCGCCTACGAGGCGGCAGAAGGGGTCGATGCGCTGCCGGCATTCCTCGGTCGCCTGGGACCCTACGCCCTGGCAACCCGTTGGGTCGACGCCGAGCCGCTGCGGGAACGCACGGGAGCCCGGCTCGATGACACGCTGTTTGATCGGCTCGGCGCGGTATTGGATGAACTCCACAGCCGCGGAGTGGCTCTGGCCGACCTCCACCATCGCGATGTACTGCTCGGTGCGGACGACTCCCTCTACATCGTTGACCTCGCCACGGCGTGGGTCCTCGGACGGCGGTCCGGACCGATCAGAAGGCGTCTCTTCGAGCGGTTCTGCGAATCCGACCGGGTCAACCTGGCCCGGATGCGGGCCCGGTTTACGGGTGGCGACGCGGATGCGGCAGTGGCCTCGGTGAGTCCTGCTGCAGAAGCGTGGCACCGCAGAGGCCGCCGGCTGAAGAGCTATCTGGAACGTCTGCGCGGCAAGCGCTGACGGAATTTATCCGGAGAAATGCGGTATCCTTCCCGGCGTCCGACGGGGGCAATCAATGAGCGAACGTCAGTACAACAGAGTCCTTGGCGTCTTGCGCCTGGCCGCGTTGTTCGCGGTCATTCTCCTTCTCATCTACTGCGCCCAGCCAACGGTGCTCAGCGTCGCCATCGGTTTCGTCTTCGTGGTGCTGGGCGAGACCGTCCGCTTCTGGTCGTCGGGCCTGTTGCTGAAGACCAAGGAGCTGATGACATCGGGACCGTATCGGTTCACCCGCAATCCGCTCTATCTCGGTCGGTTCTTGATCCTCACAGGGCTGATCATCATGGTCAATCTGCCGAATTTCTTCAGCCTGATTGGGATGGTATTGGGATGGGTCTGGTTCCTGGGCGTTTACATGCGTCGCAAAGAGAGAATCGAACCGGCGCGGCTTCGCGAGGAACATGGTGAGGCCTACGACCGCTATTTCGAGGCGGTCCCGGCGCTCTTTCCGACGCTTCACCCCTATCGGGACTACACCCCGGCGAGTTGGTCGGTGGAACGCATGGTGCGAAACAGGGAGTACTGGATGGTGATCGGGCTGCTCGGCGTCACCGCCTATCTCCTGTGGCGTGCGCTGAGCGATTACTCCTGAAACTGGAGCTCGTGGAGGTGGGCATACAGCCCACCCATGTCGATCAGGGTCTGGTGGTTCCCTTCCTCGACGATGCGGCCGTTTTCGAGCACGACGATGCGGTCCGCCTCACGGATGGTAGCCAGACGATGGGCAATGACCAGGCTGCCGCGTCCCTCGAGGAGCACTTTCATTGCCTGCTGAACCTGATCCTCCGATTCGGCGTCGAGCGCCGAGGTGGCCTCGTCGAGGACCAGGAACGGAGGGTTTTTGAAGATGGCGCGGGCGATGGCAAGCCGCTGCCGCTGACCCATGGAGAGGCGGGCGCCGTCCTCGCCCAGCATGGTGTCATAGCCTTCCGGAAGATCGCTCACGAACTCGTCCGCCTGGGCCGCGACTGCAGCCTCGCGAATACCTCCGGGGGACGCGTTTTCGCGACCGGCGGCGATATTGAGGCGGACGGTGTCGTCGAAGAGTATCGTCTCTTGGGTGACGAGGCCGATATTTCGTCGCACCGAGGCGAGGGTCAGCTCTCGCAGATCGTGTCCGTCCATCGTGACGCAGCCCGAAGTCGGGTCGGCGAAGCGCAACATGAGGTTGGCGAGGGTGGTCTTTCCACCGCCCGAAGGCCCAACCAGCGCCACCATCTCACCGCGTCGGAGATGGAGCTCGATGCCCTTGATGGCGGGTTCCTCCGACCCCGGATACACGTAGAAGACATTCTCGAAGTGGATCTCCTGCGGTTCACCCTCGAGTGTCCGTGCGTCGGGGCGGTCGGCGATCTCGCGCGGCCAGTCCATCATCCTGAAGACCCTGGCGGCGGCCGCAAGGGCCTGCTGGGCTTCGACGTTGATCTGGTTGAGGCGGCGGGCCGACATGAACAGAAAGGCGAGACCCCCGAGGACAACGACGAAATTACCGGGATTGACGGCTCCAGACGCGATGCCCCGGCCCGCGACATAGAAAAGGACGCTGCCGGCAATCGCTCCCACCAGCTCGACAATAGGGCCAGAGGCTGAGGCGGCGCGGCTGGCCTGGAGGTCGACCTGGAAAAGGCTCGCTAAGGTCTCGCGGAATCGGCGGATAGCAATCCCTTCCATCGAGAAGGCCTGGATGACCTTGGCGCCGGCGACCGACTCTTTGAGCTGGTTGGCGGCGGTCGCGGTTTGCTCCTGCGAACGGGTGGCGGCCTTGCGCAGGCGTTTGCCGAGGCGCAACACCGGGTATCCCATCAACGGCAGCACGATGAGGGCGAAGAGGGTCATCCGCCAGTCATAGATCAACACCAGGATGAGCATCGCCGGTCCCATGGCGCCGACCCGGACCGTGTCGGCGAGGAGGCGGGTGGACATCAGCTTGATCAGGTGGACATCGTTGAGCAGACGCGACAGGACCTCGCCGGTCTGGTGGGCTCGGAAGAAGCTCGGCGCCTGGTAGACCAGTGTGTCGTGGACGTCCGCCCGGAGATCGCGGATCACCGCGCAGCCGGTTTTCCGCGCCAGATACTCGCCGAAAAAAAGCAGGATGCCGCGGATGAGAAAGACAAGAACGAGGAGGACCGGAACCTTGACCATGGGCCGCTCACGCAACCACGACTTCGTCTCGTCGATCGGCAGCCGTTCGACCAGACGGTCGATGAAACCGGGTTCCTTATCCGTCACGAGTGCCGCCTCTTGTGCGGGCCTGGCGAGGAGCACCTCGTTGACCATCGGTTTGAGGGTTGCCACGACCAGGGTCATCATCGCGCCGGCGACGGCGAGCATCACCGAAGCAGCCGCCATCTGCCCCAGGTAGGGGCGCATGTATCCGACGATTCTCTTGAGTTCGGTCACGCGCCGATGGTAGCACTCCGCCTGCCCGCCGACGGCTATGCGGGTTCCACCACCTACTCGCCCACGGCCATTTAGCACCTGCTCTCGACAACGCCCCAAGCGCCAAGCCCGATCGTGTTGTCGTAAGGCCGTACAGCCGTAAAGCCGAATAGCCTCAGAGCCTCAAGTCCTCCAGCACGGGAACATCATCACGCTCGAGGAGGGCCAGCAACTGTCGAAGAACTTCTGTCTGCAGCTCCCGGTTGTGCGCCTCGCCGAGAGGGAAGCCAAGCGGGTAGGGGACCGCGAGTGCGCGCGGTGGACGGATCGTGGCGGTGATCTTGGCGAGCATCGTGATGGATGCTGTCGGAATGCCGTGCGCCTCGATTGTGGCTTGTGCAAGACCGACGGTCTGCATGCACACCGGTCACACGGGGACCATCAGCGCGATATCGACGTTGTCCTCGACCAGAAGGTGAGCGATCGCCGGCAGGGTGCGTTCGACGAAGCGGCCAGGGGCGGTGATCGAGCCCATGACCGAGATGTGCCTGGGTGCGGCGGAACCGATTTCGCCGGCCGCCGCGAGCTCATGCAACCGGTCGAGGGGCAGACCCATGTTGCGGTCCGCCTCGACCCCGGCGTGGGAGAAGGAATTCGAGCGGTGGTGCTCCTCGAGCGATTGGACGTCTACGTCGCCGGGTACTACTCGGAAGCTGAAATCCCCGCCGCGTACCGAGCCGCTGAACGGTTCCTCGCCCGGTACGACGAAC
>Ga0315534_1000366_pt1 | contig 31032 bp, 25 predicted proteins | sample SalMarSW160240MG_FD_203094 | JGI IMG/M metagenome (GOLD analysis project Ga0315534, IMG submission 203094) | Salt marsh sediment microbial communities from the Plum Island Ecosystem LTER, Massachusetts, United States - Salt Marsh Sediment SW1602-40 ...
GGAAAACTCGTCTTGAAAAGAATACAACAGTTACAATTCCTCATGTATTGAGTCGTTGTGAGAAATCTAAACGGATCGCAAATTTTGAGATAGCTGGATCACTCACTACAGAAAAAAGAACCTCAAAATTACCATTTGATGATTCAGATGTATTTAAAATTTTAGAAGGCGTTGCTTACACCTTAAAACTGAAACCTGATGTCGAATTAGAAAAGTACAGTGATAACGTCATTGATAAAATTGTTGCTGCACAAGAAGATGATGGTTATTTATATACTCGTCGGACAATCGATCCTGAAAATCCCCCTCTAATGTGTGGCAAAGAAAGGTGGGAGAAATTAACAATTTACAGTCACGAACTTTATAATGTGGGTCACCTCTATGAAGCCGCAGTTGCATATTATGAAACAACTGGAAAAAAAACTCTCTTAAATGTAGCAATTAAAAATGCTGAATTGATTCTAGAAATTTTTGGCTATGGTAAAAATGAAAGCCCTCCAGGACATCAAGAAATAGAAATCGGTTTGGTACGACTCTTCAGGTTAACAAAAGATGACAGATTTCTTGATTTAGCTAAATTTTTTCTGGATATCCGTGGTTCTAAGAACAGAATTGGATATGAGGATTATATTTTCCAAAGTGTTGATGCTTTTCCATTTAAAGGTTCAAATAGGTTTGAATATAATCAAACACATGAACAAGTAACCAAACAAAAAGAAGCAGTAGGGCACGCCGTGAGAGCCGCTTACATGTATTCTGCAATGGCAGATATAGCCATGCTCTGTAATGATGATCGTTATCTTATAGCATTAGATCAATTGTGGGAAGATGTAATCCAGCACAAGTTATCAATAACGGGGGCAATAGGTGCTCAAGCTATTGGAGAAGCTTTTGATAAAGCTTATGTTTTACCCAATTATTATGATAGATTTAGTGAATTGGGAGCCTATAACGAAACATGTGCTTCAATTGCCAATATCTTTTGGAACTTTCGAATGCATCTAATACACGGTACTTCAAAGTATATTGACGTCTTAGAAAGAACGTTATATAATGGATTATTATCTGGGATTTCTTTGGAAGGAAATGCATTTTTCTACCCAAATCCCCTTGCTTCAAAAGGAGATATCTATAGGAGAAAATGGTTTGAAGTTGCTTGTTGTCCATCTAATATTGTGCGCTTTATTCCTCAAATCCAAGGTTATATTTATTCCCTTAAGGATAACCTAATTAACATTAATTTATTCATTGGAAGCATTGCTAAAATTGATTTGAAGGGAAATATTATAGAATTACATCAAAAAACTAATTATCCATGGAAAGGATTGGTAGAAATTGAAATTAATCCTTCAAAAAGCATGGAATTCTCGATTGCTCTACGAATTCCTGGTTGGACTCAAAACAAACCAGTTCCAAGCGATCTTTATCATTATATGACATCAAATGAAGCAAAAAAAAGACTTGAAGTGAACAATACATTAGTTGATTTAATAATAAACGAAGAAGGTTATTGTATTATAAATCAAATATGGAAAAAAGGAGATCGAATTCTAATTGAATTTCCAATGCCAATACGCCGTGTTTTAGCACATGAAAAGGTAAAAGATTGTAATGGAATGGTCGCATTAGAACGAGGGCCAATTGTATATTGCATTGAATCAATAGACAATGATAACGTGGAAAATTTAAAATTATATGATAATACAAATTTAAGTCATCAATATCAAGAAGAATTATTGAACGGGATTGTAACAATTTCAGGTTACGTTCAAAATCTTGGAAGTGATCTCAAACAAGATTTCTTAGCAATCCCATACTATGCTTGGGCTCATAGAGGAAGAAGTGAAATGATCGTATGGATGCATCATTAAATGTTTAATTAAACAATTTTTAACTTTTTAAGTAATCAATAAACAATCTCATAAAAAATCATCTCAATTATGGGGGGAGATGTTCTTTTTTTTACTTATAATGAAAAATGCAAACATTTATAAATTAATTCTATTATTACTTTAATGGGACTAAAATCCCACAACTACGAGAATTTTGTTAATCGAAAAAAAGGTGATATGAAAAAAAGAAGTAATCTGGCAGCAATGCTAAATTATGGTATCTTGTTTTTCCCTACTATCAATCTCTTTTTTCTTTTTTGTTCATTAATTATTATAAACATTCAGTCTTAATTCTTAAATACCGTGATCCATTTTAATTTGTGATTTATGAGATCATTTTTTAAAGATATCAAAGCAATTTTATGCGATATTGATGGTACTCTTTATTTTAAAGGAGAAGCGATTGAGGGAGCTATTGATTTAGTATCCCATATTAAAGATTTGGGAATAAAAATCCTTTTTTTTACAAATACGGATAGTAAATCACCACATAGAATATATAACATCTTGAAAGGTTATGGATTCCAAATTCAAGAAGACGAGATATTTAGTCCGATAATCGCTCTAAAGGAATTTTTAGCTAAACATTCACGTAAAAAGATATTTTTGGTTACCACTCAAGAAGTAGCAAGAGAATTTCAAGAATATATTGTTATTAGAGAAAATGAAATCCCTGATTTTGTTATTATAGGAGACTTCCAAGATAACTGGGATGTTAATCGCTTGAATCGTGCTTTTCAATATGTATTACAAGGCGCAACATTATTGGGAACTCAAGGTAATATATTTTATCTGGATCGTGAAGGAAATCCAGTAATTGATACGGGTTCTTTCGTAGAAATGATCGCACGTTCCACAGGAACTAAGGCTAAGATTTTTGGAAAACCATCAAAAGAATATTTTGAACAAGCGATAGAATTGATAAATGTTTCCCGTGATAAGATCATTGTTGTTGGTGATGATTATGAATCAGATATTCAAGGTGCTTTTAACGTAGGACTAAAAGCGATATTAGTAAAGACAGGAAAGGGTAAATATTTTGATGGTAGCGATGGAAAAAAAGTACCTGATATGATTATTCCTTCCTTTAGTTCCTTGAAAGAATATCTATAATTTTATTTTTATATAAGATATAGGATTAACTCATGCGTGAGAATTTAATTCCTCTACACCATTCGTATCATTATTATTCATGATCTGATATTCATTCCTAATTTCATCAAGATCAACTGTTATAAGAGTATGTTGATGATGCATTTTTTCGAAAGTACTAATTTTTGCTTGATTCAAAGGATTGTTTGGGTGGATAACAATATATACCTTACACTTTATGCAAGCTCTTGCTCGAATTATACTTCACTACTATTCTATTTTATTTCTGTAATAATCTAAAGGATGCAACCTTTATGAAAATTACTGTTTTATTGATTAAATGTTCGTTTGAGGTTCACGAACATAAAAGTAAATGTTAAAAATGGTTTGAAGATTAGTCACCAATGAAAACTTTATCGCGTTTACTTAATCTTCTTTATGATCTTAAATTCGGTCGAGGGATACTTTATTTATCCATGAGATTTGGGATTGTAGAATCATAGAGACGTTTCATTTTTTTAAGGTTTAATGTGAAATTACTAGTTTTTAATCCATTGATATGAATTTCGGGTTCTTTGGTTGTTATTCCAATTTTTTTCACTGAAATTTTGTATTTGCGTCCTAGATCCATTATCTTATCATAATCAGATTTAGAAGATTCCACGATAAATCTTCCTACAGATTCGCTAAAAAGGAGCTCATCATCTCTTAAATTTTCTTCTTGAATGGTGTTTAGATCGAGATTAACTCCAATATTATTTTTAAAGCACATTTCAGCAATAGCAATTATAAATCCACCTTTATTTATGTCATGGTTGGATTTCACTAAGTTGTTTTCATAAAGTTCGAAAATAAAATCCCATATCAATTTGATCTCTTTTTCATTTACTAGTGGAGGAATTCCTCCTTCTAAGTGATAAATAACGGAATGATATTCTGAACCGCCTAATTCAGCTTTAGTTTTTCCAATTAGTAAGATATCACTGCCCACATCCTTGAATGGCAGAGGTACAATATTCTTTTCTCCTTCAATTATACCCACAATCATTATTACGGGTGCAGGTTTGATTGCAGTTTTAGTAGCCTCATCTTCATTATAAAAAGAGACATTTCCTCCAACGATCGGGATTTTCAATTCACGACAGAAATCTGCTATCCCTTTAACTGATTCTGCAAAATACCAAAACGATTCTGGAATCTCTGGATTTCCAAAATTACAACAATTAACCATTGCTTTTGGTCTTGCTCCATTTGCAATCACATTTCCACAGATCTCAACCATTCCCCCTTTAGAACCATTATAAGGGTCAAGGAAACAATGTTTTGAGTTTGTTCCTACACTTGATGAGATGTATTTATTGGTTCCAATTATTCGGAGAACTCCTGAATCCCCTTCTCCACATTTCAGAACTGATCGTACTCCTACCTCATGGTCATATTGCCTATAAATCCATTCTTTACTACAAATATTTTCTGAAGCAATCAATTCATATATGATATCATCCAATTTTTTAGATTGTTCTGGAGTTTTTTGAGCAATTAAATCATCCAGATAATCCGGTCGTTTTTCTTTACGTGGAATTGTAGGGGCATCTGAAAGAGCTGTAGCGGGTAGATTTACAACAAGATTATCCCCATCATATACTTTAAGGACTTGTGTATCATCAGTTCTTCCTATAACAGCATGTGCCATTTCATATTTTCTAAAAACATTTAAAACTTCCTCTAAACCTTCTGGTTGCACTATGAAAGCCATTCTTTCTTGTGATTCTGAGAGCATGACTTCAAATGAATTCATTCCTGGTTCTCGGATAAAAATCTTTCCCATATCTACTCTTGCTCCAGTTCCTCCATCCCCTGTTAATTCACTAAGTGCGCAGGATAATCCGCCTCCCCCTAAATCTTTTAAACCTCTAACATAACCCGTCTTAATCGCTTCTAAAGTTGCTTCGATAATTAATTTTTTTGTAAAGGGATCTCCAATTTGTACGGCAGGCCTATCTGCTTCTGACATTTCTGTTAACGTCCTTGAAGCAAAAGTTACCCCATGAATTCCATCCCTACCCGTAGAGCCACCCATCAAGATTATATAATCTCCTGGATTATTGGCTCTACTTGGTGCATGCTTAAAGTCTTCGATGGTTCCAAGACCTATGCATGCTACATTTACCAAGCAATTGCTTTCAAAGCTCTTATCAAATTCTACTTCTCCTCCAATCGTTGGAATTCCGGTACAATTACCATAATCAGCAATTCCTTTCACAACATACTTAAAGAGCCATTGAGAATGTGGATTGTCTTTTAAGGGACCAAATCTTAATGGATCTAATAAAGCAATTGGGCGTACTCCCATGCATAAAATATCTCTAATTATTCCCCCAATTCCTGTAGCAGCACCATGATATGGCTCGATTGCTGAAGGATGGTTATGAGATTCGATTCTAAAAGCTAGTGCATAATTATCTCCAATATCGATAACTCCAGCATCTTGACCAGGACCTGCAAGTACGTAATCATAATTTTTCTCAGCATCTTCAAACAATTTTAATTTTGGACGGGATGATTTATAAGAACAATGTTCAGAATGCATTACATCAAACATGCCCCATTCCGTGATAGAAGGATCTCGTTTAAGCTCATCTTTGATCTGTTCAATTTCATTATTAGTTAAATTTACTTCTAATTCATCACCATCAGTATCTACCTTTGGCATTATTTACTCCTCCTTTTAATAAAATCTATCATTGAATCAAAAATAAGTTTGCCGTGTGTAGATCCTTTTGGGCTAATAATAGCTTCAGATGCTCGCTCTGGATGTGGCATTAACCCCAAACAATTTCCTTCCAAATTGCATACACCTGCGATGTTATCCATTGAACCATTAGGATTAGAATCATTTGTTATAAATCCTTTTTCATCAGTATAACGGAAAACAATCTGATCATTATCTATAAGTTCTTTTAATTGATCTGTAAAATATCTTCCTTCTCCATGAGCAATGGGTATATCAATAACATCAGCTACATTTAATCTATTGGTAAATGCTGTCTTGTTATTTTCAACCTTTAAATTAACCCATTTGCATACAAATTTCAATGATTCATTTCTTAACAATGCTCCAGGGAGAAATTGTGCTTCAGTTAATATCTGAAATCCATTACAAATCCCTAAAATCGGTCTTCCATCCTTTAACATTATCCTTGCTTCATCAATAGCTGGACTATGAGCTGCTATTATTCCTGCTCTTAAATAATCCCCAAATGCAAAACCACCGGGTAATACAACACCATCATAGTCTTTTTCTTTAAAATGATTATGCCAGACAAGAGAAGCTTCTATATTTAAAACATTATTAAGTACATGAAGGGCATCTAAATCACAGTTTGAGGCAGGAAATTCAATCACTGCTATCTTGATACTCATGAGATCTTCACATTTAAAATTGTCAAGGTCTGGGTTACAGGATTAAAAATTCTTAGCTCATTGCACATTTTTTCAACTATATCTTTAGCATTTGCCTCATTTTTCGCTTCAATATTAATACGTAAATATTGACCACTCCTTACATTCGATACCATATCATATCCCTTTTTAGCAAGCAAATCTCGCTTTATAGTTTCTCCAACAGGGTCTCGAGCAGCTTTCTTATTCTCTAAAACGACTTCTACTTCCCATAACATTTATATATTCACTAATAAGTAAAATTCTTGTTTTCTAATATATATTCGAATAATTCCAAACATGAAAAGAAAGATGAATATTAATTTTAATAATTCTTATTAACTAATAAATAAAATCTATAGGATATATATAGAGAGCGAATATAAACCAAATTGTAATATGAAAACTTAATTGAGGTTCACATAGCCAAAACCAACAATAACTAGTAGAAATAAAGCAAAAAACGTGAAAAAGAATCCATAACCGCTTAATTTAGGCAATTTTAGAATTGGTTTTTGACTTTCATCTCCTTTTGATGAAAACAAATCAATTAATACCATAATGAAACTTGATATGAATATTACAAATGATATAATAATAAGAACTAAACTAAGCATAATAAAAGAATTACATCGAAATCTTATATAAATCTTATGCTATTGGTTAGAGATAATGGGTTTCTTTCAAGTTTTGAATGATTCGCCTTTCTATATCTGAAACCTCTGCCTTAAATTCTAATCCAGTGATTTTCATGTAACTCATCATGTAACGTTTTGCAAGCTCTACTTTGATCTCTGTGGATATAGGGGGAATTTCTTGATTGGGTTTTATGTTTGGAAAAATTTCAGGATATGTTGACATAAGCCATTCCCGAAAAATCTCTTTGTCCAGAATTTCCGGCTCTTCTTCTTTACTATATAAATCTTCATAAGTATCGAGGATCCAAAATCGCGAAGAATCTTGGGTGTGAATTTCATCAATTATCATTAATTCTCCATCTTTTAATCCAAATTCATATTTGGTATCAACTAATATCAATCCATTCTTTATGCAATACTTGGAACCAAACTCAAAAAGTTTTAAAGCTGCTTCTTCCATCTGTTTATAGATATCTTTATCAACCATTTTTTCATTTAAAATCTGGTTCCGTGAAATATAGATATCATGACCAGATACAGCTTTAGTGGAGGGTGTTAATAAGGGTGCTTCTAGTTTCTGATTCTTTTTTAATCCTTGAGGTAATTCAATACCAGATGTAATTTCTCCTTTAAGATAATTTCGCCAAGCTGTACCAGTTATATATTGCCTAACAATCATTTCAACAGGAATAAGTTCACATTGATGAACTACGGTAACATTAGGATCTGGAACTTCAATGACGTGATTTCGGACTAAATTTTTAGTTTTCTCGAACCAAAAAGCAGATAGTTGGTTAAGCATCTGCCCTTTAAAAGGGATAGTCGTGATAACCCTATCAAAAGCAGATAATCTATCAGTAGCAATTATTATCCTTTTATTATCTTGAATATAATTATCACGCACTTTTCCTTGATACAAACGTCCAATGGAAGAAAATCTTGTCTTACTTAATGTTTTATTTAATTGGTTTCTTATGATTTCTTCTATATTATCACGTGCCATACTATTATAAATCGAAATTTCCATAAAAATTTTTTATATATATTTTATAGATCATAAGTAATATTATTAATCCAAAAATAATGTAATAGATCTATTCTTTCATTTTTTATGATAATTTCCACTATTGAATTCCTCAATGGGATATTTCAATCTATTTTTTATCATTTTTCTAGTGAAAGCATCTGTAAGGTTAATATTTAATCTATTTATAAGACTGATTAAATAGATAAATATATCTGCTACTTCATCAGAAATGTTCTCAAATAATTCAGGGCTTTGATTAATCATTTGGATATCTATATCCTTAAACAAAAAGATTTCGGAAAGTTCTGATAATTCAATTCCTAATGCTTGAATTAAATTTTTTGGAGTATGATATTTCGTCCAATTTCGTTCATTTACAAACTTCTCCACTTCTTTTCTAAAATATAACAAATTTGTATCTGAATCGGCTTTTGGAGATTTCATAGTCAGAATCTCAAATCTAATTATAAAAAGAAATTATGTTATATTCACTTTAGATTGCTAATAAAATCATATATTAACTTATTAATGATCTCTTTTCTTTGTGCTGGTGCAAAGTGTCCAGCCATATCGATAATATTGCAAGTGGAATTTGGCAATTTTTTATGCAACTCTTCCGACATCTGCTCTGGAGCGAAATTATCCAATCTGCCACCAATTATTAAGGTAGGACATAAGATAGAAGATGGGTCATATTCTTTTATTTCATTTATCATTGTAAAAATCTGATCTTCAATTATCATCGTCAGTTCATCCTTATTTCCTCTCATTCCGTTTAAGGTATCAGTAAGGGAAGTTAAGATATATGGGAGAATCTTATCTAATATATCTTCTACAGAGTTAGATACTACTCTTAAGAAATCCATGCGGATGAAATATGGTAGAAGGTTATAAAAAATATTACGAATTACATTATCAATCATTATATATCCTGAATTTAGCAATATAAGGAATTTGATATCATCAGGATGTTTCATGCAGAAAAGTTGACCGATCATTCCACCTACCAGAGAATGACCAATAATTCCATATTTCTCTTTTACAGATAAGAAGCGTAATAGGTCCTCTAAATCTCTAATAATCTCATGTCTTAAGTTTTTTGATAAATCAAGTTGTTTTGGATGGTCACTTCTTCCATGACCCAGAGCATCAAACGCTATGATTCTATATTTTAATTTTAGCATGCTAATCTGATGTTTAAAAAAAGAGGCTGAAGAAGCAAAACCGTGCAGCAAAATAATTGTACCATCTGTTTGATGCTTGGTGTCTCCATTGATATCTTCATAATAAAGATTATATCCCTCTTTATTTTTAAAAAAAGGCATGGGTGTTTGTCAAGCGTTTTAATAGTATATCTAAAGAAATTAGGGATTCCAATAATATTTTTCTAATTCGTTTATTAATTTCTTAACATTAAAAAAGAGAAAAAAAAATTAAAAATTCTTTGTTACACGTTTTTTATCGTTCATTTCTAAAACTACTGGCATAAAAATTCTAACGAGTCTCTTATATGTTTTTACTGTATCTTTATTTGGAAGCTTTTCATCTGAAAATTTTACCATATTGGCGATAGCATCATTTATGTTGTTAAATCTCCCACTTCCAATGAATCCCAAGATAGCTGCACCTATGGCTGCTCCATCTTTAATTTCTGGAATCAAAATCTTCTTGTCAAATACATCAGCAAAAATTTGTGCCCAAAATCCACTATTCATTGCTCCGCCATCACATTTCAATTCTGTTGTTTTAACGCCCCCCATTCCTTCAAGCAAGTTTAAATACATTTGGCCTGCTAAAGCAGCACTTTCCATGATTGCTCTGGAAAAATGAGTCCTATTATGGTGCCAACCTAATCCATGGATTGTTCCTTTTCTAAAAATATAGAGGGGGATAAAAAGTAAACCATTACTTCCAGGAGGCGCTTGCTCTGCTTCTTTAGTCAATATATCATAGACATCTATACTAAGTTCTTCACTCTGTTTTAGCTGTAATTGAGAAAAATTTTTCGCATAAGTTTGAAACATTGTGCCTGTTCCTGGCATGACTCCTTCTAATACCCATTTTCCTTTGATGAGATGAGGATAGGTAAAAATAGGAAAATCCCCTGCAGCTCTAATAGGTTCATCAACAACATAATCTACAAATGTACCTGTACCTGTTGTAACTTTTGCTTGTCCCTTTTCAATAACTCCAAGTCCTAAGGCTGCACATTGCTGATCGCCACCACCTAAAATGACGGGAGTGTTTAGTTTCAATCCAAGCTCATCTGCAGCTCCCCTTGATAATTCTCCTATAATTTCTCCAGGGGAATGTACTTCAGGCCATAATTCTATTGGTAATTCATATGCCTCGGCAATTTCTTCATCCCATTTCAATGTTCTAATATTCAATATCCCATTTATACCATTTGTAGGATCTGTGACATGTTCTCCGCATAATTTCATGTAGGTATAAGAATCAGGAGATATGATTTTATGGGCTTTAGCAAATAAATCAGGCTTATTGTTCTTTAACCATAATAATTTTGGAATTGAATTTCGCCAAGCTAATTCCTCATTGAATCCTTTAGCATCTGTTAATTCTCTTTCATCCATCCAAGTTAGTGCAGGATGTAGAATTTCACCACTATTATCGATAATAGTTACGGTCGCTCGTGAAAACGAAGCTGAGATTCCAACAACGTCTTCTGGATTAAATTTTCCACTCTTCACGACGGTCTTGCATGTATTTTTAGTTGCAGTCCACCATACTCTCGGATCCTGCTCAGAAACTCCCACTGGTTGTTTAGGAATTAAATATTCTTCGTAAGCTTTTGATATTAACTTTCCATTCGTATCTAATATGATTGTTCTAGTCCCAGTCGTCCCAATATCAAAAACACATATTAAATCGCTCATATAGTCCCACTCAAATAATTGTTCTAATTAATATTATTAATAATAAAATTAGATCTATTATTAATACAAAATCTATTTATGCAATTTTAGTTAACTAAAGTTTAAAAACTGATTGTGAAATTATATGAAATCCATAAGAAATTTGAAAATATATACAATTGTCGAAAATATGGTTGGAGTCAAGGGATGGGGATCTTGGGGGCTCTCATTCTTATTAGAAATTGAGGACGCAAATGGTGATAACCAAAATATATTGTTTGATGCTGGAGGAAATAAAGAAGTCTTTTTGCATAATACCAAAATTTACAATATTGAACTTTCAAATATTGATGCGATTTTCCTTAGTCATGGGCATTGGGATCATTCAAGTGCAATTTTAGAAGTAGTTAAAGCTTCAGAAGGCGTAAAATTGTTTACGCATCCTGAAGTCTTTTCTCATCGGTTCCACGTTAACATTGATGGGGGAAGAAGAGATAATGGTATTCAAAAGGAAATTACTATTGCTAGAATTGAAGATCTGGGTGGCGAAATAATTTTTAACTCAAAACCAGTAGAAATTGTTCCTGGATTATGGACTACAGGAGAAGTTGAAAGAGTTAGTGGTTTTGAAACAGCCATGAGCTTTAATGAAAATGATAAAATAGTAAAAATTGTTGATGGAAAAGAAATAGAGGATAATATAATAGATGATCAGTCATTGTGGACTGAAATTGAAGGCATTGGACCCATGATTCTCACAGGGTGTGCCCATGCTGGATTAATTAACATAATTGAAAAAATAAAAAAACTTAGTAATTCTGAGAAATTTTACGGATTAATAGGAGGAACTCATTTAGTTGGTCGATCTGATGATTATATTGATAATACAATCCATGGATTGAAATCTTACGAATTTCAATTTCTATCACCTTGTCACTGTACTGGATTTAAAGCTACTAATGTTTTGTATAATAATTTTCAGAAAGAGTTTCACCTAAATTATTGTGGAAGGAAATTCGATATGAAAAATATAAACTTAGATGATCGAGTTTTTTGATCCTACTTTTTTATAAGCTTTTAGCAAGAAGTTCTGAGATATCCCGTATTTTAATCTTTTCTTTATCCTCATTCGTAATTCCATACCCTAATCCCAGCTCACATAAAGGACATGCGGAGATTATTACCTTTGACCCTGTTTCTTTAAGCTCATTGATTCTATTAATAGCTTCTTTTATTGCTAAATCCTTATCAGCCCAATGAGCAGTACCTGACCATCCGCAACAATGTACATTCTCTTTAGTGTAAATTGGTTCAATAATCTTCATTTCAGGGATATTTTTCAATACTGTTCTTATGGAAGTAGTATCGTTTAGATTTCGAGCAATCAGGCATGGATCATGAATTGTTACATTCGACAATTCTTCAGCTAATTTCTTAATTGGCTTCAATTTTCCCTCATTAATGAGTTGCTTGAAAAAATCTACAATATGAATAATTTTAACGTTTAGATTTATTCCAATACTTTCATATCTTTTTGTAAGAGTGAGTACACAACCGGGACAATCAGATACGATCAATTTTGCTCCTGTTTTTTCAGCTAATTTCTTATTCTTTTGACCCAAATCCTTTGCTGTTTCAAAATCTCTGATGTTGAATGTAGGTCCACCACAACAAGCTCTTTGCTCTAAATTGGTCGAGAATTTAATCTTTAACTTTTTCAGTATTTCAATATTTGCCTTTACAACTTCTGGAAATTTCATCATTTCACAGCCAATGAAATAATATACCTCGTCATTTCCATCAGTTTCGATATTTTTAATGTTTTTCTCTTTATAAGTGAGATAAATGTTATGATTTTCAATAGTATTAGTTTTATGTAATTTATCCAATTGTTGCTTACAATAATCTGGCATTAACCCTTTATCGTTTAGATCATCTCTAATGGTTTCAAGCAATGAAACAACAGAAAACTCGAATGGACACCATACCTTACATGATTCTTCATTTGTACATTTGTACATCAAATCAACAAATGGTTTATTTTCTGCTTTTGTAGGATCAATTTTACCCATGGAAATGTAATAACCAATCCGAGCTTTATATGAAGGACTCATTGTTTCTTTTTGTTCTGCTTGGAGTGTCCCACAATCGAATCGGCACATATTAGGACATAGAGCACAATTAATTAGGTTGGAAACATCTGCCTTACATTCTTCTGTTGGATGGAAATCTTTTTTAACACGGCTTAGATTCCTAAATATTTTTCTTTTTACATCTTTATCTGCTTTATTTATTTCCGCAATGAACCATTTATATTTTTCCATGAATTCTTGCATTTAATTGGCACCTCCTTTCCATAAGTTTTCAAAAACTTTTCCTGGATTGAAAATATTATTTGGATCGATAATTTTTTTAATTTCTTTGAGGATTTTAAAGCTCTTACCCCATTCTTTTTCCATCCAATTTGATCGATTAATCCCGATGCCATGATGGTGAGCAATAGATCCTCCAGACTCTAAAACAGCTTTCATGGTCGTATTCCATACTTTCTGGTAGAATTCAAAATTAGTTTCTTCACCCATTTCAACCCCAGCAAACGTAAAATACATTCCAATTCCATTGGGATAAAAATGCGAAACATGAGCAGTTATTAATAGAAGCCCCTTAATTTGTTTGAGTGTTTCAGTTACACGATGATACAATTTTGCTGCATTTTCCCAAGATGATGCGATTTCAATGGTATCAGCGGTTAATTTGTATTGAGGCGTTGAACTAGTTTCAGTAACCCTAAATCTCGTTTCAAACCAATGTTCAACAGGATGTTCTCCGCAATCGATTCCAGAGAATTTTTCACATTGTTCTCTGGTAATTTGTTCTTCTAAATCTACAAGACGTTCATTTCCCTCACAAACAAATATAGTCATTACTTTTTCTGTTGCTTTTTCCATATCTCGGAAATGGCGCGCTGTTTCATCTTTATCGTAAATTCGAACAACAGCGGGATATATTTGTTCTCGTAAAATGTGTCTTATAGCTTCTAAAGAATTTTCAAATGTGGGAAAAGCATAAGATACAAGTGTTCTTTTTGCTGGTAATGGCCAAATTCTTAATGTTGCAGTTGTTACAATCCCTAAAGTACCTTCATTTCCAATAAAAATTTTATCTAATTGTGGTCCTGTGGCTTTTCTTACAATTGGTTTAAAATTAATAATTTCTCCTAGTGGAAGAATAACTTCCATACCTAAAATGATATCCTCAATCTTTCCATATTTGGTTGAAAATTGACCCGCGGCTTTATGGGCAATCCAACCTCCTAAGGATGATGTATAGATAGATTGCGGAATATTCCCGCATGTATAACCTTTTGCATTTAAATAACGCTCCAAGTTCATGCCATTTATTCCAGTTTCAACGGTTACGGTTAGATCCTTATCACTAATTTCTATAATCTTATTAAATTTCTTCATATCAATGATGATACCACCCCTAACAGGAATTGCACCGCCAACAACCCCAGAACCTTCTCCAAAAGGAATTACAGGGATTTTTTCTTTATTCGCTAATTTTAAAATTTCCACTATTTGTTCTTTAGTTTCAGGCCATGTAATATAATCCGCTAATCCTGCTATTGTTCCCTCTAAAGTCCAATTATAACCGATAAGTGAAGCATCTTTTGTATAAGCGAAAATATCAATCTCACTCGCAGAAAAATTACTCTCTCCAATGATCCTCTTTAATTTGGTTTCAATTTCCTGTTTATTTTGAATTATGGTTCGATCTTTATCATAAATCAATTTATACTCATTTAAATCCATATATAACCAGCTTTAATTTAATTAACAATTATTTATAAAAGTGATTGCAATAAATTTAAGATTTCTATTATTATGAATACTCTAATATCATTTAAAAGAAAAAGTATGAGGAAAAGCGAGTAAATTAATAATAAGTGTCTCCAGTAATTTTATTCACCTTTAAATGTCTAAACCTAGCTTTAGTTTTAATCCGCGCGATATTTGAAGATACCTTCTCACCAACTTCCGATGGAAATAAAAATTTAGTCAATTGAATAATCATTTGTCGAGTTTCAATGCAATTATATAACTTAAGAATTTCTAACGCATAAAATAGCTCGGAAATTAAATCAAAATTCATGTCTTCTGAAAATTCAAGAAGTTCTAAATTTCTATAAATTCTAGATATAATACTTGCTAAAATTTTATGATCTTCTACCTTATCTAAAGTGTTTCTCATATAATTACAAAATAATACATAATAAGTCGCTTCAGATGAAACAAAACCATCTCTAAATTGTTTTATTCCTTCCGGCTTTATTCTAAGGTCCGCTTCTTCCAATATGGCTATAATATTTTCTTCTACGTTATGAATATGAATGAGATTATAAATTTTTAAAATTACTACCAATTGCGATGTTTCTAAATTCTTTAAATAGGACGGATCGAAATATTTCAAATCAGTTTCTATTAATTTATTAATTTGAGAATTTGTGAGCCACAACTTCATATATTCTGTAGTTTTTAACAAGTAGTAAACTCCATCAGTTGCCTGTACTAAGGGCGCTTCAAATTCATCTAACCCTTCTTCATACAAATCCATTAAGAACTTCCTAATTTTTTCTTTGTCAAAAGTTAAATTAAGATGTTTACCTAAATATATCCCACAATAATAGAGATCAGGGTTTCTAAGAGTAACTAAAGGAATAGTAATTAACCACTCACTCATGTTATTCAAAATGTATTCCCTAACATGAGAAAAATCAAATCTCTTCTCTAAATGAAAAAAGGTAATTATACGATGTATTAAATATAAAATCTGTAATTTTTCTTTTGGATCTTCTAAATCTTCTAAATTTTCAATTTGTTCTTTATTTTCAATTAATTTTTTAACAAATCTTTCTTGAATTTGAATATATTTCTTCAAATTTTCTTTTTTTTCGGGATTTTTGTTGATTAGATCTTTTAAGTTTCTCAATTCAACTATAAATTCTAAATGCAGAAAATTTTTTGATTTCAAATTAAGCATGATTGGATTAACATTAATATCAACTAGATAATCCGCAACTTTTTCTAAAAAAATCTCATATATAATAGGTGCAAATCTAAGATCATAAATTTCATGAATTAAAGAATTATTATTATCTTCAGAATTACCTTCAGAGAAAAGATCTAAAAATCTATTTTCAATATCTTCTTGCTCAAATCCTAATTCTAGTAAATCAGGTGTAATAAAATCTAAAACATCAGTAAGTAAATTCTCTAAATTATCAATATTAACATTGTTCCCTTTAATGAAACTGTTTATTCTTTCAACAAAAAATTGGTCTAACCTATCATAAAATGAATCAATATGATCCAAATATAAACTAAAAATGTTAAACAATCCTTGAAATATCATTTATACAAAAGTGAAATTTTAATTATATTTATTCCAAAAAACTCAAGCTTATTATATCTTATTTAGAAGAAAAGAAATTAATATTTTATTCTTATTTATTATTTAAAAGCAGAATTTATCAAGTAAAATGAAAATCTATTTTCATTATTTTTGATTTTTTCCTTGCAAAGAGGTTTTATGGAGGTAAAAATACCAGGAAAGTTCGGTTGAATAAATTTTAAAAAATAGGTTCGATAATACTAAAGAATTGAATTTTAACCATAATAGATACTTAAAATTTGAAAAAACTACTTCATAAAATTTAAAATTAAAAAAGAATCTATATAGATTAGAAAGAGAAAGATAATAAATATGACATCAAACATATTTGGGACTTCGGGCATCAGACGTATTTTTCAAAATTATTCGGAAACTGATCTTATGTTCACGCCTCAAATGGCATTAGAAGTGGGGTTGGCGCTTGGAACGTATTTGAAGGGAGGAATTGCAGTTATTGGGAAAGATATTAGAACTTCTGCTTTACCAATAGAATATGCTTTAATTTCAGGATTAGTAAGTACAGGATGCAAAGTAATTACCCTAGGAATTGTAACCACCCCCACATTAGCCATCTCTTTACGATATCTCAATGGTGATGCTGGTGTAATGATAACAGCTAGTCATAATACTCCTGAATACATTGGTCTCAAGTTGTGGAATCCATCGGGATTAGGATACTCCCCAGATCAAGAAGAAGAAATTGAACGGATATTTAATGAAAAGGATTTTGCAAAAACTGAATGGTATAACATCGGTAAGGTTACTCAAGTAAATGATGTTAACGATACACATATTTTAGATGTGACAAGTAGGATTTTATTCAATGGGGATCAATTAAATGTAATTGTTGATCCAGGAAATGGAGCAGGATGTGAAATTGTACCAAAATTATTAACAAAATATGATATAAATATAGTCACTCTTAATGCTAATATGGATGGACGTTTTCCTGGACGTCATTCGGAACCTAGTAAAAAAAACCTAGCGCAAATATCTAATTTTTTGAGAACATCTGAACAAAAAGATATTGGAATTGCTTTAGATGGGGATGCCGACAGAGTAATTTTTTTAGATGAAGTTGGTAAAATTGTAGATCCAATTAGATTATTAGCGTTATTATCAAAATATTATATCCAAGAACATCGAGACTCACTCACAAAAGACAAGCTAAAAATTGCTACACCAATTAACTCTTCAAGTTTAATTGAGGACGTATTGCATCCTTTAGGATGTGAAATTATTCGCACTGAAGTGGGTGATATTAAAGTTGCCATGGCATTAGAGGATAAAGGAGGTTTTTTGGGTGGTGAAACTTCAGGAACTTATATCTGGCCTGACTTTCATTTTGGTCCAGATTCAATCGTAACAATAGCTAAAGTCTTGCAAATGGTTGTTAATAGTGGTAAGTCCTTAAATGAGTTATTGATTGATATTCCTGATTATCCATATTATCGTGATCAATTTAAACTAAAGAAAGATATTCCTTTTAAGGAAAAAACTAACGAAAAAATTATCTCTCTAATGAAAGAAACCTTTGATTCTTTAGGAAAGAAAATTAAATCTGTTAATCAACTTGATGGATGTAGATTTGATTTTCAGAATGGATGGGTATTAATCAGGCGATCGGGTACAAGCCCATATCTTAGAATCTCTGGTGAATCAAGTATAAATATGGAAGAATCAATTAAAATTAATAAATTCGCTGAAGAAAATATGCGTAAATTAAATTTAATATGATTACATTTATTTTTCATTAAATCCCTGAAATTTTAGAGAGAAATTTAGGTGTATCACAATTGATACCATTCATCCTTGAAATTTCTAAAGTTAATAATTGAACTGCTAAAATCATAATTAAGGGTTGTAAATCCATAATAGTATTTGGAACTTGGATTCCAAAATCAATAGGATCGGGTTGTTTCTCATTTTGCATTACTTCATATATTCCAAAGATAGTGGCATTTCGTTCTTTAATACGGGATAGTAAATTGATTAAATTTAGTTTTCTTTTATCTTCTTCATGTGGTATAATCGCTAATATGCATGTTTTTGGATCTGCAAGTGTTATGGGACCATGGGGGAATTCTGCCGTAGAATATGCTTGACCAAATATTCTAGCTCCTTCTTTTAATTTTAATGCGGCTTCCATTGCTGTTGCATAATCTGGTCCACTGCCCAATATGAAGCAAAATTCAGCAAATTTAAAATAACGCGAGTAATTTTTAATTTTTTTATGTAATTGGGGTAAATGGGAATGCAATTTATCGGATATTCTAATCAACTCCATCCAAATTTCGTTATATTCATAATTCGGAATGGATTTTTTCTCTTTAGCTATTTCCAATGAGAACATTGATAAAATTGCAAGTTCTGTTACATAAGTTTTTGTAGCTAGTACTGAATTTTCGACACCGCATTCTAATGAAATGCAATATTCACTCGTACTTGCGAGGGTAGCTTTCATATCATTTGTGATACCAATTGTTAAACATCCAATGGTTTTAGCAATATTAACAGATTCAATTGTGTCTAATGTTTCTCCACTTTGAGATAAAGCAATAACACAATCTTCCTTATTTAAAATTGGTTTTATCAAGTACTGAAATTCCATGCTGTATTCTGTAAATGTAGGAATTTGTGTTATCCGATTGAACATGTATGATATTGCAAAGCCAGCATGATATGAACTGCCTGCTCCAATTAAATAGATATGATGAGTATTTCTTTCGACTATATACTTGCTTATTTCGCTAACCAATTTTTTTTGATCCATAGCTCTTTTCAAACAAGCTGGAATTTCAAAGATTTCTTTTTCGGTTTGATTTCCTAGTTTGTTTAATTTAGTAGCATCATGTTTTTCTTTCAAGGCTTTAACTCTCTTTGAAATTTGGATTTATCTCAAGTGAATCGATAAGCTATACTTTAATTAATTACATGAATTTAATAGGATATTACCAAGTTAATCTAAAAATACATAACATAATTTTTTAACTTATTCAAAGATTTATTCATTTAATTACATTGCATTAAGAAAGGAGAGTCTATATGTGTGGAATTTTTGGGATAGTCACTAATCAAGAGATTTCTATTGGAAAAGTTGTTCTCGATGGTATTAGAAGATTGGAATATCGAGGATATGATTCTTGTGGTATTGTTGTTCAACACGATTCTCAATTAATAGTTAAGAAAGATTCTGGGAAGATTGATGAGATTCATAAAAAATTACATCTTGATGAGTTCCCAAAGGGTTCAAAATTAGCTCTTGCTCATACCAGATGGGCAACACATGGACCACCAACAAAAATTAATAGCCATCCTCACTTGGATTGTAAAAATAAAATTGCTGTAGTTCACAATGGCATACTTGAGAATTTTATACAATTACGAGAAGAATTAAAATCACGAAATCATGTATTCAAATCTGAAACTGACACGGAGATTATCCCACATTTGATCGAAGAACTAATGGTTAAAGGATTAGATTTCAAAAATGCAGTTGTACAATCGCTAAAAAAATGTGAGGGTGCTTTTGGCATTGCAGCATGTCATGCCGATTATCCCGACACAATCATTGTAGTTAGGAGAGAATCTCCACTAGTCATAGGGATTAATGAAGGAAAAACTACTTATTGTGCATCTGATATTCCTGCTTTTTTACCATATACTCGTCAATGCTATATCCTTGATGATGATCAAATGGCTATTTTAAGACCTGGAACTGTGGAATTCTTTAATTTAAACAATATTGATGTACCCTTATCAAAAGAAGTACAAACTATAGAATGGAGTATTGATGCTGCAGAAAAAGGAGGGTTTGCTCACTTCATGCTAAAAGAAATTTATGAAGAACCAAAAGCTTTAAGAAATACACTGAAAATTTCAAAAGAATTACTCAAAAATTTTGCTCAAATATTATGGAGTGCTAAAAATATTTTTATAACTGCAGCTGGGACTTCATTTTATGCAGCTTTAGCTGGAAAACACATTATAACACATTTTCTTGATAAATACATCCAAGCCATTGAGTGTTCTGAATTTCAAACAGAATTAGGGAATTCTCTCCAAGAAGGAACAGTGATTATTGTTCTTTCACAATCAGGTGAAACGGTGGATACTATTGAAGCAATTCGTTGGGCTAAGGATAAATTAGGAAAAAAAGTAACTATTATTGCAATTACTAACGTAGTGGGATCTTCTATAACACGTTATTCAGATCAAGTGATTATAACTCAAGCTGGACCTGAAATAGGTGTTGCAGCCACCAAAACATACTGTACTCAAGTATTATCCCTTGCTCTAATTGCATTAGAGATCGCCAAATTACGAAAAATATTCTCTGATTTAGAACTCGAAAAATATTATGCTGCACTCGGAACTACACCGAATATAATTAAGACTTTCCTTGATACAAATGTTAAACATATTAAAGAAATCGTAAATAGTTTAGAAAAAAGTCAAAGTTTCTTCTATTTAGCGCGAGGAATTTCGATAGCTACTGCTAAAGAAGGGGGTCTAAAACTAAAGGAGGTAGCTTGTCGGTTTATTGAGGGATATTCAGCAGCTCATGCGAAACATGGACCTATCTCCTTGGTGAGAGAAGGATTCCCTATTATATTTATTGCTCCACCTGATGAAACTTATTCACGATTGGTAGGGAATGTTATGGAATTTAAGGCAAGAGGGGGTAAGATTATATCAGTGGTGGTAGAAAATGATAAACAAATCACAGATCTGAGTGATATTACAATAAGAATACCTCAACCTGGTAATAAATACTACAACCTTTTTAGTCCAATCACATTTACACCTGCATTACAACTTCTTTCTTATTATGCTGCATTGTATCATGGACTTGATCCTGACAAACCTTTAAATCTGTCTAAGACTGTGACAGTACATTAATATCGCGTTTCTAGAATTCCTTTACTTGGAAAATATGGGATTTCCATGGATTTAGTTGAACGAATAATCCATATTCATCCAAATCTTTACCTAAATATTGAAATTCTTCATCCCTGATGAGATCCTTAAAACTCCATTGTGAAGACCCATATTTTTTATCTTTTATTTTAATATGAGCTTTAGCGGGATTTATGCTATAATTAACAACTATCAAGAAAGTCTTTTGACTTGTCTCCCAAACATAAGAAATAATATTGTTAAAGGAAGAATCTGCATTTTCGATTTGATTTACTTCACAAATAGACCATTTAGCTTTATCTTTCTCAATGTAGGAAATAATATTAAGGAGCTTATCGTAAAATACGGATATTTTTAAGTTGGGTGTTTCCATTGGATTTTTTCCTAATTGGATGGGTAATTTTATTTCATTCCCATCCATTTGACCTTCATAAATAAGGCAAGCTCCGGGTAAAGTCATGATTAATACTGCGGCTGCTAGTGATGCTTCTTCACCAAAAACATTAACCGCTCTTTCCTCATCATGATTTTCGATGTATCGTAATAACTTAATTTGATAATCCCATTCTGCTTGAATATGGGAAATAATTTTTTGAGCATTATCATTCCTTAATCGGTCATATAATGTTTTATCATAACAATAATCAAATCCTTGTTGCTGCAATTTCCATTCCATACCCCAATACACTTCAGCAATAAATAAGAAATCAGGATATTTTTCCTTTATAATGGGAATTACTTCTTCCCAAAAATCAATTTTAGGAATATCACCAACTTTTTCAGCCCATGTTTTACTAAAAACTTCGTTTGTCACCAACATTGCCATATCACATCTAACTCCATCGCATTGTTCTGCAATTGATAATAACGTACTTATAGCTTTTGTGCGTGCATCTTCTGAGAAAGCATTTATCTGTACAGTATCTGTCCATGGTGGAAAATTAGGGTCTCGACCATGAGCGTAAACTTTTTTTCCAATGGAGAAATATTCGTAAGGTTTTGTCATTAAATCTTGAAGTGTTCCACTAATGAATAAATCGGATTTTTCTAATGTCCATATGTGATCAATGGCTACATGATTTGGGACATAATCAAGAATTAATCGAATTCCTCGTTGTCTTAATTCGTTTCGGAAGGATTCCATCCCTTTTGTACCTCCTAAATGTGAATCTATATGATAATAAAATATTGAATAGGGTGAACCAACTACATCTTCCGTGTTAAAATATCTTAAAGCTTTTCTATACTCCTCTTGTAATCCTTCATCATTAATTGCTATTTCCCTTCCTTTTGGACTCCTTTCCCATGCGCCCATTGTCCAAACGGCATCAAATTTATTTAGTACTTTATCTATATTATCAACAGGTATATTTTCTAAATTGATGTTATGACCATATATATCAGAGAGTTTATTTAGCCACAACCAAGTATTTATCTCATATATTTTTGGATTTTTGGACCAAATTAAATTTCCATTTGTCATGAGTTCGCACTTGATTTTTATTAATGATTAATATTTATCTGACTTTCTTAATAAACTGAAGCATACTAGTTTCCTTTTTTCTTTTTAAATTATTCTTATATCAAGATAGGCTTCTAAGTTAGATAATAAAATGAATATATATAAATTTCAAAATAATCATATGTATAATAGGATATTAAGATATTATTATGAAAAAAAGTGGTTAAAATGAGTACTGAAGAAGAAAAAGATGCTTTACGCCAACTTATTATGCTTATTTCTGATTTACGTGCCAAAGATGAGGAAAGATATGAAGCCCATGTGAATTTTATGAACGAAACGATCAAGATGATTAGTGCTATCGAATCTCAGATGAATAAACATTGGTCTACTGTATTGGAGTCCTTAGGAGAATTAAATGAAAACATAAATGATAATTTAGATTCGTTATTGACAGGAATTAATCCAAAAGGACTTCGTGAAACGTCAAAATCACTAAAAGAGATAATGGAAACTATGAATCGGAGTGTTCAATCAATGAACTTAGAGAAAGTGCTTAGTGAATTAAAATTCTTAAAATCTACCACTATTACTCCTGAAATACAAGCTACTCAGGGTACCCCTGGGGCTCAAAAACCTGAACTAATAACAGCTGGGATTAATTTAAATAATCCTACTCCCGCATCTGAGGCAACCCCTTCTCAAGAACAAGAAGTGTATGGTTATATTCCAAAGAAGAAGAAAAAGGATGATGAAGATGAACCTCATCTTATGAGACCTTCGGATTTATTTAAATAAGCAAATTTTTGGTATTTATTTCAACATTTTTCTTTTAACGAATAAATTTATTCATAAAATTAGCCAACTTACCTTTTACTTCATCTAAATCTTCCCCTATCTTTTTAAATTTTATTACAATTGCGGGAATTTCAAGATCATCATTAAATTTTTCCATTATAGAGTTATATACATTTGAAATTGAATTACAACCAGAAACTTGATTAAAAATTACACCATCAATCTTTAAATCTTTAGCAGCTTTTACATATGATTGAGTTAATGCATCTTTATCACATCCCAATCCCTTATTTGATGCCTCTAAAAGAAATTTAGCATAAGTTTCTATTGGGTCCAGCTTTGATGATACAGAAATTTCTTCTAGTAAGCCAAAAATATCCCAATCTGCATAGATAATACGACCTCCTAAATTATATACCATCTCATGAACCATAGGCTCAAAACCTGAGAAGATAGGAGTGAAGAGTAATCGAGGCATTCCAGATACATCAGTACCGTTCTTTTTTTGGATTCGCATTCGCATTTCTTTGACTAAATGCCCGATATTATCAAGATACCTTTGAGCATTTGAGTTATAATCTTGAAAGGAAATCGTTAATAAAGCCAAAATTTCTGCTAATGTTGCAGGATTGCAAGGATAGAATTCAGAAGTACTAATTTCATATAAAATTGTTTTGTAGAATCGCTTCACTTGGTTTCCTATTCGAAATTGCTTTTTCAAACTTTCTTCAGTGACTAAATTTCCAGTTATCTTTTCTAATTTTTTAATTGCTTTATTTATATTATTGACCATCATTTCTAATGCTTCATTGGTGGTTCCCAAATCCTTTGGAGGAATATCAACCCATATTTGAGGGGATTCAGTGGATTTAAGTGATTCAGAAAATTTATTCCATTCCCCACATCGCATGGCAAAATTTAGATTCCCATCTACATCCTTTCCTTTTGATATATGCATTCCATAAAGCGCATTAACACCATAACATAAATCTGAAGGAACGCCAGTTTTAACCCCCAAATCATACATGGTGTTATATTTATGATTTATGGAAGTAATAACTTCTTCGAGGATCTTATCTACTATTTTAAGAATATCAAACTGCCGGGCAAGATCCAAGGCTTTTGATGTTAAATCCCAACCCAAAACACTAGTTGCAGAGTTAAGTGCTAACAAAACAGTATTTAATTTGAAAGTTTCCATTCTTATTGGAAAAACAGGAATAGCCCCTGCTGCAAACACGAGATCTGGAAAACCTAAAGCTACAGAAATTAACTTTTTTCGTTCCCGCATTTTTTTTCTTTTTAAATAATCTTTTCCAGTTAAAAAATTATAGGACATTTTTAATACAGATGCAAAACTGATTACATCGTCAGCATAGATGCTCATTATTCTGTAGACTCCAAGTACATTTTAAGAATATCCTTTTTTTGATTTATAATTTATTACTAATTGAAAAATTTTCTATATATATAAAGCTATATTAGGATTATTATTTTTATTACTTGAACATTTCCATAAAAGCACCAAGTCGGGTGTTTACTTGCTCAATATTATCACCAATCCTATTAAACGTCAATGATATGGATGGAATTTCCAAATCTCGTCGTATTTTGTCTTTTAACATTGCATAACAGTTAGATACAGAATGACAACCGAATAGTGAATTAAAAACTAAACCATCAGCATTCAAATTTTTAGCTACTCGCATGTATGAATTTGTTAAAACGTTATTGTCGCAACCAATTCCATTTTCGGTAATATCTGATAAGAAATATGCATAAGCTTCTATAGGATCAGATCTACTTGTAATTGGGATATCATCAAGGAATTTAAGAACATCCCAATCGGCATAAATAGCTCTACCTCCAAGATTATAGATTATTTCGTGAGATTCGGGAGGCCATCCACCAAAGATGGGAGCAATCAAGATTTTTTTGTACTTTGAAACATCCATTCCAATTCCTTTTCTAATTCGTTCTCTCATCTCATCCACCATTTGATGAATGTTTTGAGCATATCTTTTAGGGTTTGAATTATAATCTTGAAAACTAATACTTAGCAAAGCTAAAATTTCACTGAAGGTAGCAGGATTGCATGGATAGAAATCTGAAGCTCCAATTTCATAAATTATAGTTTTGTAATCTCTGTGAATTTGATTCGCCACTTTAAAATGTTCTCTTAACTGATTATCATTGAATGAGTTACCACTTATATCCTCAAGATCAGTTATAGCATGTCTAATATTATCCTCAAGCAACTCTATGGCATTTCCAATATTTCTTGGAGGGATATCTAACCAAATTTGTTTGACTTCATTATTTATGCTTTTTAAAGACTCTAAATACTTATTCCACGCACTACATCTTATAGAATAATTTAATGTAGCGTCTACATTTTTCATTTTCGAAACATGCATCCCCACTAAAGTTTTTAAGGCAAAGCAGAAATCACTCGATATCCCTCTTTCTACTCCAATATCATACATCTCATTATACTTTTCATTTAATGTTTCTATTACACCCTCGATTATATCATCAATAACCTCACTGACTTCTTTAATCCCGGCGTTTTTTACAAAACCTAAAATTTTTGAAACATTGTCCCAACCAAAAATACTAGAGGCAGAGCCTAAATATGAAAGATATTTACTTACTTTGAAAACTTCCATCCTTATGGGAAACACAGGAACTAGGTTCGAAAAACCAAATAATAGGTCAGAAAATGGTAATGCAACTGAAATAAGATGTTTTTTTCCTCTTAATTTCATCCTTTTTAATTCATCTCTTCCTGCTATTAAATTATAAGACATCTTTAAAACGGAAGAAAACCTAATAATTTCATCTGCATATAAACTCATTATTCTAACAACTCCAAGTATGCTTCGATTCTAGTCGATAATTGACCCCTATTGGATCCAGAATAATCTCTTTCTAAATTTAACACCGTAATCCCTTCTTTTTGTAATTTTTCTTTAAAATAAGATGAAAGCATTGAAAAATGATCGCAAAATTTAATGATATGATTTATCACTCCGACATTTTTACTAGTTTTCTTTTTTTGAGAATTGTTTATTTTTATTAATTGAGCAATTTTATTATCTAAGAAGTTTGGAACTGAATGGTCGCTAAGCGTATTCTTTTTATATCTCTGGACTAACAAATCATATGGATTTAGGTCCGAATTTAATTCATCTTCACTAAAAACCTGTGAATAATAATGATTTCCAATCCATGTATCAAAGAAACACACATTTCCCCCAGCTTCCTCAATCAAGTCAACTAAATAGTCATTAATGAAAACCGAACAACCGGTCAAGATCACGTTTTTTAATGTATCTACTTGAGCAACTTGTTTATTTTTATTATTTTCGATGAAATCAGCAAGTTTGTCATAATAAGAGGGTCCAAATAACATCGCTTCTTGGATAATCTGCAATTTCTTTGAACCGATTAAATTTAAAGAATTTAACTCTAGTAACTTCTGTTTAAAATTGTTATATTTTCTTATACTTGCATATAATTTATCTTTAGTCAGTTTAAACTTTGAAATATCTTCAAGTTGTCGTTTGAAATCTTCCAATTCTAATCTAAAATATTTTTCACTATTCTCGTTCTTGGTGTAAGCTACATAAAAGTTTAATCTTGATATGTTGAAATATTTTGTAATTATTTCTGAGCCACAGATGTCACTCACGCAATGGTTAGAGACTAGAAAATAATCTACTAAATCAAGAAATTGATATTTTGAAGGTTTTATCGAAAAAAGACCAATACTAGACTGTGTAAAAGCGCACGTTGAAGGGGGTAAATAATCATGGCTAGCATTCATTATCTCCTCATTTCCACCAAACATCATTCTTAAAGGAAAGATACCACATGCATCCATCATCTCTTCGGGAATATTATCATGAGTCAAAAACGCTGCAATTTTAGCACCATTTTGTTTTTTTTCTTGTAAGACTAATGAAAAATCAGATAAAAGAGTCATAACATCCATGGTTATTTAGCCATCTCATTTGAATTTTAATCAAGAAAGACTTAATTCTTTATAAAATTTTACCAATCATAAATATAAACAATTGTATTAAAAAGAGTTTTAAAAAACCCTATGAATTAGCACTATTTTCTTGAGCAATTAAAGCAGCTCCAATCGCTCCAGTTAATTGTGGAAATTCTGGTATAACTATTTCGTATCCAAGTTCCTCTTCTAAATACTTTTTAACTGCACTATTTAAAGCAACACCCCCGCAAAATACTAGTTTAGGTTCAACTCCAATCCTCTTTGCCATTCCTGCAACTCTTTTTGCAATTGATTTATGAATCCCACTAGCAATGTCTTCCTTTGATGCTCCACGAGCAAATAAGCTTATTACTTCACTTTCCGCAAATACCGTACAAGTTGAACTAATAGATGCTGGTTTATTAGATTTTAACGCTAGTGAGCCAAATTGTTCGATAGGAACTTCTAATGCGCGAGCCATAACTTCCAAGAATCTTCCCGTGCCTGCAGCACACTTATCATTCATCTGAAAATCAACAACTTTACCAGTTTTGGAGGAAATTAAAATAGCTTTGCTATCCTGCCCTCCAATATCAATTACTGAATTAGCATCAGGATAGAAATATTGAATCCCCTTAGCATGAGCAGTAATTTCTGTGACTCTATCATCAGCAATATCAATAGTATTTCTACCATATCCCGTGCTCATGACATATACGTTAGATCTTTTTAGATTATGCTTAATGAGAATTTCATCAAATAAATCATGACCAATTTTTTTAAAATTGTAGGTTGAACGTTCAGTGTGATGATCAACTAATTTACCTTCAATAAATAATGCAATTTTTGTCGCAAGGCTTCCTATATCAATTCCAATAAAAGTTCCCATTTTTAAATCTCATTGTTTATTCTTTTAAAAAAGTGTATCACAAGATATTAATTTTATCTAGACGAATATCATGCCAAAAGAAAAAGTAAGATAACAATTGTTAAACTAAATGCTCCTAACATCTGAAAAATATTTTTAACAATTGATTCTTTTGAAATAACTCCCAAAAAAGTACCTAACAATATAATGCATACAAAAATAATAAGGAAGGAGGAAATAAAAGTGTCCAATCCTGCTACAGGGTCAAAGATGAATGGTAATAATGAGATAAAGCCTCCTAAGAAAGGGGATAATCCATTAACAAACGATACGATAATAATAGTGAATGTTTCAGCACGTTCTGTAATGTTTTTACTTTTCTTTTTGCGCTCTTCCTCATCCTTATAGGTTTTTATTTTGTTCCTCCTTCTCTTTAATTGCATTAGCATTGCTTTTTCAATTTCTTCAATTGAAGCTTTTTCTCCTAAGTTTTGATTCTCATTCATCTCATTTAAAATCATTGCATTGTATATTTCTAATTTTAATTTGCGTTGTTCTGCTTTTTCTGAAAGGTAGGAACTTGTTGAACCTGAGATAAACATTGAGACTGAGGTTCCTAAACCTGTCAATATTACAATTCTACTGCTAATCGTATGTGTTTCTGATTCGATTATCAAAATAAAGAATCCAATTAAGATTCCCAAAACGGTAAGCATTCCATCATAGAAATTATTTACGAAATATCTACGAGCTATTGCCCAAAGGTTTGTGATTTTTGCATATGTTTTTAGTTTCTTAAACATAGTGATTCCATATCGTTTCAATTATCATTTTTTAAATACCTAATAGGAGGGATACTAGTAAAGTTACAATTCCGGCAGTTATTAGGTGAATTGCATATTTTATTCTTCCTCCTCCAGAAATATTTCCTAAAAATATTCCAAGGTAAATTAAAAGACTCGCTAATATAGAGTAGGAAAATAGAAAATGGATGAACGTTAATGAAGTCCCAAAGAAGAAAGGTATTAATGGAAGTGATGATCCTAATACTGGAGCAAATCCATCAACTAAAGAAGCGATTATTGTTGCAAAATTTTCTGCTTTTTGGATTATTGTTTTCTCCCTTTTTTTCTTTTTCTCAATTAAAACTATATGAGTTTTAAGTACAGAATTTTTTCCATTTTTTTTTATTGGAAATACCATCGCTTTCTGAATTTCATCCTCCTCACTAATTATTTTGTTTTCTTTTAATAGCCCTTCTACTTTTGGTTTGAGATTATCATCAATGATTACCATCTCTTTCTTGAGATCTGTAAGCTTTTTCTTTCTTTCAGCTTCTTCAGATAAAAAAGCACCCCATAATCCACTAATTCCAATTGCAAGCGCTGTAGAAAATCCATAAACAATAACGGTACTTGGTGTATTCCTTACTGCGGTTGGATCGAGAAATACGATGAAAAGCCCACTTACTATACCGGCACAAGTCAGAGCGCCATCAAAACAATTGTTAAAAAATTTTCGGCGAACAATTATACCCAAATCTGACATTTGGGCAAATTTTTGCCATTTTTTTATTTTTTCTTTAAATCGCATTATTTAAATTAACTCCAGTATGCACAAAAAAATTCACTGATTGTATACTTTTAAAAAATTATATCAATTAATAATTTTTTTTTGATAATAAATACTTTATTTTGAAAACTGATGATTTTTATTTACATAATCATATATTATTCATAGATATTATTCATTGATTATAAAAGTGTAGGGAATCTATAAATGGCAATAAATAGCAAAATAAAAGAAGAAATAATTTCTTTGCTAATTGATCATTCTCGAATTATTTATAACGTAATCAGCGATATGGCGGTATATTATAATTTTTGGAGTGAAGATCAAGATAAGGATCTTGAAAAGAAAAGAAATAAAATGCAGATGCTTGAAGAAGAAGCGGATGAAATAAAAATTCAAATAATACAAGGATATTCTGAAGTCGGAGCTGGCTATGGTGATTATATTGATTTAATATTGAAGATGGATGCGGTAATTGACTATCCTCTAGAATTTGTAGATATGTTGCCTAAAATAGAGTTAAGCCAAAAAATAAAGAAGGAAGTCAGTAAAAAGTATCATAATCTAATCAATTTAATAATTCAGATGACTGATGTTTTAAAAACCACCATTAAGAACTTAAGGGATAATAAAACAGCAGTATTCAATAGTACAACAGAGATACATGAATTGGAGAACGAAATTGATTCTACCTACAGACAATTCTTAGAATATTTGTATTCCAATGAAGAAATTAAAATTAGATTATTGCTGAGGTTGAGAGATAGTATAGTATTATTGGAACAACTAGCAGATCGAATACATGATATAGCCGATCTAATTCGTGTATTATTGTACCATTGATTTGTCCTAATCAATCAATGCTTATTGATTGATTGATATATTGAACAATTTTTAGTAAAGTTTTTACGTAATTTATTTTTCTTTCTTCTTAAAAATAAATAAAAACAATAACTGGAAGTGAAAGATTTGAATGGTAAACAAAAATTTTA
>Ga0315534_1000367_pt1 | contig 30976 bp, 33 predicted proteins | sample SalMarSW160240MG_FD_203094 | JGI IMG/M metagenome (GOLD analysis project Ga0315534, IMG submission 203094) | Salt marsh sediment microbial communities from the Plum Island Ecosystem LTER, Massachusetts, United States - Salt Marsh Sediment SW1602-40 ...
ATCATGTCGGCCTCGACCGCTTCGAGCGAGCGGATGTCTCCGCTATCGCTCAGCGCCGGTATGCCGATTGCGTCTCTGCCGCCCGCTTGCGCCACGTTGATGGTCAACGGCGTTCGGGCGGATTGTCCGAGCATGACTGGACCCTCGATGCGCGGCGTCCGGTCTTTCGGCGCCGGCGCCGGGGGCACGGCGACCGCATGGCCCTCCACATGGGCGGCAATTTGCGGAAACTCGTCGACCGTCAGCGTGGACGCCTCGGCAAGCACGACGGCCCGGAACACGGCGTTCACCAGCTGGCGGATATTGCCGGGCCAGCTATAGCGCTGAAGCATGGCGACCGCGGCCGCATCGACGCCGTCGATGCGCTTTCCTTCCTCGGCGGCGAACCTGGCCGTGAAGTGGCGCACGAGCTCGGGCACGTCTTCGAGCCGCATGCGCAGAGGCGGGACCCAAATGGGAAAGACGTTGAGCTGGTAGTAGAGATCCTCGCGGAAACGGCCTTCATTGACGAGATGAATCAGGTTCTGACTGGTTGCCGAGATCAAACGCACATCGGGCTTGGTGCGCTTTGCGCCGGCGGGCTGAGTCTCGCCGTCTTGCAGGATTTGCAGCAGCTTCGCCTGGGCGTCGGGCGGCAGCTGGTCGATCTCGTCGAGGAAGAGCGTGCCCTGATCGGCTTCGGCGACCTTGCCGCTGCGCTGTTCCGCGGCGCCCGAACCCTGTTGGCCGAACAGCGCGCGCTCGATCAGAGTTTCCGGCATGCCCCCGCAATTCGCGGTCACGAAGGGCCCGGTCTTGCGCGTGCTCTCGCCGTGAATGGCGCGCGCGACCAGTTCCTTGCCGACACCCGACTCGCCCTCGATCAAGACAGCAATGCCGGAATTGGCGGCGCGCTTACCGAGGTCGAGCACCCTGGTCATGACTTCGCTGCCGGCGATCAGATCGGCAAAGCCGATCGCGCCTTTGGCCGAGGCCTTGATGCGGACCAGTTCTCCGGCAAGCGCCTCGATCTTCAGCGCGTTCTTGATCGAAACGTCGAGCCGCTCCGGGCTTACCGGCTCGACCACGAAATCGGCAGCACCGGCCCGCATCGCCGCGACGGCGGCATCGATGTGGGCTTCCGCCGTCTGCACGATAACGGGCGGCTTGCGCGGCAGGGCCCGCATGGCCGAGAGGAGGGCGAGCCCGTTAGTGCCGTTGGCGCCGAGGTTAAGCAGGACAAGGCAGACATCGCCCGCATTGTCGGCTTTAAGGACAGCGCGCGCCTTGTCGACGCTGTCGGCCGATTCGGCATAATAGCCGAGCAGCGCGACGGCTTCTTCGAGGCTGCGGCGTTGGGAAGAATCGCGGTCGACAACCAGAACACGCTTTGGCATGACGCACACTCGCTACATTACGGACTGAACGCGAGAGGTCCCCGTCTGTGCCCAAGCGTCAGGCAAACGGCGCCTCCTTTGCCAAAGCTTTGCGTTGGAAGGTAAATATCTCCTTTATGAGAGTTCGATTTTGGTGAAGCCGCCGGGCCCGAGCCCCACGAAAAGGCCACATGCGGCTTGTCTTTGGTCCTTGTCGGGGAGCGTCGCCGCTCCCACACTAAAGAGCGATAGAATTTAGCTTGAGGAGTTTTAATCCACCGATGCCGTTCAAAGTCTGGAACCGGTCAGAGCACCCCGCCGGCGCCGCTGCCGCCCCCGCTCAGGGGAAGGCGGTGACCGCCGAAACCATCGCGCAGGCGGAGGGGGACTCGAAGCTCGGAACGCTGCCCGAATGGAGGCTTGCCGATCTCTACGAGAGCCCCGACTCGCCGAAACTCAAGGCCGACCTCGAGGGCTCGGAGCGTGCCGCCGAGGCGATGCAGGACCGCTACGCCGGTGCGCTTGCCAAGCTCCTCGACGGCGGCAAAGGCGGGGCGGCGTTAGCGGAAGCCGTGCGCGAATACGAAGCGCTGAACGATGTGCTTGGCCGCGTGGCGTCCTATGCCAGCCTGCTCTATGCCGCCGATACTTCCGACCCCAAGCGGCAGAAATTCTACGGCGACATTCAGGAGAAGCTCACCGCCATCTCCTCGAAGCTTCTGTTCTTTGCACTCGAACTCAACCGGCTCGACGACGCGGCGCTCGAAACGGCGATGTCGCAATCGGAACTCGGACATTACCGCCCGTGGATCGAGGATCTGCGTAAAGAGAAACCCTATCAGCTCGATGACAAGCTCGAGCAGCTGTTTCACGAAAAAGCGGTCACGGCGCGGGGCGCGTGGGACCGCCTGTTCAACGAAACGATGACGTCGCTCAGGTTCGAGACCGACGGAGAAAAGCTCAGTCTGGAGCCCACACTCAATCGCCTGCTCGAGGCGGACGGCACAAAGCGCCGCAACGCGGCCGAAGCCTTGGCCAAGGTGTTCAAGGAGAATGTGCGGCTGTTCACGCTCATCACCAACACGCTGGCAAAAGACAAAGAGATTTCGGACCGCTGGCGCGGCTTCGCCGATGTCGCCGATTCCCGCCATCTCGCCAATCGGGTCGAGAAGGAGGTGGTCGACGCGCTGGTCGAGGCCGTGCGCGAGTCTTACCCCCGCATCTCCCATCGCTATTACGCCATGAAGGCGAAGTGGCTGGGCCAAAAAACGCTCGCTCATTGGGACCGGAACGCGCCGCTCCCCGAGGAGCCTAAGCAGACGATCGCCTGGGCAGACGCGCAAAACACCGTGCTTACCGCTTATGGCAACTTCTCGCCGCGCATGGCCGATATCGCCGGCGATTTCTTCGCCAAAAACTGGATCGATGCGCCGGTGCGGGAAGGCAAGCAGCCCGGCGCCTTCTCTCATCCCACCGTGCCGAGCGCGCACCCCTATATCCTGCTGAACTATCAAGGCAAGCCGCGTGACGTGATGACGCTCGCGCATGAACTCGGTCATGGCGTCCATCAGGTGCTGGCCAACGTCCAAGGGCCGCTGATGGCGCCGACCCCGCTCACACTTGCCGAGACCGCAAGCGTGTTCGGCGAGATGCTGACCTTCCGCGCTCTGCTGGAGCAGGCGCCGAGCCGCCGCGAATATAAGGCGCTGCTTGCGGCCAAGGTCGAGGACATGATCAACACCGTGGTGCGGCAGATCGCGTTCTACAATTTCGAGCGCAAAGTGCACACCGAGCGTCGCGACGGGGAATTGACCAGCGACCGGCTTGGCGAGATTTGGCTCGACGTGCAGCGCGAGAGCTTGGGTCCGGCCATCGAGCTCAAGCCGGGCTACGAGACGTTTTGGAGCTACATCCCGCATTTCATCCATGCGCCCTTCTACGTCTATGCCTACGCGTTCGGCGATTGCCTGGTGAACTCGCTCTATGCCGTTTACGAGAAGGCCGATGAGGGCTTTGCCGAGCGTTACCTCGATATGCTTGCGGCAGGCGGGACCAAGCATCACAAGGAACTGCTCGCGCCGTTCGGCCTCGACGCGTCGGACCCGAATTTCTGGTCGATGGGCCTCAAGGTGATCGAACATCTGATCGACGAGCTTGAAGCCCTCGATTCGTCGCCGGCCAGCAGCTAGCGCGACCAAACGCGTTTGAAGGGCGGTTCAACGCATGAGCCAGGTCTCGCTTGTTCCAGTTCTGCTCTGGGCCGTGGCGCTCGGATGCGCGGGCGTTGCCGTCTGGCGGGGACCGCGCCCCATCACCGGCGGCTTCGTCATCGACCGTTTGTTGCGCTATCTCTTCGTTTTTCCCCTTGGGCTCCAAGGCCTATGGGCGTTTGCCGGCCACGTATTCTTTCCTGAGCAAGCCGCGGCTGCGATCGGCTGGCCCGATAGCCCGTTTCAGCTTGAGGTGGGGATGGCCAATCTCGGGATCGGGCTCGCCTCGCTTTACGCCGCCTTCAAAGGGTTCGACGCGCGGCTCGCCGCCGCTCTCGCCGCCGGTGCCTTCCTGATCGGCGACGGTGTCATCCACATCAAACAAATCGCGGCGACCGGAAATCTTGCTCCCGGCAATGCGGGGCCAATCCTGGTTACGGACTTTCTGACCCCGATCGCCGCTTTCGTGTTGCTTTATCTTTCGCGCACGGTGTGGCGGCCGAAATCGCCCGCGACTCTCGCGCTCGAAGCCGAGCTGCAGGTGGCGCGCAGAGCGATGCGCGAATATCGCGCCGCTTTAAGCGATCTTGGTAAGCACTAAAGGGCGTCAGTGCCGGGCGAAGACCTCGGTGGTGCCGTCCTTGTTGATGAGCAGCACCGCATAGGGCTCGCGCTCATCGCCCTGTTCCATTCCTGGAGACCCGAGAGGCATCCCCGGCACGGCAAGACCGATCGCGTCAGGCCTCTCCGCTAAGAGCCGTTCGATGTCTGCCGCCGGAACATGGCCTTCGATCACATAAGGACCCACCTTGCCCGTGTGACAGGACGCCAGCTCCTTGCCGATCCCCGCTTGCTGTTTGAGGCGGTTGAGCATCGAGGGCGTGGCGCCATTGACCGTCACGGTAAAACCGCTCTCTTTCAGGTGCTCGACCCATTTGCCGCAGCACTGGCAGGTGGGCGAGCGCCACACTTCGACCGGGTCTCCGGCCGCGGCAAGAACCGGCCACGTGCACAGAACGGTCATAAAGAACGCAAACAGCCTGAGCATGATCATGGTCGCCAACTCCCGAAGCCGAGAATGACTCCGTTCGCGGGGAGGCGCAAATCCGGTTCGCCTCGGCTGCCCGGATTTGATGGTCTTGGCCTCCGCCGTTCCTATATGAGTAGAACCCAGGCTTGCCCCCATCAGTCATGAACGACCGCCAATCCGATAAGGAGAGAAACCGCTTAAGCGCCCGCGCATTGCGCTACGGCAAGGTCGGCACGAATGTCGGCGGCGTTGCCGCGCGCATCGCGGCAAGGCGGCTGTTCGGCTTCGATCCTGAACGCGACCGGGACGCAAGCGCGCTCGCCGCCGCGCTTGGCGGTCTCAAGGGCCCGATCATGAAAGTGGCGCAGCTTCTCGCCACCATCCCAGAAGCGCTTCCTGCCGAATATGCTGCCGAGCTCGGTCAGCTTCAGAGCCAAGCCCCGCCGATGGGCCGGTCCTTCGTTCGCCGGCGCATGGCGGCTGAGCTTGGGCCGGAGTGGGAATCCAAATTCGCCTCGTTCGAGTACGAGGCCGCGGCGTCGGCTTCGCTCGGTCAAGTCCACAGGGCCGTGAGCCATGACGGGCAAGCGCTTGCCGTGAAGCTGCAATACCCGGACATGCAGTCGGCGGTGGAGGCCGATCTTGCCCAGCTTGGGATTCTGTTCTCGATCCACGCCCGCATGCGTCCTGCCATCGACACCTCAGAGATGCTGAAGGAGATCTCGGCGCGCTTGCGCGAAGAGCTCGATTACGATCTCGAAGCGCGGCACACACGTCTTTACGGACTCATCTTCGAAGGCGATCCGCTCATCCGCGTGCCTGAGGTTCTTGCCGAGCTGACCACGAAGCGGCTGCTGACCATGACCTGGCTCGAAGGCAGGCGCCTGCTCGATTACACCGACCGGCCGCTCGAAGAGCGCAATACGATCGCCCGCGCCATGTTCCGCGCCTGGTGGTACCCGTTCAGCCATTACGGTGTGATCCACGGCGATCCGCATCTCGGCAATTACACCGTGTTCGAGGAGGAGGGCCGAGCGGCCGGGATCAATCTGCTCGACTATGGCTGCATGCGGACCTTTGCGCCCAAGTTTATTCAAGGCGTGGTCGATCTATATAACGGCCTCCTCAAAGGGGACCGCGCGTTGATCGTGCATGCCTATGAGACCTGGGGTTTCGCCGGGCTCTCAAACGAGTTGATCGATATCCTCAACATTTGGGCAAATTTCATCTATGGCCCAATGCTCGAAGACCGCGTCCGCACCATCGCCGACCGGGTGAGTCCTGGCATGTATGGCAGGCAGGAGGCCTTCAAGGTGCATCAGGGCTTGCGCGAGAAAGGCCCGGTCAAGGTGCCGCGCGAGTTCGTGTTCATGGACCGCGCGGCGATCGGGCTTGGCGGCGTGTTCCTGCACCTCAATGCCGAACTGAACTACCACCGCCTGTTCGACGAGACGATCGCGGGCAGCGATCTTGCCGATGTCGCCGGGCGCCAGCGCGCCGCCTTCGGCGAGGCAGGCGTGCCGCTTCCTGAGAGTTCTGTTTAGCTCGTAAAAAAACCGCCCAAAAAGCTGCCAGGCGCGATTATTGCCCAGGCGCCAAGCTTTGTGGTATTGGCCCTGGGAAAGGGACATAACGCGTCAGAGGGGGAGTGCGATGCACATCGATCCGAAAGAGGGCAGCCCGGCGATGGACTACACCGAGCACCTGAAAACCTACAATTTGTTCTGCAAATTGACCCTCTACACCGTCGTCGGTGTAACCGCGGTCATGGTGCTTCTCGCCGTGTTTTTGGTCTAGCCGGCGAGATTTTTCTCGCCCGATCGTAGCGCGACCCCCGTTACCTTCGACGTCAAACCTGAGGACGCGGCTCATCCGGTGAAATCCGTCTGAGCGTGAACCCACGATGATCGCCATTGGCGTGCCCGCCGAAGATCAGGACGAGCCCCGTATCGGGCTGACGCCCGAGACGGTGAAGAAGCTCGTCAAGGCCGGCGCGAACGTGACGGTTCGCTCGGGCGCAGGGCTCCGCTCTCATTTTTCCGATCGGGAGTACCAGGAGGCCGGCGCAAAGATCGCCAAGACCGACGCCGAGGCGGTGAAGGATGCCGACATCGTGCTGACCGTCAGGCGGCCGAAGCCCGGCATCGTGAACGGCATGAAAAAGGGCGCCGCGGTGATCGGCATGCTCGATCCGTTCAGCGACGCCGACGGTCTCGATGCGCTCGCCAAGAAGGGCGTTGCCCTGTTCGCCATGGAGCTGATGCCGCGCATCACCCGCGCGCAGAGCATGGACGTCCTGTCGTCGCAATCCAATCTCGCCGGCTATAAGGCCGTGGTGGATGCGGCCGCCGCGTTCGAGCGCGCGCTGCCGATGATGATGACGGCGGCAGGCACCGTACCCGCCGCGCGGATCTTCGTGATGGGCGCGGGCGTTGCCGGTCTCCAGGCGATCGCCACGGCACGGCGGCTCGGCGCCATTGTCACCGCCACTGACGTCCGTCCCGCAGCCAAGGAACAGGTCGAGTCGCTTGGCGCCAAATTCATCGCGGTCGAAGATGAAGAGTTCAAGCAGGCCGAGACGGCCGGCGGCTACGCCAAGGAAATGTCGGACGCTTACAAGAAGAAACAGGCGGAGCTGGTGGCCGAGCACGTCAAGAACCAGGATATCGTCGTCACCACGGCGCTGATCCCGGGACGTCCGGCGCCGAAGCTCATCTCCAAGGAGATGATCGAGAGCATGAAACCCGGCTCGATCATCGTCGATCTTGCCGTCGAGCGCGGCGGCAATGCCGAGCTGGCCAAGCCCGGCGAGATTGTCGCCCACAACGGCGTACGCATTTTCGGCAAGCTCAATCTACCGGGCCAAGTGCCGGTCAACGCCTCGAGCCTTTACGCCAAGAACCTCCAGGCGTTCGTCGACTCTTTGATCGACAAGGAGAACAACGCGCTCGCCATCGATTGGGACGACGAGCTGGTCAAGGGCACGCTGATTGCGCGCGACGGTGCGATCGTCAACGAAGCGGTCGCCGGACGGCTTGGCACGAAGCCCGCCCAAGCCGCCAAGAAGACGGCCGGCGCCAAGCGCGCGCCGAAGGAGGTCAAATGACGACAAACCGGTTGCTGGGCACGGGCCTCGCCGCTGTGGCGCTTGCCGCGCTTGCCGCATGCGTCCTGGCCGGGACGGCGCTGGCCGCCGAAGGGGCCTCGCCTGAGGGCGGGCACGAATTCATCTTTCGCTTCTCGATTTTCGTGCTCGCCATCTTCGTCGGCTATTACGTGGTCTGGAGCGTGACGCCGGCTCTGCATACCCCGCTAATGTCGGTCACCAACGCCATCTCTTCGGTGATCGTGGTCGGTGCCCTTCTCGCCGTTGCGTTGGAGGCCGCCGACACGGCCGGTGGCTCCGGTCACTTCATCGCCAAGCTGCTTGGACTTGCGGCGCTCGTCATGGCCAGCGTCAATATTTTCGGCGGCTTCCTTGTCACCCAGCGCATGCTCGGCATGTATCAGAAGAAAAAGAAATGAGCTCCGATCTCGTCGCGCTGCTTTATCTCACCGCAGGCGTCCTGTTCATCCTGGCGCTTCGCGGGCTGTCGTCGCCTGAGACCTCGCGGCGCGGCAACTATCTCGGCATGGCCGGCATGGCGATTGCCGTGCTCACCACGCTCGCGGTGGCGCAGCCCAAAGAACCGCTCACCTGGGCGATGATCGTGGGCGGCGTGGCCGTCGGCGGCGGCATTGGTGCTGCGATCGCGCGGCGTATCCCGATGACAGCGATGCCGGAGCTCGTCGCCGCCTTCCACTCTTTGGTCGGTATGGCCGCGGTGCTCGTTGCCGCCGCGGCGTTCTATACGCCGGAAGCGTTCGGCATCGGCACGCCGGGCGCGATCCACGCTTCGAGCCTGATCGAAATGTCTCTCGGCGCGGCTATCGGCGCCATCACCTTCACCGGCTCGGTGATCGCCTTCCTGAAACTTTCCGGCCGCATGTCGGGCAAGCCGATTCTTTTGCCGGCACGTCATCTCATCAATATCGTGCTCGCGGTGCTGCTCGTTGCTTGCGTGGTGATGTTCTGCCGCGAGCAGAGCGCGTTCTACTTCTGGGCGATTGCGGCGCTGTCCTTCCTGCTCGGGGTGCTCATTATCATTCCGATCGGCGGCGCCGACATGCCGGTGGTCATCTCCATGCTGAACTCTTATTCGGGGTGGGCGGCGGCCGGTATCGGCTTCACTCTCGGCAACACGGCGCTGATCATTACCGGCGCGCTGGTCGGCTCGTCGGGTGCGATTCTGTCTTACATCATGTGCAAGGGGATGAACCGGTCGTTCATCAGCGTGATCCTTGGCGGGTTCGGCGGCGAAGTGGCGGGGCCGGCGGCCGGTGCCGAACAGAAGCCGGTCAAGCTCGGTTCGGCGGAGGACGCGGCCTTCCTCATGAAGAATGCCGGCCGGGTAATCGTGGTGCCGGGTTACGGCATGGCCGTGGCGCAAGCCCAGCATGCGCTGCGCGAGATGGCCGACGGGCTGAAAGAGGCGGGCGTGGAAGTGAAGTACGCGATCCATCCGGTCGCAGGCCGCATGCCCGGCCATATGAACGTGCTGCTCGCCGAAGCCAATGTGCCTTACGACGAAGTGTTCGAGCTCGAAGACATCAATTCGGAGTTTCCTCAGGCCGATGTCGTCTATGTGATCGGCGCCAACGACGTGACCAATCCGTCCGCCGAAGACGATCCCTCTTCGCCGATCTACGGCATGCCGGTGCTCGAAGTGTGGAAGGCGGGAACCGTGCTGTTCAACAAGCGGTCGCTCGCCTCCGGCTATGCCGGGATCGACAATCCTCTGTTCTATCGCGACAACACCATGATGGTGCTGGGCGACGCCAAGAAGATGACCGAGGAAATCGCCAAGTCGCTGTGATCTGGCCCGCCTTAATCGCCGCAAACCCGACGAATAATCGCCCCATTGCGGCTCGATTCCGCCGCTAGAGCCCTCGCGCGGGTAACAAATCTCCGCAAGGCTCGCTTTTTTCCTACCGGAGATGGTGCTGGCGATCCGCGAACCTATATTAAGCATGCGACGTCAAAGGGGAATGGAGGTTGCGCCCTCCGAGTCATGATGGCGCCCGGCCCAGCAAGGGTTTGGCGCTCCAAACGATGGTGATTTAGGCATTTACCAAAACGTCATTTGAAGAGTGTTCTTGAACGTCTGAAGAGTGTTCTTGAACGTCACCAAACATTCGCAAGTTTGAAAGATTGTCCCAAAGGGTACCCCCTGAATCATGCTGAACCTGATCCTCTCCCTTGCCGGCATTTACGTGCTGATCATCATCGGTGGGCGGTTGCTTCACCGCAACTTCGTCTATTTGCCCGATCGCACGCGTATCGATCCAAAAGAGGCGGGGCTTCAAGGGGTCGAGGAGGTTGCCTTCAAGGCGATGGACGGCACCAAGCTCATTGCTTGGTATCGGCCTGCACGCGGGTCCAAGCCCACGCTGCTCTACTTCACCGGCAATAGCGGCAACGTGGCCGACCGCGCCGGCAAGATCAAGACGATCGCTGCCGACGGTTATGGCGTGTTCATGCTCAACTATCGCCGCTATGGCGGCTCCGAGGGTTGGCCGAGCGAGAAGAAAATCGCCGCCGATGCGATCAGCGCTTACGATTGCTTGCGCGGGCTCGGTGTGGCCCCGCGCGACATCGTCGCTTACGGAGAATCGCTTGGCACCGCTGTCGCGACCAGGCTCGCGCTCCAGCGCCATATCGAGGGCCTCGTCCTCGAAGCGCCGTTCACCTCAATTGTCGATGTCGGCCAGCAGGCTTGGAAGGGTTTGCCCCTCAAGCTCATCATGACCGATCAATTCCGCACCATCGATCGCATCGGCGACGTCCAGGTGCCGCTCTTCATCATTCACGGCGGCCGTGACGAGATCATCCCTCTCGCCCAGGCGCGGCGTGTCTTTCACACCGCCAATGAGCCTAAGAGCTTCTCGCTTCTTCCGAGAGCAGGACACAACGATCTGTTCGATCGTGGCGCGTGGGAGCAGGTGCGTGGCTTCCTGGAGGAACTCAGGCCGGTTCCGGCGGTCACGGCCGGACGCTGGGTCGAGATCCCTGCGGCGGCGAGCGGCGAGAGCCGGTAAGCCGGCCGGAAGATCCGCGCCAGAACTGTCAATCGAATGGAAGTTTGATGCCGCCCCTAGCGGCGCGGACCGCGTGGCTTGGCGGCAGGGCCGCCGGCTTCGCGCTGAGCCTTCTTGCGGGCGAGCTTGCGGGCGCGGCGGATGGCTTCGGCCTTCTCGCGCGCGCGCTTCTCTGACGGCTTCTCGTAATAGTTCCGGAGCTTCATCTCGCGGAAGATGCCTTCGCGCTGCATCTTCTTCTTCAAGGCCCTCAGGGCCTGGTCCACATTGTTATCGCGAACGACGACTTGCACGAGCTTCTCTTTCTCTCCGCTTGGCCAAGTGATGTCAGGAATAGGATGCGGGGGCCAAATAATACCCAGGCCGGAACCGGACCGGGTCCCGCAATCCGACCGTCCTCTAACAGAAGACCTGCACCTTGTCCAGATCGGCTCGGTGCTCAGCTCTTGGGGTAAAGCCGCGTGACATGGCCCATCTTGCGGCCTGCGCGCGCGTCAGTCTTGCCGTAGAGATGCACGGCGGTGTCGGGCTCGGCGGCAAGCTCGTGCCATTTCCCGGCGTCCGCGCCGATCAAATTGGTCATCACCGCGTCGCTGTGGCGATCGGTGTCGCCGAGCGGCCAGCCCGAGATCGCCCTGATATGATTCTCAAACTGGCTGACGAGGCAGGCATCGAGCGTCCAATGGCCCGAATTGTGGACCCGCGGTGCGAACTCATTGACCAGCAACGCGGGCCGTTCTCCCGGGCGTGCGAACATCTCGACACAAAGCACGCCGACATGGGAGAGCGCGTCGGCGATTTTACCGGCGATGGTCCTCGCCTCGACCGCTAAGGCCTGCTCGATACGCGCAGGCGCCCGCGTGATGGCGAGAATACCGTCTTGATGCACGTTCTCGACCGGATCGTAGAACCGGGTCTCGCCCGCTTGCCCTCGCACCACGATCACCGAGATCTCGCGATCGAAGCGCACCATGCCTTCGACCAGGGCCGGCACCCGGCCAATTGCCTCAAGCGCGCTTTTCGCGTCCTGTTCGGCTTGAATTGGAACTTGGCCTTTGCCGTCATAACCGAACCGCCTGGTTTTGAGCAGCGCCGGGAGCCCGACTTGCGCAAACGCGTTTTTCAGATCGTCGAGCGAATCCGCCGCGGCATAAGGCGCGACGGGAATCCCGAGCCCGGTCACGAAGTCCTTCTCCGCGAGCCGGTCCTGCGCGGTGGCGAAGGATTGCGCCTGAGGAAACACAGTCACGGCGCGCGATGCGGCCTCGAGCGCCGCAGCAGGCACGTTCTCGAATTCGCAGGTCACCACGTCGACGCCGCCGGCAAATCCGGCGATTGCATCGGCGTCGTCATACGAGCCGACCGTTGTCGCCGCCGCGACATCGAACGCGGGTGCATCGGCTTGATCGGAGTAGATATGGGTCTTCAGCCCGAGTGTCGCCGCGCTCATCGCCAGCATGCGGCCGAGCTGGCCTCCGCCGAGGATGCCGATCGTGCTGCCGGGCGCCAGCGTCCGCTCAGGCATTATCCTCGACCGTCTCGGCAACGGAGTCGGTTTGGGCCGCGCGCCACGCCATGACGCGGGCGGCGAGTTGCCGGTCGCTAAGCGCAAGAATTTGTGCCGCAAGCAGCGCCGCGTTGGCCGCGCCTGCCTCGCCGATGGCGAGCGTTCCCACCGGCACGCCGGCCGGCATCTGGGCGATAGAGAGAAGGCTGTCGAGACCTTTGAGCGTGCGGCTCTCGATCGGAACGCCTAGGACCGGCAATTCGGTCATCGAGGCGGTCATGCCGGGGAGGTGGGCGGCGCCGCCTGCGCCTGCGATGATGACTTTGAGCCCGCGCTCGGCAGCGCTCGCGGCATAGTCGTAAAGCCGCTTGGGCGTGCGGTGCGCCGAGACAATTTTGGTCTCGTAAGCAATCTTGAGCGCGTCAAGTACGGAAGCGGCAGCCTTCAGCGTCGGCCAATCGGACCGGCTTCCCATGATGATGCCGACGACCGGCTTTTCATCGCTCATACGTGAGGCTCGCAAGGTGAGGTCGGCCTGGCGGCGGAAAGCGCGGGATTATAGGGGTGCGTCACTGCTTGGCAAGACACGTTCCGCCGGCCAAGTCAGGCAATGATATCCGGGAGGAGCTGATCTTCGATCCGGGCAATCTCGTCCTTCAGCGAGAGCTTCTTCTTCTTGAGGCGCTTGAGCTGGAGGGCGTCGGCGCGGCCGGACTCCTCCAGTGCGTTGATGGCGCTGTCGAGGTCGCGATGCTCCTGCTTTAGCTTGAGCAGCGTCGTCCGGAGCTCGCGAATCTCCTCGCTCTCCATCGGGACGTCCCCTGCTCCTTGCCTCTATCCTTGGGACGCTAAAAGTATCACGGCGAACCCGGAGCGGCGCAAGGCCCTGGCGCGAATCCCTACAGGCCGGGCGCGGCGCAAGGCGCAAAAATTGGAGGGCAAAAGGCCTCTATTAGACAAATCAATATCGATTTGACAAAATGATCGAACCAGACCCTTGGACACGGAGGTCCGATATGACGCCTGACGCACGCCTCGAGGAGTTGTCCGAAAAGCACCGTGCTCTGGATCAAAAAATCGAAGAAGAGATGGCCAGACTGACCGCGGACGACTTGAAAATCGCGGAATGGAAGCGTCAAAAATTGCGTCTTAAGGATGAGATAGAGCGTCTCAAGCACGAGAGCCATTAAGTCTCATCCCGCTTTGGGGGTTTTGATGGGCCGGGGAGGCGGCGACGTTCGTCCGCCTCACGCGGCTTTTTATTTTGAGGCTATTGCCGTATTTCGGCGCCGCCGTCGCGCTAAACTGACGGTACGAATCACGAATCACGGCTCCGAGGGGTATTTGAAGATGCCGGCCCGAATGAGCGACGGGGGTTGCACGCGCGTCCTTGCCGCTTGGCTTGCCCTGTTCTTTCTAGCCGTCCCGGTTCAGGCCGCCGAGAAGGACTTGACCGACAAAGGTGAGGTCCTGGTGAAAGAAAATTGTTCGCGTTGCCATGCCGTGGGCGAGCAAGGCGACAGCCCGCACAAAGACGCGCCGCCGTTCCGGACGCTTTCCGAAAACTATCCGATCGAGGACCTCGCCGAGTCGCTAGCCGAAGGAATCGTGTCGGGCCATCCGGACATGCCGATCTTCGCGTTCGGCCCGCAGGATGTCGAGGCGATCATCCTCTATCTTCAGTCGATTCAAGAACAGCCGGCCCCGTCCTCCGGCGAGCCGGGGTAGGGCCAGCGTCCAGCGCACTCACACGTCGGCGGCGCCCTCCGGCCACATCAGCCAGTCGCGGGCGGCATCCTCGTCGCCCGGAGGGAAATGCTCCACATCGCAGGACATGAAGGGCGCAACCAGGCTCGACCATAGGTGTCGCGTATTCGGATTGGCGACAATGGCGCAGCGGCTGAAATCTTTCAGGTGCCGCAGGCTGAATTTGATGTCTTCCCACAGCGCGGCGGCATCCATGCCCTCGAAATCCCTAACGATCTCAAGCACGCGGATGCGGCCATGGCGGGCGATGAAGGCTTCCAGCCGTGCGGCGAGGGCTTCGAATTCTTCGGTCGAGATTCGGCCCTCAAGCACGATCTCGACGGCCTGTGCATTGTCGTATTCTTTGTAGGAAAGCATGGTTTACCGGCAGATGAGGGCGGGCCCTCAAGCTTAACTCTTGTCACCGTTCACTTTTCGGACAGTTCATGGAAAATTAGCCTTAACACATTCATAATTTGCGATGACACGCTCTTGCCGCCTTTTTCAGGGTTAAATTCCCACGAGCAACGGGGAGACGGGATATTAACAAGCTCATTATCTCGCTGTTGATCCTCAGCGCGGTCGTCTGTGGTGCGATCTACCTGGTGGTGACGCCTCCGCCGCCTCCGGCCGAGCGCGTACAGACCGAAACGCGTTCGCGCACGCTCGCCTACCAGGAGAAAGTCGCGCGGGCGGCCGAGGAGGTTCAGGCAGAACAGGCCGCCGCACCGGAAGAGGCCGCTCCAGCAAAGACACCGCCGGCTCAAGACACGCAGCAAGCGGCCACGCCGGAGGCGCAAGCTCAACCGTCAGCGGCAGGGCAGGGCGAAACCGAGATGGCCGGATTGCCCCCGGACCAAGAGGAGCCCAGCGACCCGAATGCGCTGCCCTGGCAGCACCAGCATCCCTCAAACCCGCAAGCCGGACCTGGGATGGAAGGCGAGATGGGCGCGCCGTCGGCACCGCAGCCCGAAGCCTATGCCGATCCTTATGATCCCAGGGCGCCGCGTCAGGGACAGTACGGCGATCGCTACGATCCGAGAGTCCCGCCGCGTGAAGCCTATGGCGATCCTTATGATCCCAGGGCGCCGCGGCCCGGACCTTATGATGACCCCTATGGCCGCAACGCGCCGCAGCGGGACACGTATGGCGACCCTTATGATCCCGACGCGCCGCGGCAGTATGGCGGCCCCGAAGGCTCAATGGCTCGATATCCGGACGGACAGGAGGCCGATCCCAACGCCTGGCCCGGCCGGCCTGGCGAGCGCCCGGAGGAGTGGGTCCAGATACTCGTGTCCGGCGTGGGCATGCACGGAACGGCATCTGACGAGTCGCCGATGCTGTTTGCCTTCCCGTCCGGCCGGGTCTTAAAGGTGGTGTCGCGGTACGGAGACTGGGTCGAGGTCATCGATCCGAACAGCGCGACGACCGGCTGGATGCAGGCGCGATATCTTGCGCCTGTCGCAGCACCAGGACCGCAACATGCGGCCGGACCGATTTATGAAGACGAACCGCGCCGGGGGCGGCGTTGGTGGAAACGGCTTTGGCGCAGCTTTTGATCGCCGTTGACGCCGTCTAAGCGCCGGCACCCTGCCGCCGCACGCACTCTCAAGCCACAGGCGAAGCGGGCTCGCTGCGATCCTTATGCGTCTGCTCGACGGGAAGAGGCTCGTCATCTTTGCCGTTGGTCCGAGCCCGGTTGGTCTGCTTGCCGGATTGAGCAGCGGCCTTGCCATTTCCGCTGGCGCCTTTCCCCGCCACGCGAAGCTCGCGTTCGACCGCACTACGCGCGGCTTCGTTCTGCGTATAGAGCTCCATGTGGCTGGAATCCTCATCGGCGACCGGTGTGAGCGCCTCATCCCGATAAAGCTTAGCGTGCGGGTCGGCCTCGATCTTGCGCACGATGCGTTTTAGGTGCCACCAGCGCCGCGCGACCATTCCCACTTTACGAGCGATATCGGCGGCATAGCGGCTATAGAACGCGAACGGCGATTCGAGCGGCAGGCCCGAGCGCCGGTCGTTACGGTATTTGATGCGGAAGATGCCCCATTGCAGCGGATGGACACTCTCGACCGGCACCGCACTTGAGAACCAGAATAGAACCGGCATCAACGACCGGATAATGATACCGCTCGCATAGGCACGGCGCACGATCGTCTCGAGGTGATCGTCCGTGTAGTAATAATCCCAAGCGGTGCGATAGGCCTCTTGCCATTCCTCCGCCGTCATCTTCGGATGCCCGGTGACGACGTTCTCGAGTTCGTATTTGTTCATGTCGGGGTCCATCCACACGCCCTTTTCCGAAAGCACCTTGTGGTCTTCGGAGCCCGGCAAAGGCGTGAGAATGAAGAACTCAAGCATGTCGAGCGGCAGTTCTTTCTTGATAATATCGAGATCGTGCCGGATCGATTCTGGCGTGTCGTGGGGGAAGCCGAGAATGTAGCCCGCATAGGTGATGATGCCGACCCGTTTCCATTCGAGCAGCATCTGGCGGTACTCGGTGATCTTGTTCTGGCGTTTCTTGGCGGCGATCAAGTTCGCGGGATTAATGTTTTCGAGCCCGATGAACACGCGCGTGACGCCCGCCCTGCGCGACTTGTCGATGAAATTCGGAATGCGATGACAAAGCGTATCGACCTGGATCATGAAGCGGATGTCTAGCCCGTCTTCTTCACGCAGCTTGATAAGGCGGTCGTAGATCGCTTCCCAGTCCTTGTTGCGCGCGAAGTTGTCGTCGGTGATGAAGTAGCGGTTGACCCCTTGCGCGTAGTTCATGCGGATGATGCGCTCGACGCTGTCGGGGGAGCGGTAGCGGGACTTCCGCCCTTGCACATTGATGATGGTGCAGAACGAGCATTGGAACGGGCAGCCGCGGCCGGCATCGAAGCTCGTCACGTTGCCGACCGTGCGGCGGACGAAATCGACGGGGAGGAAGGGCGGGGCGGCGACCTCGCCAATATCCGGCAGGTGCTTCATATGGTCATAGAGGGGCTGCAATGCGCCGCGTGAGGCATCTATGATCGCCTCGTCGAATCCCTCTTCGGCTTCGCCGGCGAAGATCGAAATGCCGAGCCGTTGCGCCTCCTTGATGTCGTCGGGCAATTCTTTGAGCATGGCAAGGCAGCCCGAGACGTGGAAGCCGCCAATCATCACTTGCACGCCGGCGTCGCGTAACGGCCGGGCGATATCGACGGCGCGCGGAAACTCGTTCGACTGCACGCCGACGATACCGACAAGACCCAATCCGCCGTTGTCGGCGATACGGCGCGCGATCTCGCGCGGGCGCACCCGCGTATTGGTCTCGTCCATGGCGATGACATCGATCGGCAAATCGGCGCCGAGCAGCTGCCGTTCGGCCGCGCCGCAAGCCAAGCTATAAACGGCGGCAAGCGAGTTCGACGGCATGGTCGAACGCAGCCACTGCACGACATAGCCGTCTTTGTCGTAATGCGACGGCTTGATCAGAACGAGTTGAAAGCGTGGTGCGGTCGTTCCGGTTGGTTTGAGCATCCCTCTATCCCAGGCGGGGCGCAATCCGCCCGCTAAAGTTCAATGTGGCCGCCTACGCGCCGTCTGGTTGGCGTTCTGGCACCAGATGCGTTCGAGATCGTGCCCGACAAGTCGGAGGCCGCCCCCGCAGCCGTTTTTGTATGTATTCCTAAGGCTCTAGCGCCAACTCAAACACATTATCTGGCGGGGGTCGAATCTATTAGGGGAAAATCTAGGTTGAGGGCGGATTTCCGCCGAATTGCCGCACCCGTTCGAACTCGGCAATGTCCTTCGCCAGGAAATAATTGAGCATGGTACGAATGGTCGCGATCACGGCGAGCTTGGAGATATCGTCCCAGGTCGGGGCCACCGCCCTGTGCACGAGATCGGCAGCCAGAGCAAATTCGAGCGCAAGCAAGATCCAGGTCGCGAATTTGATCCAGATCTCGCGGCCTCGCAGCGCGCTGGCCGTTCCTTTGAGCACCGCGGCCGCGACCGAGCCGAGCGCCTGGAAAGCGCCGAACGCCACGACCAGAACGGCGCCCGCCTCGATGATCAGTGCAATGTAGCCGGCGACCTGGCTGAATTGTTGTTCGAGCGAAATGGCTCAGTCCCCCGTTCCGCGCAAGAGTGGCGCAAAGCTTTCGTTGAGCGCAAGGGCCGAATTTGCGGCCTGCACGTCACATGGTCTTTGCCATGTCGCGCAGCTTGAATTTCTGGATCTTTCCGGTCGATGTCTTCGGCAACTCGATGAACACGACGTGGCGCGGGCATTTGTAGCGCGCGAGCTTGTCCTTGCACCAAGCGATGATCTCATCCTCAGAGATGTTGGTGCCGGACTTGGTCTCGACAAAAGCGCAAGGTGTCTCGCCCCATTTGGTGTCCGGCTTGGCGACGACGGCAGCGGCGGCGACGGCGGGGTGTTTGTAAAGTACGTCCTCGACTTCAATCGACGAAATATTCTCGCCGCCGGAGATGATGATGTCCTTTGACCGGTCCTTGAGTTGGATATAGCCGTCAGGGTGCATGACGCCGAGATCGCCGGAATGGAACCAGCCGCCGGCGAATGCTTCGTCGGTCGCCTTCGGGTTCTTGAGATATCCCTTCATCACGATATTGCCGCGGAACATGACCTCGCCCAAGGTTTCGCCGTCCCTAGGGACCTCGTGCATGGTCTCCGGATCCATCACCGTGAGACCCTCAAGCGCGTGGTAGCGCACGCCTTGGCGGATCCGCTTCTCAAGTTGGTTTGGCGCCGAAAGTTCGTCCCAGGCCGCGTGCCATTCGTTCAGCGTTGCGGGCCCATAGGTCTCGGTCAGCCCGTAAAGATGGGTGAGCTGGAAGCCGGCCTCGTCCATCTTGGCGAGAACGGCGCCCGGTGGAGGGGCTGCGGCATGGCTGAAGGCGACGCGCTGCGGAAAAGATCGCCGCTCGTCATCCGTGGCGTTGAGCAGGGTCGCCATGACGAAGGGGGCGCCGGAAAGATGCGTCACCCTATGGTCGGCAATGGCGTCGTAGATCGGCTTGGCCCGCACGGCGCGCAGGCAGACATGCGTGCCTGACAGCAGCGATATCGACCAGGGGAAGCACCAGCCGTTGCAGTGGAACATCGGCAGCGTCCACAGATAGACCGGGTGCTGGTCCATGCCGGTGGCGACCGCGTTGGCGTAGCACATCAGCGCCGCGCCGCGATGGTGATACACCACGCCTTTGGGGTTGCCCGTCGTGCCGCTGGTATAATTAAGCGAGATTGCGTTCCATTCATCGTCCGGCATCGTCCAGGCAAACTCAGGATCGCCGCCGGCGACGAATTTCTCATAGTCGAGATCCCCAAGCCTTGTGCCTTCGACCCCGCATTCGAGATCGCGGTAATCGATAAGCAACGGCTTGACCTTGGTTTGCTTGAGTGCGTCGGCGAGCACGGAGCCAAACTCGGTATCGCCGATCAGCACCTTGGTCTGGGCGTGGTCGAGCATGAAGGCGATCGCCGACGCATCGAGCCTTGTGTTGATCGCATGCAGCACGGCGCCGGTCATGGGCACGCCGTAATGCGCCTCGAGCATGGCGGGGGTGTTGGCGAGCATCACTGAAACAGTGTCGCCAAAGCCGATGCCGTGTGCGGCGAGGGCAGAGGCAAGCTTCCGGCTTCGCGCGTAGAACTCCGCGTAGGTGGTGCACGCCTTGCCGTGGATGATCGCGACGTGATCGGGATGGACCGAAGCCGCCCGCTGCAAAAAGACGAGCGGGGTCAGCGGCTGATAGTTAGCCGGCGTCTTGGCAAGCCCGGTGTCGTAAGGATTGGCCATAGCCATCCCCCCACGGCGCGTTTCCTCACTCGCACCCTATGAAGGGATGGGCCGATCGGCAATTGAGAATTGAAACCAGACGCCGGCTAACGGCGCTGCGAGTATGCGGCGAGGACTCCGGCGAAGCCGAGAAAGGCTACCAGCACCATCCCCAAATAGAACATGTCGAACCGGCTCATGAGGCACCTCCGCAGTCGATCGAGGCGCCGAGGCTCGCGCGAAGAGGAGGGACTCCGCCTTGAGCGAGATCAAATTACGGTAGTGAAAGGGAGATTCTAGTCTTCCGCCGGCGTGTCTTTCGGCTTCAGCTCTTTCAGCTTGGCAAAGACGGACTCGATATCGGGCGTCTCGTCCTTGTCTTCGGAAGCTGCCGCAGCGGCTTCCGCCTCTTGGGCGAGCGCCGCGGTCATCTCGGCCTCGGGCTCAGGCTGAATCCCGGCCTCGGGCTGAGGCTCTGACGGCATGGACGTGCTCTCTTCCGCCGGCAGGAGCGTTTCGGACTTGGCCGGCTCGGCGGCACGGGCCTTTTTGCTTTCGCGCTCAACCCGCGCGGCCGCCTTCTTCACCTCGGCATCGAGATCGATCTGCGAGCATAGCCCGAGCGTGACCGGATCCTGGGCCTGGAGATTGGGCGAATTCCAATGGCTCCGCTCGCGGATGGCGATGATCGTCGGCTTGGTGGTGCCGACCAGCCGCATGATCTGCGAGTCCTTGAGCTCGGGGTGGTTTTTCAACAGCCAGAGGATCGCGTTCGGACGGTCTTGTCGGCGCGACACCGGCGTGTAACGGGGGCCGCGCTTGGTCTTGACCTCCGGCACCTCGACCTTTGGCTCGGAAAGCTTCAGCCGATGTGAAGGGTCGAGTTCCGCCTGGGCGATCTCGTCGCGGGAAAGCTGTCCCGAGGAGATCGGATCCATGCCTTTGATGCCATGGGCCACGTCGCCGTCGGCGATGCCTTTCACCTCGAGCACATGCAGACCGCAAAACTCGGCGATCTGCTCGAAGGTGAGAGAGGTATTGTCGACCAGCCAGACGGCGGTCGCTTTCGGCATCAGCGGGATACGGTCCATGGGTTTCCAAACCTTAGCGGGTCACGCGGTCTTCCGCCCCTTCGGCGAAAGACGATTCTCAAGATCACTTGAAGGGGAACGATTGCCTATATAGGCCGTGGCCTTCGCTTTAGCAATTGCCGATTAGGCCTGGATTTACCGGACTTCCAGCACGATTTTGCCGATATGGCCGGGCTCGTCGATCCGGCGGTGAGCGTCGGCGGCCGCAGCCAGCTTAAAGGTGGAATCGATCACGGGCTTGAGCTTGCCTTCGGCGATGAGCGGCCAAACGTGCTGCTCGACGCCGCTCGCGATGCGCGCCTTGACCTCAGGGGTCTGAGCGCGGAGCGTGGATCCGGTGAGGGTGAGACGCCGCAGCATCAGCCGCATCAGATCGATTTCGACTTTGGAGCCTTTGAGAAAAGCGATCTGCACGATCCGCCCGTCGACGGCGGCGGCGCGCAAATTGCGCTCGATGTAATCGCCGCCCACCATATCGAGAATGACATTGGCGCCTTGGCCTCCGGTCTCTTCGCGCACGGCCTCGACAAAATCCTCGTCGCGGTAATTGACGGCGCGGGCGGCGCCGAGCGCGACAGCCGCTTTCGCTTTCTCGGCGCTGCCGACCGTGACGATCACATGGGCGCCGAGCGCGGCACCGATCTGGATCGCGGTGGTGCCGATACCGCTGGTGCCGCCATGCACCAGAAGCCACTCGCCGGGCTTGAGTGCCGCGCGTTCGAACACGTTGTGCCACACCGTGAAGACGGTCTCGGGCAACGCCGCCGCCTCGATCAGGCTCAAGCCGTGTGGCACGGGCAAGGTGGTGTCTTCGCGCGCGACGACATATTCGGCATAGCCACCGCCGTTCACGAGCGCGCAGACGCTGTCGCCTTCCTTGTAGCGGGAGGTGCCCGGCCCGAGCTTGACGATGGTGCCGGCGACCTCCAGCCCGAGCAGGTCGGAGTGGCCCTTAGGGGCAGGGTAGAGGCCCTGGCGCTGGAGCACGTCGGGACGGTTGATGCCGGAAGCGGCAACCTCGATCAGAACTTCGCCCGGGCCCGGTTCCGGCAGGGGCTGGGTTCCCGGCACCAGGATCTCGGGTCCGCCGGCGTCCTTGGCTTCGATCGCGGTCATGGTCTGTGGCAGCATCAAATCCTCGTAGCGATTGGCCGAAACAGCCCGGTCCAGGCCCGCTTCGGGGTAATGGTGGGATTGCTTTCGAGCACAATAAGCGCCGCGATGCTATGCTGTCGTGGCATGGAGCGTGCCGATGGACCTCGACGATCTTCAACCACCCAAGAAGCCCAAGAGTTACGAGCTTGGTCAGGATCTCAGCAAGCTTTCAGTGGGCGAGCTCAAGGAGCTCATTAACGAGTTGAAGGCCGAAATCGCGCGCGTAGAGCAGGCGCTGAACGCCAAGCAATCATCGAAAAGCGCCGCCGAGGCTGCGTTCAAGCGCTGACGCTGCGCCGTCTACGGCTCGTTTAGGTAAATCGAGGCTTAGCATTAACTGGTTCTTAGGAGTTTGGCGTTAAGGTCTCAGTCATCCAGCCTTTTGGATCTGAGTGACCTATCCACTCTGTTTGACGCCTCCCTGTTAACTTCCTGAGCCGCCCGCATGGCGGCTCTTTTTTTGCCCCATTCGGCCGTTTTAACCTTTGCTAAGGGAAGGCGACCCGTCGGCTTCCGCATGGCATAATATGCCGCCGGTGCTCGTTGCGTGGACGGGAGTTGGGCGATGGCGGGGAGATCGAAGAGCGGGGACCGCAACGATAGCGTTACGGTTTCATTCGGCGCGAAATTCGCGCGCTCCGACCAGTTCAAGGCGGTTTTTCGCGAAGGCATGGCGCTGGTCGAGGACGCGGCGACCTATCTCGACGGCGATGGCCGCAAAGAAGCGCGCAAGCTCAAACCGCCTCACTCGCTCGCTTACGCCACCGAGAGCATGCGCCTGACCACGCGCTTGATGCAGCTTGCCTCCTGGCTATTGATCCGCCGCGCCGTGAGCGAAGGCGAACTGACCCCGGAACAGGCCAAGGAAGAGCAGCGCAAGATCAAGCTGCCGGTCACGGGGAGCGAGCAGCCTACGCGTGAGTTCGCATCCTTGCCGCCCCGTTTGCGCGAGCTGATCGAGCAGAGCATCAAGCTGCAAGCGCGGGTGATCCGCCTCGATCAGATGCTCGACCAAGAAGCGTCGCCGGTGAGCGGCGATGCCGATCATCCGCTCAAGACGCAGCTTTCGCGTCTGCGGGCGGCGTTCGGTAAGACGTCCGAATAAGCGCCGGGTGCGCGAACCGCTACTTGATAAAGCCTTCGTACTTTTTCTTGAACCGGCTCAGCCGTCCGCCGCGGTCGATCAGGTGCTGTCCGCCCCCGGTCCAGGCCGGATGGGTCTTTGGGTCGATATCGAGCTTGAGCGTGTCGCCCTCCGACCCATAGGTCGAATAGGTGACGAACTCGGTGCCGTCCGTCATCACCACGTTGATGCGGTGGTATTCCGGATGGATGTCCTTCTTCATGGCTTGAACTTTCGCGAAAATCGGCGGCTTTGATTGAGGGGAGCCTATAACGGAACTTGCCAAGCGCCGCAAGGCTGCGACCAAAAAGCGAGCCTTGAGCCTTCCCGCGGGGGCCGGGCGCCCTTAAAGTCCGGCCTCTGACTGTGCAGCTGGGCCAATTTTTGTGCAGCTCGTGAACCGACAATCCGAAGGCGGCGCGCCCGCCCGGGAAGCCTCTGAGCCAGGTGGCGACGGGGAGGCGGCAAAACGCGCCTCGCTAGCCTCGCTCAAGACGCTCAGGCCGTATCTCCTTCGCCATAAGGGGATGCTGGCCGCGGCCTTTGCTGCCTTGCTGGTTGCGGCCGGCGCCACGCTTGCGGTGCCCCTTGCCGTCAGGCGCATGATCGATCTCGGCTTCTCGGGGATCGAGCCCGGCCTGATCGACAAATATTTTGCCACACTGGCCGGCATTGGCCTGGTCCTTGCGCTGGCGAGCGCTGCGCGCTTCTACGCGGTGAATTGGCTTGGCGAGCGTGTGGTTGCGGATATTCGCCGCGACGTGTTCGCCCATCTGACCGGATTAAGTCCCGCCTTCTACGAGGTTTCGCATTCGGGCGAGATGATGTCGCGGATCACCGCCGACACGACACAGGTGAAGGCCACCGCCAGCACAGCGATCTCGCAGACGCTGCGCAATATTCTTCTGCTGGCCGGCGCCGTCATTATGATGATCGTCACCAGCACGATATTGTCGCTCGCGGTGTTGATTGCCATTCCCGTGATCGTGCTTCCGCTTGTGGCTTATGGCCGCTCGGTGCGGGCGCTCTCCCGCGAAGCGCAAGACAGTCTGGCGCATGCTTCCGCCTATGCCAGCGAGAACCTTGCGCAAGTCCGGGTGATGCAGGCCTTCAACTATGAACATACGGCCTCCGAGCGGTTCGGGGCGGCAATCGAGCGCTCCTTCAACGCGGCGAAAGCGCGTACCAAAGCGCGCGCCGGGCTGACCGCGATCGCGATCTTCCTCGTCTTCGCCAGCATTGTCGGGGTGCTGTGGTATGGCGCCCAAGAGGTGCTGTCAGGGGACATGACCGGCGGCCGGCTGTCTCAGTTCGTGCTCTATGCCGTGCTCGCGGCCAGCGCCGTGGCTGGGCTCAGCGAGGTTTGGGGCGAGGTGGCCCAGTCTCTGGGCGCCGCCGAACGCTTGGGCGAGCTGCTTCGGATCCAGTCCAGCATCGAATCTCCGCCCGATCCAAAACCGCTGCCGGTCCCGCCGCGCGGGGAGATCGCCTTCCGCGACGTGTCCTTCTCCTATCCGCTGCGGCCGGAAACACGCGCACTCAATCATGTGAGCTTCCGAGCGGCTCCGGGGGAACGGGTCGCTCTGGTCGGGCCGTCCGGTGCCGGCAAGACCACCCTCTTTGCTCTGCTGCTTCGCTTCTACGATCCGGACCAAGGACGGGTCGAGATCGATGGGCTCGGCGTTGACGAGGTCGCGCTCAGCGAGCTCCGGTCCCGCTTCGCGCTCGTTCCACAAGACACCGCCCTATTCGACGACACGGTCGCCGCCAATATCGCTTACGGCGCCGAGGACGCGCAAAGGAGTGAAATAGAAGCCGCCGCCCGGGCGGCCTTCGCCCATGATTTTATCGCAGGCCTGCCGCACGGCTACGACACGGTGTTAGGGGAGGGCGGTGTGACGCTTTCGACCGGACAGCGCCAGCGCATCGCGATTGCCCGTGCGCTCCTTCGCGATGCGCCGGTCCTGCTTCTGGACGAAGCGACCAGCGCGCTCGATGCCGAAAGCGAAACCCTGGTGCAGCGCGCGCTCGACAAGATCATGGAGGGCCGTACGACGCTGGTGATCGCGCACCGGCTGGCGACAGTGATGCAGGCCGACCGTATTCTCGTGTTCGACCAAGGACATTTGGTCGAGGAGGGAACGCATCGGAGCCTGATCGGCAAAGGCGGACTTTATAAGCGGCTCGCCGAGTTGCAGTTCGCCACTGACGCGGCCGAGTAACGGCTAGCGTTCGGTCAGCTTCAATTCGATGCGGCGATTCCTGGCAAGGGCTTGTTCGCTGGTCCCGCCTTCGATCGGCTGAAATTCGCCGAACCCGGTCGCGGCCAACCGGTTGGCCGGCACCCCCTGCTGCATGAGATAGCGCACGACCGAGATCGCGCGGGCGGCCGACAGTTCCCAGTTGGACGGAAATTCAAACGAGGCGATCGGCCTGATATCGGTGTGGCCGTCGACGCGCATCACCCAGCCGATATCCGGAGGAATCTTGTCCTCGAGATCGCGCAAAGCTGCGGCCAGCTTGTCGAGCTGAAACGTGGCCTCAGGCCTCAGCTCGGCGGAGCCTGTGTCGAACAGCACATCGGACGGAAACACGAAACGATCGCCGACGACCTGGAAATCAGGCCGGTTGCCCAGAGCCTCTTTCAGCTTGCCGAAGAAATCGGACCGGTAGCGCGCAAGCTCCTGCACCTTCTTGGCGAGCGCCACGTTTAGCCGTTGGCCGAGATCGGCAATCTTGGCTTGGCTCTCTTTATCTTTCGCCTCCGACGCTTCGAGCGCTTCCTCGAGCGCGGCGAGCTGGGTCCTGAGGGCGGCGAGTTGCTGGTTCAACAGCTCGACCTTGGCCAGAGCTTCGTTGGTGATCTTTTTCTGCTCGTCGAGCGAGGTGGTAAGCGCGCGGGCGCGATCCTCGGCGCCTTGGGTCTGGCCGCTCGCGGTACCGAGCAGTCCCGACAGGCGCTGATTTTCCTTTTGCTGCTCGCCCAAAGTCGCCTGGAGGACGGCGAGACTGTCTTGGACGGATTCTTTCTTGGATCGTTCAAGCGCGAGCAACTCGGTCAGCTCGGCAAGCTGGCGGTTTAGCTTCGTCAGCATCGTGTCCTTGCCGCTCGCCACTTGGGTGATGATGAAATTGGCCAGCATGAACAGCACCATGAGGAACGTCACCACCAACAGCAGGGTGGCGAGCATGTCGACGAAGCCAGGCCAATAATTGGTCTGGACGCGTCCGCGGCGCGCGCGTGCCAAGGACATGAGTTACTTTCTCTCCCGCATCGGCAGTTTTGCCTTGTCGGTAATCTGGCGTAGCACCGAGGCCAGCTCTTGCTGCTGCTGGGCCTGCTCGTCGGCCCATTCGCGTACCACCTTCTGCTCTGCGCGCATCTGGCGGATCAGCTTGTCGACACCGGCGGCGAGATCCTTGACCGCGTCCCCGGTCTTGTCGTTCAGCACTTTGACGTCGACCTTTTCGCTCAAATCGGCGAGCGAGCGCTGCATGTCGAGCAGGGCGAAGCGGACCTGCGGCGCGACGCCGGCCGCCTCGGGCGTCTCGGCCAATTGCAGCTCGGTGATGCCCGACAGCCAATCCTCCAGCTCGTTGTAGAACCGGCCTTGGGCGTGCCCGGCCTGCAGATCGAGGAAACCTAGGATCAACGAGCCGCCGAGACCGAACATCGAGGACGAGAAGGCGGTGCCCATGCCGCCCAGCGGGCCGGCCAGGCCTTCCTTCAGCTGATCGAACAGCAGCACGCTTTCGCTGCCGCTGGTGTCGAGCGCCCTGATCGTGTCGCCCACCGTGGTCACGGTCTCGAGCAAGCCCCAGAACGTGCCGAGCAGGCCGAGGAAAATGAGAAGACCGACCAGATAGCGGGTGGTCTCGCGCTGTTCCTCGAGGCGCGAGGCGACCGAATCGAGCAGCGAGCGCATGGCGCCTGTGGCCAGCGAAAGATGGCCGGTGCGGTCGCGCAACATGGTGGCCATGGGTGCGAGCAGGACCGGGCTCTTGTCGACGGCGAGTCCGGGCTCTGAGATGCGGAAATTGTTCACCCAGTTGATCTCGGGATAGAGCCTCAACACCTGACGGAACGCATAAACGACGCCGACCAGGAGCACGCCGATAATCAGAGCATTCAAGCCGGGATTCGCCATGAAGCTCCTGCGGAGCTGGTGCGTCTGTCCGTCGAGGATGATCGCAAGCAGCACTGCGAGGATGAGGAATAAAGTCATGCGCCAGAGAAAGACTTGCGGGCGCGTGAGCTTAACTTTGTAGGTAACGGGTGCCATGGCCTAGTGCAGATTCGAGTCAGTTGCGCGGTGGGACTTTAGCCGAATAGTACAATGGGCAAAACGGCAACCTCAGGGCGGCTGTTCCATCGACGCGCGACTTGCCGCTAGAGCGGTGAGGCGCGTGAGGTTTTGAGGAGCTTCAGCAGCTCCCGCTGGATGGGCTCGTTGCCGGCGACCACGCTTCCGTCCGCCAATATGGCGTCCTTTCCCTCGATATCTGTCACAAATCCTCCAGCCTCGCGCAGCACGACGATCCCGGCGGCGAGGTCCCATGGCTTCAGGTTGCGCTCCCAAAAGCCATCGAGCCTCCCGGCCGCCGTCCAGGCCAAGTCGAGCGAGGCCGCGCCAATCCGCCTGACGCCGGCCGACGCCGCCATGACGGCGCGAAGCTCGCTCAGATAAAGATCGTGCGCCGGCCGGCCGCGATGCGGGATCCCGGTACCGATGACGCAATCGGCAAGTTTGGTGCGCGCCGCTACTCTGATGCGCCGATCGTTCAGAAACGCGCCTTTGCCCCTCTCGGCGGTGAAAATCTCCTGGGTGGCGGGGTTGAGGATCAGCCCTGCGACCAGTTCTCCGTCGCGCTCAAGCGCAATCGACACGGCGAAGTGGGGAATGCCGTGGAGGAAATTGGTGGTGCCGTCCAACGGATCGACAATGAACCGGTGGGTGCGGTCGGCGCCTTCCACCTCGCCGCGTTCTTCCAAGAGGAAGCCGTAGCCGGGCCGCGCGCGGCTGAGCTCGGCATGCAAGATTTCTTCGGCGCGATGATCGGCGGCGCTGACGAAATTGGCCGGTCCCTTGAGCGAGACCTGGAGCTGCTCGACCTCGCCGAAATCCCGCGCAAGGTTACGGGCCGCCTTGCGCGCGGCGGTGAGCATCACATTCATCAGGGCTGAGGCCGGCATAGGAACTTTATCTTACATCCGGCTGTCGCCGTCGTGACATGAGACCCTAATCGGCGCGGCGCACGTAAGTGAGTTCGTTGGTATCGACCACCACGCGTTCGCCGACTCCGACGAAGGGAGGCACCATGATGCGCACGCCGTTCTCAAGCACCGCCGGTTTGTAGGACGAGGCGGCAGTCTGGCCCTTAACTACGGGCTCCGACTCGACCACTTCCAGCGTCACTTGATCGGGCAAAGAGATGCCGATCGGTCTTCCTTCGTGGCTCTCCACGGTCACTGTCATCCCGTCCTGAAGGAAGGCGGCGCGTTCTTCCAGGAAGTCGGCGGGAATGTTGATCTGGTCGTAGGTCACCGCGTCCATGAAAGTGAGCATATCGCCGTCGGCATAGAGGAACTGATAGTCCTTCTGCTCGAGGCGCACGCGCTCTACCGTCTCCGATGAGCGGAATCGCTCGTTCAGCTTGGTGCCGTCGATGACGTTTTTCAGCTCGACTTGCGCGTAAGCCGGTCCTTTGCCGGGCTTGACGTGCTGCGTCTTCACCGCGACCCAAAGGCCTCCCTTATGCTGGATGACGTTTCCGGGCCGGATTTCGTTGCCGTTGATCTTCATGGAAGGCCTTGGAAAAATTCAAGTGGCGCCTTTAAGGCGCGCCGACCCGGTGCTGTCAAGTGCGCGCGCCCGAGGCGCCTAACCGCCCAAGCCCTGATTCAGCCAGTCGGCTGCCGCCTTCTCGGCCTCGGCGCGCTGTTCGGGCGTGAGCTTCGACAAGACGATATCGAGAGAGAAATCGCTGACGCCGGCGGAGCGCGCCAGCAAATGCCATTTTGCCGCTTGCACGGGGTCGGCCTCGACGCCGACCCCATTGGCGTAGAGACGTGCGAGCCGGTTTTGGCCGACCGGATTGCCTTGTTCGGCGGCGAGACGGAATAATTTGGCGGCGCCGGCCTGATCCACGCTCACGCCTTGGCCCTTGAACAGCATGATTCCGTACTCGACCTGGGCGTCGGCCAAGCCGGCATCGGCAGCACGCTTGGTCCACTCGGCCGCCTTCGCCTTATCGAGCGGGACGCCGCGTCCGAATTGATATAAACCGCCCAAATCGTATTGCGCTTGCGCGTTTCCGCCGGTGGCGGCCTTTTGCATCCACTCGGCCGCCTTGGCTTCGTCGGCGCTGCGCCCTTTGCCGTCAAGATAGATGAGCGCGAGATTATATTGGGCGGCGGCATTGCCGGTGTTCGCCGATCTCTCGAAGAGATCGGCGGCGATGCGCAGATCCTTTTTGACGCCGAGGCCCTGGGTGACCAAGAGCCCCAACGAGAGCTGGGCGTTGGCGTCGCCGAGATCGGACGCCTTGGCATACGCATCGGCCGCTTTGTTGAAATCCTGAGGGACCCCGAACCCTCCCGAATAGATCTCGCCGATAAGTGTGTAGGCTTCCTTTGAGCCTTTCTCGGCCTCCTGTTCGGCGAGTTTGAGCGCGGTCAGGTAGCGGCCCTGAGAATAAGCGATATAGGACGGATTTTCCGCCGCCTCGGAAAACGCCGGTGTCAACAGATATGCCAGCATGACGGCAAAGACGGCGCCGGGAAATCGAACAGCGATCACGCCGCTCTCCGCGACTGGCGCAACGCATGATCGATCTCGGTGATCGTCTGCAAGCCGTCTTCCGCGCGCCAAAGGTCAAGCGCAGGCGCGACGAAATCGGCGCCGAGAGCCGCATAGCGCGACGCATCCCCGGCGGCTGAGACATTCCAGGCGACACATGGCACGACGAAGACCTCCGACCACCAGGAAATAAGCTCAGACAACGGATTAATCGCGTCGATATCGCTGACATCTCCGGCGTCGAAGGCGACATAATCGGCGCCCAATTCGGCCAGCAGCATGGCGTCATGGCGGTTCAAGCCGCAGGCCGCACCAATATTCGCCTGTGGTCCAAGAAGTTTGCGGGCTTTGGCATAGAGTGTCGGGTCCGCCTCAAGATGAACACCGTCAGCCTTAAGGCGTGCGGCATAAGCAGCGTCCCCCGCGATCAAACAGGCAAGTTCGCGCCTTTGCACGAACTCCACGAGCCCTGCGGCGGTCTCGTCAAGCGGCGATTGATCCGGACAGAGCAGGACGCAAGCCGTATCGGTGTTGTCAAGTGCGTGCGCGAGCCGGTTTTGCAGGGTCGCTGAAGGCTGCATGGGAAATTGAAGATAAAGTCGGCATCCAGGCGTTTCGGCCATCGTCCACGCGCTCCCGCTGTCTCGTTCGCGTTGGCCCAGCCGCCAGCTGAAGTCTCAAATCACACGGCTCGCAACGATGTCAATGTCGGTTCGCCGGAACAAAGTGGCAAGGTCCTTCGTTGTTGAACGTTGATTATTCGGACGCAGATTGACATTGAGCCATGGGTCCACCACTTGAGGAAAGCCGGCAAGACCGACGTCACCTGAGCGAAGAGGGGCAGTGCAATGAGCCAATCTGACGCCCTGGAACAGGCGACCGAGCGGCTCGACAGGGCAGTCGATCAACTCGAAATGTTCTTGCGGCAGGCTTTCCCCGAAGCTGAGGACGGCGTTTCACTTGCGGCCCTGCGGGAACAGGTCGAATTTCTGACCGAAGAACGCGACCGCTTGCTGCGCGAACTCGATGCCGAAAAGAGCCGCGCGG
>Ga0315534_1000368_pt1 | contig 30822 bp, 28 predicted proteins | sample SalMarSW160240MG_FD_203094 | JGI IMG/M metagenome (GOLD analysis project Ga0315534, IMG submission 203094) | Salt marsh sediment microbial communities from the Plum Island Ecosystem LTER, Massachusetts, United States - Salt Marsh Sediment SW1602-40 ...
TTCGTCGAGACGTGGCCGGGTGGTGAGTTCGACCCGGCGCTGCGGCCCGACGGCGTGCACTTCGAGCCCGCGACGGCGAGCGCCTACGTCGCGCCCTGGCTCGTGTCGGCCATCCGCCGATCGCTCGCGACGGTTCCGCGCCCGCGCTAGCTCGGGCGAGCTGAAGGCTCTGGACTCGTCCCCTCCGGAGTCAGCCCTTCTCGTTGCCCACGATCCCGACGAAGCTGACCATCTCGCCCGGGTAGCCCCCGAGGTTGTGCACGAGGCCGCGCCCACGGTCCGCGGTGGTGATGCGGCGCTCCTCGGGCGCCCGTCCCGTCAGCTGGAGCCAGTTCTCGAAGAACATCCGCAGGCCGCTCGCACCCACCGGGTGCCCGAACGACTTGAGGCCGCCGTCGGGGTTCACCGGCATGGCGCCCTCGAGGTCGAAGGTGCCGTTGAGCACCTCCTTCCAGGCGGTGCCGCGGTCGGCGAACCCGAGGTCCTCGTAGATCAGCAGCTCCGACGGCGTGAAGCAGTCGTGCACCTCGGCCATGGCGATCTCGCTGCGGGGATCGGTGATGCCGGCCTGGGCGTAGGCATCGTCGGCGGTCATCTTGATCTCGGGGAACCACGTGTAGTCGTAGTCGGGATCGGCGTTGCCGGTCGCGTCGCCGGCGATGAACGACAGCCCCTTGATGTACAGCGGCGTGTCGGTGTACTTGTGCGCGTCCTCGGCGCGGCAGATGATCGCGGCCGCGCTCCCGTCCGCGACGCCGGAGCAGTCGAACACGCGCAGGTTGCCGGCCATGAGGGGGGCCGAGCAGATGGTGTCCATCGACACGTCCTTGCGGAACTGCGCCCGCTCGTTGCGCGCGCCGTTCTGGTGGTTCTTCCACGAGATGCGGGCGAGCACCTCACGCATCTGCTCGTCGGAGACGCCGTACTTCTTGCCGTAGGCCGGTGCGCACATGGCGAACATCGCGGCCGCCGTCAGAGTCCGGTTCGTACCGTCGGTTGGCGGACCGCCGCCGCTCACCAGGCCCTGGTAGCCGCTGTCCTTCACCTTCTCGACGCCGACGGCCAGCGCGAGGTCGTACGCGCCGCTGGCAATCGCGTACGACGCGTTGCGCAACGCCTCGGACCCGGTCGCGCAGAAGTTCTCGACCCTGGTGACCGGCTTCTTCATGCCGAGCGGGCGAGCGAGTGCCTGTCCGCCGCCGCTGCCCATGGCCGTGCCGAGCCAGTACGCGTCGATGTCGTCCTTGGTGACGCCCACGGTGTCGAGGGCCTCGGACGTCGACCACAGGAGCAGCTCGTCGACGCCCTTGTCCCAGTGCTCACCGAACTTGGTGCAGCCCATCCCGACGATGGCGACCTGGTCCTTGATGCCGTGGGAGCCCATGTCTCTCCTCGTGCTCGTCCTACCTGCGTCTCTCAACCCGAAATGCGCGGGTGAGGGACGCAACCAATGGTGTCATGCCCCGCGGACGGGGCGGGCCTTCCAGAAGTAGTTGTGGATGCCGTCGGCGGTGTACAGGCGGCGGAACGTCATCTCGACGCGGTCGCCCATCTGGAGCGCGTCGGCGTCGAGATCGCAGAGCTCCACGGGCGCGCGCCCGCCGTTGTCGAAATCGACGACCGCGAACACGATCGGCGGGCTCGGCGAGTAGGCGATGCGGTCGATCGTGAAGCTCGAGATCGTGCCGAGCTCGTCGGCCGTCGGCGCGGGGTCCATCTCGTCGACCGCGCCGCCCTTCATCGACACGTGCGCCGGCGGCAGGTGCACCGCGCCCGACGACCGGTCCCTCGATCCGACGAAGCCGTACTTCCACTCCTCTCGGCGCCCGGCGATGGAGGCCGAGATGCGATACGGCTCGGGTCGGCGCGGGGGCTCGAGCTTCACCGTGCCGCGCCAGGCGAGGAACTTCCCGTAGGGGACCGTGCCGGCCGCCGCGAGCTGGGTCGCCACGGTGCGGCACGGCTCCCAGGTCGCGATCGCGGCCGTGGCGCGGAACACGAGGCAATCGGCCCCGTCGGTGAGCGACAGCATCGCGATCACCTGTCCGGCCTCCGCCGCCTCGAGCGCGCTCGTGAGCAGCATCAGCGGGTGCGCGGTGCCGGTCCACCCGACCGTCGAGCTCAGGTCGTCGACGATCTTCTCCTTGTCGACGCCGAGGCGGGACGACAGCGCCCGCACGGCTCTCGGCTGCGCACCCGTGATGACGAGCTTGTCGACCTCGTCGGCCGAGAGCTCCGCGCGCTTCAGTGCACCGTCGAACGCCTCCTGGCCCAGCGGCACGTACTTGACCTCGCCGAAGCGCTCCTCCCACTGCTTGGAGCGCGCCTCGCCGGGGACACGCCAACGGTCGATGAACTCCTCGGTCACGTTCGCGCGGCCGACGAGCTCGGCGATCACCGTGCCCGTCGCGTCGGAGCCGGTCAGGATCGCGGCCGCACCGTCGCCGCCACCAGCTTCGTCGGCGCTCGTGGGCAGGCCGTCGCGCGTGTCCGCGGTGACCGTGAGCACCGGGTCGTCGGCGCCCAGCCCGGCGAGCAGGGCCCCGACGCCCGACCGCACGGCGCCACCGAAGTCGTACGCGCCGACGTGGGCGTCGAGCCGCAGGGCCGCGTGGATCGTCGTCGCGTTCGTCTTGTCGAGATAGGCGGGGTTGGCCGTCGCGAACGCCACGCCGACGGGCGAGACGTCACCCGCCGAGCGCATGGCGAGGCGCGCCGCCTCGACGCCCATGGTCGTCGTGTCCTCGTCGTAGCTGGCGACGGCGCGCCGGCCCTTCCCGCCGCCCGAGCCGAACGTCGCCGCGATCTCGGACCGATCGAGGCGCCAGTACGGCACGTAGGCGGCCGCGGCGAGGATGCCCCTCACGATTCGGTCCCGGTCACGGTGCCGCGCGCTTCGTCACGATGGAGCCCTTTCTCCGTCCCGGTCGGGCAGTGTACGCCCTGACCCTGACACGGGCGTCAGTCGACGTCCTACGATGCCCGCCGTGAGCATGGACGGAGCAGAGTTCCAGGGTCGGATCGGCCGCGACTACACGGACTCGGAGCCGTGGTGGCCCGAGCCCCTGCGGGCGCCGGAGGGCGCGACGAACGTGATGCTGGTCGTGCTCGACGACGTGGGCTTCGCGCAGCTCGGCTGCTACGGCTCGGACATCTCGACACCGACGTTCGACCGGCTCGCCGCAGGTGGTCTTCGTTACACGGGGTTCCACACGACGGCGCTGTGCTCGCCGACGCGGTCGTGTCTGATGACGGGCCGCAACCACCACTCGGTCGGCATGGGGCGCATCACCGACCTCGCCCGCGGCTACCCGGGCTACACGAGTCGAATCCCGAAGTCGTGCGGATTCCTCTCCGAGACTCTCCGCGACCACGGCTACGCGACGTTCGCGATCGGCAAGTGGCACCTCACCCCGCACGAGGAGGCCCACCTCGGCGCGTCGCGCCGGCGCTGGCCGCTCGGTCGTGGCTTCGAGCGGTTCTACGGGTTCTTCGGCGGCGAGACGCACCAGTTCGCTCCGGCGCTCGTGCACGACAACCACCTGACCGAGTCTCCGGGCGACCACGAGGACGGCTATCACCTCACCGAGGACCTCGCCGACCACGCCATCGAATGGGTCACCGACCTGCGCGCCGTCGACCCGACGAAGCCGTTCTTCCTCTACTTCGCGACCGGCGCGTGCCACTCGCCGCACCAGGCGCCACCCGATTGGGTCGAGCGCTACCGCGGGCACTTCCACCAGGGCTGGGACCGTTGGCGCGAGGAGACCTTCGCCCGCCAGCTCGAGGCCGGCATCGTCCCGGAGGGCACGACGCTCTCGTCCCGTCCCGACTGGGTGCCGGCGTGGGACTCGCTCGCGCCGGACCAGCAACGTGTGTACGAACGCTTCATGGAGTGCTTCGCGGGGTTCCTCTCACACGCCGACGCGCAGATCGGACGCGTCGTGTCGTTCCTGGAGGAGCTCGGCGAGCTCGACAACACCCTGATCGTCCTCGTCAGCGACAACGGTGCCAGCTCCGAGGGTGGCAAGCACGGGTCGATCAACGACGCCCGCAACTGGAACATGGAGACCGCCACCACCGAGGAGATGGTCGCCCGCATCGACGAGCTCGGCGGACCCAACCTGCACAACAACTACCCCTGGGGCTGGACGATGGCGGGCAACACGCCGCTGCGACGGTGGAAGCGTGAGGTGCACGAGGGAGGGGTCGCGGATCCGTGCATCGTGCACTTCCCGTCGGGAATCGCCGCCCGCGGCGAGCTGCGCCGCCAGTTCGTGCACGCCATCGACGTGGCGCCCACGATCCTCGACGTCTTGGGGGTCTCACCGCCGCCGGTGCTCGAGGGCATCGAGCAGAAGCCCCTGGAGGGCGAGAGCTTCGCGGCGACGTTCGCCGACGACGCAGCACGGACCCGCGACACCCAGTACTTCGAGATGCTGGGCTCGCGCGCGATCTACCACGACGGCTGGAAGGCCGTGACCTTCAAGCCGATGGGGAAGATGTACTCACCCGACGACGATCCCGACGCACCGTTCGACGACGACGTCTGGGAGCTGTTCCACGTCGCGGAGGACTTCTCCGAGACGACCGACCTCGCCGCCGAGCACCCGGAGAAGCTCGAGGAGCTCATCGACCTCTGGTGGCGGGAGGCGGAGCGGTACCAGGTGCTCCCGCTCGACAACAAGCCCTACTTCGCGATCATGGACCCTCCGCCGACGGGGATACCGCACCGGACCCGCTACGAGTACCGGCCGGGTGGCGGTCGTGTCCCCGAAGAGGTCGCCGCGGAGGTCAAGGGGCGGTCGCACTCCATCACCGCCGACGTCGAGATCCCCGCCGACGGCGCCGAGGGCGTGCTGATCGCGCACGGCTCCGTCCTCGGCGGGTACACGCTCTTCGTGCAGGACGGCCGCATCCAGTACGTGCACAACTACGTGGGCCGGGAGGAGCATCACCTCGCCGCGAGCGAGCCCCTCGAGCCTGGTCAGCACACCGTGGTGTTCTCGTTCGACAGCGACGGCATGTTCCGGGGCGGCCGCGCGCGGCTCGAGGTCGACGGCAAGGTGGTCGCGAGCGCCGAGGTGGGGCGGTTCACCCCGATGCGCTTCTCGATCACCGACGCCGGGCTGACGTGCGGTGAGGACTCGGGGTCGGCGGTGTCGCGGCGCTATCGGCCGCCGTTCCCCTTCACCGGCACGTTGCACCGGGTCGTCGTCGAGGTGGCTGAGCGGGCCGAGTTCGATCCCGACGCCGCGGTCGAGGTCGCCCTCGCCGAGGACTGATCGCCGCTTCGGGAGACAGCCCGGCCTCGACTCGTCAGCCCTGGGTGATCTCCCGAGCGCGGGGATAGCGGCGCCGGAACGCGAACCACGCGACGATGCCGACCGGCATCGGCAGCCAGAACGACATGAGCCGGAACACGAGCGTCGCGAGGAGCGCCTCGGCGGTCGTGATGCCCGACAGGGCGAGCGTGCCCGCCAGGCCCGCCTCGACGAACCCGAGACCGCCCGGCGTGAACGGGACCATGGCCAGCAGCGACGCGGCGACGAACGCCAGGAGCACCAGCCACATGTCCGGGCTCGCCCCGATGGCGTAGAGGGTCACGAGGAGCACGAGGTACTCGAAGGCCCAGCGACCGACGGCCGCGCCGACGGCCTGCACCCAACGTTCCCCGAGCGTGCGACGGATCTCGTTGCGCTCGCCGACGAGCCGCTCCGGCAGCCCGGTGACCGGTGGACGCCGGAAGCGCACCTTGTTGACCGTCCACTGGATCGTGCGCCCGACCGCCAGCAGCGGCCTTCGGCGCGCGAGCAGGAGCGCGATGACGCCGGCCATCAAGGCGAACACGACCATCCCGATCCCGGCAGCCTCGGCGAGCGATCCGGGCACGCTCGTCCCGAGGATGATCGCCGGGAGCGCGAACACCGGGAGCGCGAGGACGGTCGCGGTGATGAGCAGCGACTGCACGGTGATCGCGGTGCCCGCCTTCGTGGCGTTGAAGCCCGCGTCCACGAGCATCCGCGCTTGCAGCGCCGTTCCCGTCGCCCCGCCGCCGGGCGTGATGCGGTTGAAGAAGTTCCCGGCCAGCTGCGTCGTCACCACCGGGAACCAACCGTGGGTGCGAAGCGCCATTCGCTGGAGCACCCACGTGCAGGCGAAGCTCGCGGACTCGAGGAGGAGGATCGCCGGGATGGCGGCGGGGTGGACCTCCCCGAGCTTGCGGGAGGCCTCGAACACCTCGGCGATGCTCGGCGCGAAGAGGTAGAGGCACGCCGCGGTGATCACCAGCAGCAGGATCCGTCCGATCGACCAGCGCGGCCTTCCCGAGGGCTGGGCGTCGTCGGGTGATGGCGCGGGGCTCCCTGCGACCATTCTCGAGGGAACGTACCCGACCCGCCGAGCATCGGCTTCGCAGGTGCTCGGACGGGTCGACGTCGCGCGGAACGTCGGGTGAGACACCCGGGCGGGTGAGGCGGCCGCAGGATTAGCGTCGCCGCCATGGCACCACACATCACGTTCGTGGGCGGGGGCAGCGCGCACTGGACGCCGAGCCTCCTCGTCGACTTCGTCAACACTCCGTCGCTCTCCGAGGCCCAGGTCGCGCTCGTCGACCTCGATGCCGACTCGCTCCCGCCGATGCTCGAGCTCGCCGAGCACCTGCGCCAGGCGAGCGGCGCGGGCCTCACCGTGCGGGCGACGACCGACCTCGACGACGGGCTCGCCGGTGCCGATCACGTGGTCGCGCAGTTCTCGGTCGGCGGGTTCACGAGCATGCGTCACGACCTCGAGATCCCGGCGCGCTACGGCATCCGCCAGCCGGTGGGCGACAGCGTCGGGCCGGGCGGCATCATGCGCGCGCTGCGCAGCGTCCCCGTGCTGCTCGGGATCACCCGCGCCATGGAGCGCGTCGCACCCGCCGCCACGTTGCTGAACGTCACGAACCCCCTGTCGGCGCTGTGTCGCTCCGCGACGCGTGAGACCTCGATCACGACGATCGGCCTCTGCAACGAGCTCGTCGGAGCACAGTTCGTCCTGAGCCTGCTGCTCGACTGCGGCATGCACGAGCTCGACCCCGTCGTCGGCGGCGTGAACCACCTCCCGATCATCACCGAGCTCCGCGTGGGCGGCGACGACGACGGGCTCGGGCGCCTGCGGGCCCTGCTCGACGACGAGGAGGCGCGCCGCAAGCCGATCTGGATGGCTCCGCCCGAGCAGATCCACTGGCGCAAGCGCACCTCACACGCCGACTGGACCAAGGACGACGTGATCGCGAACGTGCCGATCCGCATCGAGATGTTCGAGCGGTTCGGCGTGCTACCAGGCTCGTCCGACACCCATGTCGCCGAGTTCCTGCCCGGGTTCTGCACGCCGCGCTCCGATTTCGGGCGTGACTGGAACGTCCGCCAGTACACGATCGACGGTCACATCGACGACAAGCGCCTCGACCAGCAGAAGGTCGCGGCGCTCATGGCATCGGAGCAGGTGCCGCGCCTGCCGTCGGGCGAGCTCGTCGCGCCCCTGCTCGACGGTCTCGTCGGGGGCACGACCCGGTCGCTGCCGATGAACCTGCCGAACCGCCGGCAGGTGACGAACGTGCCGGAAGGCGTCGTCGTGGAGTGCATCGGCACGGCCGACGGCAGCGGCGCGCGCGCACGCGACGAGGTCACGATCCCGGGCTTCCTCGGCGAGGCGGTGCGCCGCATCGCGGCGACGGAGGAGCTGACCGTCGAAGCCGCGCTCACCGGCGACCGCACGAAGGTGCTCGAGGCGATGCTCGCCGACCCGCACGCGGGGAGCATCGCCTACGAGGACACGGTCGCGATGACCGACGAGCTCCTCACCGCGACGAGCGATTGGCTGCCCCAGTTCAGCTGATGGGCCCGTCAGCCGACCCGGATGGGCAGTGACTTCAGCGCGTTGTTGAGGTTGGAGCGCTGACGGCGGGGGTCGCCGGCGAGCTCGACCCTCGGCCAGCGATCGAGCATCTCCTCGAGGAACACCCTGCCCTCGAGCCGCGCGAGGTGAACGCCGAGGCAGAAGTGCTCACCGATCCCGAACGCGAGGTGCGGGTTGGGATGGCGAGTGATGTCGAACGTGTCCGGGTCGTCGAAGGCGTCCTCGTCGCGGTTGGCCGACGAGTAGATCATCGCCAGCTTCTCGCCGGCGGCCATCGGCACGCCCCGCACCTCGGTGTCGGCCGTCAGCGTCCGCCGGAAGTAGTGGAGCGGCGGCGCGTACCGGAGCACCTCCTCGACGGCGCTCGCGGCGAGCGAACGGTCGGCGCGCAGCCTCTCGAGCTGATCGGAGTGTCGCAGCAGCTCCAGGAGCCCGGACGAGATCATCGTGCGCGTGGTGTCGTTGCCGGCGGTAACGAGCTGCACGAAGAAGTACGCGAACTGGAGGTCGTCCATCGGCTTCCCCTCGACCTCGGTCGCGAGGAGCCGGTCGCCGAGGTCGCCCGGCTCACCGTCGCGCCCGCGACGCGCCTCGGCGAACCGCATCCCGTACATCGCCATCTCGACCGAGCCCTCGTTGGTGCTCGCCGAGTAGCCGTCTGACGCGACGTCGGGGTTGACGTCGGGGTCCTGGCCGCCGGTCATCATCTCGGCCCAGCGGTTGATCCGCGCTCGGTCCTCGGGCGGGATGCCCATCAGCTCGCCGAAGACCTGCGACGGCACCAGCGCCGCCAGGTCGTGCACGAACTCGAGCTCGCCCTGCTCCGCGCCCCGGTCGAGCAGCTCGCCGCAGATCACCCGGATCCGGTTCTCGAGCTCGCCGATCCGACGGGGCCGGAAGTGCGGATACGCGTTCTTGCGCAGCTCCGAGTGTCGCGGCGGGTCCATCATCAAGAGCATGTTCTTGGTCTGCTCGAGCTGCTCGGGCGCCTGGTCCTCGAGCACGACGCCACCGACCTCGGCAGAGAAGAGCTCGGGGCGCTTCGAGACCGCGACGATGTCGGCGTGCTTCAGGAGCGCCCAGTAGAAGGACCCGTCGGGCATCTCCTGTCGGAACACCGGCCGCTCGCGGCGAAGCCGAGCGAACAGCTCGTACGGGGCGGCCGCCTCGTAGCCCCTCGGGTCGTAGAGATCGACCCCGTCGAGCTCGCTTCGCACCGGCGCCACGAGCGGCAGCATCGCGCACCGTGCGAACCGTCGTCAGCGAGCCGGCCGACCCGCCGTGTCGGGCAGTCTTCGGTCCCGAGTGGCGCGAGTCACGTCGTCGCGCCCCGACCCCGGGAACACCGACCCCGCTGAGTACGTTCGACGGGTTCGAGACAGGAGCACACGCATGCATCGGGCACCCCTCCGTGTCGGCGCCGTCGCCGCGCTGGCAGGCCTCGTCCTGCTCGCACCCGCGGCCTCCGCCGCCCACACGACGATCTCGGTCAACGACAACTACTTCAAGCCCAAGAAGGTCACCGTCGACGTGGGTGACAAGGTCACGTGGAAGTGGGACGGCTTCGTCGCGCACAACGTCGTCGTGAAGAAGGGGCCCGAGAAGTTCAAGTCGAAGATCCAGTCGGAGGGCAAGTTCAGCCGCACGATCAAGGATCCGGGCGTCTACCGGATCGTCTGCACGATCCACCCCGGCATGAAGATGAAGCTGAAGGCCGTCGAGCCAGGTCCGGACACGACGGCGAGCACCGCATCGCCCACCACCTGACACCCGCGACCTGACGTGTCCGTTCGCCGGGGTGCCATGCTTCTCGCATGAGCACGACCGACCACGGGGCCGGACTCCTCGCCGGCGTGCGCGTGCTCGAGTGCTCGCTGCTCGGACCGGCCGCGATCACGATGCACCTCGCCGACCTCGGCGCCGACGTGATCAAGATCGAGCCGCCCCAGGGCGACTACGTGCGCCAGATGACGTGGCCGATCGTCGAGGGCGTCTCGCTCATGCACCTCCACATCAACCGCGGCAAGCGGAGCCTCACGCTCGACCTCCGCAAGCCCGAGGCCGCGGAGGTGTTCCTCGAGCTGACCAAGGAGGCCGACGCGGTCGTCGAGGCGATGCGGCCGGGTGCGCTGGAGCGACGCGGGCTCGGCTACGAGCGCTTGCGCACCGTCAACCCGCGCATCGTGTTCATCACGATCAGCGGCTACGGGATGACCGGGCCCTACCGGGACATGCCGAGTCACGGCATCGCGTACGACACCTGGGCCGGGCTCGTACCCACCGAGTACGACGAGCACGGCTTCTGCGTGATGGCCGAGCACGCGTCGATGGGCATCCACGCGGGACCGCTGATGGGTGCGTTCGGCATCCTCGCCGGGATCATCAAGGCTCGAGAGACCGGTGTGGGCGCGCGCATGGAGATCGCGCAGTCGGACGCGGCGGCGTACATGGACTGGTACCGCTCCGAGTCGTGGCGCGCCTACGAGCGACCCGAGTCGGAGGTGACCGGCAACGCGTCCGACGACTACGAGCGGCGCCCGCCGGGCACCGCCGGAATGCGCGAAGGCGTGCGTTACCAGATCTACGAGACGTCCGACGGGCACGTCTTGTTCATGGCGTCGGAGCGGGAGTTCTGGGAGAACTTCTGTCGCGGCGTCGACCGGATGGACCTCTTCGAGCGGTGGCCGGGCGAGAAGTTCGCGGACCATGCCCGGAACAACACAGAGCTCCACGCCGAGCTGCGCGACATCTTCAAGACCAAGTCATCGACGGATTGGATCGCGTGGTCGAACGAGGTGAACACGCCCATCGCACCCGTCAACACGCCGAAGACGATCGCCGACGACCCGCAGTTCCAGGACCGGCTGCCGTGGATCCCCAAGGAGCGGCTCGGCGCCGACGAGCTCCCGAACCCGCTCAAGGTGATGGACGACGAGCAGCCCGTCCCGGCGAAGGCGCCCTCGGTCGGGGAGCACAGCGACGCCGTCCTCCACGACGTGCTGGGGTACGACCCGGCCCGGATCGCCGAGCTGCGCGACGCCGGCGCCCTCGGCTGACCGGGCTCCTGGGGGCCTCGACTCCCAACGCCGAGCCAACGCCGCGAACCCGCGCTCAAGCACCGGCGCGCGCGGGCCGATCCCAGAGGCCTGAAGTGCCCGGGAGACCCCGCGATGACGAGCCGCACGTCCTCGACGCGACGAGCCGGGCGCGGCGCGCGCGCATGCTTCGTCGCGGTGGCCGGGACGCTGGCGCTGCTCCTGCCGGCGGGGCCTGGCGCGGCCAGTCCGATCACCGACGCGCAGTTCGACGCGGCGGCACTCGTCGTGGAGCGCCTCGCGCGGGTCGACGCGGCGCTTCGCACGTCCGATGCCGCCGTGCCGGATGCCGCGGCCGCCGCCGACGCCGCTGCCGCGGCACTCGACGTCGCCCGCGCCGAGGAGGCCCGAGCCCTGACCGCGCATCCCGCGACCGCACCTCCGGATGGCGGGGCACCGACCGGCGGCGTCGCCGACGTGGCAGCCGACGCGATCCTCGACGATCTCGAGCCCGAGCGTGCGGTCGTCGAGCGGCGCGCCGCGGAGCAGCTCGCGACCGACACTGCTGCTCGGCGCGACCTCCTGTTCGGCGCGCTCGCCGCGGCACGCGACGAGCGCACGCGGCTCCTCGCCGTGCTCGAGGCGACCGGCCAGGTACGGACCCGATGGTCGGTGGCGCTCCTCGACGCGCTCGGGGCGCCGGTGACCAGCGAGAACATCCGCGCGCTCTCGGCATGGATCGGTGCGGAAGCGAACACGGCGCGGGCGCACAACCCCCTCGCGACGACGATGGGTGCGTCGGGCGGCGTCGATCTCAACGACCACGGTGTGAAGGCGTACCCCGACGACGTCGTCGGCATCGACGCGACCGTCCGCACGCTGCACAACGGGAGCTACCGCGCGATCCTCGATGCGTTGGCGGCAGGCGACTCGGCGGCGCGGGTGGTGCACGCCGTCGCTGCGTCACCGTGGGGCACCGGCGAGAACGCGATCCGACGGCTGGCACTCGACTCGTGACGCTCGGCTCCTGAGCGTCCCCGCTGACACCCGGGCGGGCGAGGAGCTTGCGCGCCCGCGCCGCAGCGGCCAACCTCCTCCACCTTCGGTCCAAGGGGAGACATGCACCGCGGACTCGTCTGCACGCTCGTCGCGCTGCTCGCCGGCGGTCCCGCGCTCTCGGCCGTCCCCGCGGGCGCCCGATCGAACCAGCAGCCCCTCCGGATCCTGGTCACGAACGACGACGGCGTCACGGCGCCGGGCATCGGTGCGCTCGTCGAGGGTCTGCGCAAGATCCCCGGCGTGAAGGTGACGGTGGTCGCGCCCGCCGACAACCGCTCTCGCACGGGGAGCACCACGTCGCCCGGCGAGCTCGTGACGACGAAGACGAAGACGGCGCGTGGCTACCCTGCGATCGCGGTCACCGGCTTTCCCGTCGACACCATCGTGCACGCGATCGACCGGCACGGGGTGCAGCATCGGCCCGATCTCGTCGTGTCCGGCATCAACGCGGGCCCGAATCTCGGGCGCGCCGCCAACCGGTCCTCCGGTACCGTCGCCGCCGCGAAGGCAGCCGCGAGACGCGGCATCCCCGCGCTCGCCGTGAGCCAGGGCACGCTCGAGAGCGGCGAGCCCGACTACCCCGCTGGCGTGAAGCAGGCTCTGATGTGGCTCGAACGACACCGCGAGTCGTTGACGCCGAAGAGCGGCAAGGCTGTCGAGGTCGTCCTCGACAACCTCAACGTCCCGTCGTGCGGCACCGACGGCGAGATCCGTGGCGTCGTCGAGGTACCCCTCGCCACCTCGGACACGGATGGCGCTGCTCCGCCGGACTGCGCGTCGACCGCCGAGGACCTGCCGAACGACATCGAGGCGTTCCACAACGGGTTCGTGACGCTGACCCAGCTGCCGGGCTCGAGACGGTGACCCATCCCGTCGCCGAGCGGCGACCATGAGCGGGCTCACGATCGACGCCATCGCCATGGGGCGGCCCCTGCGCGAGGTCAGCGACCTCGCCCGCGAGGTCGACGACTGCGGCTTCGACGGTCTCTGGTTCACGGAGAGCGGACGAGTGGCGTACACCGGCTGCACTGCGGCCGCGCTCGCCGCGCCGCGCCTCGACATCGGCACCGCGGTGGCGCTCGCGTTCCCCCGCAGCCCGATGGTGACGGCCCAGATCGCGTGGGAGCTCGCCGACCTGACCGGCGGGAAGTTCGTGCTCGGGCTCGGGACACAGGTGAAGGCACACAACGAGCGTCGGTACTCCGTGACGTTCGACCATCCCGGGTCGCGCCTTCGTGAGTACGTGCTCGCGCTGCGCGCGATCTTCGCTGCCTTCCAGGGCACCGAGCGGCTCGACTTCCACGGCGACTACTGGTCGTTCGATCTGCTGCCCGCGATGTGGAGCCCGGGCCCGATCGAGCACCCGGAGGTGCCCGTGTACGTCGCCGCCGTGCGGCCGTGGTCCGCGCGCATGGCAGGTGAGGTCGCCGACGGGATCCACGTGCACCCGTTCCACTCGATGCGCTACCTCGAGGAGGTCGTGCTCCCCGCGGCGCGCGAAGGCGCGAAGAGGGCAGGCCGCGATCCCGGCGACCTCTCGATCGTCTGCCCGGTGATGGCGATCATCGGCGACACCGATGCGGAGCGCGCCAAGGCGCGCGACGAGACGCGGCTGCGGATCGCGTTCTACGGCTCGACCCGCACGTACTCGGGCGTCTTCGAGCTGCACGGCTGGGAGGGCACGTCGGATCGCCTGCACGAGCTCCAGCGAAGCGGCGACCTCGCGGGGATGGCCGCCACGATCACCGACGAGATGCTCGAGGTCTACAGCCTCGAGACGACGTGGGACGGGCTCGCCGACGCGCTGCACGACAAGTACGAGGGCGTCGCCGACCGCGTCGTGATGTACGACGCCACCGGCAGCTGGCAGTTCGACGAGGGCACGCTCGAGCGCTGGCGCGCGGTGACCGACGACTTCCACGCTCGCTAGCCGAGCGAGCCCCGTTCGAGCAGGCACTCCAGCAGCTCGACGCTCTCGAGGTCCTCGACCGACGTCGTCGCGCGGGCCATGCCGCCGCGGCCGACGTCGACGGCCTGCCAGCGGCTCCCCATCGCCGCGGTCGACGTCGCGGAGTTCCACGAGTAGATCACCAGCAGTCGGTACTGCTCCCACGCGTCGTCGAGCGACAGCTCGATGCCGCTCGCTGCCAGGAGCTCCACGTACTGGCGCACCCACTCGCGCTCGTGGGCGCGCCGTACTTCGGTGGGCGCGGAGCTGCCGAGGACGTACGCGATGTCGCGCATGCCCGTCGCGCGCCACACCATGCCCCAGTCGAAGAAGCCCGCTTCGCCGTCGTCGAGGAACAGGTTCCCGAGATGGGGGTCGCCGTGGATCATCGTCGGCGGACCGGCGGCGAGGAGCGCGGCGACGTCGGCCGGCCGGTCGATCGTGATCTCCGCGAGCCTGCGAAACGTCGGCGACATCTGGTCACCGAACGCCGTGAGCGCCCTCTCGACGAACCTCGCGCCCGAGCCGAAGGCCACGCGGTACCCGTCGCGCACCCACGAGAGGTCGCCGCCGTCCTCGAGACGTGGGTCGCCCCAGTGCTGGACGTGCAGCCGGCCGAGCCCGTCCACCACCGAGGCGATCGTGTCGGCGATGCCCTCGTCGTGCGTGCTCGGGAACCGGCACCCCGACGCCTCGAGGTCCTCGAGCAGCATGACGTAGCCGCCCGCATCGTCGATGCGAGCGCAGTAGACGTCGGGGACCCGCACGGGGACGGTCGCGGCAACCTCGCCGTAGAAGCGCGCTTCGGCAACGCCGAGCCCGACCATGTCGACGAAGCTGCGCTGACGCTCGTCGAACGGCGCGAGCTTCAGGAACACCGACGCCGGTGCATCCGAGGTGGCGCCCACCACCGAGCCGTCGCCGTACCGCAGCCCGAGACGCGCGCGACCCGTCGTCCCGGAGTGGGCGGCGAGCACGTCGACGCCCGCCACCTCGCGCCCGAGCGCTCCGGAGAGCCAGGCCGGCGTTGCGTCGGCGACGTCGAGCGGAATCACCGGTGTCGGCACGCGCGGAGTCTGGCACGTGATCTCGGCATCGGTCCTGCGCCTATGTCAGGATGCGCGCCATGACGAGCACCGCTGCAGACGCCACCCGGACCGACACCGGCACGAGCTCGGTCCCACGATGGCGCCGGATCACGTGCGGGGTGCTCGTGGTGATCGTGTGCGTGCTCGCACCGGTGTCGCTCCTCGCGGTCTGGACGCGCAACACGCTGCTGAACACCGACCAGTACGTCGACACGGTCGGTCCGCTCGCGCAGGACTCCGCGATCCAGGACGCGGTGGCCAACCAGGTCGTGCAGACCCTGCAGACGAACGTCGACCTCGAGGGTCAGATCAAGGATGCGCTGCCCGAGAAGGCTGCGTTCGTCGCGCCGTTCGTGGCGAAGGGCATCGAGAACTTCGCTCGGGACGCCACCCTGCGTCTCATGGAGTCGGACCGCTTCCAGCAGCTCTGGGACGACGCGAACCGCCTCGCCCACACGCAGGTCGTCGCCGTGCTCACCGGCGAGGGAGGCGACCGCGTCTCCACCAAGAACGGGGAGGTCGTGGTCCGGCTCGGCCCGGTCGTCGAGACCGTTCGCAAGGAGCTCTCGAAGCTCGGGGTCGACGTCTTCAGCGACAGCGGCGGGGAGCGGGTCAACAACCAGCTCGTGCTGTTCCAGTCGGAGGATCTCACCAAGGTCCAGGGCGGAGTCAGCCTGCTCGACGACGTCGCCCTCTGGCTGCCGATCCTCCTCGTCGTCCTCCTCGCGATCGCGATCGCGGTCTCGCCGAACCGCCGCCGGACGATCCTGCGCACCGGCATCTGGATCGCGGTCGGGATGGCGCTCGTGCTCGTCCTCTTCAACGTGGGCCGGACCTTCTACCTCGACGCGGTCACGAACGGCGCGAACCGTGACGCGGCCGAAGCGGCCTACAACCAGATCCTCGAGTTCCTCAGGCTCTCGGCGCGCACGGCCTTCGCGGTCGGGGTGGTCGTCGCGATCGGTGCGTGGCTCGCCGGACCGGGCCGCACCGCGACCAGGATCCGCGACGGGTTCAAGGGCCTGGCCGAAGGCCGGGGAGCGTCGGCAGTGGAGCCGTCGTCGCTCGGCCGCTTCGTGGCGCGCTATCGCAACCCGCTGCGCGTCGCCGTCATCGGGGTCGCGCTGGTCATCCTCGTGGTGCTCGACCGAGTCACGCCGCTCGCGGTGCTCGTCATCGCGCTGATCGTCGTGCTGTTGCTGCTGCTCGTGGAGTTCCTCGCCCGGGGTGTCCCCCAGGGCGGCGACGGCGACGGACCGGGCTCGTCGACGCCCGCTCGTCAAGCCCCGATGAAGGCGTCGACGTCGAAGCGGTCCGACTGACAGGTGGGAGCGAAGACCGCCAAGCCGCGACGGAGCTTCCGCGAGCGCCTCGAGGAGGGGGACACCTACGGGCTGCTGCTCATCCTCATCGTCGCGACGTACTTCCTGTTCGCGTTCGTGGGGGAGTCGCATTGGGCCAAGGTCGCGCTCGCGGTGGCGTTCGCCGGCGTGCTGCTCCTGACGCTGCACACCTCGCACGTGCGCGGCCGGTGGATGCGCGTCACCTGCGTGCTGGCGGCGATCACCGTCTCGATCAACATCGTGCAGGCGATCGCCGACAGCGAGGGCGTCACCGGGCTCACCTCGCTCTGGATCGGCTTCCTCATCGCCTCACCGATCGTGATCCTGGCTCGGATCCTGCGGCACCCCTCCGTCGACCTCGAGACGATCCTCGGTGCGATCTGCTCGTACCTGTTGATCGGCATCGCCTTCGGTGCGATCTACGCGCTGCTCCAGCAGGTCGGCTCCGAGAACTTCTTCGCGCAGTCGGGCCCGTACGAGCGCATCGACTACCTCTACTTCAGCTTCATCGTCCTCACCACGACCGGGTTCGGCGATCTGACGCCGCTGACGGCGGTCGGCAAGGCGCTCGTCACGCTCGAGGCGCTCATCGGCCAGGTGTTCCTCGTCACGATCGTCGCCTCGCTCGTCGCGAGCTTCGGCTTCCGACGGAAGGCGCCGATCGGCGACGCCACGGTCCCAGACCGCGCCCCCGGCTCGCCCGAGGGTGCCGACACCGACGGAGCCACGAGCTGACCTGGGGCGCAGTGCGTCGCTGACGACCATCGGCGACCATCGGCGACCATCACGCGCGATTCGGCTCATGCCGCGGGCCCGGCCCGGGCGTGGGCGCTGTGGTCGTCGGTGCGCTCCAGGATGAGGCCGTCGAGTCGTTCGGGGTCGCCGTCGAGGACCCACGGCCCGTGGGGGACGAGGTTGCGGTGGTGGCTGGTGCACACGAGCACGACGTTGTGCTTGTCGGTGCGCCCGCCGCGACAGCGCGGCACCAGATGGTGCGCGTCGAGGCCGAACGCACGCCCACATCCCGGCGCCCGGCAGGTCGCGTCGCGGCCCTTCAGGTACTCACGCAGCTTGGCGGGAATCCGATCGCCACTCGTCGGGGCAAGGGTGTCGTCATCGCGGACCTCCCGCACCCGCGCACCATCGCCGATGAGCTGCCCGACGGTCTCCACTGCGATCGGCATCCCGTTGACGGTGGGCTGGGCGTCGGAGCCCACGTGCACGACCACGGCCGGGCGCCAGGCCCGCTTCGTACCGCCATCGGCCGCACCCGTCCGGCTGGCCCGCCGGCAGATCGCGGTCAGCGCATCCGCGCCCCGGCGGCCCCGCGGCGCCCAGGGCCGACCCTTGGCCGGCTTCATGGTCTCGATCTCGTGCTCGAACACCGCCTCCACGAACGCGGCGTCGACGTCGAAGATCTCCCCCGAGAGGCGAAGCCCCGAGCCGTCGGCCGTGCGCCACCACCGCAACGCCCGCGCGTCTCTCCGGGCCTGCATCTCCGCCGGCGTCACCACCCGCTGCTTGCGCACCAGTCGGTGCAGCTCGCTCGGCGCGGTGCGCTCCGCGCGCGTGGCCCACTCGGCATCCGTCTCGGGGGTCGCCAGCTGGACCACCGACTCGAGCTGGTCCATCGAGAGCTTCCCGTCCTCGGCCGAGGCTCGAATCGCCGGGAGCGACTCCAGGGCCCGGGACACCTCGACCTCGCCGCGCGCGGTCTGCGGGGAGACCTGGTCGCGGGCTTGCACCCACTCGCTCGCGTCGCGTCCGCCCGTCGCGCCCCGCTCGTCGAGGACCCGGTCGATGTCCATGCGCGCCAGCCGAGCGCGCCGCTCAGCCACGACCGCGGCATCACGGGCAGCCAGCAGCCGCTCGTTCGGCCACGTCCGCAGCTCGTCGAGCGTCTCGCCCATCAGACACCTCCCTCCCGGAGCTCGTGGCCCGGCCGGAGACCGGACCGACGGCTCGACACGGGGGAAGTGCTGCCGCTCACGCTATCGAACGTATGTTCGACCATCAACCGGGACGACACCGGGCCCTCGGCGACGTGACGCTCGCCGAGCCGAACACATGTTCGATACCCTTGGCGGCGTGGCCACGGTCCTGCAGGGGACGCTGCTCGGCGACGGCGAGCCCCGCCTCGCTCACGGCCGCGCGTTCGAGCGCGTCGAGCTCGACGCCCGGTCGTGGATCGACGTGTGCCGAGGCTGGCTGGCCGGCGCGGACTCGCTCTTCGAGCAGCTCGTCTCGACGGTGCCGTGGTGTCACCGGCGACGCCGGATGTACGAACGAATGGTCGACGAGCCGCGACTCACGTGCGCGTACGGCGCGAGCGGGCCGCCGCATCCGGTGCTCGACGAGGTCCACGCCGCGCTCGACCGCCGCTACGACGCGCGGTTCGCCAGCCCGTTCCTCAACTACTACCGAGATGGCCACGACAGCGTCGCGTTCCACCGCGACCGCGAGCTTCGACACGAGGGCCGGTGCCTCATCGCGATCCTCACGCTGGGCGCCCTGCGCCCGTTCCTCCTCCGGCCCTTCGGTGGGGGCCCGTCCACCGACGTGCGACCCGGCTCGGGCGACCTGCTCGTCATGCGGGGACGCACCCACTGCGACTGGGAGCACGGCGTCCCGAAGGTGGCGGCGTGCGGGCCGCGCATCAGCGTCAGCCTCCGCGTCGGGATGCGATGATGCGGCGATGTCGCCCGACTCCGCCGAGTCGCGGGATGACCGCCTAGTCTCAGCGTCGACGCTTCGAAAGGATGCATCTTGAACGCAGTGCTGGCAGACGTGAGCTTCGGTGAGCTCCTCGTCTCGATCCTCTACATCTTCTTCCTGGTCATCTTCTTCTGGCTGCTGATCACCGTCTTCGCCGACCTGTTCCGCCGCAAGCTGAACGGCTGGGCCAAGGCCGCCTGGGTGATCGTGATCATCCTGCTGCCGTTCCTCGGGATCCTCATCTACCTCATCTCCCGGGGCCACAGCTGGGCCGAGGACCACGAGAAGTGGGCCAAGGACGACATGGCGTCGGCGCGCAAGCAGCTCGGTGTGAACGTGGGCGACGAGCTCCAGAAGCTCTCCGCGCTCCACGACTCCGGCAAGCTGAGCGACGCGGAGTTCGAGCAGGCGAAGGCTCGGCTGATCTGACGCCTGCGCTCGTCGCGGCCGTTCCCGGACCTCGGCGCCACCGACCTAGCCTGCCGGGCGTACCCGGGTCCGAGAGGAGTCGACGATGGCCAACCCGGTCCTGAGCGAGAAGGGCTTCGAGCGAGCGCTCGACGAAGGCTCGCCCGGCTGGGCCGCACCGGACGCGGTGATGACAGGGCAGGCACCGCCGACAGCAGCACGCGCCGAGCGCGTGATGACCGCCAACGGGACGTTCGCGCGTGCGTTCGCGCTGTTCCTGCTCGTGCTGGCAGGTGGTGCGTTCGGCTGGAGCCAGGTCGAAGCATCGGGCCCGAACCAGATCGACTTCCCGGGCTGGTCGTGGGTCGTGCTGATCGCCGCGTTCGCGGTCGCGATGGTCTGCGCCTTCGTGCCAAAGGCAACGCCGTTCCTCGCGCCCGTCTACGCGGTGCTCGAGGGTGTCTTCCTCGGCGTCATCTCGAAGGTCTTCGAGACGTACTGGGACGGCATCGTGCTACAGGCGGTGCTCGCGACGGTCGCGGTTTTCTTCGTGACGCTCATCCTCTACGTGACCGGCGCGGTGAAGGTCAGCAACAAGTTCATCGCCGTCGTGGTCGGCGCGACGTTCGGCATCTTCGTGATGTACGCGATCACGTGGATCGCGACGTTGTTCGGAGCCGACATCACGTTCTGGAACGACCCGACCCCGCTCGGGATCGGCATCAGCGTCGTCATCTGCGCGGTTGCGGCGCTGAACCTGTTCCTCGACTACGAGTTCATCCGGCGGGCGTCGGTCGCCGGGTCACCGAAGTTCATGGAGTGGTACGGAGCGTTCGGTCTGATGGTGACGCTCGTGTGGCTCTACTTGGAGATCCTCCGGCTGCTGTCGCTGCTCCGGCAGTGACCTTCGAGGCCTCGAGCTGCTACCGCACACGGGGCTTCTTGCGCTCGCCGCTGGCGAACCGCTGCTGCCCGGCATAGAGCGAGTCGCGGTCGCTGCCGGCGCGGATGATCACCTTGCCCATGTCGAGGGCGTGCGCGCGCGGCATCTCCTGCGCCGCCCAGAGCGACCGCACCGTGCCCTGGACGGCGATCGGCGGCGACGCGGCGATCTCCCCCGCGGCCCAGGCCGCGGCGTCGTGCAGCCCCCCGAGCGGCACGACTTCGGACACGAGCCCGATCTGGTAGGCGCGCTCGGCCGACATCCGCTCGCTCGACCCGAGCAGCGCGCCGCGCATGATCTCGTGGAACGGCATCTTCTGGAGCATGTGCATCGACTCGAAGCACGCCGTCATGCCGAACGTGACGTGCGGGTCGAAGAACGTCGCGTGGTCGGCGGCGATGATGAACTCGACCTCGCCGAGCATGTAGTACGCGCCACCGCACGCCATGCCGTTGACGGCAGCGATGACCGGCTTCCACAGATCGTTGGTCTTGGGCCCGATGTTCTCGCCCGGGTCGTCGAAGTGCCAGATGCTGCCCGCCGGCTCGCCGGTTGTCGCGCTGCGCTCGCCGACGTCCTCGGACTCGTCCCAGCTGCCCATCGTCTCCTGGCGGTCGATCCCGACGCAGAACGCCTTGTCGCCGGCGCCAGTGAGCACGACGCAGCTCACGTCGTCGTTGGCGCGCAGACCGCGCCAGAGCGACTTGAGCTCGTGCTGCATCTGGAGGTTGAACGCGTTGAGGACGTCGGGTCGGTTGAGCGTCACCCAGGCGACACCGTCGACCTCCTCGTAGAGGAGCGTCTCGAAGTCAGGCATGCTGGCGATGCTAACGGGGCGCGACTCGCTCAAGCGTTGGCGCGGTGACGATGCCGGAGGTGTGGCGCAACGCGCGTGGGCGTGGCGGTGGTCGAGCGCTCGCGAGCGGGCACGACGATGAGCATGATGCCGAGCCCGATCAGGGCCAGGACGCCGTCGATGGCGAAGGCGACCTGGATCCCTCCGGTGAGCGAGGACGCGGACGCCACGATCGCGGTGTTGAGCCCGAGCCCGATGGCGCCGCCGCCGATCTGGCACATGTAGACGATCCCGCCCGCCAGGCTCGACCGCGACGGATCGAGCGCCGTCACCGCCGTGGTCGTGACCGACGAGTAGAAGGTCCCGACGCCGGCTCCGAGCACCATCATGGCGGGCACGAGCGCCCAGTACGACGAGTCCTCCTCGAGCAGCGAGAGCATGAGCATCCCGAGCGCGAGCGCCGCGGCGCCCGTCGACACCACGATGCGGGACCCCAGCCGGTCGTACAGGTGCCCCGCGACGAACGACATCACCGCGAACACCCCCATCATCGGCACGAGCGCGACCCCCGCGCGGAGCGCCGAGTAGCCGAGGATCTTCTCGAAGAACTGCGGGAGATAGAGCAGCGCGGCGAAGAAGATCGCCGACATGATCAGCACGGTCAGGGCGCAGGCCGCGAAGAGCCGGTTGCGCAGCACGTCGCTCGGCACGAGCGCCGCCTCACCCTGTCGACGCTCGGTGACGAAGAAGGCCACGAAGGCGACGATCGCGATCGCGAAGAGGCCCAGGATCTCCGGATCGCCGAAGCCGATCGAGGATCCCTCGTCGAGCGCGAGCAGGACCGCGACCGCACCGGTCGACACCAGCGCGATCCCCAAGTAGTCGACCTTCCGGACGTCCGAGTCGGCGCGCGACTCGTCGACGTGGCGGTGCGTGACCCACATCGCGAAGAGCGCCACGGGCACGTTGAGGAAGAAGACCCAGCGCCAGCTGAGCTCGTCGGTCAGGATGCCGCCGAGCATCGGCCCGACCGCGTTCCCGAAACCCGCGATGCCGAGGATGAGACCGCCGGCGAGCCCGGCCTTGTCGTCCGGCAGCAGCGCGTAGACCATGCCCAGGATCGCCGGCCACATCATGGCGCCACCGACGCCCATCAGGGCCCGACCGGCGATGAGGAGGTGCACGTCGGGCGCGAGCCCGCTCAGGAGCGAGAAGGCGGCGAAGAGTGCGGCGCCGATCATGAAGATGCGCTTGCGTCCGAAGAGATCGGCGAATCGGCCACCGGTGACGATGAGCACGCCGAAGACGAGGGCGTACGCGTTGATCACCCATTGCGCGCTCGTCAGCGACGTGTCGAGATCGTGCTCGATGTTGGGGATCGCGACGGCGAGTGCCGTGAAGTCGTTCGCGATGAGGAAGACGCCGAGGCTCATCGCGACCAGCGCGACCTTCGTCCCGCGGTCGAGGCCTCCCGATGTCGGTGCGGTCACGGCTGACTCCTGTCCCGTCCGCCTGCCTAGGCCGGGTGCAGTCCTACCAGGTCTGCGAGCTGGTCCATCGAGCGCAGCCAGTCAGCGATGCCCGATCGCCAGGGCGCCGACACCACGTGCTGGATGCCTGCAGCGGCGAACTCGTCGAGCTCGCGACGGATCGTGTCGGGCTCCATGCCCTGTGGGTCCCAGCCGGTGCGCAACGAGATCGTGAACGCCTCCTCGGGGCGGTCACGGCGCAGCCGCGCGCAGACGTCTCGAGCCTGCGGCGGATCGAGGCCGATCAGCTGGAAGCCGTCGCCGCGCGTGACGCCGCGCCGGTACGCGCGCTCGCTGCCGCCGCCGACCCAGATCGGGATCGGGTGCGCGGGCTTCGGGAGGAGCCGCAGGTCGGCGAACGTGTAGTGCTCGCCGTCGAACGCGACCGGGTCATCGGTCCAGCACACGCGCAGGATGTCGATGATCTCGTCGGTTCGCGGCCCGCGGTCGTCGAACGACTGACCGAGCGCGGCGAACTCGCCGGCCGACCACCCGACCCCGGCACCGAGGATCACCCGGCCGCCGCTCAGCTCGTCGAGGCTGGCGCACGCGTTGGCGAGCCAGAGGGGGTGGTGCATGGGCAGCACCATCACGCTCGTGCCGAGGCCGACACGCGAGGTGGCGGCTGCACCCCACGTCAGGGTCACGAGGGGGTCGAAGAGGTACGGCGACGGATACCCCTGGTCGGCCGGCATGACCACGTGGTCACTCACCCAGATGTCGGAGAACCCGAGATCCTCCGAGTGCCGAGCGGCCCGTTGGATCGCGTCGGGTCCCGCGGACCGGCCGTACTGCGGGAGGTGGATTCCGACTCGCAGAGCGCGCCAGCGTAGGTCGTACGCTCCCCAACGAGGTCGAGCATGGGGCGGACCGTGAGCACACGAGTGCTGGTCATCGGCGGGACCGGACCGACCGGGATCCCCATCGTGAACGGCCTCGTCGCGCGCGGGTACGACGTGACGATCCTCCACCGCGGCCGGCACGAGCGGGCCGAGACGCCCCCAGCCGTGCACCACCTGCACCACGACCCCTACGACGACGCGGATCTCGAGCGCGCCCTCGAGGACACGACGTTCGACGTCCTCATCGCGATGTACGGGCGTCTTCGCTCGATCGCGCGCCTGGCCACGGGGAGAGTCGGGGCGTTCGTGTCGGTCGGCGGCGTACCCGCATACCGGGGCTGGATGAACCCGTGGCTGCACGACCCACCGGGTCTCCCCGTGCCGGTGGCCGAGGACGCTCCGACGGTCGACGAACCCGCCGAGGACGAGAAGGGCTACCGGATCGTGCGTACCGAGGCCGCGGTCTTCGAGCACCACCCGAGAGCAGCGCACTTCCGGTACCCGTACGTGTACGGGCCGTACCAGCTCGCGCCGCGTGAGTGGTCGATCGTCCGACGCGTCCGCGACGGGCGTGCCCGGATCGTCGTCGCCGACGATGGCCTCACGCTGCACCACCACGGCTACACCGAGAACCTCGCGCACGCGCTGCTCCTGGCCGTCGAGCAGCCCGACGCCGCTGCCGGCCTCGTCTTCAACGTCGGCGACGAGGAGGTCCTGTCCGTCCGGCAGGTTGTGGCGATCGTTGCCGCCGCGCTCGGGCACACGTTCGATGTCGTGTCGATGCCGTACGACCTCGCGGTGCCGGCCCGGCCCCTGCTCGCGCAGCCCCTGCCGACCCATCGCGTCCTCGACCTCACCCGGGTGCGGACCGTGCTCGGGTATCACGACTCGGTGCCACCACGTGAGGCGCTCGCACGCACGGCGCGCTGGCTCGCCGAGAACCCGCCGGAACCCGGTGGTACCGAGGAGATGGTGCTCACCGACCCCTTCGACTACGACGCCGAGGACGCCCTCGTCGGCGCCTGGCTCGACGCGAAGCGGTCGGTGCGGCCGCGAGCGGGGGCCTTCGCGACGCCTCCGGGCTACGGCCTCGCGTACAGCGGGCCCGGCGGGCGTCCCCGCACCAACACCGACTTCACCGGGTAGCGCGGTCTGGGCTCAGTAGCCGTCGCGCAGGTCCACGACGTTGCGGAGCGGCTCGCCCGCGACGAAGCGCTCGAGGTTCTCGCAGAACAGGTCGAACGCGCGCTCGCCGTAGCGCTCCGCGCTCGCCGAGCTGTGCGGTGACACGTACAGGTTGGGTGCTGACCACAGCGGATCGTCGGCCGGCAGCGGCTCCGTCCGAGCCACGTCGATCGCCGCGGCCGCGAGGCGACCCGACCCGAGCGCGTCGATTAACGCCATCTCGTCGACGAGTGTCCCGCGAGCGACGTTGACGAAGATCGCGCCGGGCTGCATCGCAGCGAACGCGGCGGCGTCGAACAGGTCGGCGTTCTCGTCGCTCCCGGGCGCCGCGAGCACGACCACGTCGGCTCGACGCAGCACCTCGTGGAGCGCGTCCGGGCCGAAGAGCTCATCCACGTCCGCGTCGGCGGCACCCGGCACCCAGCTGCGCCGGACACCGAGCAGGTGGACGTCGAACCCGCGGAACCGACGCGCCGCCTCGCGCCCGATCGCGCCGAGCCCCACGATCGCGACCGTTCGACCCTCGAGTCGGCCGCCGAGCGCCATCTTCCACCGGTGCTCACGCGAGCTGGCATCGTGTTCGGGAAGGCGCTTGACGATCTGGAGCACACGCGCGAGCACCCACTCGGCGATCGGCGCCGACGCGATCCCGGCGCCGTTCGTCAGCAAGATGTCACCATCGGGCAGCCGCGAGCTGACGTACTGACCCACGCCCGAACCCATGCACTGCACCCACCGCAGGTTCGGCGCGAGTGGCGGGAGGTCCATCGGCACGTCGAGTGTGAACACGACGTGGGCTCGCGCGAATGCGCCGCGCTGCTCGTCACTCAGCGCGGGAGCACGCGTTCGAAGCTCCTCCGCGAACGGGTCCTGCTCGCGTGCGATCCGCAGGTCGTGCTCGACCTCGAACGGTGTCGTGATGACCTCCACGTCACCGGCGATGCGCTCGAGCCGCTCGCGATCGACGAACGGTACGAGCATCGGGAACGGGACGTAGACGACCATGGTTCGCGCGTCGGAGGAGCGCCTCTCCCCCATGGTTCAGCTCGCTGCCTTCACGTCCAATGCGTCCGCAGGTCGCGCAGCCACTCGGGGAGCTCGAGCGGCGGGTCGGGCAGCGGCTCGGCACCGTGGGCGTCGAGCGCGGCGCGGAAGGCGTCGGGGTCGTCGCCCCAGCTCCGGGGATCGCCCATCATCACCTCGAACATGGTGGCGCCCTCGGGACCGGCGACGATCGGTCCGAACGCGGCACCGAACGGCAGCTCGATGTGCGTGCCGGCAGGACAGTCGTGGTCGCCGACGGTGACCGAGCCTTCGAGCACGAACACGATGTGCGGGCTGAAGTGACCGTGCCGGCGCACGATCATCCCGGGGTCGTACTGCGCGTACACCGTCAGGTACTGGGGATCGGGCGAGAACGCGAACCACTTCTCGCGGACCTGCGCCTCGCTGCCGTCCGCGTTGCGCTGCGCCTTGACCGCCTGCCAAGGGACCTCGGGATCGTCGAGGTGGCGGAAGGTCGGCTGCCGACCCGCCACGTTCGGGACCGACGGCGGATCGACGACTCTCTGCTCTGCACTCATGTGCGCCACGCTACGCGCGGCCTAGCGTGCGAGGCGATGGCGGAACGAGACGGGCCCCTGCGCGGCATCCGGGTGATCGACTGCTCGATCGCGCTCACCGGCCCCTACGCGGCCGCACTGCTCGCAGACCAGGGTGCCGACGTCGTGAAGGTCGAGCGACCTGGCTTCGGCGACATCGCCCGGTACGTGGGCGCTTCGGTCAACGGCACGAGCGCGCTCTACACGATGTGCAATCGCGGCAAGCGTTCGATCGCGATCGACATCTCGATGCCGGACGGACGCGACGTGGTCCTTCGCCTCGCGAAGGACGCCGACGTGTTCATCGAGAACTTCCGCCCCGGCGCGCTCGAGCGCGCCGGCCTCGGGTACGACGCGCTCTCGGCCGAGAGCTCTGATCTCGTCTACGCGTCGCTCACCGGCTTCGGACCCGACGGTCCGTACGCGCACAAGAGCGCCTACGACACCGTGATCCAGGCGTACGGCGGCTTCGGCGCCAACCAGGCTGATCCCGAGACCGGCGAGCCGCGATTCCTGAACCAGACCGCCGCCGACAAGGTGACGGCGATGTTCGCCGCTCAGGCGATCACAGCCGCACTCTTCGCACGAGAGCGCGGCGCTGGTGGGCAGCACGTGCAGCTCTCGATGCTCGACTCGGTGGTGTCTTTCCTCTGGGCGGACGCTGCGGGCAACGAGGTGCTGCTCGACTCGGACCGCACGATGAAGTCCAGCTTCTCGTCGAACTTCAAGCCGTTCCGGTTCACCGATGGATACGGCGTGGTCACCCCGACGTCCGACGCCGACTTCGCCGGCATGTGCAAGGGCTTCGGTGTCGACGGCTACGACGACCCGAGGGTCGCGACGATCGTGGAGCGGGCACGCAACCGCGAGCTCATGCAGGTGATCATGGAACGGTGCTACGAGGCCGCGGCGAGGCTGAGCACCGAGGAGGCGATGGCTCGCCTCGAGGCCGAGCGGGTGCCCTGCGGCGTGGTGATCGCGCCCGAGGATCTCCCCGACGACCCGCACGCGCAGGCGATCGGCTTGTTCGAGGAGAGCATCGACCCCGTCGTCGGGCGGGTGCGGCGGCCGCGCCACCCGTCGCGGTTCTCGGCGGCGCCTGCAGCCCTCGGAGCCGCGGCCCCGGCGCTGGGACAGCACACCGACGAGATCCTCGCCGAGCTGGGGCTGGGTCACGACGTCGCCCGGCTGCGGGACGCCGGCGCCGTCTCGTAGCCACCCGGGCTCGGATCGTGAGCCTCCGCCTCCTCCCAGTCGGCTCCCAGGTTCCTCACAGGTTCGATGCCTACCGTGCCGGCCATGAGCACACTCACGGAACCCGTCCACGAGCCCCTCACGGGCGCCCGCCTCCTCGTCGTCGACGACGAGGACTCCCTGCTCGACCTCCTGGGTGATGCCCTGCGGTTCGCGGGCTACGACGTTCACCTCGCACGCAGCGGCTTCGACGCCCTCAAGCTCGCGGCCGACGTCCTGCCGGAGCTGATCCTCCTCGACGTCAACCTGCCCGACCTCGACGGGTTCGAGGTGTGTCAGCGGCTGCGCCGCGACGGTTCGAACGTCCCGGTGATCTTCCTGACCGCGCGCGACGACCCCGCCGACCTCCGCAGCGGGTTCACCCGCGGTGGCGACGACTACGTGACCAAGCCGTTCTCCCTCGAGGAGCTGAACTTCCGCATCCAGGCGATCCTTCGCCGCACCGCGCGCACCGAGCAGACCGACGATCTGCTCACGTGCGCCGATCTGGCGATGGACACCGCGTCCCACCGGGTGACCCGCGGTGGCGACGACGTCGAGCTCTCGCCGACCGAGTTCCGGCTCCTGCGGTACCTGCTCCTGAACCCGGGCCGCGTGCTCTCGAAGACCCAGATCCTCGACCACGTGTGGCAGTACGACTTCGGCGGTGACGGCTCCGTCGTCGAGACCTACATCAGCTATCTCCGCAAGAAGGTCGACAACCGTGAGCCGCGCCTCATCAAGACGGTCCGCGGCTTCGGCTACACGATCCGCGAGCCCGAAGCGTCGTGACGATCAAGGCGCGGCTGACGCTCGCCGTCGTCGCGCTGCTCGTCGTGCTGACGACGATCCTCGGGTTGGTCACGATCCGCTCGACGCGCGCGTCGATGATCGACCAGATCGACGACCGCTTGCAGTCGATCGCCGAGCGCCCACCTGGACCTCGGGACGCGAACCCATCGGGCAGTGCGTCCGACGATCACTACCGCGACGTGGGCGAGTACCTGTACTCGCCGACGGGGGTTCTCCTCGACGAGCGGCCCGCGGGCTTCGCGAGCGACCCCGAGCCGGCCCCCGCGATCCCGTCACCGACGAGCTCCGCGTTCGCGGATCTCGAGGGCGAACCGATCACCCTGGCCGCGACGTCGGGCGACCTCGAGTACCGGGTGCTGATCGCCGACCTGCCGAACGGCGTCACGAAGGTGCTCGCGGAGCCGCTCACCGACCTCGACGACGCGATCTCGTCGTTGACGCGGACGTTCGTCTTCGCGGGCCTCGGTGTGCTCGTCGTGGGTGCGATCGTCTCGTGGCTCGTGATCCGCCGCGGGTTGCGCCCCGTCGATCGCATGATCGACACGGCGAGCGCGATCGCAGCGGGCGACCTCTCGCGGCGGGTCGACCAGGACGACGATGGCACCGAGCTCGGCCGGCTCGCGGGCGCGCTCGACGACATGCTCGGCCAGCTGGAAGCCGCGTTCGACGAGCGCGTCGCCGCCCAGGCCCGGCTGGAGCAGTTCGTGGCGGACGCGTCGCACGAGCTGCGGACGCCGGTGACCGCGATCCGCGGCTACGCCGAGCTCTACCGCAGCGGCGGTCTCGAAGATCGAGCCAACCTCGATCGTGCGATGACGCGCATCGAGCAGGAGAGCGAGCGCATGGGCGGGCTCGTGGAGGACCTGCTGCTCCTCGCCCGTCTCGACGAGCACCGCCCGCTCGAGCGGGAGACGGTCGACGTGCGGGCCCTCGCTGCGGACGCGACACAGGACTTGCAGGCGATCGAGCCGGAGCGACCGGTGGTGCTGGACGTCGACGGCTCCGCACCGGTGCTCGTGAGTGGCGACGAGGGGCGCCTCCGCCAGCTGCTGGCGAACCTCCTCAACAACGCGCGCATGCACACGCCGGCAGGCACGCCTGTCACCGTGACGGTGCGACGCACGGGGGAGACCGTTCGCATCGTCGTCGCCGACGAGGGCCCCGGCATCGCGGCCTCAGACCAGCGTCGCATCTTCGAGCGCTTCTATCGGACCGACCGGTCGCGATCCCGCGAGAGCGGCGGTGCGGGACTCGGCCTGTCGATCGTCGCTGCGGTCGTCGCCGCGCACGGCGGCACGGTGCGTGTCGACAGCGCGACCGGTTCGGGCGCGACCTTCACCGTGGAGATCCCCGCGGTCGACGTGCCCGTGGGCGCGTCGACCTGACCTACTTCAGCGCTCCCTCGATGGCCTCGACGATCTCGGGCGCTTCGGGCTCGACCTGGGGTGCGAACCGCGCGATGACCTCCCCGTCGTCGCCCACGAGGAACTTCTCGAAGTTCCATCGGACGTCGCCGCTGTGGCCCTCGGCATCGGCAGTCGGGGTCAGCTCGCTGTACACGTCGTGCCGGTGCGGGCCGTTGACGTCGATCTTCTCCGAGAGCGGGAACGTGACGCCGTAGGTCGTCGAGCAGAAGGTCGCGATCTCCTCCGGCGTGCCCGGCTCCTGCTCCAGGAACTGGTTGCACGGGAAGCCGAGCACGGTGAAGCTCTTGTCGGCGTAGCGCTCGTGGATGCGCTCGAGGCCTTCGTACTGCGGCGTCAGCCCGCACTTCGACGCCACATTGACGACCAGCGCCACCTTGCCGCGCTGCGCGCCGAGCATGTCGGGCTGGCCGTCGAGGCCGGCGATGGGGGTGTCGTAGATCGACATGAGTTCGTTCCTTCCGCTCAGCGGTGATCACGCTGCTCGACGATGACCACACTGCACGCTATGCCAAACGAGATCGCGCCCGCGCCGGTGCGCTCGCCGTAGGCTCCGCCGATCGCGAGCGATCGAGCAGCTGACCGGACCGGCTCGGCCCGTGCCTTCGCGGCGGGCTCGGTGTCGCTCCGGCTCTACCCGCACGCCGACCTCGCGCCAGCGGCCACGGTCGACGAGCTCGTCGTGCAGGCCGCACTCGGGGCGCACCACGGCTTCGACGGCGTGATGACGAGCGAGCACCACGATGGGTTCGCCGGCTACCTCCCGAACCCGCTGCAGCTCGCGGGGTGGTGCCTCGACGCGATGGATCGCGGGTGGGCCGCGGCCTGCCCGTTGCTGTTGCCGCTGCGTCCCACCGCGCTCGTCGCCGAGGAGGTCGCCTGGCTCGCGCAACGGTTCCCGAACCGGGTCGGGCTCGGAGTCGCCTCCGGGGCCCTGCCGTCGGACTTCGCAGTCATGGGT
>Ga0315534_1000369_pt1 | contig 30766 bp, 27 predicted proteins | sample SalMarSW160240MG_FD_203094 | JGI IMG/M metagenome (GOLD analysis project Ga0315534, IMG submission 203094) | Salt marsh sediment microbial communities from the Plum Island Ecosystem LTER, Massachusetts, United States - Salt Marsh Sediment SW1602-40 ...
AGCCTGGACTGGTGGCAACAGGTGTGTTCTGTTTTATATTCAGCTGGAGTGAATTCTTTTTTGCTGTTTGTCTGACACGGTCAAAAGCTGTAACCCTATCGGTACATCTGGCAAACTTTTTCGGTAAGTACATGGTGATGTGGGGACATATAGGGGCATTATCCGTTATAGCAATGTTACCCTTGTTTTTCTTGAGTGTCATTGTACAGCGGTACCTGGTGCGTGGGCTTACGCTTGGAGCTGTGAAATAGGAGGAAGGGTTTCAGACAAGCTGTTTGGATGTGCTTTCGCATCAGAGGATAATTCATAGTTTACACTATTTCCCATTTGACGTTATATCTAATTTTTAAATAGGGAGAAGGTCATTGATGGAGGGTTTCATGGGGGAGGCGGCGAATACGGTTTCACCGGGTTCCGGTAGACGGTTGAAATCGGGGTGGTTTACCTACAGGCAGAAAAAGCGTATTACACCGTGGCTATTTGTTGCTCCATGTGTCGTTATCATTCTACTGGTAACGATATTTCCTACTATTTATTCTTTTGGGCTCAGTTTCACAAAGTGGGAAATTTCTCTTCCCAACAGGCCGTTTATCGGACTGGGGAATTATGCTGCGCTTTTTAAGGATGTGCGTTTTCTTCATTCGATTCTTATCACTGCCATAGTGGTGGTGGTTGGAGTCGGGACTGAGATGTTTTTGGGGTTTGGGCTGGCCCAGATACTCTCCGTTAAGATGAAAGGGAAACGATTTTTTGTGGCTGCATTTTTATTGCCGGTTATGGCCATGCCTGTGGTGGTGGGGTACACGTGGCGTCTGCTCTGGGATGCGATGTACGGTCCGATTAATCAGATCATTGGATGGATCATCGGTCAGCCGTTTCAATTTACCTGGCTTGCGAAAACATCAACAGCAATATTTGCCATTCTTGTAACCGAGATATGGCAATGGACACCGTTCATGTTTCTTGTCTATCTTTCCGGAATAGTGTCTCTGGATCCTGAATTATTCGAGGCAGCGGATATTGATGGTGCATCAGGCTGGGAAAAGCTCAGGTATTTGACTATTCCTCTCCTCCGCCCGATTATCATTGTCGCTCTTCTCATCCGGGGGCTGGATGCCTTGAAGTTTTTTGATGTCATCTTTGCTTTGACTGGGGGAGCGCCTGGGAATTCTACGGAAACAATCTCTTTTTACATTTACAAGACCGGTTACCAGTTTTTCCGTCTCGGGTATGGTGCTGCAGCATCATTTATACTACTGATAGCATTGGTTCTTATTCTCAGTTATCTGTTGAAACTATTAAAAACAGTAATGGAGTGAGGGAGAATACTATGCGTGTGCGTTCGCGACAGGCTCTATCACAAACGGCTCGATATATTATAGCCTGTGTAGCACTGGTTTTTTTCCTGTTTCCTATTGTGTGGATTTTCCTGACTGCCTTCAAGACAGGCGACGAGTTTCTGCACAGCCCGCCTGTATGGATCCCTCACTCACCGACACTGCGTTCCTTTACCCATGTGATAAAGACAGGTGGTTTGAGATCGCTCATGAACAGTCTCATCATTTCAAGCTCTGCCACAGCTCTTTCACTTATAATAGGCTCTCTTGCCGGTTATGGGATGGCTCGATACAAGGTTGGGGGAACTAATCTTCCTTTTTTCATATTGTCGCAACGGTTCATGCCTCCTGTTGCCGTGATCTTTCCCTTTTTGATCGTGTTTAAGGCTCTGAAATGGGTGGATACGTATCAGGCATTGATTATTATATATCTTACTTTCAATCTTCCCTATGCAGTATGGATGATGCGAGGATTTTTCCAGGAGATTCCGGTGGTAATAGAGGAGTCAGCGATGGTTGATGGTTGTTCGCCTTTTGGGGCCTTCTGGCGAATTGCTCTACCACTGGTGAAGCCTGGACTGGTGGCAACAGGTGTGTTCTGTTTTATATTCAGCTGGAGTGAATTCTTTTTTGCTGTTTGTCTGACACGGTCAAAAGCTGTAACCCTATCGGTACATCTGGCAAACTTTTTCGGTAAAATGATGGTTATGTGGGGTGAGGTCGGTGCCCTGTCTGTGATGGCAATGCTTCCTCTCTTCTTCCTGAGCTTTGTCGTCCAGCGATATTTGGTAAGAGGACTGACAATGGGAGCAGTAAAATAATTTTCCTGCATCCAGGGGAATTGCCAAAGGAAAGAAGATTCATTCTGAAGTTTGCTTTAAATGAAATGAGCTGTGTTTTTTTTCTATGATAGGAGGTGTCAGGTATGGATATACCTCGGGATACTCTACTGGAAATGTATCGGCGCATGGTTCGTATCAGAGAATTTGAGCTTGCTGCGATCGACCTTTTTAAGAGGGGTCAGGTGAAAGGCGCAGTTCATCCCTATATAGGACAGGAGGCGTCTGGTGTGGGAGTATGTATGGCGCTGCGCGGTGACGATCTCATCGCAGGTACGCACAGAAGTCACGGGCATAATATTGCCAAAGGGGCGGACCCGAAAAAAATGATGGCGGAAATACTCGGAAAGGAGACGGGATACTGCAAGGGACGCGGTGGGTCGATGCATATTGCGGCTTTTGATACGGGGAGTCTCGGCGCACTTGCCGTTGTCGGCTCCGGTATTCCCATTGCCGTTGGAGCTGCACTGGGTTTTAAGATGCAGGGGCAGGACAGGGTCGCTGTTCCCTTTACCGGTGATGCGGGGATCAATACCGGCAACTGGCATGAAGGATTGAACATGGCATCGATATGGGATTTGCCGGTTGTATTTGTGCTTGAGAACAACCATTACGGTGTATCCACGAACATCGAGTACAGCGTGAATATAAAAGATCTATCGATTCGTGCGAATTCCTACGGTATTCCCGGTGTACGCGTCGACGGATTCGATGTCACGGCTGTGTATGAGGCTGCGGTAGAAGCTGTTGAAAGGGCGCGAAGCGGCAAGGGACCGACTCTGCTTGTTACGGAATCCTACCGGTTCGAGGGACACTATGCCGGGGAGCCGGAGGTATACAGGGATAAAAAAGAAGTGATGGAGTACCGCAAGAAAGACCCCATTCCGCGGTTTAGAACATACCTTATCGAAAAAAAGATTGCAGATACAGGGGTTCTGGAAGGAATAGACAGCGATATTAAACAGCAAATCGCAGATGCTGTGCAGTTTGCGAAGGATAGTCCGCAGCCGGATCCCTCTACGGCCATGGATTATATTTACGTATAGGAAAACGGGCAAACGGGATATTGTTCGGTGTTTGGTTGAGGACGGAAAAAATTGTCTCAGAGGAGAAACAGGGTACTGTCATGGGAAAGATTGAAAAAGATGCAACATCGCTTGGAAACTTAAAACCGACAATGTCGCCTGAGCTCATCGTCCAGGTTAAAGAAGGTGTATCGGTCAAGGAGATGTCGTATCAGGAGGCGATTCGGGAGGCGCTGCGTGAAGAGATGCTTCGTGACGAGAAGGTTTTTCTGCTTGGTGAGGATATCGGAAAACACGGTGGTGCGTTCGGGGTTACGAGAACGCTTTTCGATCAGTTCGGCCCCGAGCGTGTGCGAAATACCCCTATCTCTGAAAACACCATTGCAGGAACGGCAACAGGGGCAGCGCTCGTGGGGATGCGCCCGGTCGCTGAAATTATGTTCGTGGATTTCTCGGGGCTCGCCATGGATCAGATCGCCAATCAGGCTGCAAAACTTCGTTTCATGACGGGCGGACAGTGCAGAGTGCCCTGGGTGATTCGCATGCCGCAGGGTGGCGGTGCTGGTAAAAGCACTGCAGCGCAACATTCGCAGAGCCTCGAGGTATGGTACGCCCATATTCCGGGCCTTAAGGTGATCCATCCCTCTACACCGTACGATGCAAAGGGGCTTTTAAAAGCGGCAATACGGGACGACAATCCGGTAATTTTTCTCGAGCATAAATTTCTATACTCTTTTCGCGGTATTGTGCCCGAGGAGGAGTATGTCCTTCCCATCGGAAAATGCGATGTAAAGAGAGCGGGGACGGACGTGACCGTAGTTGCATCAGGCTATATGGTGTGGCACGCAATGTTGGCGTCTCAAATGCTTGCACAGGAAGGAGTGGATGTTGAAGTCGTTGATGTTCGCACCATCAGCCCACTCGATGAAGAAACGATCGGCAATTCGGTGCGCAGGACAGGCCGTGCGGTCCTTGTGGCGGAGGCATGCAGGTCATACGGTCCCACGGGTGAGTGGGCGGCTGTCGCCATGGAAAAAGCCTTTGGATACCTGCAGGCACCCATTGTTCGTGTAACAGGAAGGAATTCACCCGTCCCGTTTGCGGACAGCATTGAAAACGGTGTATGGCCGGACACGGCTGATGTGGAAAGTGCGATCCGCGAGGTGATGAAATATTGATTTGAAAAACCGGTGAATAACAATGTCTTCGTATTTTTTGGAGGATATATATGGCGGTTGAAGTGTTTATACCCAAAATGTCCGACCATATGGAAACAGGAGAGATTATCGAATGGCTGGTGCATGAAGGTGATGCAGTTGAGGCAGGCCAGGGCATTGTCGAGATCATGACCGATAAAGCCGCCGCTGAGATAGAGGCACCTGCAACGGGCATTGTGAAGGGAATTCGACCCGGTGCCGAGAAGGGAGCGGTGCTCGCCGTAGGAGAGACTATTGCATTTATTGCTAAAAGGGATGAAGATGTCCCCGTCCCACCCCTGATTCGACCCGAAGAGGTCTCAGTGGTACAGAGCGAGCCTGATGTTCAAAAATCAGCAGACAATATGCCGGATATCACGCCCGTGGCACGCAGAATGGCAGAACAGCTCGGAATCGATACAAGCGAGCTCAGGGGGAGTGGGCCAGGGGGAAGAATTCAAAAAGAAGATATTGTTGTATACAGTAAAAAGCAGACTGATATATCGGCACCCCCGCATCGAGCTCTCGCGTCCCCGGCGGCCAGGAGGCGCGCTCGGGAACTGGGTGTAGATATTACTCTTGTACAGGGAACCGGTCCCGATTGTCTAGTGCGCGAAGTGGATGTGAATGCATACCGGGAATCTGTTGCCGAATATTCCGAAAAAAGACCTGCTGAAGAGGCCTTTGAGTATATTGATATCTCGCCTGTTCAAAAAACCACGGGAATTCGCATGCTGGAAAGTGTTCGAAGCGCGCCACAGTTTTCACTATCACTCAGTGCGGATATGGAAAAACTGCTTCTGATTCGGGAAATGATCATGGACAGGATACAGGCAAAAACCGGCCGCAGGCTCTCCATAACCGCACTTTTAATAAAAATTGTTGCCGTTTCGCTTTCGAAGTGCCCGAGGGTAAACTCATCATTTGAAGACGGCCGTCTGCGTGTATACAGAGATGTCAATATCGGTGTTGCGGTCGGAAGTACAGATGGCCTCGTCGTACCCGTTGTACGGAATGCTGATAAAAAATCGATAACGGATATCAATGGAGAATTGAGGGGCTTCGAAGAGAAATCAAAGGGGATGAAATTCAAAGGTGCCGATCTTGCGGGAGGACATTTTACCCTAACGAATCTCGGCATGTACGGGATCGAGCAGTTCAACGCAATTGTCAATCCTCCGCAAAGCGCCATTCTCGCAGTTGGGAAGATCATGCAGGTTCCTGCGGGCGCTGCTGACGGAAGTATCGTGTTGAGAAAAAAAATTAATCTCACGCTTGGCGTTGATCACAGATGTTTGGACGGGATGCAGGGGGCGGATTTTTTAGGCCTGATTAAAAGAATTATCGAGAAGCCGGATATCTTTTTCGTGTACTAAAAGGATGGACGGGAATATGAGACTGAAAGAGAAAGTTGCGGTAATAACGGGAGGAGGCTCCGGTATCGGCAGGGCGACTGCACTTTTATTCAGCCGGGAGGGGGCATCTGTCGCTGTCAGTGATTACAATGCCGAAAAAGGCAGAGAAACCGTGCAAAGTATCGAACAGTCCGGAGGGAAGGGGCTTTTTATTGAGGCTGATGTATCGCGCTCTGAGCAGGTAAGGGCCCTTGTTTCCGCCGCTCTGGATGCATACAAAAAAATCGATATCCTCTTCAATAATGCTGGCATCCTGTATTTCGGCACAATTCTCGAGACTGATGAAGAAACCTGGAATCGTGTTATGGCGGTTAATCTGACCGGAACGTTTCTCTGCAGCAGGGCGGTAGTGCCGCATATGCAGAAGACCGGCGGGGGGAGCATTATAAATATGACATCATCAACCGGGGCCCATGATGCTGCTGCGAACAGTGCGGCGTATGTTTCCTCGAAGGGAGGAGTCGCACTGCTTACGAAGTGTATGGCAATCGACCATGCGAAGGACAATATCAGGGTCAATGCCCTCGCTCCCGGCCCTACGGATACGGGTATGCTGAGGGAAAACTTTTCTGGAGAACAACTCCGTGCCTTTCAGAGTACCTTTCCGATGAAACGGCTCGGCAAGCCGGAGGAGCTTGCAGGCGCAGTGCTTTTTCTTGCCTCCGATGAGGCATCCTTTGTAACGGGCGCAATCATCGCGGTGGATGGAGGACAGACTGCAGAGGTGTAGAGTAAATTCAGTATCAGTACAGGGAGGAATCCGCAATGATATTCATTTCAGAAGTCAGTGAGCCGGAGGGCCCGGTTCTCCTTAAAGACAACAGCTGGCTTATCGTGGAAATGGGGCCGGACAGGGGGTGCGTTACACGCATAAGCGCGGACGGGAAAACAAAAGAGATAATTGCAAAAACGGGGCGCCCGAACGGGCTCGCGGTCGACAGCGATGAAAATATCTGGGTTGCCGAATCGGAGAGTCCATCTCTGCTTCGGCTGTCCATGGACGGGAAAAAGGAGGTCTTCCTGACGGAGTGCAATGGGGAGAAGTTTCTTTTTCCGAACGACCTTGTATTCGGTCCCGACGGGAAATTGTATTTGACCGATTCCGGCATTCTGTTCAGTGATCTCGTACAGGATGGAAAGATACGTCCCGATTACATGGAAGCACCGATGGACGGGAGGGTGTACTGTATCGATAGTAAAACGGGGGCGATTGAAAAAATAGATTCCGGGATTCGCTTTACCAACGGCATTGTGTTCGGACCGGACAACATGCTGTACGTCAATGAAACTTTGACGGGCATGATATACCGGTACAGCCGGAAGAACGGCGGATTTGGCGGAAAAAGAGTAGGTTTCGGAAATGTCATCGACCCTCAGGGTCCGGATGTATTCAAGGGACCCGACGGCATGAAGTTCGGCATGAACGGCAATCTGTACGTTGCCGTGTACGGACAGAAGGATGTTACGGTACTGGATAAGAACGGAGCCGTTGCCGACCGAATTAAAACAGAGGGGAGCCTGCCGACCAACTGTGCGTTCGGTCCGAAAGATTCAAAGAAGCTCTACGTAACTGAAACCGAGTTCGGGACAATGGAGGTATTCGACGTGGGAACGGACGGGTTCCCCCTGTATTCCGGCGATTAAGCCTGGACAGGCAGGAGGGTTCTAGAGAAGACCTGTATACGGAGGAATAAGATGAAAGCAGCAGTGTGGCACGGACAGAGGGATGTGCGAATTGAGGATGTCCCGGAACCGCCCCCGCCGCCTCCCGGACAGGTGAAGGTCGAGGTTGCATGCTGCGGTATCTGCGGAACCGATCTCCACGAGTACCTGGCCGGTCCTATCTATATACCCGTCGATGCCCCGCATCCGCTCACGGAGGCGCAGGCGCCGTTGATTCTCGGGCACGAGCTTTCGGGCACAGTCGTTGAAGTCGGAGATGGTGTTGACCGTGTAAAACCGGGCGATCGGGTTGCGCTCTGTCCGATCATCGGATGCCAAAAATGCAGGTGGTGCAGATCCGGGCGAATGGGCGTGTGTCCGCAGGTGGCCTTTTTAGGTGTTTCATGGCAGTGGGGCGGCTTTGCAAAGTATGTCAACGTGTACGACTATATGTGTTATAAACTTCCACCGGAGGTCTCGTTTGAGGTCGGTGCTCTGGTTGAGCCCTTCGCCGCAACAGTGAGGGCGGTGAAGAGGGCAGAAATAAAGCCGGACGAGACCGTATCGGTAATCGGCACAGGTCCGGTCGGGCTGATGGCGGTGCAGGCGGCAAAAATTGCAGGGGCAAAAGTTATAGCATTCGAGCCGGCTGAAAAGCGAAAAGAGCTCGCATTGAAATGCGGCGCCTCAGCCGTCATCAATCCACTTTCACAGGACCCGATTGCAGAGATACAGAAACGCACAGACGGTGAAGGGTCGGATGTGGTTATGGAGTGTGCGGGCCGCGGGCAGACAGGTGTGCTTGCAGGCCATGTAGCGAGGCGCGTGGGAAGGGTCGTTGTCATGGGCGTGTTCGAAAAACCGGCGCTTTTTGACTATACGGATCTTGTGTACGGAGAAAAAACGGTTATGGGGAGCATGGGGGGGTATGGAGTTTTCGACCAGGCAATTAAGATGATGGCAAAAAAACAGTTCAACGGAGAAATCCTCATTACCGGGGAAATTTCCCTTGACGAAATAGTCGAATCCGGTTTCAGCGCTCTTATCGATCACAAGGAGGAAAATGTAAAGATACTTGTATCACCCGACTGATCTCATAAGGGAAAGAGCTTTATGGTAGAAATGACCTCGCGGGAGCGGGTAATAGCTGCACTGCAACACCGGGAACCGGACAGGGTTCCTCTCGATATAGGCGGCGGCGCAAGCACGTCGATTGTTGTCGAAGGATACGAGCTTCTGAAGCGCGGGCTCGGCATCTCCTCTGAAACAAGGGTACTGAATAAAATCTTTCGCGTCGCCCGGCTTGATGAAGCGGTTCTCAAGGGGCTCGGCTCGGACTGTTATCCTCTCACGCTCAAGCCCTCTGTAAACTGGAAACCTCCTTCCTCTGAACCGGGATCCTTTGTTGACATTTGGGGCCTCAAGTGGCGGGAGGTTTACTATGAAGAGAACTGTTTTTATTACGAGTGCGTCGACAGTCCTCTCAAAGATGCGGATATCGATGGCCTGGACGCGTACCCCTGGCCGGACCCGAACGACCCAGGATACACCCGGGGCCTTGCGGATGAAGCGAAAGAACTTTTTGAGAGTACGGACTATGCACTGGTCGGCGATGCAGGGTTCAAGAGTTTCTGGGAACTCGGCTACCTCCTCCGCGGATATGACCGGCTGCTCATGGATATTATTATTAATCCGGCATTCGTGTCCGCACTTCTTTCAAAACTCCTCGAGATTAATACGGTTGTGACGGGCAGGTTTCTCGACGCAGTCGGGCCGTATATTCAGGTGTTTCGAACTGCTGACGATATGGCCACTCAAAACGGCCTGCTCATATCGCCTGAAAGCTATCGGAAGCTCATCAAGCCAATCTATAAGAGGTATTATGATCTCATCAGGTTGAAAACAGATGCGAAGATATTCTACCACAGCTGCGGAAACGTGACAGATTTGCTGGATGTTTTTATCGACAACGGCCTTGACATCATCAATCCCGTACAGGTTTCTGCGATGAAGAACACCGCAGAGCTCAAGAATAAGTATGGCGATCGCCTGGTTTTCTGGGGCGGTATCGATACACAGCACGTTCTTCCGAATGGCAGAGTCGAAGATGTTGAAGCCGAGGTACGCCTGCGAATACGTGATCTTGGTCCCGGGGGCGGCTATGTGGCCGCTGCTGTACACAACATTCAGCCGGACGTTTCTCCCCGAAATATCATCGCAATGACGGAGGCTGTTAAAAAATACGGCAGGTATCCGCTGACTGTTTAAACGGTATTGCAAGTTTGTATAAAGACAATGGATATTCAGAGGAGGCATACTGATGGAATACCGTTTTCTGGGACGAAGCGGCGTGAAGGTCTCATGTCTTGCCCTTGGCTCCCAGACCTTCGGCTGGGTAACCGGCGAACAGGACGCGCACCGGATGTTAGATCGGTTCGTTGATCTGGGCGGCACCATGATAGACTCTGCCAACATTTACAACGAGGGCGAGGCAGAGCGCATTCTCGGAACCTGGCTGCGGAAGAGGGGGAGGCGCGACGACCTGATAATCACGACCAAGGTGTTCTTTCCAACCGGTGAGGGGCCAAACGATACCGGGTTGACCAGGAAACACATACTAATACAGATCGAAAGAAGCCTTAAAAGGCTGCAGACTGATTATGTCGACCTCTACCAGATGCATTGCTTTGATCAGTCTACCCCGCTTGAAGAGACCCTGTCCGCTCTCGACTTGCTGGTGCAGCAGGGGAGAGTCCGGTATCTGGGCGCTTCCAATTTTACCGCTTCGCAACTGGTCAGGGCTCTGATGCTGCAGCGGATGTCGGGTATGGAGCCTCTGCTGACTTTGCAGCCGGAGTACAGTCTTTTGGTACGGGAGACGGAGTGGGAGCTGATACCTCTGTGCCTGGAAGAGGGGCTGGGAGTTCTGCCATGGTCTCCCCTTGCAGGCGGATGGCTGAGCGGCAAGTATGTCAGCGGGCAGAAGCCGCCCCCTGACAGCAGGGTCGGCAGAAAGGACCGGTGGGACGATCAACCAGAGCAGCGGGAGTCCAAACGAACATGGCGGATTGTTGACACTCTCCGGAGTATCGCGGAAAAACATGGTCGAACCCCTGCGCAGGTTGCCCTGAACTGGCTGATGAACAGACCGGGGGTGACCTGCCCCATCATCGGCGCACGGACTATGGAACAGCTTGAAGAGAATCTGGGGAGCACAGGCTGGAACCTGGGCCTCGAGGATATACAGGTTCTGGAAAGTGCAAGCTCACTTGTCCTCCCATACCCTTTTCGATTTATAAAACGCTATACCAGACGGAGGAACGACATTATACCCGGCACCGGTACTGAATAAGGCGAGACCGTCTTCAGCCGGGAGATTTATGATACGGAAGTACGGCAGGAACAGAACAACGGATGAATCGATCGAATGGATATGCGAGCTGCAGAAGAAGTCGGGCGGCACGAAACTCGACAAAGAACTCTTCAACAGGATCGTCGATGTCTACTACGCCTGTAGAGGTTGGCACGGGGCAGACGGCAGGCCAGCAGAGGATACGCTCCGCAGATTGGGGCTTGATGACATTGTGCAGGTACTGTACGGAAAATAATTAAGATGATATGGCGTCCCTGATCTCAGGCGGAAACAACTTCCCCAGATTTCGGGGTAGCGCCGTCGAGTATGCCCTCGCACTCTCCTACGGCATCGTTATGGCAATCGCCCTGACCTCTTTCATGACTTTTTTCAGCTCTAAGATCTTTTTCCAGTCCGGCTGCAGAAGAGTCTTTTTCGCCACCGCCTGCATCGTACCGTCCGAGAAATGCGTGTTGCCGTGTCCGAAGAGGGTCTTGAGGTCTACTTTGAATAGACCTCACGTTGCCGTTCACCGGCTCGACTACCAGGGTACTGCTCTCTCCAAAAACGCACATGATGAGTATAACCCCAGCGAGAATCTCCTCTTTTTCCGCAATTCACTCGATTATTTCTTGGACGACCTGTCCGTTTTCGAGTTTCGAAATGGATACTCTACCGAGTGATGCCTGTTAGTAATTTATTGAAAATTTTGTTTACTCGATTTACCTGAATGACCAGGGCAAAGAAAAAATATGCTTATAAGGTATGTAGTCATACCACAAATAGTATAGTATAATAAAGTCCTGATTGTTAAAAACAATCCGACGTTTTACCCGGCCATCAAATATTCAGCGAACGATGCAGGCCGTATATTTCGTAACAACAGAAGCAGGAGAAGAAAGCAGTATGACGGGACGTTTTTTGCTGCTAGTATCTCTAATCTACGGGACTTTTGCATGCGGTATCGCAGCGCGAAAGCTCTTTCCGAGACTTGCCGGTATCGAAAAACCGGTGATAAAAATCCTTTTCATTTTTTTTACGGGATTCATAACCTTCAATTCGCTCTGGTCTCTAGAGCTGCAGCGGTTTTTCTCGATCATGCTCCCTGCCGTTAACCTTGCTCTTATCCTCCTTTCACTCCCGCCTGCGTATCTCTTTGCCAGGTTCCTTTCACTCCCGCCGAAAAAGAAGGGGAGCTTTATTGCCTGTTCGATATTTTCGAACTGGGGAACCGCGCTCGGTGGGTTTATATGTTTTCTGCTGTACGGCAGTCGGGGACTCTACCTTGCAAACTGGTACATCGCGTTCTGCAGGCTGTACCACTATTTTATCGGGGTACCCCTGCTCAGTTTTTACAGGGACGACGGGAAAGGGTCTTTTGGTAAGACTGTCGGAGACATAGCCCGCAACCCTCTCTGGTATGTTCCTTTCGTGATGATTGCAGCCGGGATTTTATTGAATCTGCTGGGTGTTGAAAGGCCGCGTTCAGTCGACTTCGTTGCAACGCGGGTGTTCATCTATGTAACGGTGACAGGCTATTCCTTTACCATAGGGCTCGGGGTAAAGATGAAAGAGAGTGTGAAACGCCTGAAAGCGGCGTTTTTCACTGCGATCATCAAGTTCGTCTATAACCCTCTGGCGGCGCTGCTATTGCTTCGGGTGCTCGGATACTTCAGGCAGAGCGATTTACTGCCGGCGAGGGTGGTCATGGTGGAGTCGTTTATGCCCACTGCGATCATGTCGGTAGTGCTGGTAAAGCTGCTCGGGCTGGACGAAGACCTCGCGAATTCCGCGTGGTTCGTCACAACGATAGGTGCGATGCCAGTGGTGCTTGTACTCCTCAAACTGCTTGGATAGGGAGGAAAAGAGAGAACGACCTCGGGTAACTCGGCAGGTCCGATATAGGGATCAGATAAGTGAATTTTCGTAATACAGACTCTTCAGGCCACAGAGTTGTCGTGTTGAATTTGTTTGCGGTATGATCGTCTACCAGGGTCCGAAAGGAGCTGTCAATGGAGATGATATTACCATCCACAGACCTATATGCGGCCAAAAAGGCTTGCTTCCCATTAAAAATGATAAAAAACATAAAATATTTCTTGACTATTCTTGAAAAATCGTCTTAAATGGTATGAAGACATACGACATATACCACACTTCATGCTATCTGGATGCGGATATGCAAAAAAAACCCTATATAGCGTTTCATGGAATCACAAAAACCTTTCCCGGGGTAAAAGCGCTCGATGATATCAGTTTCGATATATCAGCCGGGGAGGTTCATGCAATCGTGGGCGAGAACGGTGCGGGAAAGAGCACGCTTATCAATGTTGTTGCCGGTAACTATCATCCCGACAGCGGTCATCTCGAGATAAATGGAGACCAGGTCAGAATACGTAACTATGCCGAAGCACTCGATATGGGGATCAGCGTCGTGTACCAGGAGCGAAGCCTCGTGCCCAACCTGAGTGTTGCAGAAAACATCTTCGCTGACAGGCAGCCGCGGACGCTTCTCGGCTTCATCAACAAGAAGAAGATGTGTGAGGAAACGGAAAAGATATGTGAATCCATAAAGCTCGAGGTTCAGCCCAATACGCTTGTGGGAAGCCTGATACCCGCGAAACAGCAGATGGTCGAGATAGCAAAGGCACTTTCGAACGAAAGCGAGCTCTTGATTCTCGATGAGCCGACAGCGACAATAACCGAGAAGGAAACAGAGGTCCTTTTTAGGGTAATTAAAGAGCTAAAAAGAAGGGGTATATGCGTTATCTACATATCACATCGATTACTGGAAATATTGGAGATTGCAGATAGGGTTACAGTACTCAAAGATGGTAAGTATGTAGGAACACATAACATTAGCGATGTAAAGATTGGCGATATTGTAAAAATGATGGTTGGGAGGGATCTATACACTGAAAAGTACAAACCAAGTTATGAGAAAGACATAGTTCTTAAGGTTAAAGGGCTGAGTTCAAAACGTTTTTTTAATATTAACTTTTTCCTTAAAAAGGGAGAAATACTTGGTTTTGCAGGGCTGGCAGGTTCTGGTAGAACCGAGGTCGCGCGTGGTATTATCGGGGCTGATTCCATTAATAATGGTGAGATCTATCTCTTCAACAAGCTTGTAGATATTAAAAATCCTGAGGTGGCAATAGGATACGGTATCGGTTACCTCCCAGAAGATAGAAAGGAACAGGGCCTTTTTTTGAATATGGCTGTTTCAAATAATATTGTATCAGGCAGCCTACAGATTGTATCTAAAAGGCATATCATTAAAGAGAAAGAGATTACTATTATTGCCAATAAATTAAAGGAACGCTTGAATATAGTGTGTCCGAATGTAATGACAAGGGTCGAGCAATTAAGCGGTGGAAATCAGCAGAAAGTTGTTTTTGCCAAATGGCTGCTTGTTGACCCCAAAATTCTTATAGTCGATGAGCCAACCAGGGGCGTGGATGTTGGTACAAAATCTGAGATATACAAGATTATCAGGGAGCTTTCATCAAGTGGGACAAGTATTATTATTATATCTTCAGATTTGCCTGAAATACTTTCGATATGCGACAGAATATATGTAATGCATAACAAGAGGATAACCGGTGAACTCACCAGAAATGAAGCAACAGAAGAAAAAATAATGCATTATGCTTCTGGAATTAATTAAAACAAGGTGTTAAAAGTGATGGGTAAATTTTTTATTTTAAATAATTTGCAGGTTAAAAGTACTGTTAAAAAACTATTACAAAATAGAGTATTGTTTCTCCTATTGCTGATTTTTATCATTTTTCTATTTGCAGGCATTGCTTATGACACCTTTGTTACAGAAAATAATATTAAAACTGTTATTAGTAATATGTCTATTGATGCAATTGTGACTATTGGTATGATGATCTTGCTGATATCTGGGGTGTTTGATCTCTCCGTTGGGTCCGTACTCGGTTTCTCTGCGGCAATTAATGCAGTTTTAATTGAGAGGGCTGGGTTCAATCCGGTGCTCTCGATAATCATTGCAGTGGTGAGCTGTATCTGCATTGGTATATTCAATGGAGTAGTAATTGCAAAAATAGGGGTTAACCATCTTATTGTCGGTCTTGCTATGCTTGGAGTTGTCAGGGGTGTAGTGATGTTAATTGTCGGTGCAGGTATAACGAGACTTCCCGATAGTTTTTTAGTGATTGCTGATTCCTCCTTTTTAAAATGGAAATTACCGATATGGTATCTTGTCATAATAGCTGCTATTTTTTCAATTCTATTGAGAAAGACTGTTTTCTTCCGTCGGTACTATTATATCGGTGGAAATGAAAAAGCTGCCGCGCTATCAGGCATTAATGTTGTAACAATGAGAGTAATATCTTATGCGATATCAGCAGGGCTCGCAGGTATATCGGGGATTTTTCTTTCTTCAAGATTAGCCGCCGCAATTCCGACACTCGGTTCGGGTTTGGAATTGCGAGCGATTACTGCGTGTATACTGGGAGGTGCAAGTCTTAATGGAGGATACGGGAATGTTCTTGGAGCTGTACTTGGAACACTGTTTATGGGATTGATCAATAATCTAATGATAGTTTCAAGAGCATCAATTTCTTGGCAAAGAATTGTAATAAGCGGAATACTGTTACTTGCAGTCACCCTGGATGCTGTTATTAAAAAAAGTGGAGTTGACTGATAGTTCTAATTGAAAGAGGATACAATAGATATAAAAATGGATTCGAATACTAATGTAAATACCTCAATAACCAGAAGAATTTTACAAAGCAGATCTGCTTTTCTCGGGATCATCATTGTAGCGCTATCTATAGCGGCATCTTTTATCTTCGATGCCTTCTCTACAATGCTAAACCTTAAATCATTTCTATTAAACCTTTCATGCAATAGTATTGTGGCAATTGGTATGATGATTCTCCTTATCTCAGGAGCATTTGATCTTTCAGTCGGATCAGTTTTCGGTCTTGCCGGCTGTATAGCAGGAAATCTGATGTTTTACCATCAGGCTAACTGGATACTATCTGTTTTTATTGCGCTCATTGTATGTATAGGAATTGGTGCACTGAATGGTACGCTAATATCCAAAGTGGGTGTTGACCCGTTGGTCGCTACTCTTGCTATGATGGGGCTTGTAAGGGGTTTTGCTCTGATTATAGGGGGTACTGGAATTATTGGATTACCTGATGGTTTTCTTAAGATAGCTGATAGTAAGTTGTTACATATGCGCATACCTATATGGTATATGATAGTCATTATTATCATTTTTACCTTTCTTGTGTCAAAAGTTGTCTTTTTCAGAAAATATTACTATATCGGTGTCAATGAGAAAGCCGCTAATCTTACAGGTATTAACGTTGTAAAAATGAGGATTATTTCATTCATGATTGCATCAGGGCTGGCTGCAGTAGCAGGGATAATTCTCACTTCAAGGCTTACAGTCGCGCTTTCTTCTTCAGGCGAAGGACTTGAACTCAGGGTAATTACTGCTTGTATACTCGGAGGTGCGAGCCTAAGCGGAGGAAAAGGGAGTGTAATGGGCGCTGTAATGGGTACAATATTTGTTGCCCTTATCAACAACTTAATGATTATCGCTAAGGTAGGGTCATATTGGCAGAGTGTTGTAATCGGGAGTATTCTTTTAATTGCCGTCACAGCTGACGCAGTTTTGAATAAGTCCCGTGCTGAGTAAATATATTTATTAATTCAGGAGGATTGTATGAGTACAAGATCAAGTTTCAAGTGGTTTGTGATGGTAGTTGCCTTGGTTATGATGGCAACTGTGAGCATGAGTTGTGAAAAGAAGGGTCGCGAAGGTGAATCAGAAAAGGCGGCCAAAGCCGTTCAAAAGGAGGACGTGTCTCAAGAAGAGTATGTTGATGTTATTGCATTATCCGGTGAACCGATGTTCGTGCAGAATGACTTCGTCGGCCTTGATCAATTTGCAAAGGAGTATGGTGTAAAAACAACAGTTGTGGGGCCGGCACAATGGGATATTGATGCTATGGTTAAGAGTTTGGATGAGGTTATCGCACGAAAACCTGCCGGAATACTTGTTCATGGATTTTCACCCGCTCTCAAAGGGGGAATCAACAGAGCCATTGATGCGGGAATCCCTGTGGTTTGTGTGGATGCTGACGTCCCCGATAGCAAGAGACTTTCTTTTATTGGTACGGATTGGTATAAAGTCGGTGTAGTACATGCACAGCGGCTTGCAAAGCTCATCGGCGGGAAAGGGAAAGTCGCAGGATTTTTAGTGTTGGGAATCGATATCTATGAATATACCGCTCAGGGTTACAAGGATGAGCTGTCGAAGTATCCGGACATCAAATTACTCGGGATCTATAATGATAAGGCAAATGCCGATGAAACTTTTAGACTTACGACGGACCTGGTAGCAGCAAACCCCGATCTTGCAGGAATTTCGATTTTTGATGGCCAGACTCCAGCTGTAGCGGCAGCGTTACGAGAGCTTGAAATGGGTGGGAAGATCAAGGTTACTGGTATGAACGTTGACCCCCCGATGATCAAAGGTCTTGAAGACGGGTTTATACAGGTGCTCGTAGGACAGAAAAGGAAGCTGTTTACTTACTACGGGGCGAAGTTACTTTACGATTACAATCATTCGCCAATATCGATTACGCCCAACGATAGAGGGGCTGGCATCACAAATATTCCTATTCGCGTTGACACGGGTATATTCCTCGTTACTCCTGAGAATGTCAAGGCGTTCAAGGGCGAAGTATAGAAAAATTGTTTTAATGAAATTCATACAGGCAATACCGAGTTATTTTAATGGGTATTGCCTGTAAACATACAGCAAATGGTATGTCGGAATAAAGTATATTAGCCACCGCTGTTAAAGATGTTTATTGTCGGTTGAAAGAATAGACGTAAACTAAACAGATATAAATGTAAAGATAAATTCTTTACTCAGGATAATGAGGTTATATCATGGAAATGACTCCGCGCGAACGTGTCATAGCTGCCTTAAATCACCAAGAACCTGATCGCGTTCCTCTTGATATCGGTGGCGGTTCGAGCACTACACAGGTAATCGAGGGATATGAAAAATTAAAAGAGCATTTGGGGATTACTGAAGATACTAAAATGATGCTCAAAGTGTTACGTATGGCACGAATGGATGAAAGCGTCATGCAATATCTTGGAAGTGATGTCCGGCCACTAACAGTCAGCGCTCCGGTAAACTGGACACCACCTCCTTCGGATCCGGATACTGTCATTGATATATGGGGTATTCACTGGAAAAAGGTATATTTTTCAGACAGTGCCTATTATTACGACGTTGTTAAGAGCCCTTTGGCAGATGCGGATATAGAAGATATAGAAAAGTATCACTGGCCGGACCCTCTTGACCCAGGCTATACAGCCGATCTGGAGGATAAGGTAAAGGCATTGTCTGAGGGTACTGACTATGCAATTATGGCTGACGCAGGATTTAAAAGTTTTTGGGAACTCGGTTATCTGCTCAGGGGATATGAGCAGCTTGTGACCGATTTGATACTTAACCCAAAATTTGTTACCGCTTTGATGAATAAACTTCTTGAGATCAATATCGCAGGCACTGGTCGTTTTCTAGACATAGCAGGTTCGTATATCCAGGTGTTTCGTACTGCTGATGATCTGGCTACTCAAGGGGGGCCACTTTTTAGCCCTAAAATTTATCGTGAATTAATCCAACCGGTTTATAAGGAGTTTTATAAATTCATTAAATCAAAAACCGAAGCCAAAATATTTTACCATAGTTGCGGGAATGTTGTTGACATGCTTGATCTTGTTATCGAAAACGGAGTAGAAATAATTAATCCTGTTCAGGTGTCTGCGATAGACATTGATACGAAGGAACTAAAGGCAAGATTCGGGGACAAGGTTACATTCTGGGGTGCAATAGATACACAGAAGGTTCTACCGTTCGGGACAGAAAAGGATGTAGCAGCTGAAGTAAAAAAGCGCATCAACGACCTGGGACCTGGTGGTGGATATGTTGTAGCACCAGTACACACCATACAGGCAGATGTGCCGCCGCAGAACATTGTTGCGATGGCTGAAGCAACACGAAAATTTGGGAAATATCCCCTGACCGGATAGATGTTCACTATAGTGGTTTGAAAACTGTATTATTGAAATGCACAACGGTATGTAATGTTGTGATTTGAATAAGAGTGTGTTATTAAAGATCACGAGAGGATAAAAGCCGTGGATATTAAAGGAAAAGTTGCAATTGTTACCGGAGGGGGGCAGGGAATCGGGAGAGCAATCGTTCATGCTCTTTCAAATGAAGATGTTATTACTATAATTGTTGATATTAATGAACAGACTGCTAAGGAGGTCGTAAAGGAAGTAAAAGACGATGGACATGAAGCGATAAGCGTTAAGGCAGATGTTTCGAACCTTACGGATATCAAGAACATGGTAAAAGAGGTTGTTGATCGATACAAAACGATTGATATCCTCGTTAATAATGCAGGAATACTGCATACAACGGTAATTGATGATATCTCGGAGCAAGAGTGGAATAGACTAATGACAGTTAATTTGAACGGAACCTTTTTTACCTCTCAGCAGGTTCTTCCATATATGAGGGAGAAGCGATGGGGAAGAATTATTAATATGTCGTCATTAGCAGGAAGAATGGGCAGTTATGGAGGAGGTGTCGGTTATGCCACGACAAAGGCGGGAATCATAGGATTAACGATGTGTTTTGCGAGGCAAGTCGCCCAATATAATATAACTGTAAATGCAGTAGCTCCAGGTACAACAGAAACAGATATCATTAAGAAAATTCCCGATGAGAAGATTACAGCTCTCAAGGCTCTTATACCTATGGGAAGACTGGGGAAGCCAGAGAATACTGCCGATGTCGTTGCATTTCTAGCATCTGATAAGGCGGAGTATATAACAGGAGCCGTAATAGATGTAAACGGCGGCATATTTATGGGTTGATATTTGATTAATTGTCACACGTTGAATATATCTCATTATTTAACAGCTTAAAGTTTCATCGGTTAGACGGGATAAATACTAGAAACCTAATAACATGACGCGAAGTTGTATGTATGAGTGTAGTGATCGAAGATAAAAAACTAGTAGTAAATAGAACATGTTTTCAGAATTATATGGAGCAGCAATCATGAATATTCCACCTTCCAGTCATTTTTCCACAATAGGTCTCGATGATGTTTTTAATGCTACCCAAGACAATTTAACGAGAACTTTACAGCCGCATGCCGAGACTGCCGACCTGTTTGGTTCGCATTCTTTTCAGGGTATGCCTTTTGAATGCGGATCAAAAAGTCAAAACAATGTGCTTTATTTAAAAGATAAGGAGGTCAGGATAGATGTCGACAACATCACGGCAACATATTTGATTTTCCTTCATGTAGTTGAGGATAAAAGTACTTCGATTAACAACAAGGACCTAGACGATTTTGAGGGAGGCACACAGATAGCGTGGCCGATCGACGGGAATTCGCTAGGGCAACTGGTATCTGAATATACCATAGTGTATGATGATGGTAGTATTGCTAAAACTCCTATCTTCAGACGTTTTGCTATTCAACAACGACATATCGCCTGGGGTGCAAGCCCTTTTGCAGCTGTCACTGCGCTTAAACCCATGGTAGTTCGATCGGCATCTGAGCAGCAGGTGCTTGGACGATTGATGGAGGCTGACTATGGAAGCAGTGAAAAACGTAATAATACGGCACGGGATTATTGCAAAGAGAATCTATGGCTTTATGCTATGCAAAACCCGAATCCGGGAAGGTCTATAAATCATATCATCGTTACGCCAAAAGAAGAGCAATCTCTGATTTATGCTATTTCTTATACACAAGTCGAAGTGCATCCCTTGCGACCTGGTGTGCGTAAAAAGCTGAAACTGACTCTTCCCGAAGGTGCAAAGCTCAACATATTAGGTGAACTTGAGGGTGTCGACATTGATCTGGGTGTAGTGATTTCCGCGCGATCTCTCTTAGAATATAATCGTGATCAATGGCTTGGGAAGGAACCGGATATTCAACCAGTTCGGTCTGATCGGGCAGTTGTTGTTGAATATATTGCACATCCGAAAGCCAAACTTTACGTTTCAACCGGACCAAAAAATGATTTTAGGGTTTATGATTTAGAGGAAGATGATTCTGGACAGATTATAACTGTTAAACCTTCTCATCGACCGGTACGTATCCGGATTGTGGAGAAAGAATCGAAACACCCGGTTGCAGCGCGTTTGCATCTTCACGGTCAAGCTGGAGAGCATCTCCCCACAAAAGGCCACCATCGAAAGGTCAACGCTTCTTGGTTTGAAGATAATTATGGTGAATATATCAACAACATGAATCAGTATTGTTACGTACGAGGTGAGTGTATTGTTGACCTGCCGATGGGGGAAGTTTTTATAGAAATTAGACGGGGGTATGAAATTGCTCCAGTCCGTTCAAGTTTTACTGTAACGTCGAGTACAGATGAAATAACGTTTGAACTAGACCGGGTTTTACGATGGCGTGAACAGGGATGGGTTACTGCCGATACGCATGTACATTTTCTCCACCCGCAGACAGCGCTATTGGAGGGCACTGCTGAAGGTATAAATATTGTAAACTTACTGGCAAGCCAGTGGGGTGAGATGTTCAGTAATGTGTGTGATTTTGACGGAAAGACGACGATTGGGGCAAAAGAATTTGGAGGGACTGGTGAATTTCTTGTAAGGGTTGGCACAGAAAACCGTATGCAAACACTGGGGCATATTTCTTTACTTGGTTATTCAGGTTCGATGATTATGCCACTGGCTACCGGGGGTCCTTCTGAATCTGCAATCGGGGATTCACTAGAAGTTACTATGGCCGAATGGGCCCAGCGCTGTATTGACCAGAGTGGATTGGTTATAATGCCCCACGCGCCAAATCCTCAGGCGGAAGGTGCAGCTGATATTGTATTAGGTCTGGTTCACGCGATAGAGATGATGACGTTTAATCCTTATGATGCTCAGATAAATCCATATGGTCTTGCCGATTGGTATAGATTTCTCAATTTAGGGTATCATATACCAGTTGTTGGTGGATCGGATAAGATGTCAGCTGGCTCACTATTGGGCGGCATCCGCACATACACTAACATTGGAAAAAAACAGCTTAGCTATGAAAATTGGATGTCAGCGGTGAAATCAGGAAACACTTTTGTTACTGTCGGCCCGTTAGCAGAGTTACTCGTTGAAGGTTTATCGTCTGGAAGCCAGCTAAAACTACCTGAAACCGGCGGCACGGTTAATATTTCATGGAAGGTTGAATCAGTTAGTGTTCCAATTGATCGAGTTGAGATCGTGATTGGAGGCCTTACGGCAGAAAAGATAAATGTTGATCAGAATTTATCGGCATTTGGGTCTATTGATATACCTATTAATGAGTCGTGTTGGATCGCACTGCGCGTCCGTGGTAGCTATTATGGTAAACACGGAGAGATAGCAGCTCATACAAGTGCAGTACAAATAATAGTCGGCGAAAAGCCGATTCTCTCACAGGCCGATGGAATCGCTGTACTAGAGCAGATTGAGGGGGCTATTGCTTATGTTGATACTATCGCACCACGCCCTGATGCTCTTCGTTTCAAACAGCTACGTGCAACTCTGGAGACTGCTCATAACCGTTTGCATCAAAAAATGCATCGAAGTGGAATATACCATCGTCATACTCCACTACACGATTCTTCACATTCCAATGAGCATTAGAGTTATGCTTCGGTACAGAGATACGTAATACTCCGAAATAAACACGAAGAATTATAGATTCATGATTTTGTATTAGAGTGTGATGGTTAGAAAATGATAATTCAAAGCTGATTCGTGGCACTGAGATGTCAAGGAATGTTAAGCAAATTATTTTTAATAGTACCGTTGCCATTACTAAGTTTATATTTTTGTTTTATTATGATCCGGCAGCCGATTTCACAGATAGAATAGGGGTAAAATTAAATTTAAGAGTATTTACAATTCTGGAACTATCAATACGGTTTCAGCCTTGAACGAAGATGAAGCGGATACAGCAAAGCGGTTTGGGGGAAGATACTGTGAGCGGAGCGATACACAGTCTTAAAAACGGCAATCATATTTACAGTGTACTACCGCACCTCTATATCTTTCAGGACACGTGTAATGTTTACATCATCGTGTGCCATCATGACGCACTGTTGATAGATTTCGGTAGCGGAGTGGTTCTCGATCATCTCGAGAGCCTCGGTATAAAGGCCGTTAGCGCGATACTTCATACCCATCACCACAGGGATCAATGCCAGGGGGACCACAGGGCGGTCGAGCTCGGTATCCCGGTATTCGTTCCGGAGCACGAGAGGCGGCTCTTCGATCAGGCGGAGTTTTTCTGGGCGACGAGGAAGCTGTGGGACATGTACGATGTTCGCAATACGCTGTTCTCCCTCACCCGGAACGTCAGGATAAGCGGCGTGCTGCGGGATTTTCAGCAGTGGCGATGGAGGGAGTACGAGTTCTTCTTTTTTCCCACTCCGGGCCATACACTCGGATCGATATCGATTTTCGTTACAATAGACAATACGAATGTGGCTTTTACCGGAGATCTTCTGTATTCCCCGGGCAAGATCCTCACACTCTACGATCTACAGTACAGCTATAGCGAAACCGACGGCCTGGAGGCAGAGATACTCTCTTTGAAGAACATGGAACGGCGGGACCCGCAGATTTTATGCCCGTCGCACGGGCGGCCCATGGAAGAAGGCACATTGGCGCTTGAACTGACCAGGCGAAACCTTACCGAATACTACAAGCTGAGAAACAAGGGTTTGCAGCCTGTAAGTGAACGTCCTTTTACGAGGATAACAGACCACCTGCTTGCCGCAGAGTTCGCATGCGCCTGTTTCTATGTCATCCTCTCGGAAGGCGGCCACGCGCTGCTTGTAGACTACGGCGTACCGTGCATTGAGCTTCTCAGCCCGGTTCAGCCGCATTTCGAAGAAGGAGAAACGGTCCGTTTTATCGAGCATTCTCTGGATCGATTAGAGAACGAATACGGTGTACGGCATATTGACGTAGTGATTCCGACTCATTATCATGATGACCATGTCGCAGGTATACCGTATCTGCAGTCGCAGTTTGGCACGGAATGCTGGGCCTGGGAGGGTCTTCGACATCTGCTCGAATCACCGGGGGAGGAGCAGATCGGCTGCGTCATGCCGTATCCGATGCGGATCGATCGCACTTTCCGCGACGGGGAAACGCTCCACTGGAGAGAATACGAGCTCATCGCGCACCATACTCCCGGGCACACGGAGTACGCGGTATCGTTTTTTACGACGATAGACGGCAAACGTGTCGGTTTCACCGGAGACAACATCTTTGTCACACTGTACCGGACTCCAAGTGTTATCTACCGTAACCGGATGAAGAAAGATTCACACCGTAAGGCGTTTCAGATTTATGCACGGTATCATCCTGAAATACTATGCGGCGGTCATGAAATGACGCGCGACGTGTCTCCCGATCTGTACGAAACCATGCTATCCAAGGCGAACGCGTTGACCGGTTGTTACAAGAACTTGCTTCCCGGGGAGACGAACCTGGGACTCGATCCTTTCTGGGCGCAGCTGTGCCCGTACCAGACCGATGCCGCACCCGGTGATACGTTCGACCTTCGGGTACGGCTGCATAATTACTCGGACAAACCCGTTCAAGCCGAAGCACGTCTGGTACTTCCGGATTCTTGGGCATATGAGCCCGAATCGATCGACCTGCGTATTCCCGCCGATGCAGATGCGGAAAAGAGTGTTACAGTGACTATTCCGAAAAAATACAGCTTCAGGCTGCCGAAGGTGGCGATCGCAATGGACATCACATATGATGGTACGCATATTGGACAGGCGGCGGAGGCGGTCATAATACAGAGAGACTACTCGGTAAGGAATATGAGTCTACTTCCGGAACCTAACAACTGAATAATTATGATCGAAGGAGATGGAAAGAATGACTGAAATGACATCGAGAGAGCGGGTAATCGCGGCGCTTAATCATCAGGAACCCGACCGTGTCCCGCTCGATATCGGAGGCGGATTGAGCACAACCCTCGTGAGTGAGGGATACGAGAACCTGAAGAAATACTTCGGGGTTGAGTCCGGGACGAAGATGCTGAGCAAGATATATCGCATGGCGCGCCTCGATGAGGAGGTAATGGTGAAGCTGGGGACGGATGTTCGGCCCCTGATGCCGGGTCCCCCTGCGAACTGGACGCCCAAACCCTCGGAGCCGGGCTCTTTTATAGATATCTGGGGTGTGAAGTTTAAGGCAGTCTACTATTCAGAGACCGCCTTCTACTACGAGGTGGATGAACCCCCTTTGAGAGAAGCGGACGTGAACGACCTCGAAAGCTATCCGTGGCCTGATCCGTTTGATCCTGGTTACACTTCGGGTCTCAAGGATAAGGTAAAGGTCCTTTATAATGGTACGGATTATGCGATAATGGCTGACAGCGGGTTCAAGGTGCTCTGGGAGGAGGCGTACCAGCTTCGCGGGTTCGAGCAGCTATTAACCGATCTAATAACGAATCCGGGATTCGTCACCGCGCTGCTAGAACGAATACTGGAAATTAACATTAAGGCGACTGGTCGTTTTCTCGATATTGTCGGACCCTATATCCAGGTCTTTCGCACCGCGGATGACATGGCCACTCAGGATAGTCTTCTCATGTCGCCTGAGACGTACAGAACGATTATTAAGCCCATATACAAGAAATGGTACGATTTTATCAGGACCAAAACTGATGCAAAGATTTTTTATCACAGCGACGGGAACGTCGTCGCACTCCTCGATGACTTCATCGAAAACGGAGTTGACGTACTCAATCCTGTGCAGGTTTCGGCCATAGGAGATGTCGATGCCCTCAAGAAAGACTTCGGTGACAGGCTCGCGTTCTGGGGAGGTATAGATACGCAGAAGGTAATGCCGTATGGGACACCGGAAGAGGTCGGAAATGAGGTGAAACTGCGGATGCTCGAGCTTGGACAGAAGGGCGGCTACGTGCTCTCCTCAGTCCACGCGATCCAGCCGGATGTACCGCCTGAGAATATCGTTGCCATGGCGGAAGCGTGCAGGAAATTTGGCAGGTACCCGTTGGATTCCTAGCAGAAAAAAAATGATTTCGGAGGATGAATGAGAATCAAGGAAGCGGCGTTCTTGCGAGAGGTTCCGGTGTTTAGCGGACAAAGCGGCATCGAGGATATGCTACGCGCTGAAGAAAAAAGAAGGGATAGGACGGTCGTGGTGCTCGATGACGATCCTACCGGTATTCAGACGGTACACGATGTTTATGTATATACCGACTGGTCGCTTGAGTCCCTCATCGAGGCATTTTCAGAAGTACAATGTTTCTTTATTCATACCAATACAAGAGCGCTGTCGGAAGACGAAGCGGCGGAAATAAATCGCACTGTAATGAAGAATTGTATCCTTGCGTCCCGAAAAACCGGCAGGGATTTTACGGTAATAAGCAGGAGCGATTCGACGCTTCGGGGGCACTACCCCCTCGAGACATCGGTACTCAGGGCGGTGTATGAAGCGGGGATGAAACAAAAAGTCCACGGAGAGGTGCTTATACCCTGTTTTTTCGAAGGAGGAAGGTACACCTTTGGAGATACCCACTATGTGAGGGAAAACAGCGAATTCATACCGGTGAGTGAAACCGAATATGCGGGGGATACCGTGTTCGGCTTTAAAAGCTCGAACCTCAGGGAGTATGTCGAAGAAAAGACGAACGGACGGTGGAAATCGGGGGATGTTGTATCTATGCCGCTCGAGCTCATGAGAAGGGGGGATACCGAAGAGATTCTTCATATTCTCATGTCGGTAAAACGGTTTTGCAAGGTCGTCGTAAACGCGATGAGCTATGACGACCTGCGGGTCTTCCTCGTCGCGCTTTTCGAAGCGGAACGCAATGGAAAGAGATTTATTTACAGGACTGCGGCCTCTTTCGTGAAGGCATATTGCATGATCAAGGATCGGGAACTTCTCCGTGCGGTCGACATATACGGTGCGGACAGCGGTGTTAAGAAGGTATTGACGGTAGTTGGTTCCCATATTAAAAAGTCTACCGATCAGCTTGCCAACCTGCTTCGGATGGACAGCGTGCGCGGGATCGAGGTCGATGTCGAACGAGTGCTCAAGGACAAATCGCTGAGACAAAAGGAGATAAAAAAAACAAGCAAGGCGGTAGAGATTGCATTCGAGTCATACATCAACCCCGTGCTCTATACATCACGGAAACTGGTCCGGGTGTTCAGCACGGACGGTAATCTATTGATCGCAAGAACCATATCGAGAGCGCTAGTAGAGATAGTAAAAAATACAGGAAAAAAGGCCTCATGTATCATTGCAAAAGGAGGCATAACGGCGAGCGACATACTCGTGAATGGTCTGGGAGTGAAAAGGGCGAAAGTGGCTGGACAGGTGTTCCCCGGAGTCCCGCTTCTATACGTATCGAATGTTGAAGGTTGGAACTCAATTGCTTTTATCATCTATCCGGGGAATGTGGGAGATCAGGGTGCACTTGTAGAGGTCTATAAAACAGTAGCATAATATATGAAAAGAGGGTTCACCAATGGATGAAAATCTGTTTCCAAAAATAGGTACACCAAACCTCAAGAACCGCGTGTACGAACTGCTGCTCGATCTTATTATAAGCGGTAAGCTGAAAATCGGTGAGATGCTCCCGTCGGAGCGAAACCTCGCCGAGGAACTCGGTGTCAGCAGAACAGTTCTCAGAGAAGCGATAAATTCGCTTGAAACAAGGGGGTTGCTTACTGTTACCCATGGTAAGGGGATACGGATCAACCCGATAGACAGCAGCGACATATCCCACGCATTTATGCTCTATCTCCGACGGCAGAACCAGGAAGTCCCGCTTTTAGACCTGATCGATTTCAGGAATATACTCGAACCGGAGATTGCAAAACGTGCCGCTATCAACTCTACTAAAAGCAATCTCAAGCCGCTTGAAGATATTATCAAACGAATGCAGAAGGCGGTCAATGATATAGACCAGTTCAATAAAATCGACCTCGAATACCACCTTGAGCTTGCAAAGTTGACCGGCAATATCTTCCTTACTACCATAATGGAAGAGCTCATTATTCCCCTTCGGGAGAGTCTGTTCAGAACAGGGGGTGCCGATTTAATGGAGGTGTTCAGGGAGCACTACAAGGTTTTTGAACAGGTCAGGGAGAAATCTCCCGATGGAGCGGCGGAAGCGATGACACACAGCTTGAAACGGTCACAAGAGCTTCTGGAAAAGTATCAAAAAAAATAGTAGCAGGGATAGGAGTGTCGGCGCTCTACGGCGGTGAGGCGCAATTTTATGTTGACTCCTTCTCGAAGCCGGTGTAAATTATAATAATGGTATGACCACTGACTTCATATAACAAGCAGAAGAAATCGCGGATAAGATCTGTTCACCTTTCCTTAAAGGGAGGATGTGTATGAAATTCATAGAAGGACTTGAAGATCCTGAAGGTCCGGTGGTCATGGACGATGGAAGTTTCCTTCTCGTTGAGATGGCGTCCGACAAGGGCTGTACCACCCATATCAGCAGGGATGGAAAACAGAGGAGAGTTATTGCAAAGACAGGCAGACCAAACGGTCTTGCAGTAGACAGGGAAGGATTCATCTGGGTTGCCGAATCTCTCAACCCGTCTCTTATTAAGCTCTCGATGGATGGTGAAGTGGAAGTTGTAAAAACGGAATGCAACGGCGAAAAGTTCATCTTTCCGAATGACCTCGCGTTCGGACCGGATGGCAGGCTCTATCTGACGGATTCTGGTTTCTTCGTCGAGGATTTTTTAATCGACGGTAAGGTACGGCAGGACTTCAGAGACCTCTCGTATGACGGACGGGTTTATGTTATAGACACGAAGACCGGGGAGATCGAGAGGATTGACAATAGTATCAAGTTTACAAACGGCATCGCCTTCGGGTCTGAGGGTGATCTTTATGTAAACGAGACGATAACGGGAATGGTGTATCGGTATCGAAACAAAGACGGGAAGATTACCGGCGACAGGGAAGCATTCGGAAACGTACTCATACAGGAGGAGTATTCCGAGATCAAGGGACCGGATGGCATGAAATTCGGGGCAGACGGGAATCTTTATGTGACAGTATACGGCCAGGGAGACGTAACGGTACTGGGACGGGACGGAAAAGTCGTGAAGCGGATCAGGACAGAGGGAAGTAAACCTACAAACTGCGTGTTCGGTCTCCCTGGTGATAATACACTGTACGTGACGGAGGTGGAGTTCGGCACGTTGGAGGCGATCGACGTGGGAACAGAGGGTCTTGCACTCCATATGTAATCATAAAACATAGGCAAGTAAACTTTCAATCGTAAAAGGCCAAACCGATCGGGCTCGTTGATAAATATTTTTCCGTTGCAACTGCACAGGCGAACCCATTCTGACGGTCGGAAGAACACATGCCTAATGGTTTTTACCTGTTGAATGTATACCTGCGGCATGTATACCTGCGGCATATAATAACAGGTAATTGTAACGTAATAAGTCAGTTGAGCATAAAAATTCTGGTACCTGTGCCCTTGGTACAAAAGGAAAAGATATCGCTTTGCTAGACCAGAATTCTAATGGATAAAACCACAATATCGGAGGAACTTTTATGGCGGAAAACACAATAGGCTTTATAGGATTGGGCATCATGGGAAAACCGATGTCGAAGCATCTTCTTGACGCCGGCTATTCGCTCATCGTTCATGACATCAATAGAGACGCAGTGAAGGAAATTATTGCAGCGGGCGCGGCGGAAGCTTCCAGCCCTAGGGAAGTGGCTCAAAAGAGTGACATTCTCATAACAATGCTTCCCGACTCTCCGGATGTCGAGAGCGTAGCACTTGGAAAAGACGGACTCATCGAGGGAGTAAAATCCGGCATGCTCTATGCGGATATGAGCACGATAGCACCGACTGTTGCGGTGAAGGTGGCCAAAGAACTTGGAAAGAAGAGCATTCGCTGTCTTGACGCGCCGGTGAGCGGAGGCCAGGTTGGTGCTGAAAAGGCAATACTGTCGATTATGGTCGGAGGCGCCGAAGACGATTTTAATGCCTTCATGCCGATATTCGAGAAGCTCGGAAAGACGATCACGCTCTGTGGGAACAACGGTGCCGGACAGATCGTCAAGGCGTGCAACCAGATACAGGTTGCCATGAACTTCGTTGGAATGGCGGAGGCCCTTGTGTTGGGTGCAAAGGCGGGAGTGGACCCCGCTATTATAATAAAGGTGCTGAGCGGCGGGTACGCGCAGACGAGGGTAATGGATGTACGCGGTGAGAAAGTGGTAAACGGGGATTTCGAGCCCGGGTTCAAGAGCAAGTTTCATTACAAGGATCTGAATATTATCATGAAAACGGCGCTCGATTACAACGTGCCACTTCCTGCAACCAGTATCGTTCACGAGCTCTATACGACGATGATAGCGAAGAACAGGGGCGATTACGATCATTCGGGAGTGGTGACCGTAATTGAAGATCTCGCTGGTATCAAGGCACGGACAAAAGGCGGCAAGTAAGGGGGAGGTGTGTTATGTCTGTAAGCGTACAGTTTTTCGGAGTTGCGGGGTACAAGATAATAACATCGGGCGGGGTGCATGTACTGATCGATCCATTTCTCGATGAGAATCCATACTCACCGGTGAAATCGGATGACCTCGAGCGGGTAGATCTCCTGCTTATAACACACAATGCATTCGATCACTTCGGAGATGCCCCGAAAGTCGTAAAGAAGTACGGCTGCAGGGTGGTCTGCGCGGTGGACGTGCTGCATCATCTCGTTCAATACCACGGGATAGACCCGTCGCTGATCCTACCGACGATATGGGGGATGTCCATGGAATCGAACGGAATCCTCATCCACCCGGTAGAGAG
>Ga0315534_1000370_pt1 | contig 30746 bp, 24 predicted proteins | sample SalMarSW160240MG_FD_203094 | JGI IMG/M metagenome (GOLD analysis project Ga0315534, IMG submission 203094) | Salt marsh sediment microbial communities from the Plum Island Ecosystem LTER, Massachusetts, United States - Salt Marsh Sediment SW1602-40 ...
TTTGTGGAATGCATTGTGAGTGATATCCAGAAAACTGGAAAAACAGCCATGTTGTTTACCCTTTGGGAAAGCCGATGATACCGCATCTCCTGCGTTGCCAAGGGTTCAGCGTAGTTTACTACAGCCTTACCCTTGGACGCCTGGGATTTGCAGCACCCTCGACTTTTGCAACGTTAGGGTAAAGGGTTAGCTGTGCGCATTGCCATGCTCTCGCCGATTGCCTGGCGCACGCCGCCGCGACACTACGGTCCGTGGGAAAGCGTGGTCTCCCTTTTGACCGAGGGGTTGGTATCGCGAGGCTATGATGTTACCCTTTTTGCGACCGGTGATTCGGAAACAAGCGGCAAACTGCATGCCATTTGCGCGCGGGGCTATGAAGAAGACAGCTCCATCATGCCAAAAGTATGGGAGTGCCTGCACATTTCGGAACTCTTTGAGCACGCTGAAGATTTTGATATTATACATAACAATTTTGACTTTTTGCCCTTGACCTATACCGGCCTCATCGCCACCCCGGTCGTTACCACCATTCACGGCTTTTCATCGGCCGGGATTCTGCCGGTTTACAAAAAATACAACAGCAAGGTGTTCTACGTCTCCATCAGCGATGCCGACCGGGCGCCGGAGCTTGACTATATAAAAACCATCCATCACGGCATAGATATGAAGCAGTTTGATTTTCAGCCTGATCCGGACGATTATCTGCTCTTTTTCGGGCGTATTCACCATGACAAGGGTGCTAGAGAGGCCCTTGAAATTGCCAGGGCCTGCAATAAGAAGCTGATATTGGCGGGAATCATCCAGGATGAAGCCTACTATCACCAGTACGTGGAACCGCACCTGGACAACTATAATGCGGTCTATGTCGGCACCGCCGGGCCGGTGCAGCGCAACCAGCTGCTTGGCAAGGCATGCGCGCTTCTGCACCCCATAAATTTCAATGAGCCTTTCGGCCTGTCCGTTATTGAGTCCATGGCCTGCGGCACCCCCGTGATCGCCTTTAACAAGGGGAGCATGCCCGAGTTGATCGAGCATGGCAAAAACGGCTTCCTGGTTTCGGGCTGCGAAGAGGCTGTTGAACATATAGTCAGGATAAAGGATATAAATAGATCGGACTGTCGCCGGACGGTCGAAGACCGCTTTACCGCAGACAGTATGGTCGAAAAATATATAGACGTTTACACACAGGTGCTTCAAGAAGCACGAAAGGATTAAATGATAAGGTTGCAGGACATGAACAGAAAAAACCCCTTTGTAAGGCGATATGACGGGAACCCCATACTCACCAGGGATGACGTCCCGTACACGGTAGCCACTGTTCACAATGCCGGGGTTATTAAACACAATGACCGGTATATAATGCTTTTCAGGTCACATCTCCACAATGGCCGCTCTGTAATCGGCCGGGCTGAAAGCGCGGACGGTTATTCCTTTTCTGTTCATCCCGAGCCGTTCCTTGTGCCGTCACACGATGGCATATTTGCCGAATACGAAGAGTTCGGGGTGGAGGACCTCCGCATAAACCCCGTGGAGGGCGAATATCTTCTTGCCTACAGTGCATACTCCCGGCACGGGGTGCGCATAGCACTTGCCCGGACAAAGGACTTTAAGAACATTGAGCGAATCGCGCTGATAACTCAGGCCGACCTTCGCAACGTCGTCATTTTTCCTGTAAAGTTCGGTGGCCGGTATGCGCGTCTTGACCGGCCGCATTCCGAAATGTCACCCTGGTCGATCTGGATTTCCTATTCCCCGGACCTGGTTCACTGGGGCGATTCACGGGTGATTATGAAGCCGGTTCCCTATCACTGGGATGAAATGAAAATCGGGCCCGGCGCACCGCCCTTCAAAACCGACAAAGGCTGGCTTCATATTTACCATGGAGTTTTTAGGACCATGTCCGGAACAGTGTATCGACTTGGCGCGGCCCTGCATGACCTTAATGATCCGGCAAAAATCATCGGCGTTTCTGATCAGTGGATACTGCAGCCCGAGGATGCCTGGGAGGTGAGCGGCTATGTGCCCAATGTTGTTTTTACATGCGGCGCCGTTCCCGAAGACGACGGTACGGTAAAAATATACTGGGGCGGTGCTGATACCGTCATGTGCGCCGGCACGGCAGTGATTGATGACCTGGTGCAGTTATGTCTGACAAATACCAGGTCAGCGCTGTAAGAAAGCAAAGGGACATTTTCAAATCAACATATTTATCAAGGAGTCATGTCTGATGCCCGAAAAAATACTATCGCATCCAAAAATCAAACGTAAAAAGAAAAGAATTGAGGGGGACACTTCACGCGTTATAACTCGCCCTCATATTCCCCTTGACCCGCATCGCATACCCAAAATCATTCAACGCATAGTGGACTTGCCCGACACCATAGCCGAAGATCTTCTTTCACAAATAATGCTTGATTTTTCCGAGCGGCACAAAGACATCAGACGCGTTTTTGAGCGCAGCCTGAATGAGGTAAAAGATTATGTTCCTCTGGATGCCGTGCTCACCGAGACCAAGAGGGCTCTCATCGGGGCCTATTTTACCATGGAGTACTCCATTGAATCGGCTGCCCTTTTTAACCCTTCAATCGTCCTCCATCCTGATCAAAGCCGTCTGGACAAAGGCAGCTTGCGCTTTATCATGAGCCTGCGGGCAATCGGCGAAGGCCATGTTTCCTCTATTGTATTTCGCAGTGGCGTCCTTGACCGGGACAATACGTTTATCTTCGACCCGACCAGCGATTATGTCGAAAGGCCGGACATCCGTTTAAATCGGGTTTACGACAGGCATCTCTTCCAGCTGAAGCTCAACGAAATGGGGGCCTGCAATGAGGTAACAGCTCATCTTCTTGGCCAGTTGCCAGAAGATTTCACCTATAATGAATTAAAAGAAGGAATTGGAGCGCTTCGTGCAAAAACCGTTTTCTCTGAGGAGCGCCAAAACAGAACTTTTGAGATCATGTACTGGCTTGCCGATTCCAATTATGAGATGAGTTTCCGACCCGATCACCGAGTATCCGAACGGGTTATCTTTCCCGTTTCGAAAAACGAAAGCAAAGGCATTGAAGACGCCCGGTTCGTGCAATTTTTTGATGACAACGGCGAGGTGACCTATTATGCGACCTATACGGCTTATAACGGTTTGACAATCCTCCCGCAGCTGATTGAAACAAAGGATTTTATCAAATTTAAAGTTATTACGCTCAACGGCAAAGCAGTAAAAAACAAGGGCATGGCTCTTTTCCCGCGCAAAATTGACGGCAGCTACGTTATGCTTTCCCGCCAGGACGGTGAAAATAATCATATCATGTTCTCAGACAATATCCATTTTTGGCAGGAGTCCAAAATCATCCAGGAGCCCACATGGCCCTGGGAATTTATTCAGATCGGCAACTGCGGCTCACCCCTGGAGACCGATCAAGGCTGGATTGTGCTCACCCATGGTGTCGGGCCCATGCGTCAGTATTGCATCGGCGCCATGCTGCTTGATCTTGAAAATCCGGCCAAAATCATCGCCCGCCTTAAAGAGCCGTTACTTGCACCGCTTGAGGAAGAGCGCGAGGGGTATGTCCCCAATGCCGTTTATACCTGCGGCGCGATTTTCCACAATAGCGACCTGGTCATTCCCTACGGCATGTCTGATATTTCATCCGCCATAGCAACTGTTAATGTAAGCGAATTAATTAACTGCATGCACCCGGTGGCTTGATGATCTTGGGGGTGTTGGGGAGATGCGGAACGACTATGATTTTATGCTATACTTCTTGTTGAACCGCGAAAGCGAGCGCATTCCCCGCAGCTTGCTGCGGCGTTAGCGAGCGTATCTGAAAATGGCAAACTTCCTTACGGTCGAAGATTCCCTGCAGCTTGCTGCAGGGAATCTTCAATCGGGTGCTGTTGTGAAAGCATGCCAAGACAAGCAAGAATAGATGCTGCGGGTGTGGTCTGGGAGAGGGAAACTGTCGGGGGTCAAACTACACATTTTACAAAATTGGCCTGGATTGATAAAGAAGACGGTCATCGATCTGGTGAAGTTTTACATCCAGAGTTTGACATTTCCGGGAGTATGCCTTTGCCCCTCCCCCAACCCCTCCCACTAGGGGAGGGGAGATGTTGGTCAGGCTGAGTCCCACCAGAGGGCTATGGTTGATCCGCTATTTGTTTCTCCCTCTTGATGGGGGAGGGTAGGTGGGGGTGAAAAGCCCAATTGACGGAGATGGATTGCTATTGTCGCGTGGCAGTTAGTCTCTTCAACGAGCAGTTTGTTTTTTCAGCCCCTTTGAGGGGCTCCAGGGCTCTCAAGCCTCCAGCCTTGCCGGAGATACATGACTGTATTGCAAGTTACTTCGTTTCCTAAAAAGGCCCCCTGAACTCCGGAGTTCCCCTGACTTTCAGTCCCCCCAGAGTCCCTTCACAGCCCCAACAGCAGCACTGAGCCGCCGTTTACCCATCCGGGCTTGCGCTATGTGGAATATTCGGGGTGGACGGAGGGGGCGTCAAGTACGTCTGTTCGACAGGAGTGTCTTTTCAAAACGGTCCTTTTTCAACCAAACAGAATATGTTATGGGTCTGCTTGTGAAAACGGTGACGCCCGCCGTCCTTGGCGGGACGCAGCCGCGTAACCGGCCTGCTCCCCGCAAGCCCCGTCCGGAAGGGCGGGGTCAAGGGGAGCTATACAAAAACGGCAATCTTCCTTGCCGGGAAGCCCCGCCCTTTAGGGTGGGGAGGCTTCACATCGTCAAAAGAGGAAAGCCTCGCCATGATCGCTAAGAAAATGCAATTCATTAAGACGGACATTTGGCGGATGCGCTCAAGGGAGCTCCCCAGGACAAAGTACATCGGGATCGCATTGTTGAGGATCATTATCCTCTCCGTGCAAAGATTTGATAAGCATGACTGTCTTTTCAGGGCCTCAGCCCTGACCTTCTATTCCTTGCTTTCTATTGTCCCTGTCCTGGCTATGGCCTTTGGACTGGCCAAGGGCTTTGGGTTTGAAAAGGCCCTTGAAAGACAGCTTTTTGAGACATTTCAAGGTCAGGAGGAGGTTGTTGTGCGGGTCATGGATTTTGCCCGTTCACTCCTTGAAAGCACCAAGGGAGGCGTCATTGCCGGCGCCGGGCTCCTCCTTTTGTTCTGGACGATCATACGAGTGCTGGGAAGCATCGAAAATTCTTTTAACCATATCTGGGGGATCAAGAAAGGAAGAAGCTTTTCAAGAAAGATCAGCGATTATCTTTCGGCCATGCTCGTCTGCCCTGTCCTGTTTATCGTGTCGAGCATGGTGACCGTGGTGATCAAGAGCCAGGTACAACTGGTGGTGCAGAAAATTGCCCTGCTAGGGGCCATCAGTCCTGTCATATTCTTCACCCTGAGATTGTTGCCCTACTGTGTCATTTGGATCCTCTTTACCTTTGTCTATATGTTCATGCCCAATACCAAGATCCGGTTTGCATCAGCGATCTTTGCCGGCATCGTGGCCGGCACCCTGTACCAGGTTTTCCAGTTGGCGTACCTCTCGTTTCAGATCGGCGTGGCCAAATATAATGCAATTTATGGCAGCTTTGCCGCACTGCCCCTTTTCCTGGTGTGGCTCCAACTCAGCTGGATGATCGTCCTGTTTGGGGCGGAACTCTCTTTTGCCCACCAGCATGTGGAAACCTACGAGTTTGAGCCGGACTGTTCGGCCGTAAGCTATAGCTTTAAGAGGCTGCTCACGTTGCGGGTGGTCCATCTCTTGGTGAAAGATTTCTCTAAAGGAAACAAACCGTTATCCGCTACTGAAATCGCAAACACACTTGAGGTCCCCATCCGTTTGGTTCGTGAGATATTGTATGAATTAGTGAAGTCCGAGATTGTTTCCGAGATATGTGACAACGAGGACACAGAGGCATCCTACCAGCCTGCTCGCGACATTGATTCGTTGACCATCAAATATGTCATTGATCGTCTGGAGCAACAGGGCAGTGACAATATACCCATTAGCAAGTCAAACGCACTGGAAAGGCTCTCCGGGTGCCTGGAGGCCTTGGACGAGGTGGTTGAGAAATCCCCGGCAAATATGCGGTTGAAGGAAATATAGAGGCGGGATGGCAACATCCTATAGGCATAAAATCAATTTTTATCACGACGAGGCCTCACACAACAACATAAGAAACAGAATCTGAAAAGGAAGCCGCGGAGGGATATGATGGGTCAACACCTCAAGGCAGCGTCGTTGCGTGGCGCCACGCTGGTTTTTCTCGTTGCTGTGGTCATGCTGGCCACGGCAGGGGCAGAGGAAGCCGAGGGGCAGGGGGGGGCGCTTCGACTCACGCTCCAGCAGACCGTTGAGATGGCGCTGGACAAGAATCTGGACATGAAAGTGGCCTGGGAGGACATCGAGGCCGCCCGACAGCGCCAAAAGGAGGCGAGGACCGGCTTTCTGCCGTCGCTGAAGGGCAGGTACAGCTACCGTCGGCTCAGTGAGGTTCCCTATGCCGTGATTGCCGGCAACCGTTTTGATTTTGCCGACAGGAATCAATACCGTCTGACGGGTACCATCGAACAACCGCTGTTTACAGGGCTTTCGACCCTGTCCAATTACCAGCTGGCCCGGTTGGGCATGGACGTGGCCAAGCTGCAACTGGCCCGAACCCGCCTCGACGTGGCCCTGGATGCCAAGGTGGCCTACTTTGCCATTTTGACCGCAGACAAGCTCAAAGAGGTGGCCGAGCAGGCCGTGGAACAGTTGCAGGCGGAGCTGGAGGTGGCGGAGAATTTTTATCGGGTCGGCATGAGTCCCAAGATCGACGTGCTCGACGCGGAGGTTCGGTTGGCCGAGGCCAAGCAGCAACTCATCCGGGCTGAAAATGATGTCAGTCTGGCCAAGGCCCGCTTGAATACCATCCTGCGTCGGCCCATTGATCAGGACATCATAGTGGCGGACACCCTCTGCCACCAGCCCTATGAGAGGACCTATGAGTCCTGTCTGGAAGTATCACTCGAGAGGCGGCCGGAGCTGTCGGAGGCAGATAGGAATGTAGCCAGGGCCGAAAAGGAGATTACCCTTGCCAAGAGTGCCTATTATCCCGAGGTGACCGTCTCGGGCAACTACTATCGGGCTGGCGATGAGCCAGGTCTGGATGGCAGCGATTTCGTGGATCGAGAGAATTGGGATGTGATGGCCGAAGCCACCATGACCTTTTTCGAGTGGGGCAAGACACGGCATGCAACCAGCGAGAAGCGGGCTCGTCTCCGCCAGGCCAGACAGGCCCTGGAGCAGCTCAAAGACGCCGTGCGCCTGGAAGTCAAGACCAGTTACCTGAATCTGCAAACCGCGGAGAAAAACATCTGGGTGGCCAAGAAGGGCGTGGAATCAGCAGAGGAGAATTTTCGGATCAGCAAGGAGCGCTACCTGGAACAGGTGGCCACGGCGACGGAAGTCCTGGATGCTCACACCAGATTGACCGAAGCCAGGACCAACTACACCAGGGCCCTGGCGGAGTTTAACGTGGCTCGGGCTCGTTTGGTTCGGGCCATGGGGGCCGAAGAGGCCTCTTGAAGGGATGATATTCCTCCTCAGTCGTCAGTGGTCTTCCCCAAAGCCCAGCTCAAGTTTTTGCTCGGATTACCCTGTGCCCGTGACCCAAAAATGGGTTTTTCCCTTGACAAGTTACATATAAAATAATATTCAATGAGGGTAATATATAGACAACTGCTATTTAATTATATTTAATATTGTCTTCTGAGAACCCAACAGGAAGGAATGAAGAAAGATGCAAGATTATCTTGTCTGCGAAAGAAGAGGCAATCACCCCAGGATTCATGTGAAAATTTGCCAGCATCGATGTGAGCACGCCAAGGCCTGCCAAGCCCTTCAGGATTACATGAAAGCGAAGGCCTCTGCTGAGATGATCATAAAGCCTGCCACCGTCGATTGGCCCGGACAAAAAGCTGCCGCATCGCCAGTCCCCTCATAGCTTCCCAGACGCATCTCAAAATCATCTTTAAGCCTTGACGAACCCGTGGAAATTTTTTACACTCCTGCCGCCTTGTTCTCGCATTTTATCTTGATGACATAGCCAATTTGGCCTCTCGCAGTATAGGTTTTCCCGAGACATTGCCAGCCGAGCCGGCCCTCCTTGATTCTTGAGGACATGCAAGGAGTAGACAGGATTTCATATGAATACAACGGGCAGACAAATTGACATCAACATCGAAGATGAGATGAAGCGCTCCTATCTGGATTATGCCATGAGCGTGATCATCGGCCGCGCGCTGCCTGACGTTCGTGATGGCCTGAAGCCGGTTCACCGACGCATTCTTTTCGCCATGCACGAGCTGAAAAATGACTGGAACAAAGCATACAAGAAGTCGGCTCGTATTGTGGGGGATGTCATCGGTAAATACCATCCCCATGGCGACACCGCCGTCTATGACACCATCGTGCGGATGGCGCAGAACTTTTCTCTGCGTTATCCCCTGGTCGACGGCCAGGGAAACTTCGGGTCCGTGGACGGAGATCCTGCTGCGGCCATGCGATATACCGAGGTCAGGCTCACACGTCTGGCCCATGAAATGCTCGAGGATCTTGAAAAAGAAACCGTCGATTTTGCTCCCAACTATGATGAGTCGCTTGTGGAGCCGTCACTCCTGCCGGCCAAGATCCCCAACCTTCTCATCAACGGCTCCTCCGGTATTGCCGTGGGTATGGCGACCAATATTCCGCCCCACAACTTGTGCGAAGTCATTGATGCCACCGTAGCCCTGATCGACAACCCGGACATCTCGTGTGAGGCCCTCATGGGCCACCTGCCAGGTCCTGATTTTCCCACAGCAGGTATCATTTACGGGCGAGAGGGTATTGAGTCCGCCTACCAAACAGGAAGAGGCATTATTCGGGTCCGGGCTCGCGTCATCATAGAGAAAGATCGCAGAACGGGTCGGGAGAGCATCATCGCCACCGAGATTCCCTACCAGGTGAACAAGGCCAGGCTGATTGAAAAGATCGCAGAACTGGTAAAGGGCAAGCGTATCGAAGGCGTCAAATATGTGCGGGACGAATCGGACCGGGAAGGGATGCGGATCGTCATTGCCCTGAAAAAAGACGAAATCGCCGGGGTGATTATCAACCAGCTCTATGCGCATACACAGATGGAGTCTACCTTTGGCATCATCCTCCTGGCCATTGTGGACAAGCAGCCCCGGCTGCTCCCCTTGAAAGAACTCCTCGGCCATTTTGTGGAACACCGTAAGCAAATCATTGTCCGCCGCACCCGTTTTGACTTGAACAAGGCCGAGGCCCGCGCCCATATCCTCGAAGGGCTCAAGATCGCCCTGGATCACATTGATGCGGTCGTGGCCCTGATCCGTTCTTCAAAGAGTCCTGCTGAAGCCAAGGAGCGCCTTGTTACAAACTTTGAGCTCACCGAGGTCCAGGCTCAGGCCATCCTGGATATGCGCCTGCAGCGTCTAACAGGGCTGGAGCGGGACAAGATCGTGGAAGAATACAAGGAGACCATCAAGGCCATTGCACGATATCGTGAGATCCTCGCCAGCGAGCGACTTGTCCTGAACCTCATCAAGGAAGAATTGCTGTCCCTGCGAAAAACGTATGGCGACGAGCGTCGAACTGAGATTGTGGTGGAGACTGCAAACCTCACAGTAGAAGACATGATTGTAGAAGAAGATATGGTGGTCACCCTGTCTTATACAGGCTACATCAAGAGAACTCCCGTCTCCCTGTACAACAGTCAGCACCGCGGCGGTAAAGGTAAAACGGGCGTTGGGATCAAGGAAGAAGACTTTGTGGACCGTCTTTTTGTGGCCTCTACTCACGACACATTCTTGTTTTTCACAAACTGGGGGCGCGTGTACTGGCGCAAGGTTCACGAGCTGCCCCAGGCCAGCCGGCTGGCACGGGGCAAGGCCATTGTCAACCTCCTTTCCATGGGAGAGGGGGAAAAGCTCGCCACCGTGCTGGCCGTTCCATCCTTTGAACCCGGCCTTGCCGTTCTTATGGCGACACGTGAGGGATTGGTGAAAAAGACAGACCTCATGGCTTACAGTCACCCCCGGGCGGGCGGCATTATCGCCTTGAATCTTGTCGAGGGTGATGAACTCATAGCCGCCCGGATCACTGACGGCACACAAAACGTCTTCCTCGGATCCAGAAACGGAAAGTCGATCCGGTTTCATGAATCCGGCGTGCGGCCCGTGGGCCGGGCCAGTCAGGGGGTCCGGGGAATGCGTCTCGCCGATGGGGACCATATCGTGGGAATGGAGGTCCTCACGGACGGCAAGACGCTGATGACCATTACGGAGAATGGGTACGGAAAACGGACCTCGATTGACGAGTACCCTGTACGAAATCGGGGGGGCAAGGGCGTTATTACCATCAAAACCACGGACCGAAACGGTGTGGTGGTGGCGATCCTCCTGGTCACCGATGAGGATGATGTCATGTTGGTGACCAGTCGAGGCAAGATTATCCGCATACCCGTTGGAGATGTTTCAGTCATTGGTCGCAATACGCAGGGAGTACGACTCATCGCCATGGAACCGGGAGAACGGGTCGCCGGTGCTGCGCGCCTTGCGGAAAAGGATATGTAAAGGAAACAGGCATGAGGATCGGTGTGATCGGCGCCGGTGCATGGGGCACGGCACTGGCCAACCTGTTGGCCGAGAAGGGCTACGAGGTCGGCCTGTGGGCCTTTGAAAAGGAGGTTTGCGCGGACATCCTCGAAGCCCGTGAAAACAAGGTCTTTCTGCCGGGAATTCATCTTTGTCAACATCTCACGCCGTCAAACGACCTCAATAGCGTGGCCTCTGCCAAAGACCTCTTGCTCCTAGCGGTGCCCTCCCATGTCTTTCGCTCAGTCGCGGTCCGGCTGGTCCATCATCCGACCGAAAGGACCCTTATTGTCAGCGCCACGAAAGGGATAGAAAATGAGACGCACCTGACCATGTCGGGCATCCTCGAACAGCTTCTTCCCCCAAGACTTCATGGCCGGATTGCCGTCCTTTCCGGCCCCAGCTTTGCCAAGGAGGTGGCCCAGCAGATCCCAACCGCTGTCACTGTGGCTGCCCGCACAGCAGACGTGGCCCGACAGGTTCAGACGACGTTTGCCGCTTCCTATTTCAGGGTTTACACAAGTTATGATGTGGTGGGTGCAGAACTGGGCGGTGCGGTGAAGAATGTGATGGCCATCGCGGCAGGAATTTCAGATGGCCTTGGTCTCGGCTGCAACACCAGGGCCGCCCTGATTACCCGGGGTGTCGCCGAGATCCAGCGGCTGGCAACAAGACTGGGGGCCAATTCGAAAACCTTTATGGGTCTTGCCGGCATCGGCGACCTGGTACTGACCTGTACGGGAAAGCTGAGCCGTAACTGGACGGTGGGCCACAAGCTGGGACTGGGCATGAAGCTTGAGGCCATCCTTTCCGAGACACGCACGGTCGCCGAAGGGGTCAAAACCACAAAATCGGTTTACAATCTGTCCCGAAAGATAGGGGTGGAAATGCCCATTGCAGAGCAGATTTACTTCATCTTGTATGAAGATCTTGACCCGAAAGAGGCGCTTCGCATTCTCATGAACAGGAATCTGAGACAGGAGATCGATGAAGGGTGATTGGCTGTGGTGGCTGAAAAGAAAAAATTCCATAAAGGCGAAGGCCACCGAGGCCGTCTGAGGGAAAAATTCCTGGACTCCGGACTCGATGGCTTTCACGACTATGAAGTAATCGAGCTGCTATTGGCCTTGGCCACCCCCAGGAAGGACTGTAAACAACAGGCCAAGGCGGCCCTGAGGCGTTTCAAGACCCTGCAGGGGGTCATTGAGGCCCAGCCTGATGCGCTCCAAGAGATAAAGGGAATCGGGCCGAAAAACATTTTTGGTATCAAGTTCGTCCATGCAGTGGCCGGGCGATACTTGAAAAAAAGGCTCGTCAAGAAACACCCCATCCGATCGTCCAGAGAGCTTTTTGACTATCTTTACCACACGCTGCGCGACAAGAAGCGTGAGATCTTCAAGGTCGTCTTCCTGGACGCCCAAAACAGGATCATCGCCATAGAGACCCTTTTTGAGGGGACCCTCACGGCCAGCAGCGTCTATCCCAGGGAAGTGGTCCAGGCTGCCCTCCGGCATCACGCGGCCGGCCTGTTCCTGGTGCACAACCATCCCTCAGGAGAGCCAAGACCATCTCCGGAGGATAAGCTGGTCACCCGTCAACTGGTACACGCCTGCCGGGTGATGGGAATCACGGTGCATGAGCACCTCATCATCGGAGACAATACCTATTTCAGTTTTGCAGATCACGGTCAGATAGCCGAGATGAACCGGGAGTATGACGGCGAGTACACACCGTGAAGGGGCGTCCCCTCATTACTTCAGTATGCCGGGTTGGTTGAGCTTCCTGCTGATCTGGTCCCACCCGGTGACCTTCTCTGCATCGCCTGCTGCCTGGAAACTGAAGGCCAGCGGGTTGTATTCTTTGGCAGACTCGATGACCTTCGGGGCTGCAATGATGGCCTTGATCCTCAAATCCTTGTTGGCGATTGCATCAAATATGGCCCCTTTTCCCCAGGCAAGCACAGGGAGCTCCTCGAACTTATTCTCCTGTAGCCAGGCCTTAATGGCTTTGACACTGACAAAGCCTGTTTGAAGATAAACAATTGGGAATCTCTTGTGAATCTTCTCAATAGCCTCCTGGCTCCCCAGCCTGGGTTCTCTTGAAAATAGGCTTTGTAACAGGCTACCCAGAACATCAACAAAGACAATAGCCGATCTTTTTTTTAGGGAAAGAAGTAATCCAGTGTCTTCATCGTCGCCCGAAGACACCCTTATTTTATACAGGCCCGCGGTTTCAGGAGTATAGGACTTGAAGGCAACGCCATCACCTCCTGAGAGGGTTTTGCCAAGAGGCTTCCCATCAACAAGAAACTCGACCAGCTCGCCACCGCTTCTAAAGAGTCTTCCCCTTGTCTCGGCTCTGAGCGTGAGCTTCTGGCCTTTCAGTCCAACGGTGTCATCGGCGACAACACGTGAAAATGCACTTGCCGGAAACAAGCACGACAGAGCAGCAAGAAAGACAAGGATTTCAAAGGTCCTCACAGGAGTTTGTTTGATATAATCCATGGCCTCACTCAAGCCTTGGTCGGCGGGGAACAGCCTTCTATGACCAAACGCACAAAAAGCATTGGTAACGTTCAAAAGTTGAGGCAAACCCCTTTAGCAGGCGGTTCAAGGGATAGGGAGGATCGCTGAACGTAGGCTACAGCCATTCTGATCTACACGAATGGTATACCTAACTTAAAGGCATTGGATGCCGAAGAGAAGCGATTATTCCTGTCCCGAAGTTGTGTATTCATAAATACACGATGCCACAACTTCTGAACATTTCTAAAGCATTGAACGTGGGCCGCATAGTCTCTGAGGTTTGTCATAACAGCATGATATTGTATCGCTGCAATCTCAGATCCAGCGCCTTGGCGTTTCCTACAAGTCTGTCCAGTTCGTTCCAAAAGTCGCTGCTGTGATTTCCAATGCGGGTGTGAACAAGTTCATGCAAAATCACATAATCGAGCAGCTCTTCCGGTAATACAACAAGCGTCATGTTCAGGCTAATGTTATTCTTGTGAGAACAGCTGCCCCATCTGCTCGTCAGGCTTCGAACAAAAATTTTATTGTATGCAAACCCATGGCGTTTTGCCAGTTGATCCACTCTCACGACCATCTTCTTTTTTGCTTCAGCCTTCTCAATAGCGGCCAGCCTCTTTGAGAGAGTCTGATGAGCATCTTCCAAGTGTTTCATCTTGTCGAGATGCTTTTGTATCCATCCAATTTTTGAGATAACAAATTCTCTTGCTCTCTTGAAAGATGTCCTGTGAGGGACAGCAACCCGCACGACCCCAAATGGTCTTAACGAAACGTTCAATCGCTTTGCTCGTCTACTCGGCTCAAACAGAACCATTCCTATCCCCTCCATGTCGACGGTCTTGGATTGATGCATCAGAGATACTACTCCGGCGCTGGGAATTTGGTGGTAAGAATGTGAAGGGGACAGACGAAGTTGCTCGCGAGAGGCTATTCTTTCTCCATCTCAGCCTTCATCATTTTGAGCAGCTTGTCGAAGGCCGCCCGGTCGTAGTCCCTCAAAAGCAGTAGTGCAAGCCCAAGGCATGGGCGTTGAACGTCGTGGATTGAACTCGCCTGCTTCACGCGGGTTGCTATGGTGCACATAAAGGTCTTGACCCCTTTGAGCACCCCCTCGTTCAACTTGATCGACTCGATCTCGGCAGCAAACTTCGCCTGCGACCATTCGAGTTGTTTTCTGGCCCCTTCCGCCTCTTCCTTGCGGCTTTCTTGCTTCAGCAGCTTGTCAACCCGCCGCTTCAACAGGTCGATTGGCTCTCTGTTCTTATCTGTCACTATCCCCTCCTTCAGAGCCGTCAGCATCCTGGCAGATCAATGGCGAGTGGCGGCGTATCGCCTGCGTCATCCAAGCGGTCTAGGGCTGCGAGTTCCTTCCACGTTGCAGCCTGGAATTTCGCCCCGTGCGATAGTTTGAAAAAAGCTGCTCTGGTTTTGCGGAAAGCGATGGCGACCTTGACTGTTTGATCTTTCAAAGCAAGTTCTTCCGGCGAAGGAAGAAAGTCCGTAGGTATATCTTTTTGTAGCCCTTGCTCTTGCAAAATCGATGGCCCTATTCGGCGCGTTAACTCGAATACTGTGTTTGCCTTCCCTCTCTCTATGAAGCTTTTCAAGTCGATTGCCATGGGGAACAAGTAGATCGTTCAGCGTAAGCGATCGATTGACCATCCGGAGTTTTCGTAAGGCAATACTCTGTATTTTTCGTGGGAGTCTCTGAAAGAATTGGCGTCGGAATATCCTTTGCGTTTCCTCGCAATTGAAGGATCTGATCATCTCGTGTAAGGTATAACCGTGCGCATTAAATGTCAAGAAGACCATAGGGGTCAAGACCACAGGTCTCAACATTCAACATCTAATGTTGAATGTTGAGACCTGACCCCTATAGATGACCTAGAAAGCAGGAGTCGACAATGCGACAAAAGATACTCTTTTCATGGAGTGGTGGAAAGGACAGCGCCATGGCCCTGAGCGAGATCATTGAGAGTGGCAAATATGAAATATCAGCCCTGCTGACCACGGTGACGCAAGATTATGACAGGATCAGTATGCATGGCGTGAGGCGGATTCTGCTGGAGCGCCAGGCGGACTCTCTGGGTGTTCCTCTTGAGAAAGTGCTCATATCAAAGGACACTTCCAATGAAGCATATGAATCCAAGATGCAGCAAGTCCTTACACGATACCTGGCGGCCGGTGTGTCCGCCGTTGTTTTTGGAGACATCTTTTTGGAAGACCTGAGAGCCTATCGAGAAGACAATCTGGCAAAGATAGGCATGAAGGCGCTCTTTCCTCTATGGAACAGAGATACCCGCGAGATTGCCCACCGGTTCATAGATTTGGGCTTCAAGGCGATGATTACCTGCGTGGACTCAAAGGCTCTGGACAAGAAGTTTGTCGGCAGGGTCTTTGATAATCAGTTTTTGTCCGAGCTTCCTGCTGCGGTTGATCCTTGCGGTGAGAATGGAGAGCATCATTCATTTGTCTATGAGGGGCCGATTTTCCGGGACAAGATATCTCTCACAACAGGAGAGGTTGTTCTAAGAGACAATCGTTTCTACTACTGCGATTTGATACTGGCTTAGAGCCGAACCTCTCTTCTTTTTCTCTGCCAGAGCACGCCTTATGACCGGTAATCAGCGTTTATCTTCACATAGTCTGTGGACAGATCGCAGGTGTGCACAGTGGCTTTATCCCTGCCGAGCTTCAGGTCGATCGTAATCGTGAAGCGGTCGGTCTTCAAGATCTTCGTGGCCGCTGCTTCAGCCTCCCGGCCGCAACCCTGACCATTCTTGACGATGGGAACAGTGTCAAAAAATATATCCACCCTTTGTGGGTCAATGGGCACGCCGGCGCAGCCGATGGCCGCCATGATCCGACCCCAGTTGGCGTCCTCTCCAAACAAGGCTGTCTTCACCAGGCAGGAGTTGCCCACCGTATAAGCCACTCGCCTGGCGTTACCTTCACCGGGTGCCCCTTTGACCTTGAGGCTCACCAGTTTCGTAGCCCCCTCTCCGTCTTGAACGATCTGAAGGGCCAGGGTGGAAAGGACCTTATTTAAGACCCCCTGGAAGGCTTCGGCGCAAGGGGCTTCTTCCAGGTGGAGTTTGGACGCGCCGTTAGCAAGTACAAGGACCGTGTCATTGGTGCTGGTGTCCCCATCCACAGTGATGGCATTAAAGGACCCGGCCACGGCATTCCTCAGGGCCTGACTCAAGACCTCCGGCGTTGCCCCCATATCCGTGCAAACAAAACAGAGCATGGTGGCCATGTCCGGTCGAATCATGCCCGCGCCCTTTGCCACCGCGGCCACCGTGAATCGCCTTTGGCCGACAAGGGTTTGTCTTGAGACGGCCTTCGGAAAGGTATCCGTGGTCATGATAGCCTCAGCCACCTCCAGGAGCCCGGAGGGGTGAAGTTTCCCGGAAAGCCTTGGCACGGCGGCTTCGATGGCGGCCATGTCCAGGGGTTGACCAATGACCCCCGTGGAGGCCACGAGGACCAGCTCTTCTCGTATTCCAAAGGCTTTGGCCGCGGCACGGGCCATCGTCTTGGCGTCATGGAGGCCGCGGGGACCCATGCAGGCATTGGCATTGCCGCTATTGGCCACAATAGCCTGGGCCCGACCGGATTGGATCCGTTCCTTGTCCAGCAACACCGGTGCTGCCTGAACCTGATTGGTGGTAAATACGGCTGCTGCACAGGCAGGCGTTTCAGAAAAAATAATCCCCAGGTCTTTTTTCTGGTTCTTTTTCAGCCCGGCGGCGATACCCCCGGCAACAAATCCCGGCACTTCGATTTTCATCACAGACGAAATCTGCCTTCCTTCGCATCATCCATCAATGACGCGAAAAGGACCATGACCGGCCTGCTTCCCGCAAGCCCCACCTTTGGTCGGAGAGTTTCACTGATTATTTCCCACAACACTTTTTATACTTTTTCCCACTCCCACACGGGCAAGGTGCATTGCGGCCCACCTTCTTCTTGGCTCGGCGAACCGGCGTCTTCGCTTCTTCTCCCCCGTGGGAATAGGTGACTTTTTCCTGTCTGGCCTTTTCCCTGGCGGCCATCTCCTCGGGGCGAGCAATCTGGATACGAAACAGAAACCTGACCGTCTCTTCCTTGATCCGTTCGATCATTTCCGAAAACATGTCGAAACCCTCCCGCTTGTAAACCACCAGAGGGTCCTGTTGCCCATACCCACGAAGGCCGATGCCTTCCTTCAAATGGTCCATGGCGAGGAGGTGTTCCTTCCAGAGATTGTCCACCACCTGTAACACCACCATACGTTCCAGGCCTCTGAACTCATCCGCACCAAAATTCATTTCCTTGTCTTCATAGGCCTTCATGGCCGATGCAACGATCAACTCGGCAAGTCCTTCCCGCGTGAGTCCATCCATGGTGTTGCGGTTCGTCTTGAGTCTGAAGCCAAATTGACTGTAGACGGCTTCTCTCAGCCCTTTCAAGTTCCATTCTTCCGGCAAGGCCTCTTCGTCAGCAAAGGTTTGCGCAATATTTCCAGACAACTCCCGTATCATTTCCTCGATGGTGGGTCTAAGGCTTTCCCCGCTCAAGGCCTCTCGCCGATGCTTGTAGATGACCTCTCGCTGCTTGTTCATGACATCGTCATATTCCAGGAGGTGTTTGCGTATATCAAAGTTGTGGGCTTCGACCTTGCGCTGGGCGTTTTCTATGGCCTTGCTGATCATCCTGTGTTCAATGGGTTCGCCTTCTTCCATGCCAAGGCGCTCCATGATCGAAGACATACGCCCGCCTCCGAATATACGAAGCAAGTCGTCTTCCAGGGACAAGTAAAATCGAGAGGAGCCTTCATCGCCCTGCCGCCCGGACCGGCCCCGCAATTGGTTGTCGACACGGCGGCTCTCGTGCCGCTCGGTTCCAATGATATGAAGTCCCCCGAGTTCCTTGACTCCTTCGCCCAAGACAATATCAGTTCCCCTGCCGGCCATGTTGGTAGAGATGGTGAGGTGTCCCTTTTGTCCGGCATTGGCCACGATTTCGGCCTCTCTTTCGTGATTCTTCGCGTTGAGGACCTCATGCTTGATCTTGGCCTTGTCAAGCATGCGGCTCAGCTTTTCCGACTTATCAATGGAGATCGTACCTACGAGGACCGGTTGTCCCTTCTTGTGAAGGGCCTTGATTTCCTCTGCGGCTGCCCGGAATTTTTCGGCCTCGGTCTTGTAGATCACATCCGTGTAATCATGCCTGATCATCGGCTCATTGGTCGGTATGACCATGACATCCAAGTCATAAATCTCCTTGAATTCACCGGCCTCCGTGTCAGCAGTACCGGTCATGCCGGCCAGTTTTTCGTACATTCTGAAGTAATTCTGGAAGGTGACTGTGGCCAGGGTCTGATTTTCCTCGGCCACCTTCACACCTTCCTTGGCCTCAACGGCCTGGTGCAACCCATCACTCCAGCGCCGGCCCGGCATCATACGCCCCGTGAACTCGTCCACGATGATGACCTGGCCGTCCTTCACCACATATTGAACATCCTTATTGAACAACCAGTAAGCCTTGATCAACTGACGCGTCACATGGAATCGGTCCGAGGCCTCTCGATAGAAGGCCTCCGCCTTCTGCCGCCCTGTCCTTTTTTCCATGCTGGTGAGTTCAGGGTCTTCGTCGATCTTTCGCAACTCTTCGTCCAGGTCGGGCACAATATAGTCATCCGAGTGTCCCCCATAAATAAGTTTCAGCCCTTTTTCGGTCAGCTCGACGATATTTTGATTCTCCTCGATGACGCAAAACAAGTCCTCATCGATTTCCGGCAAGAGTTTCTGCGTTGAAAGCTGGCCCTCGAGCTTTTCCAGTTTCTTCTTCAGCCCAGGCCGTTGAGCGATGAGATCCAGGAATCTCGGGTTTTTGGGATCGCCACGTTTTATCTTCAGTAGGAGCTGCAGGGCGGCTTCCCCCTCGCCTTCCCGCTCAAGGTTTTCCAAGGCCTCTTCGAAGATGGTATGTATCAAACGATCCTGGTGTTTCTTCAGCTTAATGACCTTGGGCTTCGTCTCATCATAGAGCTGATCCGTGGCCTGCTCCACCGGGCCGGAAATGATCAAAGGCGTTCGGGCCTCGTCAATGAGGATACTATCCACTTCGTCCACGATGGCATAATGTGGGGCCCTCTGCACCATCGATTCAGGTGAGAACTTCATGTTGTCCCGGAGATAATCAAACCCGAATTCGTTGTTGGTGCCATAGGTGATGTCAGCATTGTAGGCATCTTGACGCTGAAGGTCATCCAGTCCATGGACGATGGTTCCCACAGTCAGGCCCAAGAAGCGGTAGATAACTCCCATCCATTCGGTGTCCCGGCGAGCCAGGTAATCGTTGACGGTCACCACATGCACCCCCTGGCCGGTCAGTGCATTCAGATAGGCCGGAAGCGTGGCCGCCAGCGTCTTTCCTTCACCGGTTTTCATTTCAGCAATCTTGCCTTGATGAAGGACAATACCGCCGATGAGCTGCACGTCAAAATGCCTCATTGAAAGGGTTCGAATAGACGCCTCTCGGACCACGGCAAAGGCCTCCGGCAGAACCTCGTCTAAAGCGGCACCCTGGTCGAGCCGCTCCCGGAAGCCCCGGGTCTTGGCTCTCAGCTGATCGTCGGTGAGGGCTTGGACTTGCGGCTCCAGGGCGTTGATCTCATCAACGATGGGCCGCAGTTTGCTAAGCTCTCGCTCGTTTTTGCTGCCGAAAACTTTCTTTAGTACAGTCCCAATCATTGCTTGAAGTATTTCAACCTCTCGTTTGCTAAGGCGAAAAAAAGTCTGGCAAAACAGACAACATAAGTTTTTTGAAAGTATAACAGACAAGCCGGGGGCTAACAACGGAATTTCGAAGGTCGGGTCGTCTCGGACAGATCAGTTGAGGATGTACGTTGCAGGATTAACAGGGATACCGTTTAACTGGACTTCATAATGGAGGTGAGGTGCTGTGCTTCGGCCCGTATTTCCTACCAAAGCGATTTTGTCACCGCGCTTCACGTGGCTCCCCCGTTGGACCAACCACTTTTCTAAGTGGCCGTACCGAGTCACCATGCCATGTCCATGGTTGATCACGACAAGGTTTCCAAGGCCGCCTTTCCTGGCCGCGAATGTGACAATGCCATCGGCTGTGGCAATAATCGGTGTCCCCTCCCGTGTGGCGATATCAAGGCCCCGGTGAAACTCCTTCAGGCCGGTGAAAGGCGATTTGCGATATCCGAAACCGGAAGAGACCCATCCTGTTGTTGGTCGTATGGCAGGGGTTGAAGCGAGTAGTGATCTTTGATCCTTAAGGTAACTGTAAAGCTTGTCAAAGGAATGGTCCTGGATGACCGAGGCCTCAGAGAGCTGGTCCAACCGGGCATGTATTGCCCGGATAAGGCCACTGTGGTTTTCGGTCACTGGAGGGGTGTCTTCCAGATCGTCTTCCGTGGCCCCGCCTACGCCAAAGACAGCCTCCTGGCCCGCCGGTGCTTCTATATTTGCAATGACCCTTATCTTTTTTTCGAAGGCGTGCAAGGCGGTCATTTCTATGCTCAGGTCCTTAATTTTTTCGGCATAGGCTTCAATCTGATCTCGCTGGTTTGCCACGTCTCGGGCCAGGGCGCGCCTTGAGGGCAACGTACGTTTCAATGTTAAATAGTCGTGTAGTATGAATGAGATACCCGCGAGGCCAAAGAGCATGACACAGGTTATCAGCCCGATCAGGGCCCTTGAACACTTGAGCTGTTTGACCTTCGAAGTATTCTGCGGAATGATAAGAAAGGTGACCTTTTTGCTTGGCAAAGCGTTGACCTCTATCCGAAATTCATCAGGACCATGAAAACCGTCCGGCAAATTTTAGCGTGTTTACCATCAGTTAATTGGACCTGTCAAGGCGTTTGTGGCACAAAAACCTTAAGGGATAAAATGCAACTATCATGCCAATACGATGCCTTCCACGTGATGGTCTATCTATGGGTATATCGGCAAAATGGTTCCATATCATTAACCATGTTTCACCTGCAAAAGGGCAGAGGAAGCTCGTACTGCTCAACTCAGTCGCCGCACCCAGCTATGTTAAGCTGTGAAACCCTGAGGGTCGGAGACCCGAAGGGCCCATAGAACTTAAGGTCATTGCCGACCGCGTCAACACTCTTGAACAGTTCGATGAGGTTGCCGGACATGGCAATCCCCCTTACTGGAAATGCCGTTTCGCCCTTTTCGATCCATAAACCGGTGACTCCCACAGAGAAATCCCCGGAAATAGGGTTGGCTGTGTGAAGTCCCATCATATCTGTGACCATCAGGCCTGCCTCTACAGACGATAGAAGCCTGTCCGCCTCGGTTGGACCTTCTTCGACGTAAAAATTCGTGGTCTGCACGGCTGGGGGCATTCTTATTCCTTGTCGTCCTGCATTTCCGGTGGAACGGCGGTCCTCCTTGTTGGCCGTATACTGGTCATGCAGAAAGCCTTGCACCACACCGCGGGCAACCAACACGCTCCGATCGTGCAGAGACCCTTCATCATCGAAAGGGCTGGAAGCCATGCCGTGGCGATAGAGTCCGTCATCCACAATAGTCACATGGGGTGACAACAGGGTCTCTCCCGTGCGCCCGACCAGCATGGATTTGCCTTTTTGCACGTTGTCAGCCATGAAGGATGCCGACAGAACCTGCAGGATGTCCGAGGCTACCCAAGTGGGCAAGATGGCAGGCACTTGCATGCTCCTGAGGGGGCGGGCACCGAGCATATCGACAGCCCTCCTGGCCGCGGCAGCACCGATCAAATCCATATCGAGCTGCTCGAAGAAGGGGGAAAAACCGAAATCCCATCCGATTTCAGCATCTTGTCCTTGTTCGGCTACGACAAGAATGTTCCCGGAGACAAGGGTCTTCTGGTAGGCAAGCCTAAGACCCGTATGATTGCAGATGGTCACGGTGCCGGTGGTCTCGCCATAGGCTGCTTTTCGAACCTTCTTTATGCGGGGGTCTGCTGATCTTGCCGCTGCTTCAAGGCGTTTCGCCTGCTCAATCTTTTCCCCAAGGGGGCGCCTTTTAAGCTCGTGATCGAACTGCTCGAGTTGAGGCGGGGCCTCCCTCGGCGGTGCGGGGAAACCGACAAAAGGGTCCGGATCTGCCGAGTGAACCGCCTGAACCACCTCATCCACCAGGTCAGCCACTGCATCTGGTGACAGGTCGGTACAGAAGGCAAATCCCAACCTTTGGCCTTTCAAGACCCTCAAGCTCAGCCCGGTATTCTCAGCCGCCACGAACACGTCGATGGCGCCATCTTTGATCTCAATGGTTAGCCCTTTGGAAGCGCTGGAGAAGACTTCATAGGCGTCCAGGGCCTCATGAGAGAGTCTTTCCATGAGGGCATCCATCATCGAGGCTGTATCGGTCATTTTGGTTTGTCCTCAGCGAGAAGCCTCAACATGGCTATCTCGTCGCACTCGGGAAACTTGACACACTTCATGCAGTCTGCCCAAATCTTCTGTGGCAATGAGGCCTTGTCCACCACGTCAAAGCCATGTGCGGCAAAAAAATCCGTTTGATAGGTCAGGGTAAACACCTGCCTGATCCCGAGTCCAGGCGCTTCAGCCAGGGCCTCAGCTATGAGTGCATGGCCTATCCCCTGCCCCCGGTATGGCTCATCTACGGCCAGCGAACGGATTTCCGCCAGGTCTTCCCAGCAGACGTGAAGGGCGCAAACACCGACAATGGGGCTCGCGCTTTTTTCCTCATAGATGCTGAAGTCTCTCAGGTGGTCAAAAAGGTCGCTCAAGGACCGTGGAAGCAGTTCTCCACGCTCCGCATGTTTGTTTAGAAGTCGCTGTATCGCTTTCACGTCATGAACGGTGGCTTTTCGGATCATCTGTGTCTGTTTGCCCATTGCCGGTTCAACCCACAACCTGCCGTACCTGAGACAGGTCAGTACCGAGCGGTGGGTTCTTCGCCCTCTGATGAGGGCGTCTTCTTTATCTTTCTATGGGAAAGCAGAAGATAATAAAGGATCAGTACGGGATAAGGTAAGAAAGCTTGCTCGAAATTACCTTTGAAAAGCGAATAGGTAGAATAGCCAACACAACACAAGACAAACAAGACCTGTACCCAAACCACCACACGAATCATGGCTGTTCATCGACCGGCCACTGAATGCTGGTCCCCGGCCCCTCCCCATTGAGCTTTGCCTCCATTAGCGTATAATACAAACGCCTTGAAAAGGCCAACAGTTTCAACGCCCGGCCAATGCCCTGTTTCTGGCGTAAGATCCTTTTGAGCGAGACCTAGAAACAGAGTCTGTGGCTTGGGTAACGCATTTGTACGGGGCATAACAGATCTGTCCCATGACTCTGATTACCTACAATTGGCATTTCTTTTCCCAATCAATAACCGGGGATACCCCATATTTGGTGCCTGATCCCTGCCGCCGTTTTGTCTAATCAGTTAAAATTATATATGAAACGTCGAATATATCCTGTCTGGCATGGACACTGCAAAATGCAGTTTTCTGTCATCGCCGGCGGGGTGCTACGTTCGTAGAAACGGCTCAGGGAGGAGAGGATGAGAAAAACGGTGTTCGTGATTGTTCTTGGGGCAGCCATAGGAAACATGATTGTCACGGCGGGGTGTGCCAAGCGTACTTTTTACGCCAACGGCTTTGGGCCATACACGATTGACGAGGCCCATGAGCAGTATGCAGAGTTGTTTCAGATGGACCGGAGCCAGTACCAGGTTTTTCTCACCTTTGAGAACGGTTGGTGGAAGGCCGACGTAAGACGGATGAAAGAGATGGGGGTGAACATTACCCAGCTGTGTGAACGGTACTGCCGGGCGCCGAATATTAAGGTCCCTTTTCCCCTGCTGATAGATTACAAGCTGTTGTATGGGGTAGACCATCTCTGATCCGCCGGCGCCGGATCTCGCTTCCCTTCGGCCAGCGGGCGCCTGACATTGACAGGCATGTGGCGGACTGCTAAGTTAGTGTCCATCCATAAATGGCATCTTTGGGCCCGATGCAGCGTTCTCCGCGGGTTTCCGTCCTCAACGTAGCACTGCTACGCCTGCGGCGGAAACCCTTGTGCGGCCTTGCCTCGGACCAAAATCTACCATTTCTGAATGAACACCTGGTAGTGCTCAAGCGAGCTATGTTGGTTCGGGTGGCTCGCATTCACGGATGGGGACTAAGTTAATATCACTTGTTCAGGCCTCATCTTGTTCCCATTCGGGCGATCAGGCGCCGGTGTTTTCCTGGCAAGAAGCTTTTTGGCTATGAAAAATCTAAAGAAGCTCCTTGAAGCGCATTCCACGCAGGCCTCTGCGCCGTGCAGGATTGATTGCGGCGGCACCCTTGACATAAAGACTTTCTACTATCCCCTTCGCTACCTTTCCCCTTGCACATTCAATGTGGCTTTAGACATGAAGACGCGGGTTCAGCTCCTTCCTTACGAATCCGGCATGGTGAGGGTTTCTTCCAGGGGTTTTCAAACACAAGAGCATCCTTCGGAAAGTGCCCCGTTCAATTCTCCTTTAGGGTTGATGTTCGCAGTGGCAGCGTATTTCCAGGTGGAAGGGGTCCATATCGATATTGTGTCGGAGTCGCCCCCGAGAAGTGGGCTGGGAGGTTCTTCCGCGGCCGCTGTGGCCCTCATAGCCTGTGTCTCGATGGCCTTGCACGGCCGCGTGAGCCAAGAGAAAACCGTGCTGTTGGCCCACGCGATTGAGGAGGCTGTTGCAAGCGTGCCTTGCGGGCTTCAGGACCAGCTTGCCGCAGCCTATGGCGGCGTCCATGCCTGGTATTGGCCGTCCGAACCTACTGAGCCTCCTTTCAAGAAGCTTGATGTGTTAACAAAAAAAGACCACGGCGCACTCGCCAAACGTCTCCTGGTCGCCTATTGTGGGGTGGCTCACCAATCGCGTGACACCAACGGTAAATGGGTCCAACAGTTTGTCTCCGGACAAGTAAGGTCGCCTTGGATCGAGATGGTGAATACCACAAAGGCATTTGTTAAAGCCGTGCGCGTGAAGGACTGGGCTTCTGCCGTGCATGCCATGAACAAGGAGGTTGAGATCAGAAGGACAATAACCCCTGAGGTCTTTGACGACTTGGGGGACGCACTCCTGGAGGGTGCACTGGCCCATGGCTGCGGTGCAAGGTTTACGGGTGCTGGCGGGGGCGGGTGCCTTTGGGCCTTGGGTGAAGTGGAGGATATTGAAAAGCTGAGGTCGACATGGACGGACATATTGTCCCAGAGGGAGGACGCCAGGCTGCTACAGGCCGGTGTTGATTCAAAGGGACTTGAAGTGACCTGATATTGACCTCACGCATACCGCCAGGTTACACTTGTTTAGCCGTCAGCCTGTTGCAGGTGTTTTGTGGATGGGGACAGACCTGCGCATGCTCGATTTGAGTTCACCAACGCTTTGGGCATAGGAGGACAACCATGTTTGGACTGGGCGTACCAGAAATCCTGATCATTGCACTGATTATCCTGTTCATTTTCGGAGCCAAACGGCTTCCCAGCATCGGCGCCGGCCTTGGCCAAACGGTCAGAGAGATAACGAAGATCAAGAAGGATATGAGTGGGGACAAAAAACCGCCGAAGGACAACGGGGCCGATGAAGACTCGGAAGCGGAAGGCCAGTCTCTTGAGGGCAAGGTGGCCGAGTCCCTTCAAAAGAAGGTGACCGATAAAGTTCTTGGACAGGTTCCCGGGATCAGGCAAGCGAAGCAAATAAAAGACAAGGCTGATAAGATCAAGAAGATTGTGAGTTGAGAAAAGAATCCCGGGCAAAGCTCTTTGTCAATCCCATCGCGGGTGGTGGCAAATGCGGGAAGGTGTATCCTGCGATCGAACGCACGCTCCGTCGTGCAGGGGTGGCCTGCGATGTCATAGTGAGCCAATATCCGGGCCAGATCACGGGTATGTCCAGCGAGCTTGCCGCCATGGGGTGCCAAACCGTTATCGCCTGTGGGGGGGATGGGACGGTCAACGAGCTCGTCAACGGGATAGCCGGCACCGAGACCGCGTTGGGGATTGTGCCTCTGGGGACCGCTAATGATTTTGCGGTCAACATGGGGCTAAGCAAAGATATCCATGTCGCCTCTACGATTATTAAGGAAAGGCAGACCAGGAAAATCGATCTGGTGAGAGTCCAGGATAATAAGTTCTTTGCAGGAACAGGCTGCATCGGGTTCGATGCCGAAGTGGCCGCCTTTGCCAGCGGAAGAAGAAAAGAAAAATCGAATCCGTTCTTGTTGCATGTCCTGGGCGCTTTATTGAAGTTTGTTTCATACAGGCCGAAAATGGTTGAACTCAGATTTAATGGAAGAAGGTATTTTGGAAAGATTCTGCTGGTGGCCTTTGGTAATGTCCGATCGTATGCCCGGGGCATGCTGATCACACCCGAGGCTGTGGCCGATGACGCCCTGCTGGATATCTGTGTCGTAAGGCCTATGGCAAGGTGGAAACTCCTTTCTGTCTTTCCATCGGTTTACAAGGGAACCCACGTCAATAACAAGGCAGTGACTGTTTCTCAAGCCCGGTCCGTTTATATCCAATCCGTAGGACCTATGGCATTGTATGCCGATGGAGACTTCATGACAACCACACCGTTTCGTCTCGAGGTCATGCCAAGGCACCTCAACATGATCGTAGGACGCGCTTCCTCCTAGTTTTTTGCCTTCACTCTCTTGCACGGCCTTTATAGATGGCCATCTGCCATATTCTTCCCTATCTTCTCTGGACGCAGCGGTTCGCCATTTCCACATCCAACGCGAGACCTTTGCATAACTCTTTGGAACGTTCATTGTGGGCTTTTTGGGGTACCCATCCGGCTGCAGTGAGCGGCCCACGAGAGTGGGCAAATCGTGAACTGTTTGAGGGCCCTAGGCCGAGTTTTCACGATTTAGCGAACAAAGCCGAAGATGGGTCAAAAAGCTCACAGAACCAAGTGAAAAGGGGTTGTGCAAAGGTCTCAACGCATTATGGCCTGTGATGAGCGGTGAGGAGACAAGAGGTTATCACCTGCTATTTGCGCAGGGCATTCAAGACCAGTGTTATCGGCCTTTCTTCCTCGCTTTTGCCGGTAAACCTGATGGGGCCCGGCCTTCTGTATTCTTCCTTTTCAGGTACGGTCCCCAGCCATTTATCTCTAAATGCCTTTACGATTCTGAAAGCGGGAGAATTGACATCCACCACGCTTTTTTCCAGAACCAGTGACAACTTCCCCTTTCTTTCTTCAAGGTGCATCAGAGGAGCGATGGGAATCCCGATAGGTTCCCAACTGGAAAAGCCTTTTTCTAAGTTTTTGATGGCTGCCATCTGGCCGGTTGCACCATTGGCGATAAGGCTAAAGACGGTTAATCCCAGGTTATAGGCATACATGCAGTCGAATCTGGTTGGATCACTTCCCCTGCCATCGTAACCGTAGAAATGGATCTGGGTCTTGAACTTGGGAACCGATTTCTTGAAGATCTTCTCAATAGGAGCGGGAATCCTCTCATTTTCCTTGATAGCGCCTTCTTTGATCAAGGCCTGTTGGAGCCTCCTTCGTGATATGATGGATGTTTTCACCATCAGGAACTCGCAATCATCATAGCTCTCAAACAGGACAGGTCCAAAATAATCAGGGTCCAGGCCCCCGTTTTCCAACGTTTTTCTGTAATACGACTTTTCTATTCCGATTTTGTAGGTCCCTTGTTCCTTTAAGATGTTGAGATAGTCTTTGACCAGCCCCATGATGACCTTGTCGGTCTCAACCTGGGAAAACTGGAAATTTCCATGGCTGTCCCTTTCCGTCAGGAGCCCCTCCCGGAAGAATGCGGGGATATCATCAAAGAAGTCATCGTCGCGTGTGTTCCAGATGGTGAAGGAGCTATCTTCCCTTGAACGCCGGGCCAATTTCCGCAGGTATTCCAGTTTATCGCTGAGAAGGGGAAAATTCGAGTGGAAATCCGTATCGTGCATTTCGTTGTATTCGGCGATAATGACATTGAGTTTGGTAATAAAGACCCGTATCTCATTGATAAACTCCAGGACGCCTTCGGGTATCACAATCACACCATAGTTTTTCCCAACAGCGGCCCTCTTCACAATGCCGTCACAAAGGACGCGGGACAGATGCCGCAAGGTCATGCCGTAAGCCGTATGATCTATGGTTCCCTCTTTTTCTGCTTTTTCGATTTTCTTTTTGTGCACATAATCCGCGAGATCCTCGCCGATCAGGGTGATATTCGCGTGGGTCTGCAACGCCACTTCAAGGGCCAGATGACTTGCAACCCTGCCCATCACCTTGCAAATGTGCCAGTATTTGACATCAGACGTGCTGTCTGTACACAGGTTGCTTATCTCGTTGGCAAAGGCCCGGGCAGCCGTATGAAAGCCAAAGGACACGGCACACAGGACATGACCGTCTTCATCTCTCACCTGTATATCCCCATCGATGGTCTTGGGAACCCCAAGGACCTGAACGCCATCTTCAAACATCTCCTCTGCCAGAAATGCGGCATTTGTGTTTGAGTCATCGCCCCCCACGATCACGAGGGCGTCGAGTTGAAGGGCTTTGCAGGTCTCCTTTGACAGGGCCATCTTCTCTGCAGTATCTATCTTCGTCCGTCCGGTCTTGATCATGCCAAAACCCCCGAGGTTTCTATAGGCATCGACAAGACTTTCAGTCAGTTCCTTGGCCTCGTTTTCGATAATCCCGTCCGGTCCCAGGAAAAAACCGTATATTCTGGTTTCCGGGTTGGCCTGCTTGGCAGCATCAAAGAGGCCTGCTATGACATTGTGACCACCGGGTGCAGGTCCTCCAGAGAAGACGATACCTATGTTACGTTTCTTGCAGTATCTCTTTCTAAAAGATTCTTCCGGGGACTCAAGGCCAACCACGATCTGAACTTTATTATCGATAATACGTGGCAACGCTTTTCTTGCTTCCTTGTCAACGGAGAACCTATAGTCTGCATCCTCGCGTGAGGCCGTATAGGGACTGGAGAAAACCTCACACTTTTCGGGGGCGTACGCTCTTCTTTCAATCAATGCCTGGTTGACATTGCTGATTACCTTTTGCGCTTCCGGTTTTTTGATAAGATCTTCAATGCTTAGGGTCTCTTTGTCTGACATGGGCAACCTCCGCATCAAGGGTTGAAGGAACGTAAGATAATGATAAGAAGGCACTTTTCGATGGGAGGAGTGTAGGAGTAACGGGCCTGTGTGTCAAGGGATAAACGAGATAGTTCCCATCCACGAAACGCTATCCAATCAATGGGCACAGGCGTCGGTTTCCAATTCAGAAATGAGCATTTTTCGCTCTGAGCAAGGCCGCACAAGGGCTTACGCCAAGGCGTACTTTTCGTACGTCGCAGGCGAAAACCCGCGGAGAACGCCGCTCAGAGGGAAAAAGGCCATTTATGGATGGAAACGAGGTGGGGGTGTGGGCTCACGTGAAGCGCTGGGCCCAGTGATTCGCTCACGGCTGATCGGGTCACGAGGCCGTGGAAGATGGCGACGATGATTCGTTGCAATGGATGGTTTTGTAAACACGGGGGTCCTTGACTGTGCTTGCCATTGCTGTTAGTCTTCCACCGCTGCCTCGGGGTGTTCATTCGAACGAGGCAGAGGCGGTTCTGCAGACGCCTCAATCCGGCCTGTGCAGACTGGCAAATCAGATCAATCCGTGAATGAGAGGGAGGGATTACCATGACAGACTTAAGACGATCGATGGCATTTGTGGGTGTTTCGGTTCTCCTCGTTGTTTTTGTGGTCTCCATTGGATGTGCCCACCTGAAAAAGGACAGTGCCGGGGTGGAACAAACAGAGGCCGAGGTCATTAAGAAGGCTGAGGAACCGGAACCGCTCTACTACGATTTTGGAGATGTTTTGGTTCCCATAGAGCTCAAGGTGGATCAGAAAAAGTCCTTTGTTTATCACGCCCCTGGTTTCACGGCCGGCATCCTGGCTTTGTCGGGCCGGACAGAGCTCAACTCCCTGATCCGATTCTTTGAAAACAACATGGCAAAGGATAACTGGCATTTGGTGAGTTCATTCAAGTCGCCGCGTACGATCATGTTTTTCAATAAGCCGAACCGAAGCTGTATCATCAACATCACCGAGAGAAGGCTCAAGACGGAAGTGGAGATCTGGGTGGCCCCGAACGTAGAAGACGACACACAGTCTACGCTGTTGAAATAGCGCACAAGGTAAATCCTATCTCGTGAACGGGAAAGCGAACTCCGCACAAGGAACATGCCGGATCCACTGAAGGATAAAGAAATTGTTGTGGGGGTCTGTGGCGGGATTGCGGCGTATAAGGCGGCAGATTTTGTCAGGGTACTGGTCAAATCAGGTGCCAACGCCCGGGTGATCATGACCAGGGCTGCCCAGGCCTTTGTCGGACCTTTGACCTTTGAAGCCCTTTCAGGCCATCCCGTCTGGACCCATATGTTCAGAGGCCCGCACAATAGTGCCTTCAGACACATCCAATGGGCCGAGGAGGCGGACGCCGCCGTGATCATGCCGGCCACCGCCAATATCCTAGGCAAAATGGCCCACGGCATTGCCGATGATCCTCTCACCACCTTTGCTTTAGCGGTCAGGGCGCCCATGATGGTTTGTCCGTCCATGAACGT
>Ga0315534_1000371_pt1 | contig 30728 bp, 33 predicted proteins | sample SalMarSW160240MG_FD_203094 | JGI IMG/M metagenome (GOLD analysis project Ga0315534, IMG submission 203094) | Salt marsh sediment microbial communities from the Plum Island Ecosystem LTER, Massachusetts, United States - Salt Marsh Sediment SW1602-40 ...
ACCGGACCCGAGTCACGGGGCGCGAGGCGCATTCGAGCATGCCTGCGCTTGGTGTCAACGCCATCGACGCGGCGGCCGCGCTGATCGGCGAATTGGATCGGAACGGTGCCCGCATCGCCGAGCAGCAAAACGATGAACGCTTCGACCCGCCCTACTCGACGGTGTGTGTGGGCACGATCAAAGGCGGCACGGCGCATAACATCGTGCCCAAGAATTGCGAATTTGAATGGCAGGTGCGCAGTCTGCCGACGGCCGATCCCGCCGAGCTTCCTCGCGGTCTTAAGAGCTTTGGCGAGACCAAGCTGCTGCCGCGCATGCGGGAGATCACGAAGGACGCCGGGATCGACACCGAGACCGAGCAGTCGGTGCCCGCTTTCCTGGCGGCGCCGGGGTCTGACGCGGTCGCGCTCGCGCTCGCGCTCACAGGGGCCGATCGTACTCAGGCCGTGTCTTACGCGACCGAAGCCGGGCTATTCGAGCAGGCCGGCGTTCCGGCGGTCATCTGCGGCCCGGGCAATATCGCCCAAGCCCATGCCCCCGACGAGTATGTCGCCATCTCTCAGCTCGAAGCCTGCCTCGACTTTCTCGGCAGCCTCGCCGATAGGCTCAGTTCGGCAGATCAGGCGCCGGCGAAGGCCGCCGGGTCGAACCGGTAACGCCGGTTGCAGAACTCGCAGGTGACGCAGACTTCTCCGTCAACCACCATGTCGGCCAAATCCTCGGCCGAGAAGCGCCTGAGCAATTCCTCGACCCGCTCTTTCGAACAGCTGCAATAGCCCTTGAGCGGAACGGCGCGATAGGCGCGCACCTGCTCCTCGTGAAACAAGCGGTACAGCAGCCGGTCCGGCGAAAGCATTGGATCGAGCAGCTCGTGATCCTCGACCGTTTCTGCCAGCGTCTTGGCGCGGGTCCAGTCCTCTTCCGTGAAGACGGCCTCGCGCGCCGCTCGCTTTCCGCCTTCTCCGGTGAGCTTTTGCACCAGGAGCCCGCCGGCGCGCCATCTCCAAGGCCTTTCGCCCTGCCCCGCCTCGTAATGCTGGGCCACGGCAAGCTTGATGAAGGTCGGAAGTTGCTCCGACTGCCGGAAATAGGTGTCGGCGGCCTCGGTTAGACTTTCGCCTTCGAGCGGCACCACGCCTTGATAGCGCTCGGTCTCAAGCCCGCGGTCGATGGTCATGGCGAGATGGCCGCTGCCGAGCAAGGGAGCGTCTTGAGGAAGCGCGGCCACTTGCTCTGACGAGAAGCGCGCATAACCGCGCAGTTCCCCCGGCACCTGGTAGTCGGCGACCAGGAGGTCGACCGGCCCGTCGGTCGAGGCCTGGAGAATGAACTTGCCTTCGGATTTGAGCGCGGCGCCCAGAAGCGCCGTCAATGCCACGGCCTCGCCGAGGAGCCGGGACACCGCTTCGGGATAAGCGTGACGCGATAGGATAGTGTCGACCACGGGACCGAGCTTGACGAGACGCCCCAGCACGTCGGCCTGCTCGGCTTGGAAGGGCAGGATCAGATCGTCCTCAGGAATGCGGAGCTCCACCTGCGGCTCAGGCGAGGGACCCGTCACGATCTGGCTCCACGCGGCCGGGGCTTGCGTGCAGTGTCTTTGCGCTTCCTTGCGCCGCGATCACCGGAGAGACACCAGGCAAGGATCGCCTTTTGCACGTGAAGCCGGTTCTCGGCCTCGTCCCAGACGGCGGATTGCGGACCGTCGATCACTTCGGCCGTCACCTCGTCACCGCGATGGGCCGGCAAGCAGTGCATGAAGATCGCGTCCTTTGCCGCCGCTTCCATCACCTTGCCATCGACTTGGAACGGTCGCAGCGCCTCCGCCCGCTTCCTTCTGTCGTTGTCATCCATCGAGACCCAGACATCGGTCATCACGCAATCGGCGCCGCGCGCCGCCTGAAGCGGATCCTCGCCGACTTCGACGTCGGCGCCCTCGCTTTTCGCCCAAGCAAGCAGCGCCGGCGGGAGCGAGAACGCGGACGGCGCGGCGACCCTGAGCTTGCAGCCGAACCGGGCCGCGGCGTGCACCCAGGAGGTGGCGACATTATTCACGTCGCCGATCCAGGCGATTGTGCGGCCTTTGATAGGCCCTTTCAGCTCCTCGAAGGTCATGACATCGGCCATCACCTGGCAGGGGTGCGAGCGCCAGGTGAGCCCGTTGATCACCGGAACGCTTGCATGCGACGCGAGTTCCATCAGCGTCTCATGCGGCCCGGTGCGAAGCATGATGGCATCGACGTAGCAGGACAATGCACGTGCGGTGTCGGCCACGGTCTCCCCCCGGCCAAGCTGCATGTCCTGCGGATCGAGCATGATCGAGCTGCCGCCGAGCTGATGGATGGCGACCTCGAAAGAGACGCGCGTGCGGGTGGACGGCTTCTCGAAGATCATCGCGAGCACGGCGCCCGGCTGGGGCCGCATTGCCTTCGGCACCACATTTTTGCGCTTCATCGTCGCCGCAGTGTCGAGGATGGCCCGCAGCGTCTTGCGGTCCAGCGCGTCGATATCGAGGAAATGCCTGAGCGCCATGGCGATAGCTAGGGGTTAGGCGTCGCTGAGGGCGCTTCTGAGCGCAACGCAGGCCGCGTCAAGCTTGGCACACGCCAGATCGATCTCGGGCTCGGCCACGATCAGCGGCGGCAAGAGCCGCACGACATTATCGCCGGCCTGCACGGCCAGCATCTTCTCGTCGCGAAGGGCTTCGATCAGTTTCACATTCGGCACCTTGCATTTCAGGCCCAGCATCAATCCCTGGCCCCGCACGTCCTCGATGATCGCATCATGCTCGTCAACGAGCCCGGCGAGCCGCTGCTTCAATATGAGCCCCATCTTGGTGACACGGTCGAGAAAATCGTCCGCCAGCACCACATCCAGCACGGCATTGCCGACCGCCATGGCCAGAGGATTGCCGCCAAACGTCGAGCCGTGACTGCCCGCGGTCATGGCCGAACCCACCGGCTCGGTCACGAGGCATGCACCCACCGGAAAGCCGCCGCCGAGCCCCTTGGCCGTCGCCATGATATCGGGGGTGACGCCTGCCCACTCATGGGCGAACAGGCGCCCGGTGCGGCCCATGCCCGTCTGCACCTCGTCGAACAGCAGCAGGACGCCCTTGGCGTCGGCGAGATCGCGTAACTCGCGCAGGAAGCGCGAGGGAAGTTCGCGCACGCCCCCCTCGCCCATGATCGGCTCGATCAGAATTCCGGCGGTCGACTCTCCGATCGCCACCTCGACGGCGGCAATGTCGAAGGATGAGACCTGGTCGAACCCATCGACCGGCGGGCCAAAACCCTCAAGGTGTTTGGCCTGTCCGCCGGCAGCGATGGTGGCAAGCGTCCTGCCATGGAACGCGCCCGCGAACGTGACGAGCCGGTAGCGCTCCGGCGCGCCGGACTGGGCGTGATAGCGGCGGGCGGCCTTGATGGCGCACTCGACCGCCTCGGCGCCGGAATTGGCGAAGAAGACCATGTCGGCGAAAGTGGCCGCGCACAGCCGCTCGGCCAGACGCTCCTGCTCGGGGATGCGGTAGAGATTGGAAACGTGCCACAGCGTCTTGGCTTGTTCGGTCAGCGCACCCACAAGATGCGGATGCGCATGGCCGAGCGCGGTCACCGCGATCCCGCTCCCGAAGTCGAGATAGCGGTCGCCCGAGGCGGTGAAAAGATAGGCACCTTCCCCGCGCGCGAAGGAAAGCTCGCTGCGGGCATAGGTCGGAACAAGGGCCGGCATAAAAGTTTCGTTGTCCTTGAAAACAAATTTGCCGCCCATCGGCGGCAGCAAGGAATCTCAGAGCATTAGGTCTCCGCCCCGGCTCTGTCAATCAGCGCCAATCAAGCGCTTATCCCATGGTCGTCCACGCTTCCATCCACGCCGCGGTTTGTGTTCGCCGCGAAGAAGTGGCACACTTCGGCTGCGTGCCGGTGGAAAACGGGCTCAACAAGCGTGGCGGACGCTTGCCGGGTTCTGCCGGATCTAGTAGGGTATTACCGCTCGGCTACAAGATATCGTGTATCTAGCGTCGCGCCCGGGCGGTCATTCTCAGCAGTAATTTCGAGTTTCGAAAGCGCCGTCTCTAGGCAGACGGAAGGATTCCGAGTCCAATTCGAGGAGGCCAAACGATGGCTTGGACTGACGATAGAGTTGAACTGCTGAAACAACTTTGGACCGAAGGCTTGAGCGCGAGCCAAATTGCCGCCCGCTTGGGCGGTGTCACGCGCAATGCGGTGATCGGCAAGGTGCATCGGCTTGGACTGTCGGGCCGGGCGACCAGCTCGCGCTCGTCGGGGCCGCGGCCGCGCCGCACCCACGTGCCGCGCGCAAGCCGCGGATCATCGCTTCTGTTCGGAACGCGTGGCAACACCGCGCTCAAGCCTCATTACGATGCGGAGCCCGACCTGGCGCCCGCACCGCTTGAGGAGCTGGTGATCCCGCTTCATGAGAGAGCGACGATCAACACCCTGAAGGAAACGATGTGCCGCTGGCCGATCGGCGATCCCGCCGAACCGGAGTTTCACTTCTGCGGCCGGAAGAAGTGCGGATCGCTTCCCTATTGCGAGCATCACGCCCGCATGGCCTATCAACCGGCTCAGGCCAGGCGCCGCGAGCGGCGGGTCGTCGGCGGTTAACCCCGATCTGATGCGGCAGAACACGGCAAGAGGCGCCCTTCCGGCGCCTCTTTCAATTATGGGCCCAATTATGGGCCCCGGTCAGCCGACGGAAGACGCTTCCTCAAGCGTGTCGGACAAAGCATAGCCCGCGCCACGAACAGTGCGGACGGGATTGGTCTCCTGCCCCCGCATCATGGCGCGCCGCAAGCGCCCGACATGGACATCGACGGTGCGCTCATCGACATAGACGTTGGGGCCCCATACGCCATCGAGCAATTGCGCCCGGCTGAATACGCGGCCGGGGCTCTGCATCAAAAACTCCAGCAGCCGGAATTCGGTCGGCCCGAGATGAATTTGGCGGTCGGCCCGTGTCACTCGATGGGTCTCACGGTCGAGCTTGATATCGCCGACAGTCAACACCGTGGCGATGCGTTCGGGGCTGGCGCGCCGGAGAATGGCGCGGACGCGTGCCATCAACTCCGGCAGCGAAAACGGCTTGACCACGTAATCGTCGGCGCCGGTGGTGAGACCCCTGATGCGGTCGCCTTCCTCGCTGCGCGCCGTGAGCATGATGATGGGAATAGTGCGGCTGTCCTTGCCCGCGCGCAAACGCCGGCATAGCTCAAGCCCGGATATCCCCGGAAGCATCCAGTCGAGCACGATCAGATCCGGCGTGCTCTCGGCGATGGTCATCTCGGCTTCGTCGCCGCGATGCACCACATCGACCGCGTAGCCTTCCGCCTCGAGGTTGTAGCGAAGCAGCAGCGCCAGCGGCTCCTCGTCTTCTACGACCAAGACCTTTGCACCTGGGCCTGTGGCGTTCATCGTCTCGAGCCTCATCTATACCGCCGACCTCTTCAACGCCACGGGCGTCGAGCTTGTGGTATCGCCTTTCGGGCGCTCGTCGACGATGGCGGTGCCATGCACCAGGTAGTACACGGTCTCGGCGATATTGGTGGCGTGATCGCCGATGCGCTCGATATTCTTTGCGCCGAACAGGAGATGGGTGCAGAGCCCGATATTGCGCGGGTCCTCCATCATGTAAGTGAGCAACTCGCGGAAGAGCGAGTTGTACATGGCGTCGATCTCTTCGTCCTTGTACCAGACCTTAAGGGCCCGATCGGCGTCGCGCTCGATAAAGGCGTCGAGCACGTCCTTCAGTTGGCCGAGCGCAAGCTCGCCCATGTGCTTTAGGCCGAGCATCAGCTGCTTCGGCTGCTGCTCCATCACCACAGCGACCGCGCGTTTGGCGATATTCTTGCCAAGATCGCCGATACGCTCGAGGTCGATGGAGATGCGAAGCGCCGCCATGATCTGGCGAAGGTCGTAGGCCATGGGCTGGCGCCGGGCGATCATCACCACGGCTTCCGCCTCGATCTGCCTCTGGAGCTCGTCGATCTCTTCGTCTTGCTTGATGGTCGCGCCGGCCAGTTCGGCGTCGCGCCGCTCAAGCGCCTCGATCGCTTGGCCCAAGACCTGCTCGGCGAGACCGCCCATTCTGGCGATCGTGTTGTTAAGAAGAGCAAGCTCTTCCTCATAGGACCTGACGATATGTTCGTGTTGTTCCATCATTGAAGCTCCCGAAGGCCCGGTTAGCCGAACCGGCCGGTAATATAATCCTGCGTGCGTTGTTCTTTGGGATTGGTGAATATCGTGGAAGTCTGATCCACCTCAATCAGCTTGCCGAGATGAAAGAAAGCCGTGCGCTGAGAGACGCGGGCCGCTTGCTGCATGGAGTGGGTCACGATGACAATGCACAGCTGCTCCTTGAGCTCCTCCATCAAATCTTCGATGCGGGCGGTGGCAATCGGGTCGAGCGCAGAGCACGGCTCGTCCATGAGCAGCACCTCGGGATTCACCGAGATGGCGCGGGCGATGCACAGACGCTGCTGTTGGCCGCCCGACAATCCGGTGCCGGGTTCTTGCAAGCGATCCTTCACCTCCTCGAACAGACCGGCCCTGGTCAAGCTGCCGACCACGACCTCCTCGAGCTCGGCTTTCGTGCTGCACAAGCCATGAATGCGCGGCCCGTAGGCCACGTTCTCGAAGATGGATTTGGGGAACGGGTTGGGTTTCTGGAACACCATGCCGACCCGGGCGCGGAGCTGCACCGGGTCAACATGCGGGTCATAGATATCCTGACCATCGAGCCGGATATCACCCGAGACACGGCAGCCATCGATCACGTCGTTCATGCGATCGAGGCAGCGCAGGAAGGTTGACTTGCCGCAACCGGAGGGCCCAATCAGCGCCGTCACGGACCGATCGAAGATTTCAAGGTCAACATCGAACAGCGCCTGTTTTTCGCCGTACCACAGGTTGACATTGCTCGCCTTCATCTTGAGCGCGTGCTGTTCAGCCGGCGATGTACCTGCCTTCGTCTCGGGCACAGGGGGCGCCGGCGTTTGCACGGCTGGTTGGGGTGCCACCTTGGCCTCCATGATCTTGTCCCTTTCTACCACTTACGCTCGAACATATGCCGCAAAGCGACCGCTATCACATTCATGAGCACCAGGAAGCCAAGCAGAACCAGAATTGCCGCCGAGGTGCGCGACACGAACCCGCGCTCGGGGCTATCGGCCCAGCTATAGATTTGCGTGGGCAGCGAGGTCGCCGGCTCAAGCAGCCCAACATTTTCGACACTGGGTATGAACGCATTCATGCCGATCAGGAGGAGCGGGGCGGTCTCGCCAAGGGCCTGCGCCATGCCGATGATCGTGCCGGTCAAAATCCCCGGAAGGGCGAGCGGCAGCACGTGGTGCATCATGACTTGGTGCTTCGAGGCGCCAACGCCGAGCGCAGCCTCGCGGATCGAGGGCGGCACGGCCTTAAGCGCGGCCCGGGTGGCGATAATGATCGTGGGCAGCGTCATCAAACTCAGAACCATGCCGCCGACCAACGGCGCCGAGCGCGGCAGGCCGAAATAGCCCAGGAACACCGCGAGCCCAAGCAGGCCGAACACGACCGAGGGTACGGCGGCGAGATTATTGATGTTGACCTCGATGAGGTCGGTAAACCGGTTCTTAGGTGCGAACTCTTCAAGATAGACCGCGGCGGCGATGCCGATGGGGAAGCTCAACAGGAAGCACACGAGGAGCGCGTAAAACGACCCGGCGATGGCGCCGGCTAGACCTGCCCGTTCGGGGAATCGACTGTCGGCGCGGAAAAACAGCTCCCAGTTGAACGGCGAATGCACCAGCCCTCGTTCTTTCAGCGTGTCAAAGGCCTCGATCTGATCGGGTGAGTACCGGGGATTGAGGACCTTTGGCGTCTCTCCTTTGGCAAGCTCGGCGTAAGGCGCAGAAACCGGGAACACGATCTGCACCGTCTTGCCGATCACGCCGGGGTCGGCGGCGATCCGCTTGGCGATGGCCTCCGGCGCATCATCGGCCAGCATTTTGGACAGCGAGCTGTCACGCACATTCGGAAGATAGGCCTGGAGACTCTTCCGCGCCAAAGCGGCGAATTCGCCGCTTGGAGGCGGTCCGGCTTCGACCTTGGCTGGATCGATATAGACATCGAGCTTAAGGCCGGTCCGGCCGTCTTGCTCAACGACCACACCGCGATTTGTGAGCCGCTCGAACCAGCCCGCCTGGCTCCAGGAGAGCGCATCAACTTCCAAAGGGATGACCCCTTTATAGAGCTGGTCGAAGGGATCGGAGACAGGGATGGCAAGTGTGACCGTCTTGCCAATCACATCGGGATGGCTGACGACATAGTCGCGCAGGATATAGGGCGCATCGGAGGAGAAGATCTTGCCGATAGAGCGCTGGTTCTTGGACGTGACCCCCGGTACGGCACTGGCCACCGCCTCGCGAAAGATCGTCCGGTAATTCCCGCTGGCCGGATCTTGTGGGTCAACCTTGGCGGAGTCGATGTCGACCTGAAGATCGACTTTGGTCTGCACAAAAGCAGGCGCTCCAGTGGAGACAATCGACGTTACCAGCACGCCGAGAAGGCCGATCGCCAGCACGATGGCGATGATGCCATAGGCCTGAAGCCTTCGGTTGGCGGCGTAGCGCCGCCGGACGCGCCGGTTTGTCTTGTCCGATCGCCAGTCGATCGTGAGGCCTTCCGGCTTTATGACCTGTGAATCACTCATATTGCTCTCGATATTTCCGGACAATGTGCAGGGCGAGCACGTTCAACGCCAAGGTCGCAAGGAATAGGAAAAGCCCAAGCGCGAAAGCAGCCAGCGTTTTGGGATTGTCAAACTCGACATCGCCGATGAGCAGAGTGACAATCTGCACGGTTACGGTGGTAACCGGCTCAAGGGGGTTGGCCGTCAGCGAAGCAATGATGCCGGCAGCCATGACCACGATCATGGTCTCGCCGATGGCCCGGCTCACCGCGAGCAAGATGCCACCCATAATGCCGGGAAGCGCGGCAGGAAGCAGCACCTTGGTGATCGTTTCGCTCTTCGTCGCGCCCATCGCATAGGACCCGTCGCGCATAGCGCGCGGCACGGCGGTGATGGCATCGTCAGACAAAGACGAGATAAATGGGATAATCATGATGCCCATCACCGCACCGGCGGCGAGCGCGCTGTTGGGCGCGATCGAAAGCCCTATGGTGTTGCCGAAATCGCGCAGCGCAGGCGCCACGGTCAGCACGGCGAAGAAGCCGTAGACCACAGTCGGAACGCCGGCCAACAGCTCAAGCACTGGTTTGACCGCGGCCCGTACTTTCGGGTGGGCGTATTCGGTGAGGTAGATCGCGGAAAAGAGGCCGATGGGGATCGCGACCGTCATGGCGATGGCTGAAATCAGCAGCGTACCGGCGAACACGGGAATAGCGCCGAAAGCGCCGCCGGCCGTCACTTGACCTTCGCGGATCGGGATTTGCGGCTCCCAGTTCAGGCCGAACAGGAACTCGAAGATCGAGACGCTGTGAAAGAAGCGCAGGGCCTCGATGAGAAGCGAGATGACGATGCCCAATGTGGTCAGGATGGCGATCAAGGAGCAGGCGATCATCAGGCCGCTCAGAATGCGCTCCGCACCATGCCGCGCGCGGAAGGACGGACCGATGCGACGCCCTGCCAGGACAAGGCCGAGAAGCGCCACGCTGACCGCCGCGCCGGCCATGGCCCACCGCGCGATCGCCTGCCAATGCTGATAACGCTCGGCAGCCGCCTGGACGACCAGGCTGGGTTCGCCGAAGACGTTCCCCGCAGCGACCGATCTGATCTCGCTGAGCATGAGGTCGATCTGGCCCTGGCTTAGGCCGTCGGTCGTGCCTGGCGGTAAGCTCCACAGGAGGAGATGATCGATAACCGGCCCTTGCAGAAGCAGCCAGACGAGCACCAGCAGGATCGATGGGATGCCAATCCAAGCCGCAACGAAAGCGCCGTGATAGTTCGGACGGGAATGAAGTTCTTGCTGCCGGCCGCCAACCGAAGAGACGGCGCGCTTACGTCCGACGACATAGCCGAAAACCGCTAGCGCGATGAGCAGGAGCAGAAGGTAGCCGATCATGTCCGCCCGCCGGTTTGGGGCTGGCACCAGAGCCAGTCCCGGCCAAAATCGTTCGTTGCCTCACGATCGTCGGCGTGGCCGCATTTGCTTAGCGGCCACGCCTCAGATCGCTGCGTCAAGACTTCCTCTCTTACGAGGTCGGCTCGGACATTTTCGTTGCGCTTTTCGCGCGTTCTTGCATTTCCTTCAACGCATCGGGGCTGAGCGAAACCAGGCCACGCTCATGCGCATAGCCATCGGGGCCGATCGCGTCCTCGCTGACAAACTCTTCGATATACTCGTTCATGCCGGGTATGACCTTGCGGTGCGCGTTCTTGATGTAGAAGAACAGCGGACGCGACAGGCCATAGGACTTGTCAGCGATGGTGTCGAAGCTCGGGTCCACGCCTTCGATCTTCACGCCCTGAAGCTTGTCCTCGTTCTCATACAGAAACGAGTAGCCGAAGATGCCGACTGCATTGGGATCGGCCTCGAGGCGCTGCACGATTAGATTGTCGTTCTCGCCGGCCTCGATGAAGGGACCGTCCTGACGCATAGGCGTGCACTTATCTTTGATCTGATCCTTGTTCTTCTTGAAATAGTCGAGTGCCTCGCAGCCTTCATGCATTGCAAGCTCGACGAAGGCGTCCCGCGTGCCAGACGTGGGAGGCGGGCCATAAGCCGTGATAGCAACATCGGGGAAGGACTTGTCGATGTCGCTCCACTTCTTGTTCGGGTTGGGAACGAGCTTGTCGCCGTCCGGGATTTCCGCGGCCAAGGCGAGGAAGATCTGTTCCTTGGTCAGATCCATCGGCTTGGCCTTCTTGGACTGAGCAATCGACAAGCCGTCATAGCCGATCTGAATCTCGGTGATGTCGGTGACACCGTTCTTGGTGCAGAGTTCCCACTCGGATTTCTTCATCCCACGTGAGGCGTTGGTGATGTCCGGGTTGGCTTCGCCGACGCCCTGGCAGAAGATCTTCATGCCGCCGCCGCTGCCGGTGGATTCAAGGACCGGCGCCTTGTTGCCGGTCTTCTTGGCAAACTCCTCCGAGACAGCTTGAGCGTAGGGGTAGACCGTCGATGAGCCGACAATCTTCAATTGGTCGCGGGCCAGCGCCGGGCCGGCCGTGCAGACAGCGGCGACGGCAAGCGTCGACGCCACGATACAGATCCTGTTCACTGTGTTCTCCCTTGCTTGGATAAGAGCCTTCGCCAGCGCGAGCTTTCCGCCGCTAGCTCGCGAGCCACGCTAGTCACCGGTGATCATTGTTTTATGACAGCTATGATTCGGCTTTGTGACAGTCTAAGTGTATGATTTATAATATATATTGTTTTGCCAGGCTGTGGATAACGCCAGAGGCTGGTCGCGCTCAGTCGGCCCATCAAGAATCGGGGCTGGCCAGGCCTTGCAGCGCGGCGGCGTGGCCAAGTTATGGGCTTTCGGCTGTGCGGCTCAGCCGGCGGCGGCGCCTTTTTCAGGACGGCTTGCCCGCAATTCGTTGAGCATCACCGTGAAGGTCGAGCCTTTGCCCGGCGTGGAGGCGACCGCCAACTCGCCGCGATGGCGGTTGAGGATGTGCTTGACGATCGCAAGCCCGAGCCCGGTCCCGCCCTTCTCGCGGCTCGACGTCACGTCGATCCGGTAGAAGCGCTCGGTCAGCCGCGGCAGATGCTCAGGCGCAATTCCCGGCCCGTTATCGACCACGGCGATCGCGTAGCGGCCTCCTTGGCGGCCGATCGAGGGAATATGCTTGGCCTGGACCTCAACCTGACCGCCCTTCACGCCATATCTGAAGGCGTTGTGCACCAGATTCTGGAGCACTTGCACGAGCTCGTCACGGTCGCCGCGCACCGTGGCGGGGCGATTGAATCGCCCGACCTCAAATCTTGTGCCCATTTCGCGCGCGAGCGGCTCAAGCGTGTCCTTGGCATGGCCGAGCACGTCGTTGAGATCGATAATTTCGGATGGCGGCACATGGGCATTCATTTCGAGCCGGCTTAAGGACAACAACGCGTCGATCAGGCGCGTCATGCGCGAGGCTTGTTCCGCCATGATCGGGAGAAAACGCTCGCGCGCGCCCGGATCGCCCTTGGCGCTTCCTTGCAGCGTTTCGATGAAGCCGCGCAATGACGCCAGCGGCGTGCGCAACTCATGGCTGGCATTGGCGATAAAATCGGCGCGCATCTGATTGATGCGTTCAATTTCGGTCAAATCGCGGAGCAGCACGAGGATGTTCGTGCCCCCGCTCCCGTCTTTTTCACCCAACAAGGGCGCGACGGTCGCCGCCATGCGGCGTCCGACCGGGACGCGCTCAGCATAGGTGACGGTCACCGCGCGGCCCCGCTCCGGCGCCGCGGCGACGGCATCGAGAAATTCCGGCGTTCTAATCACCGATGAAATGTGGCTGCCTTCTCGTAGCGACGTGAACAGTCCCCGGGCCGGAGCATTACAGAACAGCACGTGGCCTCCCGGGCCGAGCAGGATGACGGGATCCGGTAGAGCCCCCGCCATCAGATTCATGGCTGCGACGGACGGTATCGACCCCGAAGAAGACTGAAGCACGTCCGGCAGTACATGATCGGCATCGTGCCGCGGCAACAGCATCGCCGACGCCACAAAACTGAGAAAACCGATCAGCGCGAATGTCTTGGAAAGCCCGGCGATAAGCACGAGGGACGCCATGATCACGCCGACGGCGACGATCAGCCATAGCGCCACCGACAGCCGCGCCCCGATCTCACGCAACGACCGCAGGATGACGCTTCCGGCCCGCCCGAGGATGCCGGTCCCCGCAGGGCTGAGTTCTGCTCGATCGCTCAACGTCTTCTTACCCGCCTATTGCAAGGAATCGCTCAAAACGCCTCACCCAGGATGTTTGCATACCGATTATTACGCTTTTGCGACGTCTTGTGGGCATTGCTGTCCGGACGATGACAATAGGTCAAACCCCCGCTCCCCTCTGTTGCATCCCCTTGATATAATCGCGCCCGTCGCTTTCGCCACAAATTTAAGCGCAAGGATCGGGATGCGCCGGGCTTGGCGCCCGTCTTAGGCTGGGCGCCGCCAAATCACAAAGGGACCGAGTTTCAATGGACCGCACCCCGTCCGAGCCGACCCCAGCCGCAGCCGGCACGCGAACCCCCCGCCTCGATCCAGCGCGCTGGGAAGCCGTGCTGGCCCGGGACGCCGCCTTCGACGGCCGCTTCGTCTATTCGGTGTCGACCACGGGCATCTATTGCCGCCCCTCTTGTCCGGCGCGGCGGCCGAAGCGCGCCCATGTCCGCTTTCACCGCACCAACGCGGAGGCCGAGCGCGCCGGTTTCCGTCCTTGCAAGCGCTGCACGCCGGATCGACCGTCCTTGCCGGAGCAACACGGCGCCAAGATCAGGGCGGCCTGCCGTCTGATCGAACAGGCGGAATATCCGCCAAAGCTCGGAGAATTGGCCCGCGCGGTCGGCTTGAGCCCTTATCATTTCCACCGCATGTTCAAATCCGCGCTCGGCATCACGCCGAAGGAATACGCCGCCGCCCATCGAAACCAGCGCTTGCGCGGCAGGCTTGCCGGCGGCGCGACCGTGACCGAGGCACTGTACGATGCGGGCTTCAATTCGAGCAGCCGCTTCTATGCCGTCTCCTCGAAAGTGCTGGGTATGACGCCGACCGAATTCCAGAACGGCGGCGCCGATGCCGAAATCCGGTACGCTACCGGCCGGTGCTCGCTCGGCTACGCGCTCGTCGCATCGAGCGACAAGGGCGTGTGCGCCATTCTGCTTGGCAGCGACCCCAAGTCTCTTCGCGCCGACCTTCGCCGTCAGTTCCCGCGCGCGCGCCTGATTGAGGCGGACAAGGGCTTCCGGAAACTTACCGCCAAAGTGATCGCCTTCGTCGAGGACCCGCGCAAGCGTCTCGATCTGCCCTTGGATATTCGCGGCACGGCTTTCCAGCACCGCGTCTGGGAAGCGCTCCGCCGCATTCCTCCCGGAAGCACGGCAAGCTACGCGGCGATCGCCAAAGCCATCGGCGCGCCTAAAGCGGTGCGCGCGGTAGCCGGCGCTTGCGCCGCAAACCGCATCGCCGTGGCAATTCCCTGCCATCGCGTGGTTAAGACCGGCGGCGCGTTATCGGGCTATCGCTGGGGCGTGAAGCGCAAGCGCGCTTTGCTCGATAAGGAAGCAAAGACTTAAGCGTCAGCGCGCCAGCCCCTTGGCGGCGAGGTCGTCGAGATAGCCTTGCCAGCGTGTGTCCTGGTTTTCGCCAAGCTCGCGCAAGTAAGCCCAGACATAGAGGCCGGTGTCGTGGCCGTCGTCGAACACGATGCGCACGGCGTAGTTTCCCACCGGCTCGACCCGAACGATCCCGACCGACTTCTTGCCGGGGACGGTGACGCGCTGCTCGGGGCTGTGGCCTTGGACCTCGGCGCTTGGCGAAAGCACGCGCAACAGCTCGGCAGGCAGCGCAAAGCGTTTGCCGTCGTCAAAAGTCACGGTGAGGACACGCCGGTCCTTGTCGAGCCTAAGCTCGGTCGGCCATGGCTCGGCCATGAAGTGCCTTCCTGCGACCGGTCTCAGCCGAGATCGATGGCGCCGTCGACCACGTGATTAAGGTTGGTTCCCTCGGCCGTGAGCACCATCTTCATCTTCAGCTTGCCCTTGCCGCCCAAGCCCTCATCGCGCACGACCTCCTCGATCGCCTGCTGAGACGTGACGCCAACTTCTTTCAGGTATTTGCGCATCGACATATTGAATCGCTGTTCGTCCATGCTTGGTCTCCTGTCGCGCTTCAACCCGTGTTATGACAATACCGAAACACCTATATGGCTATATTAGAGACGAAAACCCATGCCGGTCACCTCCGGTAAGCGGACCGGACCGAAAAAGCGGACCGGCCGCAAGACGAAAGCGAAGAAAACGGTGAAGCGCCGCAGTGCGGCGGCCAAAGCGCTGGCCGATCCGAGCTTCCGCAAGCAGGTGGTAAAAAGCGGCAAAACCTATAGCCGTAAGGGCAAAGCCAAGGCCCAGGGAGAAGAAGACGAAGAGATATGACCCAAAGCTCCCTCCTCGATCCGTTCGGGCGACATGTAACCTATTTGCGCGTCTCGGTCACCGACCGCTGCGATTTCCGCTGCGTCTATTGCATGGCCGAGACCATGACGTTCCTCCCGCGGGCCGAGCTGCTGACGCTTGAGGAGATCGACCGCCTGGCAAGCGCATTTATTGCCAAAGGCGTCCGGAAACTGCGGCTGACCGGCGGTGAACCGCTCGTCCGGCGCAATATCATGTCGCTGGTCCGCTCGCTGTCGCGCCATCTCGGTTCGCATCTCGACGAGCTGACACTGACCACCAATGGCAGCCAGCTCGCCACCCATGCCGAGGCGCTCGCAGATTGCGGCGTGGCCCGCGTCAACGTCTCGCTCGATTCGCTCGACGCCGCCAAGTTTCGGACCATCACACGGCGAGGCGACCTCGCTCAGGTGCTGGGCGGCATCGACGCGGCGCAGCGCGCCGGGCTCAAGATCAAGATCAACATGGTGGCGATGCGGGATGTGAACGAGGATGAAATCGAGACAGCCTTACGCTGGGCTCATGGCAGAGGCTTCGATTTCACTTTGATCGAAACGATGCCGATGGGCGAGATCGGCACCGACCGCACCGCGCAATATTTGCCGCTATCGCTGGTGCGAACGCGGCTCGAGCAGCGATTTGCGCTCGACGACGACCCGTACCGTTCGGGCGGTCCGGCCCGTTACGTCAGAGTGCGCGAGACGGGAGGCCGGCTCGGTTTCATTACGCCCATGACTCATAATTTTTGCGAGGCTTGCAATCGCGTGCGCGTCACCTGCACCGGCACACTTTATATGTGCCTCGGCCAGGAGGACGCCGCCGATCTGAGAACGCCACTCAGAGCGAGTGCCGATGACGGCCTTTTGCATGCCGCGATCGATGACGCGATCGCCAGGAAGCCTAAGGGCCACGATTTCGTTATCGGCCGGGGCTCGCAGCTGGCGCGGCCGATGTCTCTGACCGGGGGCTGAGGTTCTCAGCGCCCGCAGGCGCGGAGTCGGTCGCTTGCTCCTCTCGCACTTGCGGCCTCAACGGCAGGGCCGAGGTATACTCGGGCCCAATATCGGCCAGAGGCTCAGGCTTAGGAAGAACGACGATGTCGAACACCGGGTCCTTGCGCTCAGGACCCGGCAAGGTGATCAGCATCGGCAACAGCAAGGCAAGGCCGATGGCATGAAGAATGCCGGCGTAAAGCAAGAACAGCGGCACATCGCTTCGTTTCTTCTTTTTTACAGGCAAGGGAGCAAAATGTTCCAGGTTGCGCGTGATCGACCCGGGCTTATCTGAGTCGCGCGATCTGGTGCAAGCCTTCAGCGCTCCATCACGATGCTTGGCGCGGCCCTCACATGGCCTTCGTTCTGCTTAAGCGCCGCGACCGCGCGTGCGGCGATTTGGCGAAAGGCTTCGGCCGCAGGCGTCTCGGGTGCCGTCGCCACCACCGGGCGGCCTGAGTCGGACGTTTCACGGATCGCTGGCAGCAGCGGGACTTCGCCGAGGAAGGGAACACCGAGGCGCGCGGCTTCCGCTTTCGCGCCGCCATGGCCGAAGATGTCCGAGCGCTCGCCGCAATGGGGACAAACGAAGGCGCTCATGTTCTCGACCAGCCCGAGCACCGGCACGTTGACCTTGCGGAACATGTTGAGGCCTTTGCGCGCATCGATCAGCGCGAGATCCTGCGGCGTCGACACGATCACGGCGCCGGCAAGCGGAACTTGCTGAGCCATGGTGAGCTGGGCGTCGCCGGTGCCGGGCGGCATGTCGACCACCAGCACGTCGAGTTCGCCCCACGCCACGTCCTTCAGCATCTGCGACAACGCCGACATCACCATCGGTCCGCGCCAGATCATCGGCGTCTCTTCGTCGACGAGGAAGCCCATCGACATCGCCTTGACGCCGTAGGCTTCCATCGGCGCAAGCTTGTCGGCGACCTGCTGCGGTTCGCCCTTGAGACCGAGCAGCCGCGGCATGGACGGTCCGTAGATATCGGCGTCGAGGATGCCGACGCGCAAACCCTGCTCTTTCAGGGCAAGCGCGAAATTCACCGCGACGGTCGACTTGCCGACCCCGCCTTTGCCTGAGGCGACCGCGATGATGTTGGCCACGCCGGGCACGCCCCCTGGCCGGTGACGCGCCTCGCGCGCAGCGCCCGGCCTGGTGACGGGCGAGCCCTGCGGCGCTCCCTGTCCTCTGCCGTTACCGCTGGACGGGGCGCGGTCGGCGGTCAGCGTCACGGCCACGGAATCGACACCGGGAATTTCAGCTACGGCCTTCTCGGCGGCCTGACGTAAGCCTTCGAGTTCGCCGGCCCGGGCCGGATCGACCGAGATGGCGAAATAGACCTTCCCTTTGTTGATCACAATCTCCGAGACCAGGCCTTGGCGCACGAGATCGGTGTCCCCTCCAGGGACCTTGATTCCTTTCAGCGCTTCGAGCACGCGGACTTTGGTGGGGGCTTCGGTCATTGCGGCCTATGTAGTCCCGCTTTCCATCATCGCCAAACGGCAATCGTGCTCACGCCTCGAATTCGGGAAACAGCCGCGGTAATGCTTGGATTCTTTCCCAACCGTCGCCTTGGGCGATGGCTTCAACGCGGAGGTCGTCGAAATAGGTGTCGAGCACAGCGGCGCGTTCTTCAGCCAAAGGAGGCTTGCAATAATCCTCCTCCTCCCAAATCGCGACTCCATCCCGCCTGAGACGGGCCCCTTTCAGCGAATGGGACAGCGCCCGGCCGAAGGGACGCAAGGCCATGAATTCGTCGCGCGCGAGCCGGGCCGAAAGATCCTCCATTAGCTCATGCTTGGGCACGGCCGACACCAGATAGAACGCCACACTCTCCTCCGTCTTCCAAATTTCAGCATCCCCTCTATATCGGAACCCGCGCGGACCAAGGAGGACGAAACTGGCCGAGTCTTCAACTTATAGTTGATTAGCCGTACCAGTGTCACAATTGAAGGGTCACATGCGATCGGGGCAGGCCGTCTGGGCACGGGCGGCAGGGGGCTCGTAGAGGGTCCCGAGTTCGAGTAACGCGTAATGTACTGCTTCCCATACCGGCTCGGCCATTGCGCCGGGTTGCTCCACGTCAATCCCAACCCATTCGCTTCCTCAAGCTCGCTCACGCTGGGCTATTTGCGGCCAAGCGCGAACGTGCCGTTCGCAAAAGGCATGGACCTCAAAACTTCCTTAACCCTGTTCCGGCCATTGTTAGCAAGGCAACAGCTGGCGCCATGGCGTCTGACAATCAGCTGATTTTCGCGAAATGCGAGGGGGAAGATGCGAGCTGTGATCGATCCGGAGAGCGCAGGCGACTTGAGGGAAATCGAGCTCCGCCGGCATCTGCAAATGATGGCCCGATCGGTGGAGTGCGCCGAACCGGGAGTTTGCCTCACGATGATCCTGCGTTCCGCCGCGTCCGACCCGGCCAAGGCTCTGGTCGCCATGAAAGGCGCATTGCAGCGTGCCGGCGTGCGCGCCAGAGCGATCCTGGCAAGGCTCGATTGCGACGATGACTTGCGGCAGCTTTGTACCAGCCTGTCAGACCTCGCGCCGCAAGTGCCCGCGCAGGACCTGATCCGCTGGGCACGCAATCCGCGGCTTCTCGACGCGCATGAACAGGTGATCTATGGCACCTCGATGTGCTGGTCGGGTGACGCCATGCGCCGCGACGCCGACAGGCGCAATGCCTTGAACCTGTTCGACGACGACGCGCCCGACACGGTGCGGCTTGGCCGGCACGCTTTTGCCGCCCTATGGACTGCATCCTCGACTGTGCCTGAGCGGTATCTCAACGGTTCGTTCCCGGCCCGTCCCTATGGCGCCTATGAGCAAGCCGTCGAACAGCCAGTCTCGGTCTCTCCCTCGGTCCCGGGACCGCAAGGCTGGCCCCTGCTTCGACATTAGCGTCTTTCAGGTTAGACTCCGGCGGCAGTCCGGATTAGGTGATCACCTTCTCCTGGACGACGGAGTTACCGATGCGTGCCGCCTTTCTGTTTGTCCTTCTGCTCGCCGCGACCAGCGCCGGCGCTTTCGCCGCCGACGCGCCGAAGGGCCCTTATCTTTCCGACCTGATGAAGCAACCCTCGAACCGCGCCGCCTGGCACGGCATGCTTGCCGGCGAGACTCCGCCGCCTTGGGTCGAGCAGTATGCCAAGACGCTCGACGGTCCGCCCACGCCGGCGATCACGGTCAAGGCCGACGGGCATGACTACACGCTCGGCTTCACGTGCAAGCCCGGTGCCTGTGCCGAAAATCAGCTTTTCGTGCTGTTTTCCTCCGCAGGCACGAAAGCCTGGGGCCTGCTCGTGACCGGCGGTCAAACGAAATGGTGGGGCGCTCCTGATGAGAGTATTCAGCAGGCGATCCTAGGTAGCATTCAGTAGGGAAATACCGCGCGCGGTACTCGATGATCCCTTCGGTCATGCAGGCAATGGTGCTCGATGAGCCCGGCAAGCCGCTTAAGCCCGCCGAGCTAAAGGTCCCGGCGCCTGGACCGGACCAGGTTCTCATTAAGGTTGCCGCCTGCGGGGTCTGCCGCACCGACCTTCATATCTTCGACGGGGAGCTCAGCCATCCGAAGCTCCCTCTCATCCTCGGCCATGAGATCGTCGGCCGGGTTGCTGCCATCGGCGAGAAGGCGGAAGGCTTTACCATCGGCGAGCGCGTCGGGGTGCCATGGCTCGGTTGGACCGATGGCACGTGTCCCTATTGCCGCCGTGGCCAGGAGAACCTTTGCGACAACCCGCGCTTCACCGGCTATCAGATCGACGGCGGCTATGCTGGCTATACCGTCGCCGATGCGCGCTACACTTTCGCGCTTCCGGAGGGCTTTAGCGATGCGCACGCCGCGCCGCTCCTTTGCGCCGGGCTGATCGGTTACCGATCGTTGAAACTCGCAGGCTTGCCGCTTGCCGGAGAGCTCAAGCGTCTTGGCATTTACGGATTTGGCGCCGCAGCCCATATCGTTGCCCAAGTCGCCAAGGCGCAAGGCCAAGAGGTGTTTGCCTTCACCCGTCCGGGCGATGCGCCGGCGCAGGATTTCGCCCGCAGCCTCGGCGCGGTTTGGGCGGGAGGGTCCGATGAGACGCCGCCCGAGCCGCTCGACGCCGCCATTATCTTCGCGCCGGTGGGCGCCCTAGTTCCGGCCGCACTGAAGGCGGTGCGCAAAGGCGGCGTCGTGGTGTGCGGCGGAATCCACATGAGCGACATCCCGAGCTTCCCTTACGACATTCTCTGGGAAGAGCGGGTGCTCCGCTCGGTCGCCAATTTGACCCGTGACGATGCGCGCGAGTTTCTGGCGCTTGCCTCAAAGGTTCCGGTCACCACGCATGTCAGCCCGATGCCGCTTCGCGCCGCCAACGAAGCGCTTGAGGATCTCCGCCAAGGGAAATTGACCGGCGCCGCCGTGCTTATTCCCTGAGCGTCAGGTTAGAAGCCATTGAAGTGGTAGGTCACCCTGCCGCGCACGACGGCAAAGTCGAGATCGTCCTTCAAGACGAATGGCTCGTCGACACCGGCGACGAAGTTCCGCTTGTCGCTGCCAAAGTCGTAATACAGCCCCTCGACGCCAAGACTGAGATGGGGGGCCACTCGATACTCGATACCACCACCGCCGACAAAGCCGGTATCGGTATTGCCAATATTGAAGCCAAACGGCCCGTCACTGGCGGAGGCCACGACGAAATTCGTGCTGGTGTCGATAAAGGCCACGCCTGCGGTGCCGTAGAAGAGCCAGTTCGGGGTTGCCCAGCCGACGCGGCCGCGGACGCTTGCCAGGTAATCGATCTTATCGGCGAAATCGATATCGCCTTCGATGCCTAAAAGAAGGGCGTCCCATTGCCAATTATACCCGCCATGCACGCCGCCGATGAGCTCCGTACCGTTGGAGAACCGGAGCGAGAGGTCCTGCTCGGTGCTCAAATCACGAATACTCAGATCGTTCGGATCGAAGGCGGCGCCGAGATTGCCGCCGAGGTAGAAGCCCTGCCAGGTCGGCGGCGCAACAGCGATCGGTTGCTGCACGGGCTCCATCGGGGTCAGGTCGGTGGCGTTGGCGAGACCAGGTGCGAGCAGAGAACCGCTCGCCAAGCCGAGCGCCGTAAGCATCGCCGCATGTCGCATCGCTTTAGTCCCTCCGAAGCAGTGACGACAGCGTCGGCGATTATTCGAGCGAAACTGGGGCCTCGCGCGCCACAAAGCCGCCCGTTATGCGGCGGCTTGCGATCCTCGCGCGCCAGGCGAAGGGGGCAATGTGGCAAGCCCGAGAAATCGTCCGGTACAACCAAGTGAGGGGCGGGCTAGCGGTCTTTATCGACCTCGATGTCGATGCCCTTGCCGTCGTCCTTGGTGATCTCGCCGGAAAAGCCCGGCACGTCGATCTTCAAAACCTGCCGGTTCTGCCGTTCGTAGAGCCAATAGCCCAGCACGCCGAGGCCGACGATGGCCGCCCCCAGCAAGAAGGCGAGCAGCGGATTTACGTTCTTCATCTTATGTCTCCCGGATCGCTAAACCGCAGCGTTTCCCCTGCGTTCGCCGAAAGTAAACGTTGCGCTTGACGGGGATCAAGGCCTGGGACCAGGATTGCCCCACAACAAGGAAAATGGCCGAGTTGAAGGAGGAACGCCATGCTCCACCAAGTCATTGAAACACTCAATTCGCGCGTCGCTCTGCGCAATCGCTACGACAATTTCATCGGCGGAAAATGGGTTCCCCCGGTGGACGGTCAGTATTTTGACAATATCAGCCCCCTCACCGGCAAGGTCGTCTGTCAGATCGCCCGGTCCCAAGCCGCCGATATCGAGCTTGCGCTCGATGCGGCTCACAAGGCGAGAGAAGCCTGGGGCGACGCCGCCCCGGCGAAACGCGCTGAAATCCTCAACAAGGTCGCCGACCGCATGGAAGAGAACATCAAAGTTCTCGCGGCCGTCGAGACTATCGACAATGGCAAGCCGATCCGCGAAACGAGCTTCGCCGACATCCCCCTCGCCATCGATCATTTCCGCTATTTCGCCGCTTGCATACGCTCGCAGGAAGGCTCGCTGTCGGAGATCGATCGCGACACCGTCGCCTATCACTTCCACGAGCCGCTCGGCGTGGTGGGGCAGATCATCCCGTGGAACTTCCCCATCCTGATGGCGGCATGGAAACTTGCGCCGGCGCTTGCGGCCGGCAATTGCGTGGTGCTGAAGCCCGCGGAACAGACCCCGATGGGCATCATGGTGCTGATGGATCTGGTCGGCGACATCCTGCCGCCTGGCGTCCTCAACGTGGTCAACGGTTTCGGCGTCGAGGCCGGCAAGCCGCTCGCTCAGAACAAGCGCATCGCCAAGGTGGCCTTCACCGGCGAGACCACGACCGGGCGGCTCATCATGCAATACGCCTCGGAGAATCTGATCCCGGTCACGCTTGAGCTTGGCGGCAAGTCGCCGAACATCTTCTTTGCCGACGTCATGCAAGACGACGACGACTTCCTCGACAAGGCGCTCGAAGGCTTCACCATGTTCGCGCTGAACCAGGGCGAGGTGTGCACCTGCCCGTCGCGTGCGCTGGTGCAGAAGTCGATCTATGACAAGTTCATCGAAAAGGCAGTCGCCCGGGTGAACAAGATCAAGCAGGGCAATCCGCTCGAGCCCGACACCATGATCGGCGCGCAAGCCTCCAACGATCAGATGGAGAAGATCCTCTCCTATATCGACATCGGCAGGAAGGAAGGCGCCAAAGTTCTCGCCGGCGGCGAGCGGAACATGCTCGAGGGCGATTTCGCCGAGGGCTATTACGTGAAGCCCACCGTGTTAGAGGGCAACAACAAGATGCGCGTCTTCCAGGAGGAGATCTTCGGACCGGTCTTGTCGGTGACCACCTTCGAGGATGACGACGAGGCCATGGCGATCGCCAATGACACGCTCTATGGGCTCGGTGCCGGCGTGTGGACGCGGAACATCAACCGCGCCTACAGATTCGGCCGCGGAATCCAGGCGGGTCGGGTGTGGACCAATTGCTACCACCTCTATCCCGCGCACGCGGCCTTCGGCGGCTACAAGAAATCGGGCATCGGGCGCGAAACCCACAAGATGATGCTCGACCACTACCAGCAGACCAAGAACATGCTGGTGAGTTATGATCCAAAGCCAATGGGCTTCTTCTAGGAGCCTGGTCAGGCAGCACAATTGACGTCCCATCCCTCCGCTATGGAGGGATGGGACATCTCATCATCTCACTGAGGGCCCGGCCATGGTCGAAAGAGTGCTGGCCACGGACGCGACGCTCGAGCTGATCGATCGCTTGCGGGAAAAGCACGGCAAGCTGATGTTCCATCAGTCCGGCGGCTGCTGCGACGGCTCAGCCCCGATGTGCTACCCGGAAACCGAGTTCCGGGTCGGCGGCAACGATGTGAGGCTCGGCGAGATCGGCGGCTGTCCCTTTTATATGGACGCCGATCAGTTCGGCTATTGGAAGCATACCCAGCTCATTATCGATGTGGTGCCCGGCCGCGGCCACGGCTTTTCGGTCGAGGCGCCCGAGGGCGTGCGCTTTTTAACGCGTAGCCGCGTCTTTACCGACGATGAGGTTGACGCGCTCGCGGCGGCGAAGTAGCGGCGTTCGGCGCGCGATGGGATGCCGGACTAGAGCGCAGGCAGCGGGCCTGCCTCCTTGACATTGTCGAGCATCGACTTGGCAATCTCATGCTCTCCCATCACCACGATATTGGCGCCGTGCTCTTTGAGGTGGCCGATCTCTTCTTCGAAATGGGCGCGGGCAATGATCGGCAGATTTGCGTTGAGGGCGCGGGCCTGCTGGACCACCTGGCCGCCCTCGAACGCTTCGGGAATGGCCACGAGCAAGTAGCGCGCGGCACCTAGATTCGCCGCCGCGATCACTTGCGGATCGGCGGCGTTGCCGACGAGAACCTCCACGCCTTGCTCTTTCAGCTCGGCGAGCTTGTCGTCATTGTCCTCGATCACCAGGAGCGGGATGTCTCGCGCCTTCAAGGCCGCACTGATGAAGCTGCCGACCCGGCCGTGGCCGACCAGCACAATATGATCGGCGAGAGACGTCGGAGGGATCGGCTCACGCATCTTGATCTCCTCTTCCTCCTCCGGCTCGTCCGCCGGGGCTTCCTCGGCGCTCTCCTTCTCGCGCCGCGCGGCGTAGAAATCGAGAGCGGCGAACAGCAACGGGTTAAGCAGAATCGTAATGATGGCGCCCGCCAAGATGAGATCGCGCGCCTCCGGCGGTATCAGCCCGAGCCGAAGGCTGGCGCTCGCCAGAATGAAAGAGAACTCACCCATCTGCGCCAGCGAGGCGGCAATCATGAGCGCGACCGATTGCGCATGCTTGAACAGGCGCACGGTGAGATAGGCAACGGCCGACTTGGCGACGAGGATGATGAGGACCGTCGCAATCAATGAAACGGGCGCGCTTGCCACGATTTCCGGATTGAACAGCATGCCCACGGAGACGAAGAACAGCACGGCGAAGGCGTCGCGTAAGGGAAGCGACTCGGTTGCCGCCTGCTGGCTGAGCGCCGATTCGCTTAACATCATGCCGGCAAAGAAGGCGCCGAGCGCGAGCGAAATACCGAACAGCTCCGCTGCGGCATAGGCCACGCCAAGCGCGATGGACAGAACCGCGAGGCGGAACAACTCGCGGCTTCCGGTGTGCGCCACGTAATGAAGCAGCGCCGGAATAAGTTTCTTGCCGACGATCAGCATGACGGCAACGAAGATGCCGAACTTGCCAAGCTGCACGGCGATCAAACCCGCGATCTCAGTGAGTCCGGGCGTCGCTTCCACGCCGTGAAACAGGGTGGCAAGCCCGGGTAACAGGACAAGCACCAAGATCATGGCGATGTCCTGTACGATCAGCCAGCCGACGGTGATCTTTCCCCGCTCGGTATCGAGCAAGCGCCGCTCTTGCAGCACCCGCAACAGCACCACGGTGCTCGCGACCGAGAGCGCGATGCCGAAAATGACGCCGGCTTCCAAAGGCCAGCCGAGCCACCAGCCCACGACCATGCCAAGCGGCGTGGCGACAAGACCCTGCGCCAGAGCGCCCGGAACCGCGATGCCGCGAACGGACAGCAGGTCCTTGAGCGAGAAGTGCAGCCCAACGCCGAACATCAGAAGAATGACGCCGACCTCGGCGAGCTGATTGGCGATGTACGGATCGGCGACCCGGCCCGGTGCAAGCGGTCCGATGATGATGCCGGCCACGAGATAGCCGATGAGCGGCGGAAGCTTCAGGCGATGAGCCACGACGCCGAGACTGAAGGCCAGCACCAGGCCAAGCGCGATGGTGGAAACCAGTGGCGGGACGTGCGGCATTCAGACAGCCTTTACGGTGCGGGCGCGATTAAGGGGTGAGCGCGGCCGAGCTCTTGTCCGCCCGCGCGTCTTCCAGGCCTTAGCCTGACAATGAATGGCGCCGGCGACAATCCCTCTCTCGAGAGTGTGCCAAATGTCTGACCGCGATCAAGAGGTTGTCAGAGGTTGAGACTGGCCTTGCCCTGTTTGGCATGCTTGAATGGCGTTTGTGACCGAATTCGATTACAGAGCCCCGGCCGAGCTTTACGCCAGCGCGAGCAAGACCGGAAAGCGGCCAATGCGCTACACGCGTTTCAAAAGCGCGGCCGAGGCGATCAAATATGCCGTAGAGGAATTGCCGCCGGAGCTTCTCATCGGCAGCACGCTCGAGGTCAACGAAGAGCGATTCGACGGCTTCGGGATACGCGCCCTTTACGACAGCGCGAAGTACCCGTTGCGCCGCCGAAAAAAGGCTGCGACCTAGGCTTCCGCGGCGTCTTCGGCACAAATTTTTTCCATCTGTTGCCCGTTTGCACATCCCAGGCCATGCCAGGAATGCTAACAATAGCGTCCTAGCCTGCGCCTACAGCCAATTCGGGGGAAGGAATCGCCGTGGGCCATATGCGTCACCGTCTCGCTCTGTCGGCGATCTTTTGCGCTTGTCTTGCCGCTTCCGGACCCGCTTTTGCGGCCGATCTTGCTTACGCCGATGTGGAGCCGGCGCCCGCCTCCGGCTGGAAATTCAGCTTCACGCCCTATGCCTGGGCGATCAACATCAACGGCGATTTCACCGCCGCCGGCAACACGGCCAGCGTGAACGAAGACTTTTTTCAGATTGTCGACAAGAGCAATTCGTTCGCCGCCTGGATGAGCTATTTCGAGGCGCGAAACGATAAGTTCGCATTCTTCGCCGATCTGATTTGGTACGATCTTGGCTTTCCCGGCCGCTTCAAGCTGAGCGGAAGCCCACTCGCCCGTTTGCCCCAGGCCGTGGTCTCTGTCGCCGGCCGCGCCCAGCTCGACTACGAAGCGACGATCGTTCAATCGGGCGTCGCCTATGAAGTGGCCCGCTGGGAGAACGCGCCCGGCAGCTTTACCGCTATCGATGTACTCGGCAGCGCGCGCTACTGGAACCTGGACACCAGCCTTTCGCTCAACGTGACCGGCACGCTCGACATCGATTTCAGCCGTCTCGGATTGAATGTTAATCGCTCTAGGGGCGTCGCCGTTTCCGCGTCCAATACGCTTGAATGGGTCGATCCCGTAGTCGGCGCGCGCATCAGGCATCAGATCGCGCCGGGTAAGGCGCTGCGGCTGCTTGGCGATATTGGCGGCTTCGGAGTCGGCAGCGACTTCTCCTGGCAGGCCGTGGCCCTCTATGGCTGGCACACCACTTGTCTCGGCATACCGTTCAACGCCGATATCGGTTATCGCGCGCTTTACGTTGACTACAGCGAGAGCGGCCGGTTCGGAAAAAACGGCATCGACGCCGTGCAGCACGGCCCTGTGATGGGCGTCAGCTTCAACTGGTAATTCCTCATTCGGTTCGCATGGTACTTGGGAGGCAAAAGATGAAGCTGTTCACTTTTGCAATCGGAAGCGCGCTCGTCTTCGCTCTGACTTTTTCGTTCGCTGGCATTTCCAAGGCGGGCCCAGTCGAGATCGAAGCCGACGCCGGAGTCATCACCATGGTGGCGACCGTGGAGGAAATCAATGTCGACAATCAACTGGTCACAGTGGTCGGACCGGACGGCAATTCGATCGTGGTCCAGGTCAAGCCCGAACACCTCGCGCTGATCAAGGTCAAGGATAAGGTCACCATCTCCTATGCCGATGAAATGGCGGTGGCGCTGAGAAGAAGTGCCGGTCCGCCGAAAGCGACGGCGAATCCCATCGCCCAATTGGAGACGGGGGACATGAACATGACCCCTCCAACCATCTCGCAGCAGACCGACGTCGACGCGACGCCGCATGGCGCCACGAATTTTACAACCACCGAACTTACTGTCACCGTCGCCGCGGTTAATCACCGCAAGCGGACCATTACCTTCGATGGACCGGGGGGCATCAAACGCACGATCTTCATCGGCCCGGCGGTTCAGGGGTTGGATCAGGTCGAGGCGGGCGACGAGGTGGTGCTGCTGATCACCCGCGCGGTGGCCATCGATATCAAACCTGTCTAGTTCGGGGTCGCCGCTAAGCGCGCATAAGCGTCTAGCGTCCGGAGAGTTTTTCGAGCCGCTTCTGCATGGCGGTCAGCTCGGCCTTGAGAGTCGCGATCTCGTCCTCGCCCAGCGTTTCACTCGCCGGCTTGCTCTCGTTCGTTTCGTTTCCCGCCGCCCCGTCTCCCTCGCCTTCACCGGTCGAGGCGAACGGACTGAACAGGCCGAGCGCGCGCTCGAAGGTGGCAAAATTCTTGCGCACTTGCTCCTGCATCGCGTCGAACGCCGCGGTGCCGAAGGCGTGGGCGAATCTGCGGCGATACTGCTCCTGCTCGCGGGTCAGGGAATCCAGGCTGAATTCCAGGAAGCTCGGGACCAGCTTCTGCATGCTGTCGCCATAGAAACGGATCAGCTGCCGCAGGAAACCGATGGGGAGAAGGTTGGTCCCGCGGCTTTCCTGCTCGACAATGATTTGGGTCAGGACCGAGTGGGTCAAATCTTCCCCGGTCTTGGCGTCGTAGACGACAAAGTCCCGCTCGGACCGCACCATCTCGGCCAAGTCCTCGAGCGTCACATAGGTACTTGTGTCGGTGTTGTAGAGCCTGCGATTGGCGTATTTCTTGATAATGACCGGCCGGCTCTCTTGCTCAGCGTCCCTTGCCACGTCTCTTTCACTCCTAAGCGCCGGGGGGGTTGCCCCAAGCTATCCCGCAACTGCGAGACAAGTAGCACGATCTTTGTGCATAGCACCAGAGGCTTACGCAAGCCCCAAAATTTAGGGCAAAGCGTAGGCTTCCATCGACCCAGTCACTACGTTATGACCTTGGTCCCTTCGGGAAGCGGAGACGAGGAGTATGAAAGAAGAAGATATAGTCATCGTCAGCGCGGCGCGGACGCCCGTTGGCTCTTTTAGCGGGTCGCTTTCGACCCTGCCGGCCCATTCTCTTGGCGAGGTCGCCATCCGGGCGGCGCTCGAGCGGGCCAAGGTCCAGCCTGCCGATGTCGATGAAGTGATCATGGGTCAGGTGCTCACGGCCGGCGAGGGCCAGAACCCGGCCCGCCAAGCGGCGGTCGCCGCCGGCATCCCGGTCGAGGCTACGGCCTGGGGCGTCAATCAGGTGTGCGGCTCCGGCTTGAGGGCCGTCGCCCTCGGTGCCCAGCAGATCGCCACCGGCGACGCCGATATCGTGGTCGCGGGCGGGCAGGAGAGTATGAGCCTCGCGCCGCATGTCGCTCATCTGCGCAACGGCAAGAAGATGGGCACCGTCGAGTTCATCGATTCAATGATTCAAGACGGGCTGTGGGAAGCGTTCAACGGCTACCACATGGGCAATACCGCCGAGAACGTCGCCAACCAGTGGCAGATCACCCGCGAGGAGCAGGACAAGTTCGCCACCGCTTCGCAGAACAAGGCCGAGACCGCCAAGAAGGCCGGCAAGTTCAAGGATGAGATCGCCCCGGTGACGGTGAAGACCCGCAAAGGCGAGACCGTGGTGGCCGAGGACGAATATATCCGCGAAGGCGCCAAGCTCGAGGATGCGGCGAAGCTCAGGCCCGCCTTCAACAAGGAAGGCACCGTGACCGCAGGCAACGCGTCCGGCATCAATGACGGCGCTGCCGCCGTGGTGCTGATGACGGCAGGCGAAGCAAAGAAGCGCGGGCTGAAACCTCTGGCCCACGTCGCGTCCTGGGCGGTTGCCGGTGTCGATCCCAAGATCATGGGCTCGGGGCCGATCCCCGCCTCGCGCAAAGCGCTGGAGAAAGCCGGCTGGAAGGTCGGGGACCTCGACCTGATCGAGGCCAATGAGGCTTTCGCCGCACAGGCTCTGGCCGTGAACAAGGATCTCGGCTGGGACACTGAAAAGGTCAACGTCAATGGCGGTGCCATCGCGATCGGGCACCCGATCGGCGCTTCGGGCGCGCGCGTGCTGGTGACGCTTCTTCACGAGATGCAGAAGCGCGATGCCAAGAAGGGCCTTGCCACGCTGTGCATTGGCGGCGGCATGGGAATCGCCATGTGCGTCGAGCGGGATTGACCGCTTCGGATTGATCGTCATCGATGTCTCGCGAGGGCAGCCTCGCGAGACGTCTTCATTAAACGTCAAGAGCGCAGCAATCGCGCTCACAAAGGGAGGAAGGCATGGGAAGGGTCGCTCTGGTCACAGGGGGAACGCGCGGCATCGGCGCTGCCGTCTGTCAGGCGCTGAAGCAGGCCGGTTACAACGTCGCTGCCAGCTATGGCGGCAATGACGACGCCGCCAAGGCCTTTACCAAAGAAACGAAGATTCCTGCATTCAAATGGGACGTCGGCGATTACACGGCTTGCGAGCAGGGTGTCGTCAACGTCGAGAACGAGGTCGGTCCGGTCGAGGTGCTGGTCAACAATGCCGGCATCTCGCGCGACGCCATGCTGCAAAAGATGACGCATGAGCAGTGGGAGCAGGTGATCCGCACCAATCTCGACTCGCTATTCAACATGACGCGGCCGATCATCAACGGCATGCGCGAACGTGGTTTCGGCCGCATCGTCAATATCTCCTCGATCAACGGGCAGCAGGGTCAGCTTGGCCTCACCAATTACTGCTCGGCCAAGGCGGGTGTGATTGGGTTTACCCGGGCTCTCGCCTTGGAGAGCGCGCGCAAAGGCATCACCGTCAATGCGATCGCGCCTGGCTATGTGAAGACCGATCTGCTTGCCGGCGTGTCGGACGACGTGATGAAGGCGATCGTCGGACAGATTCCGGTGGGCCGTCTCGGCGAGGCCGAGGAGGTCGCCCGCTGCGTGGTGTTCCTCGCCGCCGACGAGTCGGCCTGGATCACCGGCTCGACGCTCACCATCAACGGCGGCCAGCACGTGGATTGAGCCTTAAGGCTCGAAACCCTCAGGCGCGAGTTCAAAGCCGGCAAAGTCGAAGCCGGGCGCCACGGTGCAGCCGATCAGCGTCCAGGCGCCCAGGCTCCGCGCGCTCTGCCAGGCTTTGGCCGGCACGACAGCTTGCGGAACGTCGCCGTCTTTCCAGTTAGGCCCGAGCCGATAGTCGTGGCGCGCTTTGCCGTCCTTGATTTCGAGACGGAGCGGCGCGCCGCCATACCAATGCCACAGCTCCGCCGCGTCGACGCGATGCCAGCGCGACACCTCAC